>Ga0209051_1000331_pt1 | contig 71198 bp, 79 predicted proteins | sample AraplaCvi_mMS_r2_2_FD_184286 | JGI IMG/M metagenome (GOLD analysis project Ga0209051, IMG submission 184286) | Arabidopsis root microbial communities from North Carolina, USA - plate scrape MF_Cvi_mMS_r2 (SPAdes) (version 2) | ecosystem: Host-associated > Plants > Roots > Endosphere | place...
CACCAACCACGTGTACGCCGCCAACATCGTGCTGGTGAGCAAGAAGTTCTGGGACTCGCTCACGCCCGCCGAGCAGAAGATGATGAACGACGCGGCCAACGAGGCGCGCGGCTATCAGCGGCAAGTGAGTCGCGCCGCCGCGCAGAAGGCCGTGGGCGACCTGCAGGCCAAGGGCGCGCAGTTCAACGAACTCAGCGCCGCCGAGCAAAAGCGCATGCGCGACATCGCCAAGCCCGTTGTCGACAAGTTCGCCGCCCAGTACGACCCCGCCATCGTCAAGCTCTACAACGACGAGCTCGTGCGCATCCGCAAGTAGCGCGCCCTCACGGCTGGCGACGAATTCTTTCTTCGTTCCCGCCGGCAATTTCCGTCACTCCCACGTCTGCGCCTGCCGCCACCCGCGGCGCAGCGACACGTGCTGGGCGCGTGCGCCCGTCCGATTCCGCCATTGACCACCAAGAGGAGACTTCGTTGAAACATTCCAGATCCTTTCCCTTCGGACTTGCATCGGCCGCCGCGCTCGCGCTGGCATTGACTGCCTGCGGTGGAGGCGACGGCGGCGGCGGCGCGGCCTTGCCGTTCCTGCCCGTGGCGCCTGCGCCCGCTGCATCGGCACCGCCGCCCGCGCCGACCGACGAAGTGCCGGCAACGCCCACCGACCCAGTGGCCGAGGTCGACGACAGCTTCGACGAGTACTACAACGTCTGCCGCGGCACCAACCCCAAGTGCTACAACGACTGGGGCGCGTTCGCCACCACGCCCGACCGCGTGCTGATCTACTCGCGCACCGCCGGCCCGCGCCATGCCGTGCTGGGCACGCCGATGGCGGCCGGCCTGAACCCGACGATGAACACCGACAACGTGATGCAGGCAGGCCTCGTGCGCATGCTGTCGGCCGAGGGCATCACGGTCGACTGGACCGAGGACGTGGCCGTGCTGGGCAGCCGCATCAACAACTACAAGGCGATCATCTTCGCGAGCTCGAACCGCGACACCTTGTGGAACGGCGCGGTGAGCACCAGCCAGGACGCCGCGCGCACCGCACTGCGCAACTACATGCGCCGCGGCGGCGGCTTCGTCGGCCTGCACAACGCCTTCGGCGCCGAATACAACTGGCCCTACTACGAAGGCCTGCTGGGCAACGCGAACTTCTACAACCACGGACCGAACCGCGCGGGCGATGTCGAGATCGTCTCGGACGACCCTTCGACGAAGGACGTGCCCAAGCGCTTCTCGTTCCAGGACGAGTGGTACAACCTGATGCCCTTCCCGACGAAGGTGAAGTTCCTGGCCAAGGTCGACACCTCGACGCTGAAGCCGCTCACCTCCGCGCCGCATCCCGGCCACGCCGACTTCCATCCGGTCGCCTGGTGCCAGTACTACGACGGCGGTCGCGCATGGCTCACGACCCTCGGGCACAACGCGCACTCGTTCACCGCCGACCTGTCGGGCGTGGGCGCGATCGAGTTCCAGAAGCTCGTCGTGCAAGGCGTGAAGTCGGCGATGGGCCTGACGCCTTTCTGCACCACCGAGTAACGACGACGACCTCCCGGGGCCGGTGTGGCACCGTGCGCGCCACCGGTCGTTTCGAACATCCCTGTTCCAACGTTCACCGAGTAGAGACATCCATGAAGAAAAAATCATTGGTCACGCTGCTGATCTCGTGCGGCGTGCTTGCATCGCCGTTGCTGATCACCGCCTGCGGCGGCTCCAGCGGCGGTGGCGGCACGCCCGTGCTGCCCGTCGTGCCGGCCCCCGCGCCGCCGCCGTCTGCCGGCACACCGCCGCCCGCATCGCCACCGTCCGCCGCCGCGCCCGCGGCCGACCTGTCGGACTGCTGCACCGCCGGCGACAAGGACTTTCCGAAGGTCGGCGGCAACCTGGGCAACCAGAACTATTCGAGCCTGCGCAAGATCAACAAGGGCCTGGTCACGCAACTGGGCGGCGCCTGGGTCAACCAGATCGAAGGCGGCATGACCACCGGCAACAACCAGAGCACCACCGTCGTCGTCGACGGCGTGCTCTACATCGAGTCCGCACTGGGTAACGTGGTCGCGGTGGACGGCAAGACCGGCGTGACGAAGTGGAAGTGGACCACGCCCTACGGCAGCATCACCCGCCGCGGCGTGGCCGTCGCCAAAGACCTGGGCCTGGTGTTCACCGTGGCCACCGGCAACCGCCTCGTGGCGCTGCGCAACGACACCGGCGCCGTCGAGTGGATCAAGCAGTACCCGACCAGCAGCACCGACCCCGACTACAAGGGCGCGCTGCAGAAGGTCGCGCTGGTCTATCACGACAAGCGCCTGTACCTGGGCACCAACGACGGCAACCGCGGCGCCGCGTTCTCTGCCGACGCGCTCACCGGCAAGGTGCTGACCACCTTCTGGGGCGTGCCCCGCGCGGGCGAACTCGGCTACGACACCTGGGGCGGCGCGCCCGACACGGCACGCACCGGCGCCACGCCGTGGATCCATCCCGCGGTCGATCCCGAGCTGGGCCTGGTGTACTGGACCTTCGGCAACGTGCGTGGCGGCTCGTCGCAGGACGGCTCCTCGCGCCCGGGCCAGAACCTGTTCGCCAATTCCATCGTCGCGCTCGACCTGAAGAGCGGCGAATACAAGTGGCACTTCCAGTCGGTGCACCACGACATCTGGGACATGGACAACGTGATGTCGCCCGTGCTCGCCGACGTGAAGATCGACGGCAAGGACCGCAAGGTCGTCATCTACGGCAGCAAGACGGGCATGTACTACATCCTCGATCGCAAGGACGGCAGCGCGCCGCTGGGCATCGACGAAGTGCCCGTGAAGCAGGACGCCCGCCAGGCCAGCTGGCCCACGCAGCCCCTGCCGCGCCAGGGCGCCTGGACCGAGACCTGCATCGTCGACCAGCCGCTGGGCACGGCCATTCCGGGCGACCCGAACCGCGCGGTGCCCAACTACACCAAGGGCTGCCTGTACGACGCGCACTGGGACGTGCCGATTCTTTCCATCCCGGGCCACGGCGGCGGTGCCAACTGGAACCACCAGTCCTTCAGCCAGCGCACGGGCCTGGTCTACACGGGCATGGGCTACGTGTCGGCAGCGCACTCGCTCAGCGAGTCGAGCAACGGCCTGCGTCCGCCGGGCACCTACATGACCGGCGCGGTCGTGGCGGTGGACCCGAGCACCAACCTCGTCAAGTGGAAGAAGCCGCTGCCGTACTCGGTGGCGCACGGCAACGGCATCCTGAGCACGGCCTCCGACCTGCTGTTCATCGGGCAGCCCGACGGCAACCTGCTGGCGCTCGACGCGCAGGACGGCACGGAGCTGTGGCGCTTCCAGACCGGCGCGGCGATCAGCGCGAGCCCGGTCTCCTACGAGATCGATGGCGAGCAGTACATCGCGGTGTTCTCGGGCGGCACCAGCATTCCGTACGGCGACTCGGCCCCGCGCGGCGACCGGCTGTGGGCCTTCAAGGTCGGCGGCGCGGTGACCGCGGCCGCCACGCCGACACCGCCCGTGGTGCGTCGGCCCGTGTCGGGCGCGGCGGTGGAGGGCGCGGCACTGCCGACGCCGAACACCGTGTTCCTGGCGCGTGTGCAGACCGCGGCGAACGAGCCGGGTGCGACCGAGTCGACGGCCGTCAATGCCATGACGCCGACCTTCATGCGCGTGCCCGTCAACACCGCCGTGACCTTCACCAACCCCGCAGCCAACGCCAACACCCACTGCGCCACGCAGTTCTTCGAAGGGCGGTTCAATTTCAGGCTGACCCCGGGCCAGTCGCAGACCCACACCTTTGACACGCCGGGCGAATACTTTTACAACGACTGCCATAGCCCGCGCCCGACGGGAAAGATCGTCGTCTATTGATATGTCCTCAACCCCAACCACTGAAGGAGCAATGCGATGAAATGGTGCAAGCCTGAGTTCGAAGAAATGCGTTTCGGTTTCGAAATCACGATGTACATCTCCGCTCGCTGAGCGCGCAGACCCACGGCACCGGCCTTGCGCCGGTGCCGTGTTTTTTGTTGGGCCCCCATGAAGATTCTGGTGCTGGGTTCGGGAGCGGGCGGTGGCTTCCCTCAATGGAATTGCAATTGCCGTCTGTGCGCCGGCCAGCGAAGCGGGCAGGTGCGGGCCACGCCCCGCACGCAGAGTTCGATCGCCGTGTCGGCCGATGGCGAACGCTGGATTCTGCTGAATGCCTCCCCCGACCTCGGCGCGCAACTGCGCGCCTCGCCGGCCCTGTGGCCGCGCCACGGACTGCGCCATTCGCCGATCGAGGCGGTGGTGCTGATGGACTCTCAAATCGACCACGTCGCAGGCCTGCTGAGCCTGCGCGAAGGGCAGCGGCTGCAGCTGTACTGCACGCCCGAGGCCCATGACGACCTCAGCGACAGCCTGCCGCTGCTGCGCACGCTCGACAGTTACTGCGGCGTGACCTGGCACCCGTTGTCGCTCGAGGCCGGCGGCGGTGCCTGGCACGACATCGCCGGGCTGCGGCTGCAGGCCGTGCCGGTGCCCGGCAAGGCGCCGCCGTATTCGCCGCGCCGCCAGACCGAGGCGCGCAGCGAGAACGCCGCGGTGCTCATCGAAGACCCCACCACCGGCAAGCGCGTGCTCTACGCGCCGGGCCTGGCGCAGGTCGGCGAGGCCGAGCGCCGCAGCCTCGACGCCTGCGACTGCGTGCTCGTCGACGGCACCTTCTGGACCGAAGACGAGATGGTCGCGGCCGGGCTCGGCAAGAAGCACGCGGCCGACATGGGCCACCTGCCGCAGTGCGACGGGCCGCACGGCCCCGGCATGCTGCAGGCGCTCGACGCCTGCGCAGCGCGGCGCAAGGTGCTCATCCACATCAACAACAGCAACCCCATCCTGGACGAAGACGGGCCACAGCGCGCGCAGCTCGTGCGCCGCGGCATCGAGGTCGCGTTCGACGGCATGGCCCTGGAGATCTGAACACGTGACACAAGAGACACAAGGCCCATGGTCCCCACAGGAGTTCGAAGCGAGGCTGCGCGCCATGGAGTCGCGCTACCACAGCCACCACCCGTTCAATCGCCGGCTCAACGCGGGCGAGCTGCAGCCCTTCCAGGTGCGCGGCTGGGTGGCGAACCGCTTCTACTACCAGTGCCGCATCCCGGTGAAGGACGCCGCCGTTCTGTCCAACTGCGACGACCGCGCCACGCGCCGGCGCTGGGTGGTGCGCATGCTCGACCACGACGGGCACGGCGACCATGAAGGCGCCAACGCGGGCGGCATCGAGATCTGGACCCGCCTGGGCATCGCCACCGGCCTGGCGCGCGAGGTGCTGGAGTCGCACGCGCTCGTCGTGCCCGGCGTGCGCTTCGCGGTCGATGCCTACGTCAACTTCGCGCGCACGGCGCCGTGGCAGGAGGCGGTGATTTCGTCGCTCACCGAGATGTTCGCGCCGCGCATCCACAAGGACCGGCTCGCGGGCTGGCCCACGCACTACCCGTGGATCGAAACCTCGGGCCTGGACTACTTTCGCAGCCGTATTCCGTTGGCCGACCGCGACGTCGAGCACGGCCTCGAGGTGGCGATGCAGTGGTGCACCACGCGCGAGCGGCAGCAGCGCGCGCTGCACATCCTGGGCTTCAAGCTCGACATCCTCTGGGCCATGCTCGACGCGATCGAGAAGGCTTATCCCGACGACCTTCCGAAAGACCAGCAGCCATGACCGCATGGACCGACGATGCCCAGCCGGCGCTCACCTCGATCTACCGCATGCAGTGGGAAGAGGCGCAGCAGTGCCACGTGCTGCTGTTCCCCGAGGGCATGATCAAGCTGAACGGGCCGGCGGCCGAGATCCTCCAGCGCTGCGACGGCAAGACCTCGGTGGCCGCGCTCGTGGCCGACCTGGAGCGCACCTTCGGCGAGAGCGATCTGCATGCCGACGTGCTCGAATTTCTGGAGCAGGCCCGTGGACGCCACTGGATTCGCTGAGCCGCAAGCCCGCGCACCCCGCGCGGTCGCCAAGCCGCCGCTGTGGCTGCTGGCCGAGCTGACCTACCGCTGTCCGCTGCACTGCGCCTTCTGCTCCAACCCGGTCGACTACACGCGCTACCGCGAGGAGCTGGACACGGCCGAATGGATTCGCGTGTTCCGCGAGGCACGCGCGATGGGGGCGGTGCAGCTGGGCTTCTCGGGCGGCGAGCCGCTGCTGCGCGACGACCTGCCCGAGCTGGTCGCGGCGGCGCACGAGCTCGGCTTCTATACCAACCTGATCACCTCGGGCGTGGGCCTCACGCCGCAGCGGGCCGAGACGTTGAAGCGCGCGGGGCTGGACCACATCCAGCTGTCGTTCCAGGATTCGAGCCGCGAGCTCAACGACTTCCTCAGCTCCACGAAGACCTTCGATCTCAAGCAGCGCGTGGCCCGCACCATCAAGGACCTCGGCTACCCGATGGTGCTGAACTGCGTGATGCACCGCTACAACCTGCCGCACGTGGGCCGGATCATCGAGATGGCCGAGGCGATGGAAGCCGACTTTCTCGAACTCGCCAACGTGCAGTACTACGGCTGGGCCTGGCGCAACCGCGAGATGCTGATGCCCTCGCGCGACATGCTGGCAACGGCCGAGGCGGTGGTGGAAACCCATCGCCCGCGCCTGGACGGCCGCATGAAGATCCTCTGGGTGGTGCCCGACTACGCCGAGGGCAAGCCCAAGCCCTGCATGGCGGGGTGGGGCAGCGTGTTCCTCGTGGTCGCGCCCGACGGCGTGGCGCTGCCGTGCCACAGCGCGCGCATGCTGCCCGGGCTCGACTTTCCCAATGTGCGCGAGCACAGCATCCGCAGCATCTGGCAGGAGAACCCGGCCTTCGGCGCGTACCGTGGCACGGGCTGGATGAGCAGCACCTGCCAGAGCTGCGACGAGAAGGAGAAGGATCATGGGGGCTGTCGCTGCCAGGCTTTTCTGCTGACCGGCGACGCGGCGGCCACGGACCCGGTGTGCCCGAAGAGTCCGCGGCATGAGGAGGTGGAGGCGATGGTCAAGGCGGCGGGTGATCCGCGCGACCATGGCACGCCGATCCGCTTCGTGCCGGGCGCGCGGCGTGCGGGCGACCTCGTCTTTCGCACCGACGCGAACGCGCTGAGCTGAGAACACGCGCCGATGACGATCACCCATCGCCTGCCGCTGGATGGCGGGCATGTGATGCACGTCGAGGAGCATGGCAACCCGGCGGGCCTGCCCGTGGTGGTGTTGCACGGCGGGCCGGGCTCGGGCTGCTCGCCGCTGTTGCGCCGGGACTTCGATCCGGCGCACTACCGCATCGTCTGCCCCGATCAGCGCGGTTCGGGCCTCAGCACACCTGCAGGATCGATCGAACACAACACGCTCGCCGATCTGCTGGCCGACCTGCGTCTGCTGCGCGCGCATCTGCGCATCGATCGATGGCTGGTGGTGGGCGGCTCGTGGGGCGCCACGCTGGCGCTGATGCATGCGCTCGACGCCCCGGAGGCCGTCGCGGGCCTGCTGCTGCGCAACGTGTTCCTCGCGCGCCCGGGCGACATCCACGCGCTCTTCGCCGGTGCCCTGCAGCACGACGGCCCCGCATGGCGCGCACTGTGGGACGAGGCCGGGCGCCGGCAATGCCCGGTGACGGTGACGGTGCCGATCGCCGAGGTCTTCGCACACGGCACCTGGGCGCGGCAATGCGAGCTGACGCGCTGCTGGTTCGATTGGGAGCAGCGCCTCGCCACGGGAGGCACAGCGCCGCCGATCGACGAAGCGATGCTGCCGCGGCTCGTGGCGCGCTACCGCGTGCAGAGCCACTATCTGCGGCACAGCTGCTGGCTCGATGCGCCCTCATTGTTGCAGCGCTGCGCCGCGTTGCCTGCCGTGCCCACGTTGATCGTGCACGGCACGCAGGACGCGCTGTGTCCGCCCGAGGGCGCGCAGGCACTGGCGCAGGTGTTGGGTGCGCCGCTGCAGTGGGCGCAGGGCGCAGGCCACGACCCGACGCACCCCGCCATTGCCGCGGCCATGCAGCAGGCCTTGCGCGACTACGCGGCCACGCAGGCCTTCGGTGTCAGCGCAGCCGCTCCTTGAGCGGATCGCCGATCAATGTCACCTTGCCGTCCCTGCGGTGCGACCACAGGCGGTCGTTGCCATGGCCGTCGTCGGCCACGAAGAGCACGGCGTCGCCCAGCGTGCGAAAGCCCAGCGGCATGGCGTGACGTTCGCCGGCGGCGAGGTCGGCCACGGCGCGCGTGCCGGCCGGCGTTCCGTCGCTGGTCCACGGCTCGACGCCCCGGCCACCGCCGCCGTTCGCCGCGAACCACAGGCGCGCGCCGATAACGGCGAAGCGCGCTGGCGAGCCATTCTCCGCGCCCGGTGCGATGTCCTTCACGCGCACCGTGCCCGCCGCCGTGCCGTCGCTGCGCCATAGCTCCGCGCCCGACACGCCGTCGGTCGCGGCGAAGTAGAGCTTGCCGCCCATCACGGCGATCGCGCTCGACATGGAGCCGCTCGGGCCGGGGCGGATGTCCTTCACCAGCACTGTGCCCTTCGCGGTGCCGTCAGTCTTCCACAGCTCGATGCCGTGCACGCCGTCGTCGGCCGAGAAGTACAGCGTGCGGCCCAGCACTGCCAGGTGCGTCGGCCGCGAGGGCGCGGCGCCGGGGCGCAGGTCTTTCACCAGCTGCGTGCCATGTTCGGTGCCGTCGCTCTTCCACAGTTCGGCGCCGTGCTCGCCGTCGTGCGCGGTGAAGTAAATGTCATTGCCCACGGCCGTGAGGTTCTGGATGCCCGCGTCCTCGATGCCCGGGCGGATGTCCTTCACCAGGCGCGTGTGCTCGGGCGAGCCGTCGGTCACCCAGAGCTCGTGGCCGTGCGTGCGCGTGGTCGCCGTGAAGAACAGGCGCGGCCCGGCGACGGTGAGCTGGCGGGTGAGGGCGCGCGGCCCGGCATCGACGGCGGACACGCGCGTGGTGCCCTTCGCATCGCCCGTGGTCTTCCACACCTGGAAGCCGGTCTGGCCGTCGTCGGCCACGAAGTAGAGCGCGTCGCGGAACACGGTCAGCTCGTTGGGCATCGCGCCTTCCTCGCCGGGGCGCAGGTCGATCACCTGCGTCGTGCCGGCGGCGGTGCCGTCGGTGCGCCAGAGCTCGAGCCCGCTCGCGCCGTCGGTGGCCGTGGTGTAGACGTGGCCCTTGAACGCGACCTGACCGGCAGGGAACGACCCCCGGAAGCCCGGCCGGATGTCTTTCAACAGGGTGGTGCCGGCGTTGCTGCCGTCGGTGACCCACAGCTCCTGGCCGGTCGTGACGTGAAAGGCGCTGAACACCATCTTGCCGCTGACCAGCGGCGCGAGGCCGGAGGGCGCGATGAAGGCCAGCCGCTGGCGCTGCTCGGGCAGCACCTCGCGCTCGGGGTCTTGTGCAGCGGCGGGCAGGGCAGTGAGCAGGGCGAGCGCGGTGAGGCAAATGGCGCGCATCGGGTCAGCCCCCGAACCACCGCGCCGGCACGATCACCAGCTGCGGAAACGCCACCATCACGAACAGGATCGCGAACTCGGCCAGCATGAACGGCACCACGCCGCGCGTGACGTCGTCCATCGAGATCTTGCCGACGCCGGCCACCACGTTGAGCACCGTGCCCACCGGCGGCGTGACGAGGCCGATCGAGTTGTTGATGATGAACAGCACGCCGAAGTACACGGGGTCGATGCCGGCCGCCTTCACCACGGGCATGAGCACCGGCGTGAGGATGAGGATGGTCGGCGTCATGTCCATCGCCGTACCCACCACCATCACGAGCACCATGATCGCGATCATGAGCAGCATCTGGTTGCCCATGAACGGCTGCAGCATGCCCACGATCTTGGAGGGCAGGTCGGCCACCGTGATGAGCCAGGCGCTCACCATCGCCGCGGCGATCAGGAACATCACGATGGCGCTGGTCTTGGCCGCGCTCACGAAGATGGCGTACAGGTCCTTCCAGGTGATCTCTCGGTACACCACCGTCGACACGAACAGCGCGTACACGGCGGCCACCACCGCGGCCTCGGTGGGCGTGAACACGCCCATGCGCAGGCCCACGAGGATGATCACCGGCAGCATCAGCGCCCACAGCGCGTTGCGGAAGGCAGCGGCAATTTCGGCCGACGACTTGCGCGGCGGCGGCACGATCTTTTCGCGCCGCACCAGCCAGGCCCAGGTGATCCACAGCGCGCCGCCGATCAGCAGCCCCGGCACGATGGCCGCGAGAAACAGCTTGGAGATCGACACGTTGGCCGCCACGCCGAAGATCACCAGGCCAATGCTCGGCGGAATCACGGGGCCGATCACGCCGGTGGCCGCAATGAGGCCGGCCGCGCGCGGCTTGTCGTGGCCCGCGCGCACCATCATCGGCAGCAGCAGTGCGGTGAGGGCGGCGGCGTCGGCCACGGCCGAGCCCGAGAGCGCCGACAGCAGGCAGCCGGCCATGATGGTCACGTAGCCCAGGCCGCCCTTCACGTGGCCCACGAGCGCGAGTGCGAAGTCGACGATGCGCTTGGACAGCCCGCCCACGTTCATGATCTCGCCCGCGAGCATGAAGAAGGGCACGGCCAGAAGAGGAAAGCTGTCGGCGCCGCCGATCACGTTCTGCGTGAGGATCTGCGCGTCGAACAGGTCGAGGTGCCACATCAGCGCCACGCCGCTGGCCAGCAGCGAGAAGGCGATGGGAATGCCCATCGCCATGGCAAGCAACAGCGAGCCGACGAAAACAGCGATGGTCATGGCCGTGCCCCCGGTTCCTTGGCGTCTTGCGAACCCAGGATCTGCTGCAGCTGCACCGCTTCTTCCGACTCCTGCACCATCACCAGCTCATGGTCGGCGATGCGGCCCGTGAGCAGGCGCAGCAGGTCGAGCGCCAGGATGAGCCCGGCCAGCACCGAGAACACGATGCCCGCCGCGTAGACGATGGCCATCGAGGCGCCGGTGACGGGCGCCGTCACGTCCCAGTTGATGCGCGCCTGTGCGATGCTGCCCTGCAGCAACAGCCAGACGATGTAGAGCATCACCGCATGGCCGACGGCCAGGCAGATCTTCTTGCCGATGGGGGGCAGCTTCTGCACCACCATGTCCACACCCAGGTGGCCGTGCTCCTTCAGTGCCACCACGGCGCCCAGGAAGGTCATCCAGATGAAGAGCCAGCGCGAGATTTCCTCGGACACCGTGATGCCCGAGTTGAAGCCGTAGCGCAGCACCACGTTGCCGAACACGAGCACGACCATGACCGCGAGCGCGGCCGCGATCAGCGCCTCGATGCCGGTGCAGCACCGGTCGAGCCAGCGGGTCATGCGGAGGCCTGTGCTTGCGCTTGCGCCTGGCGCTGCATGTCGACCAGCGCGCGCAACGCCGACAGGTACGACAGCGGGCCCAGGCCCTGGACCGTGCCCTTCACCGCCGGCGAGATGATCGAATGCGCGCGCCATGCCTCGCGCGCGGCGATGTTGGACATGTGGACCTCGATGGTCGGGAACGGCATGGCCTTGATCGCGTCGTGCAGCGGCACGCCGTGCTGCGTGAGGCCGGCGGGGTTCACCAGCGCGCCCTGCGCATCGTCGATGTGGGTGTGCAGGAAGTCGATCAGGTCGCCTTCGTGGTTCGACTGGATGGTGTCCAGCGTCACGCCGAGTTCGCCGGCGAGGGCCTGCAGCTGCGCGTTGATCTCGGCGAGCGTGGTCTTGCCGTAGATGTGCGGTTCGCGGCGACCGAACAGGTTGAGGTTGGGGCCGTGGAGAACGAGGATCTTCATGGGGAGCTTCGGTGAGGGACGGGCTGGCTTGCTGACTTACTTGCGGATGCGCACGAGCTCGTCGTTGTAGAGCTTGACGATGGCGGGGTCGTACTGGGCGGCGAACTTGTCGACGACAGGCTTGGCGATGTCGCGCATGCGCTTTTGTTCGGCGGCGCCGAGTTCGTTGAACTGCGCGCCTTTGGCCTGCAGGTCGCCCACGGCCTTCTGCGCGGCAGCGCGGCTGACCTGGCGTTGGTAGCCGCGCGCCTCGTTGGCCGCGTCGTTCATCATCTTCTGCTCGGCGGGCGTGAGCGAGTCCCAGAACTTCTTGCTCACCAGCACGATGTTGGCGGCGTACACGTGGTTGGTGGCGCTGACGAACTTCTGCACTTCGTAGAACTTGTTCGACAGGATCACCGCATAGGGGTTCTCTTGCCCGTCGACCGCCTTGGCTTCGAGCGCGCCGTACAGCTCGGCGAAAGGCATCGGCACGGGGTTGGCCTTGAAGGCCTTGAAGGTTTCGAGGAACACGGGGTTGGGGATCACGCGGATCTTCAGGCCCTCGAGGTCTTCAGGCTTGGTGATGGGCCGCTTGCTGTTGGTGACGTTGCGAAACCCGAGGTCCCAGTAGCCCAGGGCGACGAGGCCCTTCTCGGGGAGCTTGGCGATGAGCGCTTGGCCCAGGGGCCCGTCGAGCAGCGCATCGGCCTGTGCGAAGTTGTTCACCGAGAAGGGGAAGTCGACGAGGCCGAACTCCTTGACGATGCCTGCGAGCGACGTGGTGGCCGGTGCCGACATCTGCTGCACGCCGCCTTGCAGGGCCGACTGCTGCTGCATCTCGTTGCCCAGCTGGGAGGCGGGGAACTCCTGGACCTTCATCTTGCCGCCGCTCTTGGCCGACAGCAGCTCGGCGAAGCGCTTGACGCCGAAGCTCACGGGGTGGTCGGCGTTGTTCAGGTGGCCGAAGCGGATCACCCGCTCCTGCTGCGCCCACGACGGGGCGGTGAGGCCGGCGCACAGGCCGGCCACGGCAAGCATACGAAGAAGTTTCACGAAGGGTCCTCGGGCGGGAAGGAAGAAAGGGGGAAGGAAAAAATGCCGGACGGAGGCGATCGTATTTTTGTTGGAAAGAATTTCCATAATGGAAATCCCTTCCCCGAGTTCTGCTACGCTGGCGGACCCTGAGTGGCGGGCCGCATCGCCCGCGTTGACGAGACGACATCTGGAGGACGAAATGAGCGGAATACTGGAACGCAGCTTCAAGGTGCTGGAACATCTGGCGGAGCATCCCGAGGGGTGCGCGCTGTCGGCGTTGGCCAGCGAATTGCAGATTCCATTGAGTGCATCGCACCGATTGCTCGCGGAGCTCATCCGCTGCGGCTACGTGCGGCAGGAGGCGCGCGACGGCCACTACGTGCTGACCATCAAGCTGGTCTCGATCAGCCTGTCGTTCCTCAGCCGCTCGGGCATCGTCGACATCGCGCAGCCGCTGCTCGACCAGCTGGCCTCGACCTCGGGCGAGCTTGTGCGCCTGGCGGTGGTCGACGGCGAAGACCTGACCTTTGTCGCGAAGGCCCAAGGCGCCACGCACGGCCTTCGCTACGACCCCGACATGGGCCTGTCGGTGGCGCTCTCGTGCAGCGCGGCGGGGCATGCGTGGTTGTCGACCATGGGCGAGGACGACGCGATGGCGCTCGTCGCCAAGAAGGGGCTGGGCAAGCCCGAGGACTACGGCCCCAAGGCCCCCACGTCGCTCAAGGCCGTGATGGCTTTCGTGAAGGCGGCGCGCCAGCGCGGCTTCAGCATGATCAACGAGGTGTTCGCCCCCGCGATGACCGCCATGGCCGCGCCCGTGTTCGGCGCCGACGGCACGGCGATCGGGGTCGTCACCATCGCGGGCCCGTCGGTGCGGCTCACGCCGCAGCGCATGGAAGCGCTGGGACCGGCGCTGTGCCAGGCCGCCGAGGAGGTGGCTCGCGCCAGCGGGGCCTCGGCGTTGTTCAAGAAGAGGGCGTAGGCCCTGCCGGTTTCACCATCCCCAAAAAGAGAAGGAGACATCACCATGAAGACGAAGCATTCGAAGCGCACCCTGCTGCTGGCCGCCATGGCGGCGGCCCTCGCGTTCGCCGCCCCAGGTGCGTTCGCGCAGCTCAAGGAGCGCACCATCAAGTTCGCGTTCCAGAACCAGGCCGGCCATCCGCAGGCGCAGGGCGCGCAGAAGTTCGCCGACCTCGTGGCCGCGAAGTCGGGCGGCAAGATCACCGTGAAGCTGTTCCCGGGCGGCACGCTGGGCGGCGACCTGCAGACCGTGTCGGCGCTGCAGGGCGGCACGGTGGAGATGACCGTGCTCAACGCCGGCATCCTGTCGGCGCAGGTGAAGGAGTTTGCGGCCTACGACTTTCCGTTCCTCTTCAACAGCGGCAAGGAAGCCGACGTCGTCACCGACGGCCCCTTCGGCCAGAAGCTGATGGCCAAGCTGGAGGACAAGGCGCTGCACGGCCTGGGCTACTGGGACCTGGGCTTTCGCAACCTGACGAACAGCAAGCGTCCGATCGTCAAGGCCGACGACATCGCGGGGCTGAAGATCCGCGTGATCCAGTCGCCGATCTACATCGACATGTTCAGCGCACTGGGCGCCAACGCCACGCCGCTGCCGTTCCCCGAGCTGTACCCCGCGCTCGACCAGAAGGCGGTCGACGGCCAGGAGAACCCCAACACGACCATCCTGTCGTCCAAGTTCGCGGAAGTGCAGAAGTACATCACCCAGACCCGCCACATCTACAACCCGCAGGCGCTGCTGATCAGCCGCAAGACCTGGGACGGCATGAGTGCCGACGAAAAGAAGATCGTCAACGAGGCCGCCGCGGAGGCGACCACGTTCCAGCGCCAGGCCTCGCGCGGCGCCGCCGACAGCGCGCTCGACGCGCTCAAGAAGGCCGGCATGACGGTCTCCGAACTGCCGCCCGAAGAAATGGCGAAGCTGCGCGCCAAGGTGAAGCCGGTGATCGACAAGTACACGGCCTCGGTCGGCGAGGCCACCGTCAAGGAACTGATGGCGGAGATCGAGAAGGCGCGCAAGTAGCAGGCGAGCGCGCCCTTGATCCGGGGCGCCTGGCCTTCATCGTCCCCGGTTCCCGGTCAGAGCTCGCGGTAGTCCCGGATGCGCGCGCGTGCGAGCTGCTGCGCCGCTGCAATGGCCGCCGGATCGGCCGCGGCCGCATCGGGCAGCCAGTGGAAGGCGTCCGGGCCGTGGCACAGCAGCAGGCCGTCCTTGAAGCGGCGGGCCTTGGTGTAGGCCTCCCAGCCGTGGCGCACCTCGCTGTGGCGGCCCCGCGCATGGGAGCCGTTCTCCGACAGCGAGAAGTCGATCTCGTCGTTGTAGAAGGGGCTCTGCCTGAAACGATGGAGGGCCAGCCGGGCGATGGCCGGCGCGCTCAGCAGCAGCGCGAGGCCGACCGCGAAAACGACCGCCAGGACGGGAAACCCTTCGTGGACGCACACGGCCAGGGCCAGGGCGAACAGCAGCGCCAACGGCCACTTGAACCGGACCCACCAGACCTGCTGCAGGTTGCGCAGGAAGCCGGTGAGCACATGCGCCTGCGAGAACTGGAAGCGGTAGCTGATCTGCATCTTTGAATTCCGAGACGGGCCGTGCGGGAGGGCGCGCGGGGCGGGATTCTGACCGCTTTTGCGGCCGCCTGTGCGCACCGACGATGTTCCAAGTTGGGGCCTCACCACGCTACGTGCCCCAAACAGTGCACCTTGTTAGGGCTTTGCGCCTCAATCTGGTTCTCCGATCCGGCAAAATGCAGGATTCGCATAAGGTTATGCACCGTTTTGGAAAACAGAGGATTGATTGGAATGAAGCACGCATCCGTCGGGGGGTTCCTCGCACACGTCGCACAACGCAACCCCGGACAGCCCGAGTACCTGCAGGCCGTGACCGAAGTGATGGAGAGCCTGTGGCCCTACATCGAGAAGCACCCCAAGTACACGAGCCACAGCCTGCTGGAGCGGCTGGTGGAGCCCGAGCGCGTGATCATGTTCCGCGTGTCCTGGGTGGACGACCACGGCGAGGTGCAGGTCAACCGCGGTTTCCGCATCCAGCACAGCCTGGCCATCGGCCCCTACAAGGGCGGCATGCGCTTCCACCCCTCGGTGAACCTGTCGATCCTCAAGTTCCTGGCCTTTGAGCAGACCTTCAAGAACGCGCTGACCACGCTGCCCATGGGCGGCGGCAAGGGCGGCGCCGACTTCGACCCCAAGGGCAAGAGCCAGGGCGAGGTGATGCGCTTCTGCCAGGCCCTGGTGACCGAGCTGTTCCGCCACGTGGGCTCCGACACCGACGTGCCGGCCGGCGACGTGGGCGTGGGCGGGCGCGAGGTCGGCTTCATGGCCGGCATGGTCAAGAAGCTCACCAACCGCGCCGACTGCGTGTTCACCGGCAAGGGCCTGAGCTTCGGCGGCTCGCTCATCCGCCCCGAGGCCACCGGCTACGGCAACGTCTACTTCGCGCAGGAAATGCTCAAGCGCAAGGGCCGCAGCTTCGACGGCCTGCGCGTGAGCGTCTCGGGCGCGGGCAACGTGGCGCAGTACACCATCGAGAAGGCCATGGCGCTGGGCGCCAAGGTGATCACGGTGTCCGACTCGAGCGGCACCGTGGTCGACGAGGAAGGCTTCACGCCCGAGAAGCTGGCCGTGCTGATGGACGTGAAGAACCACCTGTACGGCCGCGTGAGCGACTACGCCGAGCGCACCGGCACCCGCTTCGTGGCCGGCGCCACGCCGTGGCACGTGCCGGTCGACGTGGCGCTGCCCAGCGCCACGCAGAACGAGCTCAACGAGGAAGACGCGCGCACGCTGGTGAAGAACGGCGTGGTGTGCGTGGCCGAAGGCGCCAACATGCCCTCGACCATGGAAGCCGTGAAGGTGCTCGAGGGCCACGGCGTGCTGTACGCGCCGGGCAAGGCCAGCAATGCGGGCGGCGTGGCCACGTCGGGCCTGGAGATGAGCCAGAACGCGGCCCGGCTGTCATGGACGCGCGACGAGGTCGATGCACGCCTGTTGCAGATCATGCAGGGCATCCACGAGTCGTGCCTGCACTACGGTTCGCGCGCCGACGGCAGCGTGAGCTACATGGATGGCGCGAACATCGCCGGCTTCGTGCGCGTGGCCGATGCGATGCTGGCGCAGGGCGTGGTCTGACGATTCGGAATCGTCAGAGTTCGATGAACGAAGAGGTCGCCTTGTTCAGGGCCAGGCGGCCCTTCGCGGTGATCGATTCCACCTGGGCCAGCTGATGGATCGCGCGCTCGTCGGGCGCGTGCTCCGACGGCGGAATGAAGGCAGTCACGAGGTCGGCGGCACGCAGCACGCGCAGCCTGTCGATGTCTGCGGGCGTGTGGAGGACGTATGGCAATTTCTGCTCGGCGAGGGTCCGAAGAAATTCCATGGACATGGGTCGTCTCCTTGTGTTGAGGGGAGGGCGGTCCGGACATTGTGCGCACAAACAATTAGCGCTGTCTAAACCCTGCGCCGCGCATGCCTTTCGAGGCGTGTACCGAAGTTTCCAGTTCTTTCTGCGGGCGCGAGGGACGTGCCACTTTGTTTCTGGTCGTAGCCATGCTTTCGGCCAGCGTGGCGGGGTCCATGCATTCGCCGGTGGCCCAGGTCTGGCGCAAGGTGGCGCGCAGGTCGGTCAGGTCGCGCCGCTGCGCGCGCAGGCCGGCCATGAGCTGGTCGATTTCGCGCACGCGGCCGTCGAGCCGTTCGAGCAGGTCGTCCCCCGAAAAGACCTCGCAGCCTGCGAAGGCGCTGCGCAGGCTGTCCAGCGAGAAGCCGAGGTTCTGCGCGATCTGGATCAGCTGCAGCCGTTTGAGCGCGGCCTCGGTGTAGACGCGGTACCCATTGGCGCCGCGCTCGGGCGCGGGCAGCAGGCCGCTTTGCTCATAGAAGCGGATGGCCGAGGGCGCCATGCCGGTCTTGTCTGCCAGTTCACCGATCTTCATATCGCTTGACCTTCAAGTTGACTTGAATCTTAGCATCGGGTTTTTCCACTCCACCACCCGGTCCTCATCGTGAACTCCTCGCCGCTTTTCCTGCCGCTGACCCTGCCCAACGGGAGCGTCCTGCCCAACCGCTTGGCCAAGGCCGCCATGGAGGAAAACATGGCCGACGCCGGGCAACTGCCGGGCGCGGCGCTGCACGACCTGTACCGCGTCTGGGCGCAGGGCGGGGCGGGCCTGATCCTCACGGGCAACGTGATGATCGACGGCCGCGCGCTCACCGGCCCGGGCGGCGTCGTGCTCGAAGCCGACACGCCGCTCGAGCGCTTCAGCGAATGGGCCGCGGCCGCGCGCAGCGGCGGCGCGCAGGTGTGGATGCAGATCAACCATCCGGGCCGGCAGGTGCAGATCAGCATGGGCGGCACGGCCTGGGCGCCGTCGTCGGTGGCGCTCGATCTGGGCAAGCACAGCAAGCTTTTCGTGCAACCCAAGGCGATGAGCGAGGCGGAGATCGCCGAGACCGTCGACCGCTTCGCCGCCACGGCGCAGGCGGCCGAGCGCGCGGGCTTCACCGGCGTGCAGGTGCATGCGGCGCACGGCTACCTGCTCTCGCAGTTCCTGTCGCCGCTGACCAACCAGCGCACCGATGCCTGGGGCGGCAGTCTGGAGAACCGCGCGCGCTTTCTGCTCGACGTGGTGCGTGCCGTGCGGGCCCGCGTGGCGCCTGGCTTCGCCGTGGCCGTGAAGCTCAACTCCGCCGACTTTCAGCGCGGCGGCTTCTCGGAGAACGATGCGAAGCAGGTCATCCGCTGGCTCAACGACGAGGCCGTGGACCTGGTCGAACTGTCGGGCGGCAGCTACGAGAGCCCGGCGATGCAGGGCCGCACCGCCGACGGCCGCACGCTGGCGCGCGAGGCCTACTTCCTGGAGTTCGCCCGGGAGCTAGCCGCCGAGGCGCGCATGCCGGTCATGACCACGGGCGGCATCGTGCGCCGCGCCGTCGCCGAACGGGTGCTGGGGGAGGGCGTCGCGGTGGTGGGCATGGCCACCGCATTGGCCGTGGCGCCCGACCTGCCCGCACGCTGGCGCGCGGGCGAAGACGCGGCGGCGCAGAGCCCGCAGGTCGACTGGAAGGACCAGGTCATGGCCGCGCTGGCGCGCATGGCGCTGGTGAAGCGCCGGCTGCGCACGCTGCGTCCGGGCCGCAACAGCGCGCCCGCGCACTCGCCGTTCCTGACCCTGGTGCTCGACCAGCTGCGCACGAAGCGGCTGACGAAGCGCTACCGGCGCTGGCTGGACGCGCGCGCGGCGTGAACCGCCGCTATCGATTGGCCGGTTGAATCGGCCAGGCGGTGGTGTCGGGCCGCAGCAGGTGCCAGACCACGGGCTCGATGCCTTCGAAGGTGGCGCGGTAGCGGTCGGACAGCCGGTTCTCGTCGGTCACGTCGCGGATCACGATGCCGTCGATGCGCTGCGGATGTGCGCGGAACACCTGCGCATAGATCTCGGGATCGGCCTCGCCCGAATCGCCCACGAGCAGGAAGCGGCGCTGCGGAAATTCGGCCAGCAGCCGCTCGATCACGCCGAGCTTGTGCGCGCGCGAGTCTTCGGCGCTGGGGATCAGCGTGCGCCATGTCGTGCTCTCGCGCAGGTGCATGCTGCCGGCGGGAAAGTCGGCGTCGCGAATGAAATCGGTGAGCGCGGGGTACAGCTGGATCGGGCTGCCCGAGAGGTAGTGAAAGCGCGTGCCGGGCGCCTGCGCCAGCGCGCGGTAGTGCGCCGCCATACCCGGCGCGGCCTCGAAGCGGCGCGCGAAGGTGTTCAGCAGCATCTCGCGCCGGTCGCGCACCTGCGTGCGCTTGATGGTGTCGTCGATGTCCGAGATGACCGAGACGCCCTGCGCCGGCACGATCTGCGCACGGCCGCGAAAGCGCGGCAGCAGCTCGCCCGGGCCGGTCACGCCATGGAAGGGCAGCCACTCCTGCGACGCCGGGATGTGCGAGGCCTCGACGACCGCGCGCAGGTTGCTGCGGCCGTCGGCGCCCGTGGGCGGCATCGTGAGGCGCGTGGCCGAGCCGTCGAAGACGACGTCGATCACCTTGTCTTCTTCCGACTCGGCATGGAACAGCGCGGTGCGCTGGCTGAAGCGCAGCCGCGCGGCCGGCGTGAGCTTCTTCAGGTTCATGCCGAGGTAGCGCGCAAGCGCGGCGTCCAGGCCCCAGCGATGCTCGCGCTCGAACACCCAGGCATGCACGTCGACCTCGAGCCGGCCATCGGCCGTGGGGCGCGCGGTGCCGGGCATGAACAGCGCCTCTTCGTCCGACTCCAGCGGCCCGGCAGCATGCAGGGCCTGCAGCGGCGCGAGGCCGGCGAGTAGGGCGGCACCGGCCAGCACGGTGCGACGCGACAGTTGTGGCGAGGTACCGGGCGCGCGGTGCTTGATCGTCATGCCGCGATGCGTTCGTAGGTCACGAAGCTAAAGGGCAGGCCGTCCTTGGCCGAGACGTGCGACTCGCGCTGCGTCTCGCGCCATATGGCGGCGTCGAGCACGGGGGCGTGCGCATCGCCTTCGTAGTCGCGTGCGATCTCGGTGACCACGGCGCGCTGGGCCAGCGGCTCGGCTTCGGCGTAGATCTGTGCGCCGCCGATGACCCAGACTTCGGGCGAGTCCGCCAGCGTGCACAGCGACAGCGCATCGGGCAGGCTGCCGACCGCTTGCGCGCCTTCGGCCTGCCAATCGGTTTGCCTGGTGACCACGATGTTCCGGCGGCCCGGCAGCGGACGAAAGCGCGGGGGCAGCGAATCCCAGGTCTTGCGGCCCATCACCACGGGCGCGCCCGCGGTCTGCTGCTTGAAGTGCGCCATGTCCTCGGGCAGGTGCCAGGGGATGGTGTTGTTCACGCCGATCACGCCGTTGGCGGCGCGCGCGAAGATCAGGTTGATGCGGGGCGTGGCGGCACTCATGGCACTCACACCGCCACCGGCGCCTTGATCGGATCGCCGTGCTTGTAGTCCAGCACTTCGAAGTCTTCGTACTGGTAGTCGAAGATCGAATCGGGCTTGCGCTTGATGTTCAGCGTGGGGTAGGGGAAGGGCGTGCGGCTGAGCTGCAGCTTCACCTGTTCGGCGTGGTTGCTGTAGATGTGGCAGTCGCCGCCGGTCCAGATGAAGTCGCCCACGTCGAGGTCGCACTGCTGCGCCACCATGTGCGTGAGCAGCGCGTAGCTGGCGACGTTGAAGGGCACGCCCAGGAAGATGTCGGCGCTGCGCTGGTAGAGCTGGCAGCTGAGCTTGCCGCGTTCGCCCTCGGCCTGCGGCGGTGCCACGTAGAACTGGAAGAAGGCGTGGCACGGCATGAGCGCCATCTTCGACAGCTCGGCCACGTTCCAGGCGCTCACGATGATCCGGCGCGAGTCGGGGTTGCTCTTCAGCGTCTTGATGACGTCGGAGATCTGGTCGATGTGGCCACCGTCGGGCGTGGGCCAGCTGCGCCACTGCACGCCGTACACCGGGCCCAGGTCGCCGTCTTCGCGCGCCCATTCGTCCCAGATGGTGACGCCGCGTTCCTTGAGCCAGTTGTTGTTGCTGGAGCCGGTCAGGAACCACAGCAGTTCCTGGATGATGGATTTGAGGTGCACCTTCTTCGTGGTCACCAGAGGAAAGCCCTCGTTCAGGTCGAAGCGCATCTGGTGCCCGAACACGCTCTTGGTGCCCGTGCCCGTGCGGTCGCTCTTGAACACGCCGTGCGTGTCGACGTGGCGCATGAAATCTTCGTACTGGGAGCGGACGGGGCGGGCAGGGAGGGTCATGTTGGGAATTTTACGGGGCGGCGCTAGCATCGGCCGATGACCGGCCATGACCACTCCCACGACCATTCCCACGACCACAGCAGCGAACTCGGCGAGATGGACCTGCGCGTGCGCGCCCTCGAAAGCGTGCTCACGCAAAAAGGCTACATCGACCCCGCCGCGCTCGACGCGCTGATCGACACCTACCAGACCCGCATCGGCCCGCGCAACGGCGCACGGGTGGTGGCGCGGGCCTGGGTCGACCGCAAATTCCATGAATGGCTGATGGCCGACGCCACGGCGGCCATCGCCTCGCTGGGCTACACCGGCCGCCAGGGCGAGCACATGGTGGCCGTGGCCAACACCGACGAGCAGCACCACATGGTCGTCTGCACCCTGTGCAGCTGCTACCCCTGGCCCGTGCTCGGCCTGCCGCCCACCTGGTACAAGAGCGCGCCGTACCGCTCGCGCGCCGTGAAAGACCCGCGCGGCGTGCTGGCCGATTTCGGCACCATCGTGCCCGAGACCACGCGCATCCGCGTCTGGGACTCGACCGCCGAAGTGCGCTACCTCGTGATCCCGCAGCGGCCCGTCGGCACCGAGGGCTGGAGCGAAGACGAACTCGCCGCGCTGGTTTCGCGCGATTCGATGATCGGCACGCGCGTGGTCGAGGCGCCGTCGGCAAGGAGCGCGGCATGACCTACACGACGCATGCCGACCTCGGCGGACAACCCGGCTTCGGCCCCGTCACGCCCGAGCCCGAAGGCGAGCTGTTCCATGGCGCCTGGGAGCCGCGCGCGCTGGCGCTCACGCTGGCCATGGGCGCCACCGGCTCCTGGAACATCGACACCAGCCGCGCCGCGCGCGAGACGCTGCCCGATTACCGCGACCTGAGCTATTACCAGATCTGGCTCGGCGCGCTGGAGCAGCTGATGCTGCAACGCGGCCAGGTCTTCGCCGACGAGATCGCGTCCGGGCAGATGCACCATCCGGCCGCGCCGGTCGCCCGCGTGCTGCAGGCAGCGAACGTGCCTGCCGTGCTCGCCAGGGGCTCGGGCACCGAGCGCCCCGCATCGGCGCCCGCGCGCTTTGCGGTCGGCCAGGCCGTGCGCATGCACCTCGGGCGCGTCGACCACCACACGCGCCTGCCGGGCTACGTGCAGGGCAAGCGCGGCACGATCGAGCACATCCACGGCGCGCACGTGTTCGCCGATGCGAATGCGCAGGGCCTGGGCGAGCAGCCGCAATGGCTCTACACCGTGGTCTTCGACGAGGCCGAGCTGTGGGGCGACGACGCGCCGCGCCAGAACCTGGCCGTGTCCGTCGATGCGTGGGAAAGCTATCTGGAGCCCGCGGCATGAAGGCGAACGACATGCCGCCGCTCGCCCTCGCTCCGGGCATGCCGCGCGACGCCGACGGGCCGGTGTTCAGGGAACCGTGGGAGGCGCAGGCCTTTGCGATGACGCTCGCGCTGCACGAGCGCGGGCTGTTCAGTTGGGTCGAATGGGCCGAGGCGCTGGCCACCCAGATCAGCGCCGCGCAGGCCGCGGGCGACCCGGACACGGGCGACACCTACTACCGCCACTGGCTCGCCGCACTCGAAGGTCTCGTGGCCCGCAAGGGCGCAAGCTCGGGCGACGAGCTGGCCCGCTACCGCCACGCCTGGGACCATGCGGCGGAGCGCACGCCGCACGGGCAGCCGATCGAGCTGCGCGGCGAAGACTTCCCAGGCTAGACCCGGATCACGCGCCCCGGGTTCAGGATGTTCTTCGGATCGAGCCCGCGCTTGATCGCCCGCATCATCTCCAGCGCCACCGGCGACTTGTGCTTCTCGAGCTTGTCGACCTTGAGCGAGCCTACGCCATGCTCGGCCGAGAACGAGCCGCCGAACTGCTCGACCGCGTCGTAGACCAGCGTGTTGATGCGCTCTTCCTCGTTCTTCAAAAACGCCTTGGTGTCGATGTTCTCGGGTGCCTGCACGTTGTAGTGCAGGTTGCCGTCGCCCAGGTGGCCGAAGTTGACCAGCCGCACGCCGGCGATCTCGCGCTTGAGCAGCGCGTCGGTCGCTTCCACGAAGGCCGGGATGCGCGACACCGGGATCGAGATGTCGTGCTTGATGTTCAGCCCTTCCTCGGCCTGCGCGAGCGGAATGCTCTCGCGGATGTGCCAGAGCTGGTGCGCCTGCGTGAGGTTCTCGGCCACCACCGCGTCGGTCACGCAGCCGTCTTCGAAGGCGGTTTGGAGCAGCGCCTCGAAGCGCGCGCGGGCGTGGTCCTCGGACTCGCTGTCGGAGTTCTCGAGCAGCACGCAGTAGGGCACGGCCTCGTCGGCGATGAAGGGCACGCGCAGCTGCGGCATGTGCTTGTCGACCAGGCTCAGCGCGAACTTGCCCATCACCTCGAAGCCCGTGAGGCCCGAGCCCAGGTGCTTGTGCGCCAGGCCCAGCAGCGTGACCGCGTGGTCGAGCGAAGGCACTGCCGCCCAGGCCGTGAGCTGCGCTGCAGGCAGCGGGTACAGCTTCATGGTGGCGGCGGTGATGACGCCCAGCGTGCCTTCGCTGCCGACGATCAGGTCGCGCAGGTCGTAGCCCGTGTTGTCCTTGCGCAGGCCGCTCGTGCCTTCCCAGATCTCGCCCTGCGGCGTGACCACTTCCAGGCCCAGGCACAGGTCGCGCGTGTTGCCGTAGCGCACGACCTGCGTGCCGCCCGCGTTGGTCGCCAGGTTGCCGCCGATGGTGCAGCTGCCCTCGGCCGCCAGGCTCAGCGGGAACAGGTAGCCGGCCTTCTCGGCGGTTTCTTGCAGCGTCTGCAGGATGCAGCCGGCCTCGACGGTCATCGTGAGGTTGGCGGCATCGATGTTGCGGATGGCGTTCAGGCGCTGCAGGCTCAGCACCACCTGCGTGCCGCTGTCGTCGGGAATGGAACCGACCGCCAGGCCGGTGTTGCCGCCTTGCGGAATGACGGCCGTGCCGGCCGCGGCGCAGGCCTTGACCACGTCGGCCACCTGCTGCGCATTGGCCGGGCGCACCACGGCGAGCGACTTGCCGCGCGCGCGCTTGCGCCAGTCCTGTTCGTAGGCCGCGAGGTCGCCCTCGGTCAGCACGTGCGTGGCGCCGACGATGGCGCGCAGTTGGTCGATGAGGGAAGAAGAGGTGGTCATTGGGCGGAAGCCTCCAGGGAACGGGCAGCGGCGGCGGCGGCCTTGGCGTGGCGCAAGCGAAGGCGCACATGCCACGCGCAGGCCGCGAAGAGCACGAGGCACAGCAGCACCTCGACGAGCGCGAGGATTTGTCCCACGCCGTTGGTGTCGCTCCAGGCGCGCACCACGCCCTCGGTGAAGTAGAGCCAGATCATCAGGCTGACCCAGCGGTAGGTGTACATGCGGTTCTTGTAGAGCCCCGCGAGCGGAATGACCAGCGGCAGCACCTTGAGCGCCAGCAGCGAGCCGCCCGGGCGCAGCGGCGCCAGCCACAGTTCCCAGGCCAGGCCCAGCACGATCAGGCCGACGAGGCTGCCCACGGCGGCCCATCGGGTGGCGCGGACGGAAGAGGGCGGGAGTGGGGTGTCGGACACGGTGGCGGCGAAAGAGAGAGGGGGAGGCGCACCGGGTGTGGCGCGTCTCGGGAAAGAGCGGATGGCATGATACCGGCCATGAATCGCAGGCAGCTTTGGAGGGATCTTTCGCGCTTTCCTTGGCGCAACACCGCAGCGGTATTGGGGGAGCGTTTCCGCGAAGACCGCCTCGGCCTCACGGCCAGCAGCCTGACCTTCACCACCACCATCGCCATGGTGCCGTTCTTCACGGTGGCGCTTGCCCTCTTCACCGTGTTCCCGATGTTCGCCACCATGCAGGGCCGCCTGCAGCGCTGGCTGATCGAGAGCCTGATTCCCGACAACATCGCGCGTCAGGTGCTGGGCTACCTGAACCAGTTCGCGAGCAAGGCCAGCGGGCTGGGCATCGCGGGCCTGGTGGTGCTGCTGATCACCGCCATCGCGCTGATCCTCACCATCGACAAGACGCTCAACAATATCTGGCGCGTGCGCACGCCGCGGCCGCTCGCGCAGCGGGTGCTGATCTACTGGGCCACCATCACGCTCGGGCCGCTGATCCTCGCGGTGAGCCTGTCGACCACCTCGTACGTGTTCGCCGCGTCGCGCGACGTGGTGGGTGGAGGCATCGTCAAGCTGGCCTTCGACACCCTGGAGTTCCTGCTGCTCGCGGCCGGCATGGCCGGGCTGTACCACTACGTGCCGAACACCACGGTGCGCTGGTCGCACGCCTGGGCCGGCGGCCTCTTCGTGGCGGCGGCCATCGAGATCGCCAAGCGCGTGCTGGGCTACTACCTGAGCCTGGTGCCGACCTATTCGGTGCTGTACGGCGCCTTCGCCACCTTCCCGATCCTGCTGGTGTGGATCTACGTGGCCTGGGTGATCGTGCTGCTGGGCGCCGTCATCGCGGCCTACCTGCCGAGCCTGCTGACGGGCGTGGCGCGCCGGGGCGGCGCGGCGGGCTGGCCGATGCAGCTTGCGATGGAGGTGCTGCAGCACCTGGCGCGCGCGCAGGCCACGCCGGCCAAGGGCATGGGCGCGAGCGAACTGCTGACGCGCATGCGGGTCGACGGGCTGCAGCTGGTGCCGGTGATCGACACGCTGGTGCGGCTCGACTGGATCGCGCCGCTGGCCGAGGAGCCCGCCAACCAGGACCCGCGCTACGTGCTGCTGGCCGACCCGTCGACGCCCATCGAGCCGCTGCTGCGCGAGCTGCTGATGCCGCGCGCCGAGCCGCTGGAAGACCTGTGGCAGAAGGGCCCGCTGCGCACGCTGCGGCTGGGTGACGTGCTATTGATCTAGGAGCGCCCTGGGGCTGGGGCCGTCAGATCTTGACCCGGCCTGCCCAGATGTCGCGGTACATCGTCCAGTCGCCCATGAAGGAATACAGCGGGCGCTTGAACGAGGCGGGCTTGTTCTTCTCGAAGCCGAAGTGCCCGACCCAGGCGAAGCCGTAGCCCGCCACCAGCCCGGCCAGCAGCCACCACGGATTGAGCGTGACCACCAGGGCCACGAGGCACAGCAGCGAGATCGTCGAGCCCGCGAAATGCAGCCGCCGGCAGGTGACGTTGGCGTGCTCGGTCAGATAGAAGGGATAGAACTCGGCAAAGCTGGTGAAGCGGCGCGGATCGACCGGGGCCGGCGTGTCCGGTGCGGCAGGGGTGGAGGTGTTCATCGTGGGTCTCCTGCGCCCCGCAGGGGCTTTGTTGATAATAGCCACGACCCCGCGGCCGCACCACCCGGGTTCGCCATCCCACCTTCGCCGTATCCACCTTGAGCGCTGTTCCCGTCGTCCCCGTCGATTCTTCCGCCGATGCCAACGCGCTGTGGGTCGTGTGCCTGTGCGCCGAATGGTGCGGCACCTGCCGCGACTACCGGCCGCTGCTGGTCGATCTGGCAAAGGCGCACCCGCAGTTCCGCTTCGCCTGGGTCGACATCGAGGACCACGCCGAGATCGCCGATGCCTTCGATGTCGAGACCTTCCCGACCCTGCTGGTGGCGGGCGCCGACGGCACGCGCTTTCTCGGTCCGCTGCTGCCGCACATCGAAACGCTGTCGCGCCTGCTCGGCGCGCTGCAGCCGCCGCAGCCTTCCAGCCTCGACGTCGACCTGCTGCTGGCCGTGCTCGAGAAAAAGCCCGCGGCCTTCGCGGTCTGACCTCTTCGGAGCTTCCCTCCCATGAACATCCTGATCTTTGGCGCCACCGGCATGGTGGGGCAGGGCGTGCTGCGCGAGTGCCTGCTGGCGCCCGACGTGGAACGCGTGGTGGCCGTGGGACGCAGCGCCACCGGGCAGCAGCATCCCAAGCTGCAGGACCTGGTGCACACCGACATGTACGACTACCGCGCCATCGAGTCGCAGCTGACGGGCTTCGATGCCTGCTTCTTCTGCCTGGGCGTGTCGTCGGTCGGCATGAAGGAGCCGGAGTACAAGCGCATCACCTACGACCTGACGATCGCGGCGGCCACCGTGCTGGCGCGGCTCAACCCGGGCATGACCTTCACCTACGTGACGGGCGCGGGCACCGACAGCAGCGAGCGCGGCGAACGCATGTGGGCGCGCGTGAAGGGTGCGACCGAGAACGCGCTGATGCGCCTGCCGTTTCGCGCGTCCTACATGTTCCGGCCCGGCATGATCCAGCCGCTGCACGGCGTGCGTTCGAAGACGCCGCTGTACGACGCCGCGATCGTGGTGCTCAAGCCCGTGCTCGGGCTGGCCCACCGCTGGTGGCCCGACCGCGTGACCACCACCGAGAAGGTGGGCCGCGCGATGCTCGCGGTGGCGCGCCGGGGCGCACGCAAGGTGCTGCTCGATCCGGCGGACATCAACGCACTGGGCAGCTAGGCCGCCCGGCGCTCTTCGCAGTTTTCAGCCCGCGACGAAGTCGCGCAGCGCGAACAGCACCTCGTCCGGCGCCTCGCTCATCAGCGCGTGGCCGGCATGCACCGTCACCACCTTGGCGTTGCGCGCCTTGCCCACCAGCGCCTTGGTGGCGCGCGGCGGCGTCATCTGGTCGGCGTCGCCCAGGAGGAACAGCACGGGGCACTGCACCTTCTCCATCGCGGCTTCGCCGTTGGCGTAGTCGTTGCAGGCCTTGAAGCCGATGTGGAACACGTTGGCCTCGCGGTTGCTCGCGAGCACGCGGCGCATCAGCGCGCGCGAGCTGCCGTACAGCCAGGTGCCCGGGCCGAGCGAGGAGGGCGGCGGTGCCAGCAGCGAGTGCGAGAAGGTGTTGACCATCGCGATGGCGCGCTGCGGATCGCTCACCGAGCTTTCGAGCAGCGCGGGCGACACCACCATCGGGTAGGCCGTGCCGACCATCGCGAGCTGCGTGATGCGCTCCGGCGCGCGTGCCGCGGCTTCGAGCGCGATCAGCGAGCCGAAGCTGTGGCCGACCAGCGCGGCCTTCTGCACGCCCGCTGCGTCGAGCAGCGCAATGACGAACTGCGCCGCCTCTTCCACGCTGGCCGGCGGCGCGCCGGCGCTCTTGCAGTGGCCCGGCAGGTCGACCGCCAGCACGTTCCAGCCGTGGTTGGCGAACCAGCGGCTTTGCAAGATCCACACGCTGTGGTCGTTGAGCACGCCGTGGATGAACACCACCGTCGGCTTGGCCGCATCGAAGGGCTTGCCGGCGGTGTAGCAGTAGGTGTCGTGGCCGTTGACGGTGTAGTTCATCTCAGGCACCTGCCTTTTCCGCCGCCTTCAGCGCGCGCTTGAGGTCGTCGATCAGGTCGGCCGGATCTTCGAGCCCGATCGACAGACGGATCGTGCCTTGCGAAATGCCCGCGCCCGCCAGTGCCTCGTCGGTCATGCGGAAGTGCGTGGTGCTGGCCGGGTGGATCACCAGGCTGCGGCAGTCGCCCACGTTGGCCAGGTGGCTGAACAGCTTGAGCGCCTCGATGAAGGCCTTGCCCTGTGCGCGGCTGCCCTTGATGTCGAAGCTGAACACCGCGCCGGCACCGCGCGCGCCGTGGCGCAGCAGCTTCTGCGCGAGCGCGTGGCTCGGGTGCGACTCGATCAGCGGATGTCCCACACGGGACACGAACGGATGGCTGGCCAGGAACTCGACCACCTTCTGCGTGTTGTCGATGTGGCGCTCCATGCGCAGCGGCAGCGTCTCGATGCCCTGCAGGATCAGCCACGCCGTGTGCGGGCTCATCGAGGCGCCGAAGTCGCGCAGGCCTTCGCGGCGTGCACGCAGCAGGAAGGCGCCGACGGTGCTTTCCTCGCTGAAGACCATGTTGTGGAAGCCGTCGTAGGCCTGCGTGAGCTCGGCGAACTTGCCCGACTTCTCCCAGTCGAAGCTGCCGCCGTCGACCACCACGCCGCCGATGACGGTGCCGTGGCCCGAGAGGAACTTGGTGGCCGAGTGGTAGACCAGGTCGGCGCCCCAGTCGAAGGGCTTGATGAGGTAGGGCGATGTGAGCGTGGAGTCGACCAGCAGCGGCACGCCGGCTTCGTGGGCGATGTCGCTCACGGCGGGGATGTCGAGCACGTCCAGGCCCGGGTTGCCCACGGTCTCGCCGAAGAAGAGCTTGGTCTCGGGGCGCACCGCGGCGCGCCAGGCGTCGAGGTCGCCGGGCTTCACGAAGGTGGTCTCGATGCCGAAGCGGCGCATCGTGTAGTGCAGCAGGTTCTGCGAGCCGCCGTACAGCGCGGTGCTGGCGACGATGTGCGAGCCCGCGCCCATCAGCGTGGCCACCGACAGGTGCAGCGCCGCCTGGCCGCTGGCCGTGGCGATGGCGCCGATGCCGCCTTCGAGCGCCGACACGCGTTGCTCCAGCACCGCGTTGGTCGGGTTGCTGATGCGCGAGTAGACGTGGCCCGCGCGTTCCAGGTTGAACAGCGCGGCGGCGTGGTCGCTGGATTCGAAGACGAAGGAGGTCGTCAGATGGATGGGAACGGCCCGCGCGCCGGTGGTGGGGTCGGGGGCGGCGCCGGCGTGCAGCGCGAGGGTGTCGAAACCGGGGTCGGAATAACCGGGCATGAAGGCCTTTCTGTTGTCTCTTCGCAATGCCCCGTGACGCCGGCAATGCTTGCACAGGCGACAGGGGCGTTCGGGTCGGCGTCGATTGTGGGCTATATTCAAATCGGCACGACGCCGAGAACGACGAATCCCCGAGAGGAGCACCACCATGAAAGTCAGCGACATTCTTCGCGTCAAGGGCAACACGCTCTTCACCACCACGCCCGACGACCCGCTGGCGGAAGCCGCCAAGACCATGGCGGACAAGGACATCGGTTCGCTGGTGGTCATGGAGCACGGCGACCTGGTCGGCATGCTCACGTTCCGTGAAGTGATCGTGGCGGTCGTCAACAACGGCGGCCAGGTCGGGACCACGCTGGTGCGCAAGGCCATGGACGACGCGCCCGTCACCTGCACGCTCGAAACCGACCTCGACGAAATCCGCCGCATCATGCTGGAGCGCCACGCGCGCTACATGCCCGTGATGGACAAGCGCATGCTCATGGGTGTGATCAGCTTCTACGACGTGGCCAAGGCCGTGGTCGATGCGCAGAACTTCGAGAACAAGATGCTCAAGGCCTACATCCGCGACTGGCCGGAAGACGAGAGCAACGAAAAGGCCGGCTGAGCCTTTTCAGCCAGCCACTGACCGACTCTGCGTCGGGCCCTTCAAGCGAACACCGAGGAGCCGGCTTTGCCGGGCCTCTGGTGTTGCCCCCGGTAGGGGGTTGGCGAAGCGACACGAAGTGCGCGCAGCCCTGGGGGCGAGCTTCTTACTCTTTGATGTTGGCGGTCTGCACGATCTTCTGGTTGCGTGCGTACTCGGCCTGCACGAACTTCCCGAACGCCTCCGGCGTTCCACTGCCCGGCAATGCGCCTTGCTCCGCCAGCTTGGCGCGCACGCCTTCTTCCTGCAGCACCGCATTCAGTTCCTGGTTGAGCCGCACCACCACGGCCGGCGGCGTCTTCGCGGGCGCGAAGATGCCGGTCCAGCTCACCATGTCGTAGCCCTTGAGGCCGGGCATTTCGTTGAAGGTGGGCACCTGCGCGAGGGCCGGCAGGCGCTGGCTGCCGGTGATGCCCAGGGCCTTCAGGCGCTTGCCGTTCACGTGCGGGATGGCGCTGGTGCTCACCAGCATCGCGAGGTCAACCTGGTCGCCGATCACGTCGGTGGCGATCTGCGCACCGCCGCGGTAGGGCACGTGGGTCACGAAGATGCCGCTGCGTTCCTTGAGCAGTTCCATCGCCAGCTGCAGCACCGTGCCCACGCCCGAGGTGGCGTAGTTGTAGTGGCCCGGCTGGGCCTTGGCGAGCTTCACGAAGTCGGCGTAGCTGCGCACATCGAGGCCGGGGCGCGCCACCAGCACCATCGGCGCGGTGTTGAGCAGGCCGACGGGCGCCAGGTCTTTCAGCGGATCGAAGCGGAAGGCCGAGGGGTTGACCAGCCGGCCGATGGCGATGGCGCTGTCGGGGCCGACCACCAGCGTGTAGCCATCGGGCGCCGCGCTCACGGCCTTGGCCACGCCGATGGCGCCGCCCGCGCCGCTCACGTTCTCGATCACGACCGACTGCTTGAGCCGCTCGCCCAGGCGCTGCGCCACGAGGCGGGCGTTGACATCCACGCTGCCGCCGGCCGTGAAGGGCACGATCAGCGTGAGGGGCTTGGCGGCGGGCCAGGCCGGCTGGGCGAGGGCGCCCGTGGGCAGGGCGGCGCAAAGCGCTGCAGCGGCAAGGAACAGGCGGCGGTTCGTGGTCATGGCGGGGTTCATCCTGGGAAAGAGATGGCGCTGGGCGTGGGTTCGGAGGGCAAGCGTGCGCGCAGCTTGTCGAAAGCGGCGCTCCATTCGGCGCGCCACTGGCGGCGCTGCGTGTCGTCGATCCAGGCGCCGTCCAGGCCGTTGTGCATGAAGCCGCGCAGGTCGTCCAGGCCGAAGCCGAAGTCGCGCACCATCATCAGCCAGGCGCCCGTGGGCGTGACCTGGTGCAGCGTCGGGTCGTCGGTGTTCGGGTGGATGCGCAGGCCCAGGCCGGGCATGCGGCGGATCGGGTGGTCCAGGGCCCAGCGCTCGGGCGGCAGCGTGCGCAGGTAGTAGGAGTTGGTCGGCACCACGGTGAAGATCACGCCGCGCTCGGCGCACTGGCGCGCGAAGTCGGGCTGGTCGACCACCGTGTAGCCGTGGTCGATGCGGTCGACCTGCAGCAGCTCGAGCGCGGTGCGCACGTTGGTCCAGGGCATGCCGAACTCGCCGGCGTGCGCGGTGGTTTTCAGGCCGGCCTTCTTTGCATCGGCGTACGCACGGGCGAAGAGTTCGGGCGGCCGGTCGTTCTCGCGGTAGTCGATGCCGATGCCGATCACCTCCTCGCAGCGGTGCGACTTGACCCACTCGACCATCTCCACGGCCGCCTCGGCGCTGGCCTCGCGGTCGATGGCGGCAATGAGCCGCCCGGTGATGCCGAACGCCTGCTGCGCATCGTGGATCGCGCGGACGATGGCGCCCTGCGCCAGCGGGTAGGCAATGCCCGAGCCGTGCACCGTGCCGGTCGGGTTCCAGAAGAACTCGGCGTAGCGCACCTGGTGCGAGGCCGCGTCCTGGAGGTATTCGAGGGTGAGCTGGTACAGGTCGTCGGCGCTGCGCACCAGCTGGGCGTCGAGCGCGCGCAGCACGCGCAGCACGCCCACGGGCTTTTCGCCGCGCGTGTAGAAGCCGTCGATTTCCGCGTCGGCGAGCGGCGCACCGGCGCGCCGGTTGAGCTGGCGGAAGGTGTCGTGGCGCACGGTGCCGAAGAGGTGGCAGTGCAGCTCCACCTTCGGAATCGCGCGCAGCATCGCTTCGAGCGTGAAAGGAGTGGCGGCGGGCGCAGGCGCGGCAAGGGTCATGCGGCGCAGTCTAGGCAGTGCGTGCTCATAAGGAAAATTCTGAATTTCTATAATTTGATTCATTGAATCGATAACCAGGACGCCCATGGCCGCCTTGCCCCTGCGTGCGCTCACGCTGCGCCAGCTGCAGTGTTTCTCGGTGCTGGTCGAGGAAGGGCACTTCGGCCGCGCGGCGCGCCGGCTCGCCATCACGCAGCCCGCGCTGAGCAACGCGATCAAGCAGATGGAAAAGCTGCTCGGCGCCGAGCTGCTGACCCGTTCCACCCACCGGCTCGAGCTCACGCCCGTCGGCGCCGAGGTGCTGGCGCGCACCGACTTCCTGGTCCACACCTTCGAGGTGGCGCTGCGCGACATCGAAAGCACGGTGCAGCGCGGCCGGGCCTACGTGCGCGTGGGCGTGATCCCCTCGGCCAGCGCGCGCGTCGCGGCGGCGGCGGCCGGTTTCCTGCAGCAGCGAGGCGAGGTGGAACTGGCCTGGCGCGACGCGCCCTCCACGGTGCTGCTGGCCGAGCTGCGCAGCGGCCAGCTCGACATGGCCGTGGCCGCGATCACCGAGCCGCCGGGCGGACTGACGTGCATCGACCTGTTCCGCGATCCGCTGGTGTTGGTGGTGCGCAGCGACCACGCGCTGGCGGCGGCGGGCGAGGCGCGCTGGGAGGCCATCGGCAGCGAGCGCCTCGTGCTGTTCGAAAGCGGCAGCATGCCGGCGCTGGGCGACCCGGCGCGCGCGCAGTTCGCGCAGGGCGCGCAGCCGTACCGCGTGAGCTACTCCGAAACGCTCTACGCGCTGGTGCGCAGCGGGCAGGCGCTGGGGCTGATGCCGCAGCTGTACACCTCGTCGCTGCGCGACCCCGAACTGGCCGTGGTGCCGCTGTCGGCGCCGCGCATCGAGCGGCGCGTGGTGCTGGCCTACCTGCCGGGGCCGATGCGCAACGTGGCGGCGCAGGAGCTCATCGGGTTTTTGCGCGAGCGGTTGCCGCAGGCTTAGGCCGCCTCGAGCATCGCCATGCGCGTTTCGCTACTGAAACGCTCCAGCGTCCAGCCTTCGCCGAGCATGAACATGCGCGTGTGCAGCTGCGACAGCGTGTCGCCGTCCACCTCGTCGCCGAGATAACTCAAGCGCTTCTCGCGCAGGTCGACAAAGCCCGTCACGTAGTCGCGTCCCAGGCGCAGCCACAGCGCGTGCGCGCCCGGCGACTGTCGCGCGCCGCTCATCAGGCACATGCCGCTGCCCAGTGCCCAGCGGTACACGGCCGTGGCCAGGCCGCGCCGCTGGTAGGCGGGGTCGTACTGCGAATGCGGCGCGCGGATGTGGCGGTCGGCGCGGCGGTCGAGTTCGATCAGGCGGTTGAACACGGTGTAGCCGACCAGCCGCTGGTGGCGCACGTCCTCGATGTACACGTAGGTCTCGCCGTCGGCCTCGCGAAAACGTGCGCGCAGGTCGGGGTCGTCCAGGCGCAGCGCGGGCAGGTCCTGCACGCGCTCGCCCATGGCGCGCATGCGCTCGTACACCGGTGTCAGCGGCTCGCTTGGGCGACCCTTCTTCGGATCGACGTCGATGCGCAGCTCGGCCGGCCGCAGCAGGCGGCGGCGCAGCGCGTCGAACGACAGCCAGGCGGGCCAGGGCGGCAGGGCAGGCGAAGGCGAAAAAGAGACGGAAGGGGAGCAGGCAAGAGCCACCACGGGGAAATCCTCACGACGAAACACGACGGCGAAGCGGGCGAGGTCCTTCCGCGCGGCACGGGGCCGGAGGTGGGAAGAAGGTCGGACGCTGGGGGAAGTGGTGCGTCGCCCGGGCAGATCAAAGCCAGGACGCGCGACCGCGCGGGGCGGGTGCCCGACGGTCGATGTGCGCTGAAGAAAAAAGGAGGCTGACCGCCGGGCTCAGGGATGTGCGAGGGTCTGCTGCGACCTCGCCGTCATCGCCGCGGGTGCGCGCACGCGCGCGTCGCCCGGGGCCGCAGAGGCCGCCGCGCGATCGAAACCGGGGATGAAAACCATGACGTTCATAGGGTCGATTGTAGGAAGCCGGGGGTGTTCGGGCAACCAAAGCCCCCGCGGTCTCTGCCAGATTGAACGCGGGTTGCGTTCAGTGCAGTTCGTCGGCCGCGTGGATCGTCTCGCGCACGCGCGGGTAGATCTGCGTGTTCCATTTGCTGCCGCTGAACACACCGTAGTGCCCCACGCCGGCCTGCAGGTGGTGCGTCTTGAGGTACGGGCGAATGCTGCTGCACAGGTCTTGCGCGGCCACGGTCTGGCCGACCGCGCAGATGTCGTCGCGCTCGCCTTCCACCGTGAGCAGCGCGGTGCGCCGGATGGCCGCGGGGTTCACGGTGCGCCCGGCCACGGTGAGCACGCCGCGCGGCAGGTCGTAGGTCTGGAACACGCGCTCGACGGTCTCCAGGTAGAACTCGGCCGGCAGGTCGTTCACCGCCAGGTACTCGTCGTAGAACTCGGCGATGGTGCGGGCCTTGTCGAGCTCGCCCTCGACCAGCAGGCGCTCCATGTCCTCGAACTGCTTCTTGTGGCGCTCGGGGTTCATGCTCATGAAGGCCGTGAGCTGCAGGAAGCCGGGGTACACGCGCCGCATCGCGCCCGCATGCGGCCACGGCACGTGGCTGATGAGGTTGCGGCGGAACCAGTCGATGGGCCGGTCGGTCGCGAGCTTGTTCACGGCGGTCGGGTTGATGCGGCAATCGACCGGCCCCGCCATGAGCGTGAGGCTGCGCGGCGTGGCCGGGTGGTCGTCTTCCGCCATGAGCGCGGTCGCGGCCAGCGCGGCCACGCAGGGCTGGCACACGGCGACCATGTGCGCGCCCGGGCCCACGGCCTCGACGAAGCGCATCAGCTGCAGCGTGTAGTCGTCCAGCCCGAAGCGGCCCTGCCACAGCGGCACGTCGCGCGCGTTGTGCCAGTCGGTCAGGTACACGTCGTGGTCGCGCAGCAAGGTGCGCACGGTTTCGCGCAGCAGCGTGGCGAAATGGCCCGACAGTGGTGCGACCAGCAGCACGCGCGGGTGCACCGCTTCGGTGTGTGCCTTGCGAAAGTGCAACAGCGTCCCGAAAGGCGAGACCAGCGCGACCTCTTCGTGCACGGGCACGTCGGTGCCGTCCACCACCACGCTGTCGATGCCGTAGGCCGGCCGCGTGTGGGTGAGCCGCATGCGCGAGAAGACCTCGCAGCGTGCGGCCATGCGCCGCAGCGCGGTGCGCTCGGTGCCGTCCTGCCAGAGGGCGCGGCCCAGGTACTGCGCGGTGAGCCGCCATGGCGAGAGCAGGTCGGCCTGGTTCTGGTAAGCGCGGTACAGCATGCACGGGCTGCAGGCAAGTTGCGGGCCAACCGTGTGGCACGGCGCTTGCACACAGCACGCATCGTCCAAGGAGTGTCGCGATGGCCAAACCCGTTCTCACGATCAGCAGCAAGAACTACGGCGCCTGGGCGCTGCGCGGCTGGCTGATGTGCAGGCTCGCGGGGCTGGACTTCAGCGAGAAGGTCATCCCGCCCGACGACCCGGCCATGAAGGCCGAGATGCTGCTGCTGTCGTCGTCGATGCTGGTGCCTTCGCTGCAGCATGGCGGCATCAAGGTGTGGGACACGCTGGCCATCGGCGAGTACCTGAACGAGATCAAGCCCAAGGCCGGCCTGCTGCCCACCGACGCCGCGGCGCGTGCGCACTGCCGCGCCATCTGCGGCGAGATGCACTCGGGCTTCGCCTCGATGCGCGGCGCGCTGCCGATGAACATCAAGGCCCGCTTCAAGAACTTCAAGGTGTGGTCGCGCGCGCAGGGCGACATCGACCGCATCGTCGCCATCTGGCGCGAGTGCCTGAAGGCCTACGGCGGCCCGTTCCTCTTCGGCAAGCAGCCCGGCATGGCCGACGCGATGTACGCGCCCGTGGTCACGCGCTTCCTGAGCTACGACGTGGCGCTCGACAGCGTGTGCGCCGCGTACGGCAAGCGCGTGATGGAGCTGCCCGCCATGAAGGAATGGGTGGCCGCCGCGCTGCAGGAGCCCGACGAGATCGACGAACTCGACGCGGAGTTCTGACGCGGCTTCAGGCGCTCGCGGGCGGCAGGCCGAGGCCGTCCTGCCGCAGCCGGCGCTCGATGCTTTGCGCGGCCTGCTGCAGGTCGCCCAGGTGCGTCGTCACGATCTCGCGCTCGCTCTTCACCGCCGGCAGCCACGCGCAGCTGAGGCAGCCCACCACCTGATCGCCCAACCGCACCGGCACCGATACGGCGCCGAAGCGGTCGGGCGAATCGAGGCTGGTGGAGGTGGGGTCGCGCGCCGCGTAGCCCTGGTCGCGCGCATGCGCCACCATGCGGCGGATGCTGTCGGGGCGCCGCGCGCCGCGGTCGAAGTCGTTGGGTGAACGCGCCAGTGCTGCGACGATTTCTCGCCGCTCGTCTTCGGGGCAGAACGCGAGGTAACAGCGCCCGAGCGACGACAACAGCATCGGCGGGCGAAAGCCCAGCGCGCGGTAGTTCACCGCGAGGCCGTTGCGCGGCCGGTCGGTGTCGAGGATCAGCATGGCGGTGCCGTCGCGCACGCCCAGGTCGATCGGCCACGGCACCAGCCGCTGCAGCGTGGCGCGCGGCGAGGCTGCCAGGGCAGTGAGGCGCGTGCGCCATGCCGCTGCAGCCCCTGACTGGCCGGTGGCCGAGGTGGGCACATAGCGTTTTTCCAGCTCGTTTCGCTCCACCCAGCCGGCCTGCTGCAGCGTCTTCAGGATGCGCAGCAGCGTGGCCTTCGACAGGCCGGTCTGCCGGTGCAGCTCCTGCAGCGTGACGGCCGACGAGCGCTGGATGGCCAGCATCACGTCGAGCCCGCGGCGCAGGGCGTCGATCGACTTCACGCTGTGCGCGCCGCGGGTGTCCGACATGCCGCCTCCGAAGAAAAAAGGTTCACTCAGTGAAACTATATCTTCTGGCCGCGCGACGCCGTTCCTACAGTCCGACGACACCCCCACGTCGTCCCACCGAGAAGGAAAACGCAAGATGTTCCACCAACGAAACATGGTCCGTGCCGCTGCAGGAGCCATTCTTTTTCTGTGTGCCGCCACCGCGGCGCTGGCGCAATCGTGGCCCGCGAAGCCGATCACGCTGGTCGTCGCCTACCCGGCCGGCGGCGACACCGACGCCATCGCGCGCACCTACGCCGAGAAGCTCGCGCAGCGCCTGGGCCAGCCGGTGCTGGTCGACAACCGCCCCGGCGCCAGCGGCATGATCGGCAACGCCTGGGTCGCGAAGGCGCCGGCCGACGGCTACACGCTGCTCTTCACGCCCAGCACCTTCCCCATCGCGCAGCACGTGCTCAAGGCCGGCCCCGGCGTGGCGCACGACGTGGTGAAAGACTTCACCCCCATCGTCAAGACCGGCAACATCCCGGTGCTGATGGTCACGGCGCCCACGAGCGGCATCCAGACCGTGGCCCAGCTGGTGGCCGGCGCCAAGGCCGGCAAGGCCTTCACCTACGGCACGCCGGGCGCGGGTTCGCCGATGCACATCGCGGGCGAGCTCTTCAACAAGGACGCCGGCGTGGCCATTGCACACGCGCCGTACCGCGGCGTGGCGCCGGTGGTCAACGACACGCTGGGCGGCCACGTGAGCGTGGGCTGGATCACGCCCGGCGCGGTGGCGGGCCACATTGCCGCCGGCAAGCTGGTGCCGCTGGCCGTGGCCGAGCGCCAGCGCACGAAGCTCATGCCCAACGTGCCCACCTTCCTGGAGCTGGGCTACCGCGACATGGACGTGAGCGCCTGGATGGGCCTGCTCGGGCCGAAAGCGATGCCGGCCGAAGTCGTGCAGATGCTCAACCGCCACGTCAACGAGATTTTGAAGATGCCCGATGTGCAGGCCCGCATGGCCGCGCTGGGCATCGAGCCCGTGGGCGGCGAGCCGGCCGTGCTTGCCCGTCAGATCGCCGACGACGACCAGCGCTTCGGCCGGCTGGTGCGCGAGTTCGGCATCCGCGCCGACTGACCCTACACACCCTCAGACAAGGAGACGATGCATGTTGAGCGAAGAAAAGAACCGCCTGCTGACCGAAGTGGGTCCGGGCAAGCCCATGGGCGACTACCTGCGCCGCTACTGGCACCCGATCGCCGGCGCCAGCGAGTTCGACGACAAGGCCGTGAAGCCGCTGCGCATCCTCGGCGAGGACCTCGTGCTCTACAAGGACCTGAGCGGCAACTACGGCCTCGTCGACCGCCGCTGTCCGCACCGCAACGCCGACATGTCGTACGGCTACGTGGAGAAGTGCGGCCTGCGCTGCAGCTACCACGGCTGGCAGTACGACACCAGCGGCCAGTGCATCCACCAGCCGTTTGAAGAAACGCTGGACCCCGACGCGCGCATGCGCAAGAACACGAAGATCAAGGCCTATCCCGTGCTGGAAAAGGCCGGCCTGCTGTGGGCCTACATGGGCCCGCAGCCCGCACCGCTGCTGCCCGACTGGGAACTCTTCAACTGCAAGAACGGTTTCGCGCAGGCCGTGTTCGCGGAGATTCCCTGCAACTGGTTCCAGTGCCAGGAGAACTCCATCGACCCCGTGCACTTCGAGTGGACGCACAACAACTGGACCACGCGCCTGCAGGGCGACGAGGGCCCCTACGTGCCCACGCACCTGAAGCTCGCCTTCGAAGAGTTCGAGCACGGCTTCGTCTACAAGCGCCTGCGCGGCGGCGAGCGCGAAGACAACGTGATGTGGACCACCGGCCGCGTCACGCTGTGGCCCAACGGCTTCTTCCTCGGCCACCACTTCGAATGGCGCGTGCCCATCGACGACCACCATACGCTGAGCGTGCTGTGGGTGCTCAGCCGCGTGCCGACCGAGCAGGAGCCTTATGTGCAGGAACGCATTCCCTCGTGGTACGGCCCCATCAAGGACCCGGCCACGGGCCGCTGGATCACCAGCCACGTCGCCAACCAGGACTTCGTGGTCTGGGTCGGGCAGGGCACCGTGACCGACCGCACGCGCGAGAAGCTGGGCCAGAGCGACAAGGGCATCGTGATGATGCGCCGGCGCTTTTTCGAAGAACTCGAGTCGATGCAGTCCGATCCGTCGCACGAGCCCAAGGGCCTGATCCGCGACCCCGGGAAGAACCGCGACGTGTTCCTGCCCTCGGCCTGCCGCGACGAGATGCTGAACGGCCTGCCGCGCGAGGAGCTGGCCGCGCATCCGCTGCTGGGGCCGTACCTGAAGGACTTCTTCGGGCAGGCCGGGCAGCCGGACGACGTGCGCGCGGCCTACGAGGCGGCCATCGGGCAGAAGGTCGAGGGCGCGAGCTTCTTCAAGGTGCATGGCGGCGCGTCCGACGCCGAGGTGGAAACGCAAGAGGCTGCGTAACGCACGCCGCGATGCGGGTCTTTGCGTCGGGGCTCGCCTCGACGCGAACAGCGTGTGAACATCCCGTGTCGGGAGCACACGCCGTGAAGTTTCGTGATCGCGCACACGCCGGCCGCCAACTCGCTGCCTTGCTGCAGCGAAGGGGCGGCTTTGCGGACGCCGTGGTGCTCGCGCTGCCGCGCGGCGGCGTGCCGGTGGCCTTCGAGGTGGCCCGCGCGCTGCGGCTGCCACTCGATGTGCTGGTGGTGCGCAAGCTGGGCCTGCCCGAACAGCCCGAGTACGCCTTCGGCGCGCTCGCGGGTGACGGCGTGCCCGAGATCGACGAACACCTGGTGCGCACGCTGGACCTGCGGCCTTCGGAGATCGATGCCGTGGTGCGTGCTGAACTCGCCGAGTTGGCGCGCCGCACGCAGGTCTACCGAGGCGATCGCCCGGCGTGCGATGTGCAAGGCCGCACGGTGCTCGTCATCGACGACGGACTCGCCACCGGTGCCACCATGCGCGCGGCCGTTCGCGGGCTGCGGCGGCAGAACGCCGGCAGCGTGATCGCCGCCGTGCCCGTGGCGTCGCCCGAGGCCTGCGAGGCCTTGCAGTGCGAAGCCGACGACGTGCTGTGCGTGCGCTGCCCCACGGTGTTCCGGTCGGTTGGCGCCTGGTATGAAGACTTCTCGCAGACGACAGACGAAGAAGTCTGCGCCCTGCTGGCGCAGTCCTAGCGTCTGAACATCCGCAGATCGAGCGCGCTCTCTTCGCCCAGCCACATCGCATGGGCTGTGTGGTCAGCGAAGTCGTCGCCGGTCACGCCGTGCACGAACACGTCGAGGCCGTTGCGGTTGGCGTCGAGCCAGCCGATGACTTCGTCGAACTCGGCGGCGTCGAAGGCCAGCTGGCAGCTCCAGTGCGGGTGCGGGCCGACCAGGCGTTCGTGCACCCGGCCCACCACCACCATCAGCTCGCGGCCGGCGCGCTCGCTGAGCTCGCGCGCCTGCGCCAGCGTGGCGGGGGCGAAGTAGATGTGGGCGTGGTACTGGGCGTAGAGGTTTTCGGGGCGGCGCGGCATGGTGTGCTCATTGTGAACCGAGGCGGAAGCGTCCGCTGTAGCGAAACACGTCGCCGAACCAGCGGTGGCGCAACAGCATCTTCATCGTGAAGTGCTCGGGGTCGGACGGATCGGGCCGCTCCTCGACGTAAGCGGTGCCGAGAAAAAGGCCCAGCGGCAGCGGAATGCGCAGCCCCGCGAGGCGCCAGATGTAGCCCTTGTCGCGAAACACGAGCGCGCCGTCTTCCGCGCTCACCGCCAGGCGCATGCCGATGCCGAAGCGCACGTATTCGATCACCTCGCTGCCTTGCGCCGTGTCGTGCTCCATGTGCGAGCGAAAGTGGAAAGGCGGCCTGCCCGGGAAGTGGAAGACGCGGTCCCAGTAGAGGTGGGCGTTGTCGGGGCGGCAGCGGTAGTGCACCTCGATCGGCACGTGGGTACCCTGATGCGGAACCAGCGCGCCGAACAGCCGGCCGAAGGGCATCAGCAGCGCGGCCCACGGGGCGTGCCAGACCTCGCTCATCGCGCCGCGCACGCAGACGTAGTCGTCGGAGAACGGTGCCATCGTGTAGTGGCGGCGGATGACGTCACCGAGCTGGTCCCATGCGGGGCCGAGCGCCTGCTGGAAGACGGGTGGCGCGCTCATCCAGCCACCGCCTGGGTGGCTTCGCTGCGCGCCTTGTAGAAGCGCAGGATGTTCTCCGAGGCGTCGCCAAGCAGGAACTGCATGACCGGGTCCGCATACCAGTTGAAGCGCGTGCTCAGCCGCCACGACACCGCGACGCGCAGTTCGGTGCCGCCGTCGCGCGGGGTCAGGGTGTAGGTGGCGTCGCGCAGGTCGAAATACTGGCCGCCGATCATCACGTGGTCGTCGAGCGCGCCGGCGGGGAAGGAGTCGGGCGTGAAGCGGAAGCGCCACTTCAGCAGGCGATCGGGCTGCCACTCGGTGACGACCTCTTCGAAGTGCACGTTCTTCTGCCATTGCACCTGGCGCACGCGGCCCTCGGGCGTGTCGACGGTCACGCCCGACACCGGCATCGGCACGCCGACGCGGTAGGCCCACGCGTCGCCGACTTCGCTGGGGCGGATGTCGCGCGCGGCGTTGAGTTCGTGCCACACGCGCCCGGCCGGCGCTGCGATGAAGAGCGTGCGCGAGGTGTTCGAGAACTGGTCGGGGTTGGGCCATTGCGGCTCGATGCCGCCGAGCAGCAGCGGCACCAGGGCGACGCTGTACAGCGCGGGCTTGGGCCAGTTGGTGATGCGGCACACGATGCCCATGGCCAGCCCGCCGACGCTGCCCATCACCGCGAACAGCGGCACGATGAAGGCGGCGCAGATGATGCCCTCGATGAACACCATCAGCGTGCCGCCGACGAACAGCGCGGTGGCCACCCACGGCGCCCAGAGGTAGTAGCCCCAGCTGCGCCGTTCGATGCGCTCGGCCAGGTACACCGTGACCGCGCCGCATGCCGCGGGCGCGAAATAGACGAAGGAGCCCAGCATGGCCGAGAAGGGCTGGCCGGGGCCGCCGCTGAAGACGAGGCGCAGCACGAGCGCCAGCGCCGCGCCGGCGAACATGGGCCAGAACCAGCCGAAGGGCATGCCGCGCACGGGCTTGGGGGCCGGCACGTCGTCGTTGCCTGGCAGGTCGGCGAGTTTGCTTTCTTCGGGCTCGGTGCGCATGGAAATCTCTTCTCCTCTTTTTTGTGCAGTCTCAGCTGGCGCTGCGCCGGGCCGTCACCATGGCGTAGTCGAAGTCGCGCCAGAACATGCCCAGCGCGAGTGCGCAGTAGCTGGCCACGATGTGCTTGCGGCGCCAGGGGCTGAGCCTGCCGCGCGCCTTCCACAGTTCGGCCAGCGTGAAGCGCGTGGCCAGCACCGGGATGTGCAGCGCGCTCGGCGCCACGCGCCAGCGCAGCGAGGTGAACGCGATGTCCTCGAAGCCGTGCGCGCGCAGCGCGGCCGTGAAGTCGTCGCGCTGGGCCAGCGTGGGCACGGCCCAGCTGTCGGCCCACAGGCGGTGCAGCCAGCCCGCGAGGCGGCCCGGCCGGCGGCGCAGCAGGAAGCCATCGACCACCACCAGCCGCGCGCCGGGCTTGAGCAGCCGCGCGGCCTCGCGCACGAAGTCGGCCTTGGCGGTGCCTTCGGCGTAGCAGGCGCTTTCAAGCGCCCAGGCACCGTCGGCCTGGGCGGCGGGCAGGCCGGTGCGCGTGTAGTCGGCCTCGACGTGCGCCACGCGGTCGGCCACGCCGGCCCGGGCGTCGAGCCGCGCGGCGATGCCGTTCTGCACCGGCACGTTGGTCACCGTGACCGCATGCAGCGCGGGGTCGTCGCCGACCAGCGTGCGCGAGGTGGCGCCGGCGCCGCAGCCCAGGTCGAGCACGCAGCGCGGGCCGGGGGTGGCCGTGTCGAGCTGCAGTGCGCGGCCGACGGTGCGGTTCATCTCGATCAGCATGCCCTCGCGCCGCAGCGGGTTCAGGCCCAGGCGCCAGAAGCCGAAGTGCATGTTGTAGCTGGGGCTCCAGGCGCGGTAGTCGTCGGCGACCTCGGTGAAATAGTCCTGCGTGTCCTCGCGGCTCACGTGGCCTTCGACGGCAGGCGGCGCAGGCCGCGCGGTGCCGGGCAGGCGGAAGTCGGGCTGGAAGACGTCGGGCATCGAAAACTCCTTCGGACGTGAGCGGGTGGGGTGTGTGACAGCGTGGGTTTTTTCAGAGCTTGCAGTGGTCGTCGGCACAAGTGGCCGGTGCGATCGCACCGTGCCCCGCGAGCCGCAGCACCAGCCAGCGGGGCAGGCGGTAGCGGTTGCGGGCCAGTACTGCGTAGGCGCGGTCAGCCAGCCGGCCGACCACCGGCAGGTCGAGCACCGCGCCACCGGCCGGCAGGCCCACTGCGGCGCGGCAGGCGCGGATGGCGTCGACGCCCACGCGCAGCCGGCCTGCGGCATCGACCGCGTGCAGCGAACGCATCAGCGCCTCGCGCGGCGCCGGGCCGTTTGCGAAACCGATGGGCGAGCAGTCGACCAGGCGCAGCCGCTTTGCGCTGTCGCGCGCCTGCATGGCGCCCATCTCGGCCGTGCACAGCGGGCAGGTGGCGTCGAAGTAGACCGTGAGCGGGTAGGTGGCGGGGCTGAAGCGGGGCATGGCGTTCTTGGTTCTCGATATTTCAGTCAAAACAGAAATAAGAAGGCAAAAAAAGGACGCGGCCTTTCTCAGATCATGGGCAGGCTGGCGTGGTGCGCGTCGGGGTCGTCGCCCTTGCCGGCGCCAGGTGGGGCGGGTGGCGGTGGGCTGTCGCCGCGCACGAACTTCTGCACGCTGGCGCCGAGCGTGAGCACCTTGTCGAGCGTGCCGGGCGACAGCCGCAGCATCTCGTCGGCCCAGGTGGCGAGCTTGGTCATGAGGTCCATGGTGGAACGGATGCGGTCTTGCGCATCGGGCGGCTCCTTCTGGAAATCGGGGCTGGCGACGATCTCGCGCAGCACGCGGATGGTGGGGTCGAACTCGCGCTCTTTGCGCTCGCGCACCACGGTGCGGAACAGCTCCCACACGTCGACGCTGGTCTCGAAGTAGTCGCGCCGGTCGCCCAGCGTGTGGGTGACGCGCACGAGGTTCCAGGCCTGCAGCTCCTTCAGGCTGTTGCTGACGTTGGAGCGGGCCACGCCCAGCGTTTCCGACAGCTCTTCGGCGTGCATCGGCTTGCCGTGCGCGAAGAGCAGGGCGTGGATCTGCGAGACCGTGCGGTTCACGCCCCACATGGAGCCCATCTCGCCCCAGTGCAGGACGAACTTGCGTTGAATGTCGGTGAGTTCCATGGCGTCGAGTTTAGGAATTCCTGAATTTCTGTCAAGACAGAAACAAAAATCTGTGCATGCAGGGATCAAAAGTGAAATACTGTATGAATAAACAGTTGTTCGACTTGTTTCCTGCTTCCTTCCAAGGACTCGCCATGCCCGCCGCCCAGGTTCCCATCCACATCATCAAGGGCCGAGGCGCGGCCACGCGGCTCGCGCACCGGTTCTCCAAAGACGAGCGCAACGCCTTCGACGACGGCTGGGGCACGCTGGAAGACGGCGAAGCCGAGGCCGCCGGGCTGCTGCCGCTGGCCACCGAGGTGCGCTTCGAAGACGTGAAGTCGGTGCTCAGCAGCAACGAGTCGCCCGACATCCCCTTCGATCGCTCGCTCAACCCGTACCGCGGCTGCGAGCACGGCTGCATCTACTGCTTTGCGCGGCCCACGCACAGCTACCTGAACCTGTCGCCCGGCCTCGACTTCGAGACCAAGCTCATCGCCAAGCGCAACCTCGTCGAGGTGCTGCGCGCCGAACTCGGGCGCAAGGGCTACCGCCCCAGCAACCTTGCGATCGGCACCGCCACCGACTGCTACCAGCCCATCGAGCGCGAGCTGCGGCTCACGCGCGGCGTGATCGAGCTGCTGAGCGAGGTGCGGCATCCGTTCGCGCTGGTCACCAAGTCGAGCGCGGTCGAGCGCGACCTCGACCTGATCGCGCCCATGGCCGCCGACCGGCTCGCGGCCGTGTACGTCACGATCACCACGCTCGACGGAGAGCTGGCGCGCAAGCTCGAGCCGCGCGCCGCCGCACCGCACCGGCGGCTGCGCACCATCCGCACCCTGGCCGAGGCCGGCGTGCCGGTGGGCGTGAGCGTGGCGCCGCAGATTCCCTTCATCACCGAGGACATGGAGCAGGTGCTCGAAGCCGCCTGGGAGGCCGGCGCGCGCAGCGCCTTCTACACCGTGGTGCGCCTGCCGTGGGAGGTGGCGCCGCTCTTCAAGGAATGGCTCGAGTTGCACTACCCGCAGCGCGCCGAGCGCGTCATGGCGCGCATCCACGAGATGCGCGGCGGCAAGGACTACGACGCCGACTTCGCCACGCGCATGAAGGGCAGCGGCCTGTGGGCCGACCTGATCCACCAGCGCTTCCAGAAGGCGACGCACCGGCTGGGTTTCAACCGCGAGCGGATCGCGCTGGACACCGGGGCCTTTCGCCCGCCCGGCGCCGTGGGGCAGGGCAGCCTGTTCTGAACACCGCGCCGACGCGGTAGATTCGTGGCCGTGCCGGCTTCGGCACGCATTCGGCATCGGCTGCTTCAAACAAGGTCAAGGGCGCGCATGAACAGGGTCTGGCTCGTGGTGATGGGGGTTTCGGGCTGCGGCAAGTCCAGCATGGGCGCGGCGTTGGCCACGGCGCTCGGGCTGCCGCTGATCGAGGGCGACGACCACCATCCGCCCGCCAACGTCGACAAGATGAGCCGCGGCATCGCGCTCACCGACGCCGACCGCGCCGGCTGGCTGGCCACGCTGGGCCGCGCCCTGGCCGACGCGCCGCAGGGCGCCGTGATGACCTGCTCCGCGCTCAAGCGCAGCTACCGCGACCAGCTGCGCGCCGCCGCGCCGGGCCTGCGCTTCGTGTTCATGCAGATCGACCGCGCCGAGGCCGAACGCCGCGTGGCCGCGCGCGCGGGCGCCGGGCTGCACATGTTCCCGGCCAGCCTCGTGGACAACCAGTTCGCCACGCTCGAATCGCCGGTGGGCGAGGCCGGCGTGCTGGCGGTGGATGCGACGGCGCCGCTGGCGCAGTCGGTCGGCGTGGTGCGCGACTGGCTGGCCGACGCCGGCTGAGTCGCATCACCTGAAGAAGCGGCGAGCGGGCATTCACCAGAAACACCGCGGAACCGGCTTTGCCGGGCCGCTGGTGTTGCCCCCGGTAGGGGGTTGGCGAAGCGACACGAAGTGCGCGAAGCCTGGGGGCGAGCCCAATTTATTCGATGACTTCGGGCCAGTCCGTGTGGAAGAACTGGCCTTCGGGCTTGTCCACGCGTTCGTACGTATGGGCTCCGAAGAAATCCCGCTGCGCCTGCAGCAGGTTCGCGTTCAGGCGCGCCGTGCGGTAGCTGTCGTAGTAGGCCAGCGAGGCGCTGAAGGCCGGCACCGGAATGCCGTTGCTCACCGCCAGCGCCACCACCTCGCGCCAGTTCTGCTGCGTGCGGTTCAGCAGGTCTTGAAAGAACGGGTCGAGCATCAGGTTGCCCAGCGCCGGGTCGCGGCGGAAGGCGTCGGTGATGCGGTTCAAAAAGCGCGCGCGGATGATGCAGCCGCCGCGCCAGATCGAGGCGATGCCGCCCAGGTCGAGCTGCCAGCCTTTCTTTTCGCCCATCGTCTGGATCAGGTCGAAGCCCTGCGTGTAGCTGATGACCTTCGAGGCGTAGAGCGCGTCGTGCACCTTGGCCACCAGCGCCTTTTTCTCCAGCGACAGTGCGATCTTCGGCCCCTGCAGCAGCTGGCTGGCCGCCACGCGCTGCTTCTTCTGCGACGACAGCACGCGCGCCTCGACGGCGGCGTTGATGGTGCTGATGACCACCGCGTTCTCGGCCGCGTTCAGCAGCGTCCACTGGCCCGTGCCTTTCTGGCCGGCCTTGTCCAGGATGAGGTCGACCACCGGCTGGCCCGTTTCCGGGTCTTTCTGCTCGAGCGCCTTGGCGGTGATCTGGATCAGGTAGCTCTGCAGCTCGCCCTCGTTCCATTCGTTGAAGATCGCGGCCATCTCGTCGGTCGTGAAGCCGGCGGCCTTGAACAGGCTGTAGGCCTCGCAGATCAGCTGCATGTCGCCGTACTCGATGCCGTTGTGCACCATCTTCACGTAGTGACCCGCGCCGCCCGAGCCGATGTGGATCACGCAGGGCTCGCCGTCCACCTTGGCCGCGATGCTCTCGAAGATCGGCTTCATCACCTCCCAGGTCGACGCCGGGCCGCCCGGCATGATCGACGGCCCCTTGCGCGCGCCTTCCTCGCCGCCCGACACGCCCGCGCCGATGAAGCGCAGGCCCTTGGCTGCAAGGTAGGCGTCGCGCCGTTCGGTGTCGGTGTACAGGCTGTTGCCGCCGTCGATGACGATGTCATCCTTGTCGAGCAGGGGAATCAGCTGCTCGATCACCTGGTCGACCGGCGCGCCGGCCTTCACCATGATCTGGATCTTGCGGGGCTTGGCCAGGCTCTGGACGAACTCTTCGAGCGTCTTGGCGCCCACCAGCTGCTTGCCGGGGTTGGCGGCAAGGAAGGCCTCGGTGGTGGCCTCGGTGCGGTTGTAGACGCTGACCTGGAAGCCGCGGCTTTCCACGTTCAGCACCAGGTTCTGTCCCATCACGGCCAGGCCGATCAATCCGAAATCGCTTTGCTTGCTCATGTGTGCCGGGCCCTTCGTGCGTGTGCGGTGGATGAAGCGGGCCATTGTGCCGGGCACCCGCGCGCCGCGGCGTCGGAGGGCGTCTATACCCGCTTGGCAAACGGGCCCGGGCTGGCTATGTTGGCGGGATGACTTCCGCCGCCATGCCCGCAGCCCCTGCTGCGATCCACACCTGGTCGACCGACACCGTGCCGCCGCCGCAGCGGCTGGACTACTGGATCGGCGCGGTCTGCGAAGGTTTTCTCGAAATGGACGTCACCAGCCCGCTGGCCGGCCGCTTCGGCGCCTCGCTCGAATCCGCGCCGCTCGGGCCGCTGCACGTGAACCGCGTGCGCGGCAGCGCGCAGGACGTGTACCGCACGCGCCGCGCCATCGCCCACAGCCGCCACAACTTCTACTACCTGCTGTGCAAGGCCGACTCGCCCTGGGTCGCGGTGCAGGAAGAGCGCTCGGCGCGCCTGCTGCCCGGCGACGCGGTGCTGGTCGATTCACGGCGCTGCTACGCCTTTCACTTGCAGCAGTCGGCCGATACGGTGTCGATCGAGCTGCCGACGGCGTGGGTCGAGTCGTGGCTGCCCGACGCCGGCGACCACGTGGCGCGCCGCATCGACGGCCACAGCGGCTGGGGCGCGGCGCTCAGCGGCTTCGCGCAGGCGCTGTCGCCCGAGGTGGCCCTGCGGCCGCCGCTGCCGGCGGCGCTGCTCGCCGACCAGCTCGGCGGCCTGCTGGCCCTGGCGCTTGGCCCGACCGGCGGCGCGGCCATGCCCGACCCGTGCAGCCGCGCCGCCTTGCGCCAGCGCGTGCTCGACGCCACGCGCGAGCGCCATGCCGAGCCGGGCCTCACGGCCGCGGCCGTGGCGCAGGGGCTCGGCATCTCGGAGCGCAGCCTGCACCGCTGCCTGGCCGAAGGCGGCGGGGCTGGGGAAGGCGCCACCACCTTCGCCAACGCGCTGGCCGCCTGCCGCATGCAGGTGGCGCAGCGCATGCTGGCCGATGCGCGCTTCGACCGCCTGAGCGTGGCGCAGATCGGCCTGCGCGTCGGGCTGACCGATGCCTCGCACTTCGTGCGCCTGTGCCGCCGCCACCTGGGCGGCACGCCGGGGGCGCTGCGGCAGTCGCGCGGCTGAACGGCGGCTAGGCCCCGAACCAGTCGCGCGCCGAGCGGCCCTGGTCGGGCCCCAGCATCGAGAAGCCGCCGTCGACCGGGATGTCGGCGCCGGTGACGAAGCGCGCCGCGTCCGAGCACAGGAACAGCACCACCTGCGCCACGTCGTCGCCGTCGCCCACGCGGCCCAGCGGGTGCATCGGCGCGCCGACGCGGTCGGCCCGTGCGCGGTCGCCGTTCGTCATGCGCGACAGGGCGTCCGACCAGGTCCAGCCCGGCGACACCGAGTTCACCCGCACGCCCCGCGGCGCCAGCGTGGCGGCCTGGTTGCGCGTGAGCTGCAGGATGGCGGCCTTGGCCGCCGGGTACAGCGCCCGTCCCGTCGCGCCGAACTTGCCGCCGACGCTGCCCATGTTCACGATGGCGCCGCCGTGTGCGGCCAGTGCGTCGGCGGTCTTCTGCACCAGCATCGCGCCGGAAACCAGGTTGACGTTCAGTGCGCCCAGCCAGTCGGCGCGCGCGGCATCCAAGCCTGCATCGCCGTAGACCACGGCGTTGTTGATGAGAAAGTCGATGCGGCCTTCGGTGCGCAGCGTGCCGGCCACGAGCGCATCGAGCGCGTCGTCCGAGGCGATGTCGCAGGCGACGAAACGGCAGCCCGCGCCCACATCGGCCGCCAGCGCGGCGCCGCGCGCCGTGTCGATGTCGACCGCCACCACGCGCGCGCCGGCCTGCACGAAGGCGCGCACGATGGCGCTGCCCAGCAGCGCGGCGGCGCCGGTCACGACAGCGACCTTGCCCTGCAGCGTCGTCATGGCCGGCCTCCCATCTGCGCCACGGCCTCATCCACGCGCACCACGTCCGCGAGCATCGCCAGGGTTTCGAGGCTTGCTGCCTGCAGGTGCGCCTGCGCGGTGCTGCAGGCGTCGGCCACCACCGCCACGTCGTAGCCCAGGTCGCTCGCATGGCGCGCGCCGTGCTCGACGACGTGGTTGGTCGCGATGCCGGCCACGTACAGGCGGCGGGCGCCGGCGGCGCGCACCACCTCTTCGAGCCCGCTGGCCCAGAAGGGGTTGTTGCGCTTGTGGGTGACGACGGCTTCGCCCGGCCGCGGCGCGAGTTCGTCGTAGAAGCTCGCGCCCCAGCTGCCTTCCTGCACCGCGCCGCTCTCGGCCACGCGCCGGAACAGCGTGCAGTTGCGCAGGCAGTCCGCGTAGTCCGGCGCGAAGGCGATGCGCACGAAGATCACCGGCACGCCGTTCGCGCGCGCCCCGGCGATGAGCCGCGCGGCCGAGGCGATGAGGCGCGGGCGCGCCGGGTCGTCGGCGGCCACGCCCACGCGCACCTTGCCGTCGACGTGCAGCACGTCGTTCTGGTAGTGCATGGCCAGCAGCGCGGCCTTCACAGGAACACCTGCAGGGCTTCGTGCGGCGCGTCGCAGTTGACGAGGTCGACGCGCTTGGTCTGGATGCGCCAGCCGTCGTCGGCGCGGCGCAGCGTGTGCAGCACGCTGCCGCCGAAGGTGCGCTGCTCGGTCTTGCGCCACTCCAGCAGCAGGAAGGTCGAGCGCACGGTGCAGCCCGCGTCGTCGCGGGCTTCGAGTGCGATGTTGCCCAGCACGTGCACGGTGCGCGTGGGCGGCTGTTGCGAATAGGCGCGGGCCTGCTCGAGCCGCCGTGCGCGCATCGAGCGCAGCAGGGCGTCCTCGCAGAACAGCGAGGCGTGGTTGAGGTGGTCGGCCTGGCCGTGCACCAGCGGCACCCAGTACAGGCCGTCGGGCGTGAAGAGCTTCTGCCATTCGTCCCAGCGGTGCTCGTCGAGCAGGCGGGCCTCGTGGTGCAGGAACTGCGTGAGGTCCTGCTGTTCGTTCCAGTCGCGGAAGTTCATTCGGCGCTCCCGGTGTGTTCGTTCGTCTTTGCACCCGTGTCGACACCCATGTACCCGGCCCACGCCGCGAACATGTTGCGCGAGGGCATCTCGCTGTTGCCGTTGGACGCGCGCCCGCCCGGCAGCGGCTGGTCGCGCCCGGCGGCGCGGTGCATGCTCACCCAGTCGCCGCCGTCCGAGCCCAGGCCTTCCTGCACGCGGTTGTAGGCCTCCAGGTCGTCGGGCATCACGTTCGACGAGGGCGAGTTGACGATGTTGGTGTACTTGAGCGTGCGCTGGAAGGTGGCCTCGGGCGCGCCCTTGAGCCGGAAGCTGAAGATCTCGACCAGCGTGCGGTCCACCGACAGCGGCCGGATCACGCGGATCTGCTGGAACGAGGTGTGCGGCGAGCAGCTCGGGTACACGATGGTGTTGTGCCGGTTCACGCGCAGGATCGCGTCGGCCTCTTCGGCGCCCTTCGCGGCTTCGAGCGAGGCCACGTAGGCCAGGCTCACCGGATCGGTGGGCGGCACGAAGATGCCTTCCATGAAGCCGTGGCCGTGGTCGTAGCCCTTGAGCTCCAGCTTCTCCCAGAACTCCAGCGGCTCGCCGTTGCCGTCGACGATCACCACCTCGAAGGGCTTGGGCGTGCCGGCCGGCATGGCCTCGTGCTCTTCCTTGGCCGCGCGCCACGACGACTCGTGCGTGGCCACGGCGTGGATGGTGTCGTGCAGGTTCTCGAAGAAGATCTTCCAGTTGTTGCGCTGGATCACGCGTTGAACGCCACCGGCCACTTCCACTTCGCCCTCGGGCGCGCGGTCGCAGAAGTTGTCGAGCGACGTGGCCACGCCGCCCAGGAATTCTTTCAAATCAGGTCCGTCTTCCGACAGGCTCGCGAACACGAAGCCGCGGTGCGTGGCCACGCGTGCCACCTTGCGCACGCCGTACTGCGGGTCTTTCAGGTCGAGCGCGGTGCATTCGTAGCCGCTGCGCAGCGGCACCGACAGCAGGCTGCCGTCGCACTTGAAGGTCCAGCCGTGGTACAGGCAGCGCAGGAACTTGCCGGCGCTGCCGCTTCCGTCGGGCACGAGCTTGGCGCCCTTGTGCGGGCAGCGGTTGAACATCACGTGCACCTGGCCGTCGGTGTGGCGCACCATCACCACGGGCTCGCGGCCCAGGCGGGTGGTGAAGTAGTCGCCGGGCTTGGGCACCTGGCTTTCGTGGCCGATGTAGATCCAGGCCTGGCCGAACACGCGGTCCATCTCCAGCTCGAAGATGGCGGGGTCGGTGTAGACGCGCTTGTGCACGCGGTCGGGCTGCACGAGCGACTGGATGTCGATCGGGTTTGTCGCCGCCATGGGGATGATGGGGATCACGGAATTCATCGGGTGGGTCTCCTGAAACGTCATCAGATGTCGAGCACCAGGTGCGGCGTCTTGGCGCGCGACACGCAGGTGCACAGGGTCTTGCCGTCCGCCTTCTCGCGCGGACTGAGGTTGTGGTCGCGGTGGTCGGGCACGCCCTCGACCACGTCCACCACGCACACGCCGCAGTCGCCCTGGCGGCAGTCGTACAGTGGGTCCAGGCCGGCGGCGATGAGCACGTCGAGCAGGCTCTGGTCGGGCGCCACGGTCAGCGTCTTGCCCGAGCGCAGCGTGCGCACCTCGAAGGGCGCATCGCCCGCCTGCTCGATGGCACCGGCGAAGAGTTCGAAGTGCACGTGGTCGTCGGGCCAGCCGAGCGCGCGCGCGGTGTCGACCACGGCCTGCACCATGCCGCGCGGGCCGCACACATGCAGGTGGCGGCCGGGCACGGGCGCCGCCAGCAGCGCGCGCAGGTCGAGGCCGCGCGCCGGGTCGCCGCCGTCATGCACCACGGTGCCGCCGAGCGCGCGCACTTCGTGCAGGTAGGCCGTGGCGTCTTCGCTGCGCGTGGCATAGACGAAGTCGAAGGGGCGCGCTTCGGCCGCGAGCGACCGTGCCATGCACAGCAGCGGCGTGATGCCGATGCCGCCCGCGATGAGCAGCGGCGGCGCGCTGCCCGCGTGCAAGGCGAAGTCGTTGCGCGGCGCGTGCGCGGCGAGCGCGCTGCCCGGCTGCAACGCGTGCATCCAGACCGAGCCACCCGCGCCCTGCGGTTCGCACAGCACCGCGATCTCGCAGCGGTCGGAGCCGTCGTGCGGCCTGGCGAGCGAATACGCGCGCTGGCCCGGATGGCCGTTGGCCTGCACAACCTGCACGCCCAGGTGCGCGCCCGGCGTGAACGGCGGCAGCGGCTCGCCGTTGGCCGAGCGCAGCACGAAGGCCTTGATGGCCGGCGTGAGCGGCGTGACCGCGTCCACGACCAGCGCCAGCATGTCGGCGGCGTGGCTCATCCGAGGGGCAGCGCCGGATCGGCGATGGTGAGGCCGGTCGACTTTTCCCAGCGCGGCATCAGCGTGTTCGACGGCTGTTTTTCGTCGACCAGCTTGCGCGCCGTCTCGGCGCCGGCCACGGGCAGGCCCTTCGGATCGAGCAGGCCGATCTGCACCAGCACGCTGGCCTGGTCCCAGTAGATGTGCTCGTGGTAGAGCTTGTCGCCACGGAACTTCACGATGGCCACGAGCGGAATCTCCACCGGCTTGCCGGTGGGCGCGATGCCCGGGAGCAGCCAGTCGATCTCGACCGTGTGGGTGAAGCTGAACAGCATCTCGTCCACGATCTGCGTCGCGCCCACGGTGCGCGAGATGGGCGTGAGCCGCGTGTCGGGCGGCGTGCTCGGAATGAAGTGGTGCTTGTAGAAACGCGACAGCTCCTTGGCACCCACGCCGCCGGTCATGGTCGGGATGTGGTTCACGTAGGGCTCGCCCACCATCGTGGCCATGGTGGCGACCACGTCGCGCGTGGCGAACTCGTACTCGCAGTGCTTGTTCCACAGGGCCGAGAGGTCGTACACCGGGCCGATCGCGTCCTTGAACAGCGCCATCGAGCGCTGGTGCGCCATGAGCGTGGAGGGCTTGTCGAAATGGTCGCCGCCGGTGCGCGCAAACGCATGGTCGACGCCGGGGTACACGTACATCTGCGCATCGGGCCGGCCGGCGAAGGCTTCGAGCACCTGGGCGCGGGCCTCGGGCGGGCAGAACTGGTCGAGCTCCGCAAAGTGCAGGGCGATCGGGCACTTGATTTGCGCCACCAGGTCGAGCGCGCCTTCGATGCCCACGCCGTAGTAGCCCACGGCCGCGTCCACGCCCGAATGCGCGGCGGCCAGGTAGGCCAGCTTGCCGCCGAGGCAGAAGCCCAGCGCGCCGACCTTGCCGGTGCAGGCCGGGTGCGCGCGCAGCGCCTTCACGCTCGCCGTGACGTCGGCCACGCCGGCTTCGATGTCGAACTTCTGGAAGAAGCCGAAGGCGCGCTGCCAGTCTTCGGGCGAATCGCCCAGCTCGACGCCGGGCTCCATGCGCCAGAACAGGTCGGGCGCCAGCACCACGTAGCCTTCCTGCGCATAGAGATCGGCGACCTCGCGCACGTAGGCATTGACGCCGAAGATCTCCTGGCACAGCACGATGCCGGGGCCGCGCCCCGAGGCTGGCAGGGCCAGGTAGCCGCGAAAGGTCTGGGTGCCGTCGCCGGCCGGGATGTCGATGGTGTCGCTCATCGGTTCGTCTCTTGAAGTGGTGGGGTCGGCGGCGATTCTGTGGAGCGCGCCGGGGCGTTGTCTGTCCATTTCGTGCAGCGGTTTCGGTCGCACGAAACGGATAGCGGGGCGCCGCCGCCGCACAGAGACTGCGCCCTGCATTTGCTGCTGCCCCCCACGTTCAACGAACTCACCCCGAGGAGACCTTTCATGTCGCAGGCCACGCCCCGATCCGTCTTGTGCGCGCTCACCGTCCTGGTGGGCGCGCTGGCTTTACCCGCGCAGGCGCAGACCGCGCAGACCGTGAAAGTCGGCCTGGCGATGGACCTGTCCGGCCCGTTTGCCGTCGGCGGCGCCGAGGCCAAGGCCGGCTTCGCCGTGGCCATGAAGCAGCTGGGCGGCAAGCTCGGCGGCGTGCCGGTGGAGTTCGTCGAGGCCGACACGGCCGGCAACCCCGAGATGGCGCGCCAGGTGGTCGAGCGCATGCTGCTGCGCGACAAGATCGATTTGTTCACCGGGCCCGTCGGTTCGTCGGTCGCGCTGGCCGTCGGCCCGCCGCTCTTCGCCGCCAAGGTGCCCTACCTGTCGAGCAACACCGGCCCGAGCGACTATTCGGGCGCGCGCTGCAACCCGTACTTCTTCGGCGCCTCGTACCCGAACGACGCGTACTACGAATCGGCCGGCAAGTTCGCCTCGGACAAGGGCTTCAAGAAGGTCGCGATGATCGCGCCCAGCTACCCCGGCGGCAAGGACGCCATCAACGGCTTCAAGCACACTTTCAAGGGCGCCGTGGGCGACGAGCTGTACACCAAGCTCGGGCAGCTGGACTACTCGGCCGAGCTGGCGCAGATCCGCGCGTCGAAGCCCGATGCGCTGTACTTCTTCCTGCCCGGCGCGATGGGCGTGAGCTTCATCAAGCAGTTCGTCGGCGCGGGGCTGTCGAAGGACGTGGCGCTGATCTCCACCGCCTTCTCGGCCGACGAGGACATGATCCCCGCCGTCGGCGAGCCGATGCTGGGCCTGTTCAACACCGCGCACTGGTCGTTCGACCTCGACAACCCGGCCAACCAGCGCTTCGTGGCCGCGTTCCGCCAGCAGAACAACGGGCGCAACCCGTCGTTCTATGCCGGCCAGGCCTACGACGTGCTGATGGCGATGGACGCCGCCGTGCGCGACGTCGGCGGCAAGGTGGCCGACAAGCCCGCGCTGCTCAAGGCGATCAAGGCGGCCAACTACAAGTCGGTGCGCGGCGATTTCCGCTACGGCCCCAACAACTTCCCGATCCAGAACTACTACCTGCGCGTGGTTGCCAAGGACGGCAGCGGGCGCATCGCCAACAAGGTGATCGGCACCGTGCTGGAGCGCTACCAGGACCGTACCGCCGTGCAGTGCGCGATGAAGTCCTGAGGAGGTGTGTTCAGTGCCGCGCGGCAGGCAGCCGCGCGGGGTCGCGCGAGGTGTCGCGCGGCAGCTGCCCGAAGCGCTCGCGGTAGCAGGCGGCAAAGCGGCTCAGGTGCGAGAAGCCGCAGTTCAGCGCCACCTCGGTGACGCTGGCGCCGTCGTGTCGCGCCAGCATTGCGTGCGCGGCATCGAGCCGCATGTTGCGCAGCACCTCGCCGGGCGACAGGTCGCGGTGGCGCCTGAAGAGCAGGGCGAGGCCGCGGCGCGTGACGCCCGCGGCCTGGGCCACCTCTTCGAGCGAGAGCAGCGAGTCGAGCCGCTCGCGCATGAATTCTTCGGCCCGGCGCAGCTGCCGCAGGCTGGTTTCCTCGGTGCCGCGCTGCGCGTCGGCGTGCCGCTGCAGCACCGAGTTCGGCCGGTGGCACAGCAGGTAGAGCATGAGGTTGTCTTCGCAGTGCGCGAGCCAGCGCGGGTCGTAGCGCTCGAACTCCGTGGGCGGCAGCAGCGAGGCCAGGCTTGCCACCATGCGGCACCACTGTGTGCCCGCCGCATCGTCCAGGCGCAAAGGCATGTAGAAATCGATCTCGCCGACGGTGTCGCCACCGCGCAGCGCGAAGGCATGGCGCGCCACCTCCTGCAGGCGGCTGAGCTCGATCTTCAGCATCAGCTGTTCGCAGTCGGCATGCCAGCGCAGGCGCACCGGCTTGTGGGCGGAAATGATGGCGCCCTGGCCGGGGTGGATCTGCAGCGTCTGTCCGCCGGTGTGGATGTCGGCGCGGCCGCGCAGCGGCATCTGCACCAGCACGAAGTTGCCGAGCGCGTCGGGCTCGATGTCGACATCGCACCCGTAGCGCAGGATGCACAGCGACAGTGCGCTCATCTCGGCGCGGCAGAAGACGGCATCGACATCGCCCGCGCCCCACGCGCTGCGGTGCGGCTTCAGTTCGCGCGCCACGCGCGCGTCTGTCTCTTCGGCCTCGCGCGAGCGAAAGACCTCGCGCCTGTACAGCGGGGACAGTTGCTGACTCGACCATGCGTCCATGGACACTCCTGCGGGGCCAAAGTGGGGGAAAGCGACGGAAACGGACGCTTTTTTCTACGCTGGAATCTACGTGGGTGCGCCGCGCGCCGCCATGGGAGTTGCCCGGGCAACGGGCGTCCCCGTTGCAAGAAGCCTGCCTGGGCTGTGACTAAATGCTGCGCAGATTCACTCGCTTCGACAACGCTTCCGCGCTCTCACGCCGCTCGCTGTAGCGGTCGACCAGGTGGTCCGCGCAGTCGCGCGTGAGCAGCGTGAACTTCACCAGCTCTTCCATCACGTCGACCACGCGCTCGTAGTAGGGCGAGGGCTTCATGCGGCCCGCGTCGTCGAACTCGAGGAAGGCCTTGGCCACCGACGACTGGTTGGGGATGGTGATCATGCGCATCCAGCGGCCCAGCACGCGCAGCTGGTTCACCGCGTTGAACGACTGCGAGCCGCCCGACACCTCCATCACCGCGAGCGTCTTGCCCTGCGTGGGCCGCACCGAACCGACGGCCAGCGGAATCCAGTCGATCTGCGCCTTCATGATCCCGGTCATCGCGCCGTGCCGTTCGGGCGAGGTCCACACCATGCCCTCGGCCCACTGCGCGAGATCGCGCAGCTCCTGCACCTTCGGATGGTCTTCGGGTTCGCCGTCGGGCAGCGGCAGGCCGCGCGGGTCGTAGATGCGGGGCTCGGCGCCCATCGCACGCAGCAGGCGCGCGGCCTCTTCGGTCAGCAGGCGGCTGTAGGAGCGCTCGCGCAGCGAGCCGTACAGCAGCAGGATGCGCGGTGCATGCGTGGCGCGTGCGGTGGGAAGCAGTTCCTGCAGGCGGGGAACATGGAACGCATCGGCGTCGACGTGAGGGAGATCAGGGCTTGGCGACACGCTGGCCTTTCGCGTCGATCACGGCTTCGCCGTCTTCCTTGGAGAACGCACCTTGCTGCGGCTTGGGCAGGATGTCGAGCACGGCTTCCGAAGGGCGACACAGGCGCGTGCCGAGCGGCGTGACGACGATGGGGCGGTTGATGAGGATCGGGTGCTGCAGCATGAAGTCGATGAGCTGTTCGTCGCTCCACTTCGGATCGCCCAGGCCCAGTTCGTCGTACGGCGTGCCCTTCTGGCGCAGCACCTCGCGCACGGGCACGCCCATCGCCGCGATCAGCTGCGTGAGCGTGGCGCGGTCGGGTGGGGTCTTCAGGTACTCGATGACGGTGGGCTCGTCGCCCGTGTTGCGGATCAGCGCGAGCACGTTGCGCGAGGTGCCGCAGGCGGGGTTGTGATAGATGGTGATGTCGCTCATGGCAAGCTCGTTGAGAGAAGAAAAAATGGGTCAGCCCAGGCTGAGCCGCAGCGCCAGTGCGGCGAGCGTCGCGGCCAGCACGGGCAGGGTCAGCACGATGCCGATGCGGAAGTAGTGGCCCCAGGTGATGGTCATGCCCTTCTTCGAGAGCACGTGCAGCCACAGCAGCGTGGCCAGGCTGCCGATGGGCGTGATCTTCGGGCCGAGGTCGCAGCCGATCACGTTGGCATAGACCATGGCCTCCTTCACGAGGCCCACCGCGCCCGAGGCCTCGATCGACAACGCGCCGACCAGCACGGTCGGCATGTTGTTCATGACCGAGGAGAGCACCGCCGCGAGAAAGCCGGTGCCCATGGCCGCGCCCCAGACGCCGCCTTGCGCGAACAGGTTCAGCAGCGTGGCGATCTGGCCGGTGAGCCCGGCGTTGCGCAGCCCGTAGACCACGAGGTACATGCCCAGCGAGAAGACGACGATCTGCCAGGGCGCACCGCGCAGCACCTGGCGCGTGCCGATCACGGGGCCGCGCGCCGCCACCGCGAGCAGGATCACCGCGCCGAAGGCGGCCACGGCGCTCACCGGCACGCCCAGCGGCTCCAGGCCGAAGAAGCCCACGAGCAGCAGCGCGAGCACGACCCAGCCGGCGCGGAAGGTGTCGCGGTCGCGGATCGCATCGGCGGGTTGCTTGAGGCGAGCCATGTCGTAGTGGGCGGGAATGTCGCGCCGGAAGCACCACAGCAGCACGCCCAGGCTCGCGAGCACGGCCGCGACGTTGACCGGCACCATCACCGATGCGTATGCGTTGAAGCCGATGCCGAAGAAGTCGGCCGACACGATGTTCACGAGGTTCGACACGATCAGCGGCAGGCTGGCCGTGTCGGCGATGAAGCCCGCCGCCATGACGAAGGCCAGGGTGGTCGCCGGCGTGAAGCCGAGCGCCACGAGCATCGCCATCACGATGGGCGTGAGGATCAGTGCTGCGCCGTCGTTGGCAAAGAGGGCCGAGACCGCGGCGCCCAGCAGCACGATGAAGGCGAACAGCCGCCGGCCGTTGCCGCGCCCCCAGCGGGCCACGTGCAGGGCGGCCCACTCGAAGAAGCCGGCCTCGTCGAGCAGCAGGCTGATGAGGATGACGGCGATGAAGGTCGCGGTGGCGTTCCAGACGATGGCCCAGACGACGGGGATGTCGGTGAGCTGCACCACGCCGAAAAGCAGGGCGACGATGGCGCCCAGCGAGGCGCTCCAGCCGATGCCGAGGCCGCGTGGTTGCCAGATGACGAGCAGCAATGTGCCGGCGAAGATGAGGAGGGCGGTAGTCATGTTCTTCTGTTCAGGGCGTGTGCACAGGCCACCGGGTACTTCCCTCCGCGAATGTCCCCCGGCCTGCGGCCTCCTCCTTGATTTCGCTGCGGGAAGCACCCGGTGTCCTGTGCACGGGACGCGGCGGTGGTGTGCAGCGGATCAACGACCGCTCTGAACACGCTCACGTCGATGGGGTGCCTTGCGCAGCGAAATAAAGGAGGAGGGGCGAAGCCCCGGGGGACATTCGCGGAGCAAGGTGCCCCGTCGGCGGGAGCACGCCAGAGCACACGCACGCTGCGTGCAGCAGCACAAGCTTTCATGGTCAGCAGTCGCAGGTGGTCGCCGGAAGGCAGGGCTCCCCCTGGCAGCAGTTCTCGGTGAGGTAGCCGAGCAGGCCGTTCATCCGTTCGAACGACGCGCGGTAGATGAGGTTGCGCCCCTGGCGCTCCTGCGAGACCAGGCTCGCATTCACCAGCTCCTTGAGGTGAAAGGACAACCCGGTGGCCGACACCGCCAGCGCTTCGGTCAGCGCACCCGGCGTCAGCCCGTCGGGCCCGGCGACCACCAAGGCACGGAACACCCGAAGGCGCACGGGTTGCGCGAGTGCGCCCAAGGCGCGGACCACATCGTTTTCTTCCATTGTTCAAGTATCTTTGAATTATTGAATAGAGGCAACCCGAAAGACAAAAAGACCGGTGGCGCGAATCGGCCATCGCCCTGGCAGGCAACGGCCATCCGCGACGTACCGCTTTTTCTACAGTCGCCCTCGGTCCATTCCCCAACGACGCATCCAACGAAGGAGACACCCATGTCCGACACCTATGTTCTGGTTCACGGCGCCTGGCACACCGGCGCCGAAATGGAGGCCGTGGCCGACGGCCTGCGCGCGGCCGGCCACACCGTGCATTGCCCCACCGTGGCAGGCAACAACCCCGGCGACGACCGCGCGGGCACCGGCCTGGCCGACGCCATCGCCTCGGTGGTCCGCTTCATCGAGGGCAAGGACCTCACGCAGGTGCGGCTCGTGGGCCACAGCTACGGCGGCATGGTGATCTCGGGCGTGGCCGACCGCATCGCGGCGCGGCTGCGGCGGCTGGTCTACATCAACGCCTTCGTGCCGCTCGATGGCGAAGCGCTCAACGACATGGTGCCGCCGCATTACGTGACCATGTTCGACGCGGTGGCTGCGGCCAACAACAATGCCGTGACGTTGCCCTTCGAGATCTGGCGCGAGGCCTTCATCAACGACGCCGACCTGGCGCTGGCGCAGTCCGCCTACGACAAGCTCAACCCGCATCCGTACCGCACCTTCACCGACAAGATCCAGCTGAAGCAGCCGCTGGCGGCGCTGGCGCTGGGCAAGTCGTACGTCAACTGCCAGCAGGACACGGCGCTGCCGCACAGCCTGCCGTGGCATCCGCGGCTGTCGGAGCGGCTGGGGTTGTTCCGGCTCGTGGAGTGCCCGGGCAGCCACGAGATGTTCTTCTCGAACCCGCAGCGGCTGGCGCAGGCGATCCTCGAAGCAGGGCGCGACTGACGGAAAACTTCAGTCGTTCGGAAAGAGCGCGTCGAACACGCGCAGCGACGCATAGGCGTCGTTGGCCGCGTAGCGGATCTGCGACTCGGTGAGCTGCTTGTGCGCCCAGTTCGAGGTGGTCGCTTTGCGCGACTTGGCGAAGCGGCGGTTGAACATCAGCGCCACCGCCGTCTTCACGCCCACCGAGCGGCGGTAGCCGCGCCGGCGGAATTCGTCGTCGATGTCGAACACGGCCTGCGGCGCAATCGCCAGCCGCAGGCGGATCAGCGACAGGTCGCTCGAGAGGCCGAAGCCGACCTTGCGCAGTTCGGTGGATGCGAGCAGGCCCGCGACCACGGGGTTGCATTCGTTGCGGTGCAGCTGGAACAGCCAGGCCGTGTCGCGCGTGGCGAACTGCACCACGTGCGGGCCGGTCGACACTTCGTTCTTTGCAAAGGTGGGGCGCGACTCGGTATCGAAGCCGGCCACGCCGGCGTCGAGCAATTCATCGGCGGCTCGCTCGGCTTCGGCCAGCGAGCTGACGACCACGATGTCTTTCAGGTCGAGGCTGTCGAAGGGGTCGAGCAGCGCGATCTGTTCACGTTCGGGAAGGGGCGGAAGCCGGTGGCTGTTGGTATGGGGGGCGTTCACCGGGTCTTCGCTTTCGCGGCCTTGGGGGTTGTCTTGGGTTTGGGTTTCTTCGGCTTCGGCGGCTGGCCCGAACGCAGCGCGGCCTCGTAGGCCAGTCGGCCCCAGCGCGCGGCTTCCTCGCGGTCTTCGAACAGGTCGGCCGGCGCCAGCCGGTACGACATCGGCATCTCCTTGCCTTCGCGCACGTAGGTGAAGGGCGGCAGGTTCAGCGCATCGAAGTGGGCGGCGCTGCCGGCGTCGGCCTTGAGGTACAGCGTGTCCTTGGCGACGAGCGCGATCATGCGGCCCTCGTGCCACACGCCGTGGCCGCCGAACATGCGGCGGGTCTCGATGCGGCCGAGGCGTTCGAAGGTCTCGTGCAGGCTCTGGACGAAGGCGCTCATGACGTGATCTCGATGCGGTTGCCGTCCGGGTCGAGCACCACGCTCTCGTAGTAGCCGTCGCCGGTGCGGCGCGGGCCGTCGAGCAGCGGATAGCCGTCGGCCTTCAGCCGCTGCGTGAGCGCATCGACCTCGGCGTCGGAGCCGATCGAAATCGCCAGGTGCGTCCAGCCCATGCGCTGCGCGCCGGCCTCGGCGACCACGGGCGAGAGGGTGCTCGTGGTCATGGCCTCGATGCGCGCGCCGTCGCCCAGGCTCAGGAAGCACGAGGCGAAGCCCTTGGCCGGGTTCACGTAGCCGGCACCGGCGGTGGCGCCGAAGTAGTCGACGTAGAAGCGCTTGCAGCGTTCGAGGTCGGTGGTCCAGAGGGCGATGTGGTCGATGCGGATGCGCATGGGGCAGGAAGGAAGTGCGGAGGGTGTCAGCCCGTGCGCCAGGGCGCGCGGGTGGGCGACCAATGGTAGGCGATGCGTTCGCGCCCGCTGCCCGGGTGGCGGTCGACCACGCCGCGCACGAGGCCGTAGCGTTCGTAGAAGCGCTGCGCCTCGGTGTTGGTGACGGCCACGTGCAGCCGCCAGCCGTGCGGCATGCGCACGCAGGCCTCGTCGAGCAGCGCCTTGCCCAGGCCCTGGCTGCGCAGGTGCGGTTCGACGAACAGCTGGGCCACGTACTCGCGCGCCGTGAGCAGCACCATGAAGGCCAGCACCTGGCCGTCGCGCTCGGCCAGCACCACGTCGGCGGGCGGGATGAATTCGGTCTGCACGCGGCGCAGCCAGTGGCCGATGGGCTCGACGTGGACCGCGCTGCGGTTGGCCGACACCCAGGCGCGGCGCCAGATGCCCGCGAGCACCATGTTCTCTTCGGCGCCGCCATCGCGCGAGCGCAGCTGGAAGGCAGGAATCTGGGCAGCGGACATGCGGACCATGATAGCCACGCCGGGTGCGGACCGCACCCCTTTGTGCTCAGCCGTTCAGCGTCTGCGCATGGTGCGCGATGTGGTCGGCCATGAAGCTCTGGATGAAGTAGTAGCCGTGGTCGTAGCCCGCGTGGCGGCGCAGCGTGAGCGGCTGGCCGGCGGCGAAGCAGGCGGCCTCGAAGGCTTCGGGGTGCAGCTGCTCGGCGAGGAATTTGTCGGCCAGGCCCTGGTCGATGAGGATGCCTTGCGGATAGGGCGCCACGGTCTGCGATTGCATCAGCGCGCTGGCGTCGTGCGCGAGCCATTGCGCGCGGTCGTCGCCGGGCTCGCCCAGGTAGCCGGCGAAGGCCTTCTGGCCCCACGGGCACTGGGTGGGCGCGCAGATCGGCGCGAAGGCCGAGAGCGACTTGAAGCGCCCCGGGTGCCGCAGCGCCAGCGTGAGCGCGCCGTGGCCGCCCATCGAGTGGCCGAAGATGCCGATGCGCTCGCCGTCGACCGGAAAGTGGCGGGCCACCAGCGGCAGCAGCTCGTGCACGATCCAGCTTTCCATGCGCCAGTGCGTGGCCCAGGGCTCGGCGGTGGCGTCGAGGTAGAAGCCGGCGCCGATGCCGAAGTCCCAGCTGTCCTTGGCGCCCGGCAGGCTTTCGGGTTCGGCGCCGCGCGGGCTGGTGTCGGGCGCGATGAGCGCAACGCCCAGGCTCGCGGCCATGCGCTGCGCGCCGGCCTTCACCGCAAAGGTCTCTTCGTTGCAGGTCAGGCCGGCAAGGTAGAGCAGGGCGGGCACGCGCGTGTGCGCGGCCTGCGGCGGCAGGTAGACCGAGAAGCGCATCGGCAGGCCGATCTCGTGCGAGCGGTGCTCGACGAAGCGCTGCACGCCGCCGAAGGCGTGGTGTTCGGAAAGAAGGGTGGGGGCGGTGTCGGTCATGAAGAAGAGGTCGTCTGGCTGCGCAGCGCGGGCACGAGTTCGAGCACGGCGTCGGCGAAGGTGCGCGGCGCTTCCTGCGGCAGGTTGTGGCCCGCGCCGGGCACGAGGCGGTGCGAGCGCGGCCCGCTGAAGCGGTGCGCGTGGGCCGAGGCATCGGCGGGCGGTCGCACGCCGTCGTCGATGCCGTCGAAGGTGATGGCGGGCACGGTGATCGTCGGCTGCGCGGCAAGGCGGCGTTCGATGTCGGCACAGGCCGGGTCGCCGGGCACGAGGCCGAAGCGGTGGCGGTACGAATGGATCACCACGTCCACGAAGTCGGGATGGTCGAAGGCGGCGGCGCTGCGTTCGAAGGTGGCGTCGTCGAAGCGCCAGGTCGGCGACCACAGTTGCCACAGCAGCTTCGTGAGGGCCTTGCGGTCCTTCGCGAGGCCGGCGCGGCCGCGTTCGCTGTGGAAGTAGTACTGGTACCAGAGGCTGTGTTCGTTCTCGGCCGTGTCCGGCTCCATCGCCTTGGCGATGTTCTGGATGTTGTAGCTGTTGAGCGAGACCAGCCCCGCGCAGCGTTCGGGCCACAGCGCCGCCACCACGCAGGCGGCGCGGCCGCCCCAGTCGTAACCGGCGAGCACGGCGCGGTCGATCTTCAGGGCGTCGAGCAGCGCGAGCAGGTCGGCGCCGAAGGCCGCCTGTTCGCCCGAGCGCGGCGTGGCCTCGCTCAGGAAGCGCGTGGCGCCGTAGCCGCGCATGTACGGCACGATCACACGGCAGCCTTGATCGGCCAGCATCGGCGCAACCTCGGCGTAAGTGTGAATGTCGTACGGAAAGCCGTGCATCAGCAGCACGGGCGGGCCGTCGGCCGGGCCGGCCTCGTAATAGGCGATCTCGAGGACGCCCGCTTCGATGGTGCGCAAGGGTTCCATGCGGTTCATGGCGGGCGCCTCCTCGGGCTCAGTACAGAACGACGCCGCGGATGGACTCACCGCGCTTCATGAGATCGAAGCCCTTGTTGATGTCTTCGAGCGGCATGGTGTGCGTGATCAGGTCGTCGATGTTGATCTTGCCTTCCATGTACCAGTCGACGATCTTCGGCACGTCGGTGCGGCCGCGCGCGCCGCCGAAAGCAGAGCCTTCCCACTTGCGGCCGGTGACCAGCTGGAACGGGCGGGTGCTGATCTCGGCGCCGGCCTCGGCCACGCCGATGATGATGCTGCGGCCCCAGCCCTTGTGCGTGCACTCGAGCGCCTGGCGCATCACCTGCGTGTTGCCGATGCACTCGAAGCTGTAGTCGGCCCCGCCGTCGGTCAGCTGCACGATGGCGTCGACCACGTTCTCGGTGGTCTTGGGGTTGATGAAGTGCGTCATGCCGAACTGGCGGGCCATGGCTTCGCGCTCGGGGTTCAGGTCGACGCCGATGATCTTGTCGGCGCCCACCATCTTGGCGCCCTGGATCACGTTCAGGCCGATGCCGCCCAGGCCGAACACCACGACGTTCGCGCCGGCTTCGACCTTGGCCGTGAAGATCACGGCGCCGATGCCGGTGGTGACGCCGCAGCCGATGTAGCAGACCTTGTCGAAGGGCGCGTCTTCGCGGATCTTGGCCAGCGAGATCTCGGGCGCGACCGTGTAGTTGCTGAAGGTGCTCGTGCCCATGTAGTGGAAGATGGGCTTGCCGTCGAGGCTGAAGCGGCTGGTGGCGTCGGGCATCAGGCCCTTGCCCTGCGTGCCGCGGATCAGTTGGCACAGGTTGGTCTTGCGGCTCAGGCAGAACTTGCACTGGCGGCATTCGGGCGTGTACAGCGGAATGACGTGGTCGCCCTTCTTCAGCGTGGTGACGCCGGGGCCGACGTCGACCACGATGCCCGCGCCTTCATGGCCCAGGATGGCGGGGAAGATGCCTTCGGGGTCGGCGCCCGAGAGCGTGTAGTAGTCGGTGTGGCAGATGCCGGTGGCCTTGATCTCGACCAGCACTTCACCGAACTTGGGGCCTTGGAGGTCCACGGTTTCGATGGTCAGGGGTTGGCCTGCTTGCCAGGCGACGGCGGCTTTGGTTTTCATGGGATTCGGTTCTTCAGAGAGCGGAAGGGGACAAGGATACTCAGGCGAGCCTTCAGGCGGGGCCAGCCGGGAAGATACCCGACATGCCCACAAAGCCCGGCAGGTGACGAAAGTCCCAGACCCAGCGGCGCAGCGCGGGAAACTCGTCGAGCGAGATGCCGCCTTCACCCGCCAGCGCCACGTACGGGAAGCAGGCGAGGTCGGCAATGGTCGGCTCGGGCGCCGCCACGAGCCAGCGCAGGCCGGTGGCGGCGTGCTGCTCGGCCAGGTGGTCGTCGAGCACGCGGAAGGCCGCGCGCGCGCCGCGCCGGCAGGCCTCGATGTCCAGGTGCGTGTAGCCCAGCGCGTCGTGCAGCCGGGCGGCCGAGGCGGTGCGCGTGATCTCGTCGGCCATGGCGAGCCACATCGCGACCTGGCCGCGCAGCTTCGGGTCGGCGGGGTACCAGCGCTGCCGTGGGTCGTCGTAGCGGCTCGCGAGGTAGACCAGGATGGCCTGCGCGTCGCGCAGCACGAAGCCCTCGTCGTCGATCACGGGGAGCTGGCCGAGCGGGTTGATCTGCGCGAGGAATCGTGCGGACTTGTGTTCGCGGCCCGGATGGAAGTCGACCGGCACGCTCGCATGGTCCACGCCGAGCCACAGCAGCATCTGCCGCACCTTGAAGCAGTTGCCAGAGAGCGGGTAGTCGTAGAGTTTGACGGTCATGCGGCGGCCCTCGCGGTGCCGAAGCGCATGCCGCGCTCGCGCAGCCAGCGGCGGTAGGTGACGGAGGTGGTGTCGCCGCGCGTGGGCGTCTCGGCGCGGCCTTCGAGCGGCATGCGCTTGAAGGCGTGGTTCTCCAGGATCGGCTTGTCCTGCCCGAAGATGGTGTGCTGGAACGCGATGAGCTCGGCGTCGGTCGACACGTCGTCGAAGTAGGCCAGCAGCGTGTGGGCGATGACGTGCTCGTCGTCCACCGGCTGCAGGAAGAGGCCGATGGCGTCGAGCCTGTCGGGCCGGTGGCTCGACTTGTAGAGCATGGCCGAGAAGGGCTGCATCACGCGGTACTTGTAGAACACCTCGCTGCCCGTGTCGTGGGCGGCCGAGGCGCGCGGTTGCCAGAAGCGGCAGTCGGTGGCCCAGATCTCGTCGGTGGCGGCGTCGACCTCGACGTTGTACTTGGCCACTTCGGTGTGCGGCACCTTGCCGAGGTAGTCGGGGTGCACGAAGGGAAAGTGCGCCATGTCCAGGAAGTTCTCGATCACGCGCAGGCCCGACACGGCCACGCCGAGCCCGCCGCAATCGACGATGCGGCGGCCGGGCTCTTCGTACTCGGGGAAGGCGAACAGCGGCCGTGCGGGGCGACCGCCGGGGCAGACCCAGAGGAAGCCGTAGCGCGACTGCACGGTGAGTGCGTCGTTGCCGAGCAGGGCGTGCGGCGTGCCGTCGGCATCGGTGTGCAGGTGCAGGGTTTCGCCGAGCAGCCGCGTCGTGCGTGGCAAGCCGCTGGCGGGGCCGACGACGAGCCAGTCGTCGAGCATGTTGGGATCGTCGGTGACGAAAGGCATGTTGCTTCTTTCTTCTTGTTCAGTGCGAAGCTGCGGCTTCGATGTCGCTGCGCAGCTGGCGCGCCGCGCGGTGCACCCGGGCCATCGCGTCGGAGCCGGGGGCTGCGTCGGTCCACAGGTGCAGGAAGCTCAGCTGCGGTTGGGCATCGAGCAGCAGGGCGGCGACGGTCGATTCGCCCAGCGTGCCTTGCCATGCATCGGGCGTTTCTGTCGATGCGAAGCCATGCGGCGCCAGCGCAGCGCGCACCTCGGAGGCGGCCACGCGCAGGGTCAGCGTGCGGGCGAGGTGCCAGCCGGCGGGCACGGCGTCGGCCAGTTCGGGCGGCGCCTCCGCGCCGCCGGCCGCGAGGCGCACCCACAGCATGCCCGCGGCATCCGCCGTGGCGAACGTCTTGGCGCAGACGTTGCGCGGCGCGGGCATGGCCGGGTGCGCCGGGATGCGCACGCAGGCGCCGCTGCCGGCCTCGTACTGCCAGCCGTGGTACGCGCAGGCCAGGCGGTCGCCGCCGGTCACCTGGCCGAGGGTGAAGCGCACGCTGCGGTGCGGGCAGCGGTTTTCCCAGGCCTGCGGCGAGCCATCGGCTGCGCGCCACAGCGCGAGCTCCTGGCCTTGCGCAAAGCCGGCGACGATGTTGGCGCCGGCGCGTACCTCGGCGGAGGGAGCGACGGGGTGCCAAGCCTGTGAGATGGCGGAAGGATTCATGGGTCTTGATCGTGGGGGCCGCGGGGAAGGGCGCCGCGAATCGGCATAGCATCGGCCATGCCCTTGTCGGCGGTGCCGCCTACCGTAGCGTGTCCGCCGCACCGATGAAAGCCCCATGCCAAGACGCTCCTTTTCATTCCTGCAACGACGGCCCGCGCGGCGGTGGCGTCCATGACGGCGGGGCGCATCGACCTCGCGCTGGTCGAGGCCTTCGTGCTCGTGATGAAGAGCGGCAGCCTGACCAAGGCCGAGAGCCTGTCGGGCGTGTCGAAGGCCACGCTGAGCCGGCAGCTCACGCGGCTCGAGGAGCTGCTGGGCGCCCAGCTGCTGCTGCGCAGCTCGCGCCGCATCGCGCCCACGGAGGCCGGGCGTGCGTTCTTCGCACGCTGCGAGGGGCTGCTCGGCGAGGTGAGCGGCCGGCTGGAAACGGCGCGCACCGAGGTGCAGGAGCTCACGGGCGGGGTGTCGGGGCGGCTCACGCTGCTGTCCGACACGCAGTTCAGCACCTCCTTCGTCTGCCATGTGGTGCGGATCTTTCTCGAATCGCACCCGAACGTGCGTTGCCAGCTCGACGTGGTGAACGGCGCGCAGGCCCCGCGGATCGGCGAGGTCGACTGCTATGTGGGTTCGGCGCCGCCCGACCTGCCGGACCTGGTCGCCAAGCTGCTGGGCCGGCTGGCCTACGGCCTGTACGCCAGCCCGCAGTACCTGGCGCGGCACGGCACGCCGCAAACGCCCGAGGCGCTGGCGCAGCACCGGATGATCGCGATGCGCGAGCCCTCGGGGCCGCCGTCGCCGCTGCGGCTGGTGTCGCAGCAGGCCTCGGGGCGCCACGTGGTGCGCACGGAGCCGGCCTTCGAGACCAACGACCACTGGGTGATGAAGACCTTCTGCATCGACGGCCTGGGCATTGCGCCGCTGCCGGTGTTCTTCGCCGGGCCCGAGGTGGCGCAGGGCGTGCTGGTGCCGGTGCTGCCGCAGTGGCCGCCGGAGGCGCGGCGGCTGTACTGCGCCTACCAGCGGCAGCGCTACATGGGACTGAAGCTGCGCGCATTCGTCGACCTGATGGCGCGCTGCGTGGCGGACATCGGCTCGTACAACCACTACGTGGGGTCGACTGCGGCGGTGTCGTCTTCGGCGCGCCGGGCGCGGTCGGCGGCGCGCCCATAATCTTGGTCATCTGCCGGTATCCGGTTGCTTCCTTCACCGATCCATCATGAAGAAAATCCTCGTCCTCAACGGCCCCAACCTCAACCTGCTCGGCACGCGCGAGCCCGAACAGTACGGCCGCGACACGCTCGCCGACGTCGAACGCCTGTGCAAGGAGACGGGCGCGAAGCTCGGCGTGGAGATCGAGTGCCGCCAGTCGAACCACGAAGGCGTGCTGATCGACTGGGTTCAGGAGGCGGGCCGCGAAGTGGCCGCCGGGAACATGTTGGGCGTGGTGATGAACCCGGGGGCCTACACCCACACATCCATTGCACTGCACGACGCCATCAAGGGGGCGAGCGTGCCGCTGATCGAACTGCACATCTCGAACGTGCATGCGCGCGAGGAGTTCCGCCACCACTCGTACATCTCGCCTGCGGCGCGCGGGATCATCGTGGGGCTGGGGGTGAAGGGCTACACGCTGGCCATCGCCGCGCTGGTGCCCTGACCCTTCTTCAGTAGTTCTGCTTCGGCGCGGCCGCCTTCCAGCTGCGGCTGACCCGGCCTGCGCTGTCGACGCTTTCCAGGTGCACGTCGAAGCCCCAGAGCCTTGCGACGTGCTTCAGCACTTCTTCGGCGTTGTCGTTCAGTGGCAGGTTGTTGCGCTGCGTGTGGCGCAGCGTGAGCGAGCGGTCGCCGCGCGTGGCCACGCTCCAGACCTGGATGTCGGGCTCGCGGTTGCCGATGTCGTACTGGCGTGACAGCGATTCGCGCAGCGCCTGGTAGCCGCTGTCGTCATGGATGGCCGACACCTCGAGCTCCGATTCGCTCTGGTAGTCGCGGATCGAGAACAGGCGGAAATCGCGCATCGTCTTCGGGCTGAGGAACTGGCCGACGAAGCTCTCGTCCTTGAAGTTGCGCATCGCGTAGTCGAGCGTCTTGACCCAGTCGGTGCCCGCGAAGTCGGGGAACCAGCGGCGGTCTTCGTCCGTCGGCTTTTCGCAGACGCGGCGCAGGTCGGTGAACATCTTGAAGCCCAGCGCATACGGGTTGATGCCGCTGTAGGCGCGGTGGCCCACAGGCGGCTGGAACACCACGCTGGTGTGCGAGCTGAGCCATTCCATCATGAAGCCGTCGTCCAGCTGGCCGCGGTCGTACATGGTGTTGAGCAGCGTGTAGTGCCAGAAGGTGGCCCAGCCTTCGTTCATGACCTGGGTCTGGCGCTGCGGGTAGAAGTACTGCGCGATCTTG
>Ga0209051_1000333_pt1 | contig 70796 bp, 75 predicted proteins | sample AraplaCvi_mMS_r2_2_FD_184286 | JGI IMG/M metagenome (GOLD analysis project Ga0209051, IMG submission 184286) | Arabidopsis root microbial communities from North Carolina, USA - plate scrape MF_Cvi_mMS_r2 (SPAdes) (version 2) | ecosystem: Host-associated > Plants > Roots > Endosphere | place...
AGGCATTAGCGTGGACCATGAGGACCTCTCGGTAGCGATGTGCGTGTGGTAACCACACCGATACCGGAGGTCCTCACCTATTCGCGCTCACCACGCCGTTCACAACCTGCCTGGGAGTTACAGCTAGTCACCTCTATGTGGGCCCGAACCCGTCCGGCGTCGTCGCACCAGCCCTTGCTCGCCGCGTATGCCAGCATCCCGGCCAGGTTCTGTCGCCACTCTTCGTCGTCACCGCGGCCGGCCAGGGCGGTCAGCGCGTCCGGCGTGATCCAGGCGTGCTCGGGCACCTCGACGACCACCTTGAAGGCCGTGAAATCGTCCGGCTCCCGCACCCCGACTGCTGGCGGGATCTCGGTGGGGTCGATGTGCAGGTACATCCGCGCTCCTTTTTCGACAGTCGCCGCCGATTGTGGGTGCGGTCACCGGTCGCTGACCGCGCCTGTCCCACCCCGTGGTTCGAAAAGTCGATCTCACGTGCGCGTCGCCTGAAGGTAACCATCGGTCCGTACAGTCGCTGGCATGTCCGAAGAGCCCACGAGCCTCGCCGAGCAGACCTTCCGGGATCTGCTCACCGCGGCCATCACGCGGGGAGACCGGCCGCCACCCACGACGATTCTGGGCCCCACCTGCTGGATTGCGCTCGACGCGCTGGCCCGCGAGCATCCCGATGCCACGCCCGAACGCGTCGTCGCCGCGTTCGACGCGTTCGCGATCGAGCACCAGGACACCGACCCGACCACGGTCGACGTCGAAGCCGACGTCGATCCCACGACCGCCCGGGCGGCCGAATACGCCGCCATCGACGCGCTGGTGGCGCAATTGACCATCACCTACCCGAACATCGACCCCCGAACCGTGACGGCTGTGGTGCGCCGGATCCACGCCGATTTCCACGATCACGCGGTGCGGGATTTCATCCCGCTGTTCGTCGAGCAGGCGGCGCACCGGAAACTCGCCTAGACCGACCGGCTTCGTGACCGGCACCACCCTGGCAAGGTAGTGCCCGTGTCCCCTCACCTGACCGACGAAGAGGCGCTGCTCGTCGAGACCGTGCGCGCGTTCATCGACCGCGACGTCAAGCCCACGGTGCGCGACGTCGAACACGCCAACACCTACCCGCAGGCGTGGATCGAGCAGATGAAGCAGATCGGCATCTACGGGCTCGCCATCGCCGAGGAGTACGGCGGTTCCCCGGTGTCGATGCCGTGTTATGTCGAAGTGACGCAAGAACTCTCGCGTGGCTGGATGAGCCTCGCCGGCGCCATGGGCGGGCACACCGTGGTGGCCAAGCTGATCGGCCTGTTCGGCACCGAGGAGCAGAAGCAAACGTACCTGCCGCGCCTGGCCACCGGCGAGCTGCGCGCGACCATGGCCCTGACCGAACCGGGCGGCGGCTCGGATCTGCAGAACATGGCGACCACCGCCCGCCGGGACGGCGACGACCTGGTGATCAACGGGTCCAAGACGTGGATCAGCAATGCGCGCCGCTCCGGCCTGATCGCACTGCTGTGCAAGACCGATCCCACCGCCGAGCCTCGGCACAAAGGTATTTCGGTGGTGCTCGTCGAGCACGGCCCGGGCCTGACGGTGTCACGTGATCTGCCCAAGCTGGGCTACAAGGGCGTCGAATCCTGCGAGCTGACGTTCGACGGCTACCGCACGCCCGCGTCGTCGATCCTCGGAGGCGAGCCGGGCAAGGGTTTCGGCCAGATGATGAAAGGCCTTGAGACGGGCCGCATTCAGGTCGCCTCGCGGGCGCTCGGCGTCGCCACCGCCGCGCTGGAGGACGCGCTCAACTACGCGCAGGAGCGCGAGAGCTTCGGCGTGCCGATCTGGAAACACCAGTCCGTGGGCAACTATTTGGCCGATATGGCCACCAAACTGACGGCCGCGCGCCAGCTGACGCGGTATGCCGCCGAACGCTACGACAGTGGCGAGCGCTGCGACATGGAAGCCGGCATGGCCAAGCTGTTCGCGTCCGAGATCGCCATGGAGATCGCGCTCAACGCCGTCCGAATCCACGGTGGCTATGGCTATTCGACCGAATACGACGTCGAACGCTACTTTCGCGACGCCCCGCTGATGATCGTCGGCGAAGGCACCAACGAAATCCAGCGCAACGTCATCGCCGCGCAGTTGGTCGCCCGCGGTGGGCTGTGATGGATAGGGGACGCGCCGGCAACGTCATCGGGTTCGTCCTCGCCGCGGCCGTCGTCGGTGCGTTGACCGGTCTGGCGGCGGGCAGCTTCCGCGCACTGCTCGAGTACGCGACGCAGTGGCGAGCCTCGCTGTCGCACTGGTCGCACGGAAGTTGGTGGGGCCCCATCATCGTCGTGGCCAGTTGCGCCTTCTGCACCGCGGTGGCGGCCTCGCTGGTTCGCCGCGTCGAACCGAACGCCGAGGGCAGCGGCATCCCGCGGGTGGAGGCCGTCGTCGCCGGCCGCGCCGAGCCGGGCCGGTTCAGAATCTTGCCGATCAAGTATGTCGGCGGGCTGCTGTCCCTGGGCTCCGGCCTCGCGCTCGGCCGCGAAGGACCGTCGGTGCAGATGGGTGGGTCCATCGCCGTCATCGTCGCCTCGGCGACGCGGCGGTCCCAAGCGGATCTGCGCATCCTCGCCGCGGCCGGAGCCGCTGCCGGTTTGGCGACCGCGTTCAACGCGCCGATCGCCGGCGGGGTGTTCGTCCTGGAGGAGCTCGTCAAGCGCTTCGACCCGCGCACCACGGTCGCCACGCTGGTCGCCTCGGCGTCCGGCTTCATGGCGGCGTACCCGTTCGTCCACTCGGGCAGTGACTTCCAGGTGCCGCCGCTGGCCGATCCGCAGCTGGCCGGTTCCGGGTGGGTATTGGCTGTCGGCGTACTCACCGGTGTGCTGGGCGTGCTCTACAACAAGGCCCTCATGTTCGGCCTGCGGACCGCCGACACCAGCCGGTGGCCGGTCGAGGTCCGCGCCGCCCTCATCGGTGCCGGCGTCGGGGTGCTGGTCTGGTACTCACCCAACCTTGCGGGCGGCGGCGACCACCTCACGCAGGAAGCGCTGCTCGGTCACGGCGCCATCGGTGCCGTGACCGCGGTGCTGGTGCTGCGGTTCGTCCTCGGCGTGCTCTCGTACGCCGCGGGCACGCCCGGCGGTCTGTTCGCACCGATGCTCGTCCTCGGCGCCGACGTCGGGTTGATCGTCGGCCTGATCGCGACCCATTTGGCGCCACATTCTGCGCCCGCACCGGCCGCCCTCGCCCTCATCGGCATGGCTGCGTTCTTCACCGCCAGCGTCCAGGCGCCGGTAACGGGACTCATCCTCGCCACCGAGCTCACGGGCAGCACCAACCAACTGCCGCCGATGCTCGGCGCCTGCGCGACGGCGCTGCTGGTCGCCCTCGCGCTCGGGTCCCGCCCGATCTACGACCTGCTCACCGACCGGGCCGCCGCCTCGACCGCGACGCCCTAGCTCAGCGCAGGTTTCCGGCGTATCTGCTTGCCAGCGCACCGATTTCGATGAGCCACAACAGGGTGTCGCGAGCGGTCTCCTCGAACGGCCGGGCGACGATGCCGAGGTCCGCGGTGGTGGTCGACGTGTCGAAGCGCGTGTCGCGCTCGGCGAGCTCGACGGTCTCGACGTCCGCCGGCAGGTGCACGCTGTCGGGCAACACCTTGTTGAACAGCTCCACGAACCGGCTGAAGGGCTTGGCCACGATGGACGGCGTGGTCACGAATGGCAGCCACCGCCCGGTGATCTTGTGCAACGTGCCATGCATCAGGTCGCCGGTGAGGTGATGCCCGGGCACCACGTAGCGGCGCGGGCCCAGGTCCGGCACCAGGCATGCGGCGACCACGTCGGCGGTGTCGCGGACGTCGACATAGTGGGCACCTCCCGTCGGCCAGACGGGAAGCCAGCCCTTCACAATCCACGCGAACAGCTCGGACTGCGTTCCCAGGTACGGATCGTGCGGCCCCAACACGCCGCCGGGGTACACCGACACCACGGGCGCGCCGGTCGACTGCAGCGCCCGAATCTGCTCCTCTGATTCACGTTTCGACTTGGCGTAGGGCCGATCGACGTCGCCCAGCGGCAGGTCGGGTCCGCCGCCGTCGCGACACGTGAGGGCCACCGTCGACGAGATGTGCACGATGGGATCCAGGCCGCGTTCCACCGCACCGCCCACGACCAATTCCGTTGCGCGCAGATTGGTCCGGGTGATCTCGGCGGCCCGGCGCGCGTCGAGACTGAACACCGCGGCCGCGTGCACGACGGCGTCGACGCCCTCGAGTCCCACAGCGACCACCGCAGGATCCAATACATCTCCGACGACGATGTCTTCGACCGAAACACCCAGCGGGTCAAGCGATATCGGTGCCTGCTCGGCCCTGCGGACCAACATCCGCACCTCGTGTCCGTCCCGGATCAGCGCGGCGACGATATGCGCACCGACAAAGCCCGTCCCCCCGGTCACCAGAACCTTCATCGTCCGTCCTTCCCAGGGACTCGTCGGCCATTGCGCCCGCACCCTATCCCCGGCCGGCGACTATTCGCTGAAAAACGGGATCACGCTTCGGCGTCAGTATTGACACCGTCACCGGTGACGACCTCCTTGAGCTTGTCGACAGCATGCCGGCCGATGTCGACGGAATTCTCGACGATGCCGGAAATCCCTTCTCTGACATCACCTCTTATGATGTCGGCGGCGTTGTCGACGATGTCCGACGCCTTCTCGACGGAATGCACGGCGACGTCCCGGATCGCGTCGAACGAGTCCTTGGGGTTCAACGGCATCGCGGCCTCCTCCGGCTGGCAGTTAGCCAAGACGGTAGACCTCGGCACAAGAGGACGCTCCCGATATCCGGGAACCGCTCAGCCGAAGGCGTTGAGGGGCCGCGGCAGGTTCAGGACGAGTTGCGCGTCCTCGGCGATATCGAGACTCAGGACGCGGGATGCGCCGAGACCGTCGAGCAGGTCGCTCAGCGGACCGCCGTTGCGGGCGATGGTCACGTCGCGCGGCAAGGTGCGCTGCGCATACGACAGCGTGTTGGACTGCACCGACGTCTGGTGCCACTGGCCGTCTACCAGATGGATCATGGTGTTGGTTCCCATGCGGGACTGCGACGGCACGTCGGTGAACTCGGGCCGCGGCGCAGTCAGCGTCACATCGGGTTTCCCTGTCGGCCCGGCTATTTCGGCGTGCACCGCGTCGCTGATGTCCACGCTGATGTCGGTGCGCCACTTCGGCAACTGGTAACCGTTGACACCGCGAACGCGGGCGATCTCCGTGGTGACGGGTAGTGCCAGCACGTGCGCGTAGAAGTTCCTGCGTCGCAATGCGTTCAACAGCTCGAGTTCGGGCAACAAGCCCGACACCACGCCGTGGTCACCGGGCTTGCGGATGACGGCCGCGACGGACACCTCGTCATAGGGATCGTTGTCGCAGACCGAGTACGAGAAGAACGTCAGCGCGGCGATACCGTAACCGGGCAACGCACGCAGCGGCTCGAGCGGCGCGGGCAACATCGCGGCCAAACGGTCCAGCGGGGCAAGCAGATTCGCCTGCACGATGCTCGCGCGGTAGTAGAAGTTCGGCGCCCACAGCGGGCCCACCCGCGAATCGACCTGAACCTTCGGGATGCGCCGGAACCAGTCGATGTTGCCCACTGCCGGGTCTTGTGCCACCTCGTCGAGGTTCGGGTTCGAACGGTAGCGGTCGTAGTAACCACCCTTCGGTACCTCGACGGTCTGGCCGGCGAATTCGACCTCGGTGAGTTGCGTAGCCATGGTGATGGACCTCGTCCTTCGTAGGGGTTGATAGCTCAAGGCTGACAGGACGCCGGCGCGCTCCACAGGTGTCGGATGGCCAATAACTTGTGAGAAGTGGCCAAACAGGTGTCTGCGCTCCACGGGTGGGCAACCATCGATCACGTCCCACCTCGTTGAGCAGTTCCACCCCGTGAGCAAGAGGAGACACTCATGACAGACATCAAGCCGGTGCTCGAGCCCGAGGCCCTCGCCTTCTGCCAGTCGACCGATACGCCGCCGTTCCTCTACCAGCTGCCGCCGGCCGAGGGCCGCAAGACCGTCGACGATGTGCAGTCCGGTGCCATCGAGATGCCCGACGTCGACGACGAGTGGATCACCGTCACCGGTGGGCCGACGGGTTCAGTGCGGGTTCGCATCGTCAGGCCCGCCGGAGCCGCCGGTCCCCTGCCGGTGATCTTCTACATCCACGGCGCGGGCTGGGTCTTCGGCAACGCCCACACGCACGACCGCCTGGTCCGTGAACTGGCGGTCGGCGCCGACGCCGCCGTCGTGTTCCCCGAGTACGACCTGTCCCCCGAAGCCAAGTATCCGACAGCCATCGAGCAGAACTACACCGCCGCGCATTGGGTATTCAGCCACGGTGCCGAAAAGGGTTTGGATTCCACGCGATTCGCCGTCGCCGGCGATTCGGTGGGCGGCGATATGGCCGCGGTGCTCACGCTCATGGCCAAGGACCGGGGCGACGTGACGATCTGCCACCAGGTGCTGCTCTACCCCGTCACCGCCGCGGACTTCGACACGCCGTCGTATCACCAGTTCGCCGAACACTATTTCCTCAGCCGCGAGGGCATGAAGTGGTTCTGGGATCAGTACACCGAGAACGACGCGCAGCGCGATGAGATCTACGCCTCCCCGCTGCGCGCCACCGTCGAGCAACTCGACGGCCTACCACCGGCTTTGGTTATCACCGCCGAGGCCGACGTCCTAAGAGACGGCGGCGAAGCCTACGCCGCGAAACTCCGTGAAGCCGGTGTACCCGTCGTGCAGGTGCGCTTCGGCGGCATCATCCACGACTTCATGATGCTCAACGCCCTCCGGCCCACGCACGCGGCCACGGCCGCAATCAAACTCGCGCAGGACACGCTGCGCACCGCCCTGCAGGAGAAGACACCGTGACCACATTCGCAACCACACCCCGGGCCGGCACCCGCAACGCACTGCTGAAGGACCTGGCCGGCCGGGTCCAGGCCATCGATCCCGGCTCCCGCCTCGAAGTCCTCAACTCGATGACAGGCCAGGTGCTCGCGGACGTTCCGCGGTGTACTCCGGCCGATGTCGCGGCCGCGGCCGGCCGGGCCCGCGCGGTCCAGCCGGCTTGGGCCGCAACGCCGGTCGAGAAACGCGCGGCCGTGCTGATGCGTTTCCACGATCTGGTGTTGGATCGCCAGGACGAGGTGCTCGACCTCATCCAGCTCGAGAACGGTAAGGCACGGCGGCACGCCTTCGAGGAGATCATCGACGTCTGCATGGTGTCGCGTTATTACGCGAACACCGCCGCCGACTACCTCAAGCCCAAACGTCGACAGGGTGCGCAGCTGGCCCTCACCGAGGTGTGGGAACTGCATCACCCGAAGGGCCTTGTCGGGGTCATCTCGCCGTGGAACTACCCGTTGACGCTGGGCATCAGCGACTCGATCCCGGCGATCATCGCCGGGAACGCGGTGCTGACCAAGCCGGACCAGCAAACGCCATTCGCCACACTGTGGGCGGTGCGGCTTCTCGAAGAGGCCGGTATGCCGAAGGGATTGGTGCAGGTCGTGACGGGTTCTGGTGCTGAGCTGGGCACGTCGATCATCGAACAGTCGGACTTCCTGATGTTCACCGGGTCGACGGCGGTCGGGCGCACGGTCGCCGCGCAGGCGGGCGAGCAGCTGATCGACTGTTCGATGGAGCTGGGCGGCAAGAACGCCTTGTTGATCCTCGACGACGCCGACGTGGACAAGTCCGTCAACGGAGCGATCCGGGCGTGTTTCTCCAACACCGGTCAGTTGTGCATCTCGATCGAACGCATCTATGTGCCGGCGGCGATATGGGACAGCTTCACCACCCGATTCGCAGCAGCGACCAAGAAGATGAAACTCTCCGGCGCCCTGGACTACTCGGCTGACATGGGCTCCCTGATCTCGCAGAAGCAGCTGACCACCATTGGCCGCCACGTCGATGACGCTGTGGACAAGGGCGCCGTCGTCCTCGCCGGTGGACGGGCCCGCCCGGACCTCGGACCGTTCTTCTACGAACCGACCATCCTGACCGGCGTGCACGACGGCATGATCGTCTACGCCGACGAGACCTTCGGCCCGTTGGTTTCCCTTTACCGCGTAGAGAGCGAGGCAGAGGCCATCGATAAGGCCAACGACAGTCCGTACGGCCTGAACTTCAGTGTCTGGACGTCGAATCCGAAACACGGGCGGGAGGTGGCCGCCAAACTCCAGGCGGGCACCGTCAACGTCAACGACGCCTACGCCGCCGCATGGGCATCGGTCGACGCACCGATGGGTGGTATGAAGGCCTCCGGCATGGGCCGCCGCCACGGCGAGCACGGCATCCTCAAATACACCGAGTCCCAGACGATCGCGGTCGAGCGACTGTTGCCTGTCGGTGCGCCCTCGTGGCTCGGCGCGGGCACCTACGCGCGTGTCATGACCAAGGCCATCCGCGTACTCCGTCGAATCCCGGGCGTCAAATGAACAGCAACACGTTGAGCGACGCCGGCGCCAAGATCATGAACCACGCGCACCGGCTCATCCTGAATCTCAGCGGGAACCGGTTGCTGGCCAAGCCCTTCGGCATGGAGTTGGTGGAACTGCACACGACGGGCCGCAAATCCGGGCTGCCGCGATCCTGCTATCTGACGTCGCCTGTGCGTGATTCGCACCGTGTCGTGCTCGTCGCCTCAAAGGGCGGCGACGACCGCAACCCGGACTGGTACCGCAATCTCCAGGCCAACCCCGACTGCGAGATCGTGATCGACGGACATCGACAGCAGATGCGCGCCCGCACCGCATCCGCCGCCGAGAAAGCCGAGCTGTGGCCCAAGATTGTCGCCGCCTACCGCGGTTACGCCGATTATCAGCGACGAACCAGCCGCGACATCCCCGTCGTGATCTGCGAACCGAGATGAGCGACTCATGACCAACCAAATCGTCGTTTTCGGCGCAACCGGCTACACCGGCGGCCTGGTGACCGAAGCGCTGGTTCGGCGCGACGTGCGGCCGGTGCTGGCCGGACGTGGTGCCGAACGACTGGCCGCGTTGGCACGGCAGTTCGGCGGACTCGACTACCGCGTCGCCGACGTCACCGACCCGGCCAGCGTCCGCGCCCTCGTCGACAAGGGCGACGTCCTCGTCACGACGGTCGGCCCGTTCGAGCAGTTCGGGCATCCGGTTGCGCAGGCGGCCGCCGACGCCGGTGCCCACTATCTGGATTCGACCGGCGAGGTCGGCTTCGTCCGCGACGTGTGGCAGCGACACGACGCCCGGGCCCGTGCGGCCGGAGCCATTATCGCGCCGGCATTCGGATATGACTACGTGCCCGGCATCCTCGCCGGCGCGCTGGCTGCGCGGGCCGCAGGCACCGCGGTCCACGCCATCGACGTCGGCTATTTCGCCATCGGCTCACTACGGAACGGTCTGAGCCAGGGCACCCGAAAAACCATGGCGGAAGGGCTGATTCTGCCCGCTCCGGTGTGGCGGGACGGTCGACTGGTCGACGAGACCACCGCACACCAGGTGCAGGGGTTCACGGTCCGCGGCAAGCGCAAGAATGCCTTCCTGGTGTCGGGCACCGAGGTGCTGTTCTTGCCGTCGGAGGTACCCGGACTGCGGTCGGTGACCGTCTACAACGGCTGGTTCCCGCCACTGAGCCGCGGCATCCAACTCGTCTCGGCCGCCGCGAACGTCGCAGCGAAGCTGCCCCGTGGCCGCGACCTGGTGAACGCGATCTCGGCGCGCACCGTCGGTGCCACCGGTGGTCCCGATGCCGCCGAGCGGGCCCGCACCCTCAGCCACGTCGTGGCGGTAGCGCGCGATGAGCGCGGCACCCCTGTCGCTGAGGTCCACGTCGAAGGGCCTAGCCCGTATTCTCTGACTGGTGAGCTGATGGCTTGGGCCGCAGAGCGATTGGCATCGGGGGCCGGCCGCACGCCCGGTGTCGTTGGCCCCGTCGAAGCATTCGGGCTCGACGACCTCGTCGCCGGCTGCAAGGAATGCGGCATGGTGGAGGTATGAGTACTGATTGGGACACCGTCGGCCGGGCGAACTACGTGTCGTTCACCAGCTTCCGGAAGGACGGCACCCCGGTGTCGTCGCCGGTCTGGATCGCCCCGGCCGACGGCAAGCTGTACTTCTTCTCGGAGGTCGGTGCGTACAAGGTCAAGCGCATCCGCCGTAATCCGTCGGTCACGTTGCAGCCCTGCGATATTCGCGGCAAGCTCACGCCGGGTTCTCCGGTCGTCGAGGGCTCGGCGCGCATCCTCGACTTCGCCGACAGCCCCCAAGTGCGCAAGGTAATGAACCGCAAATACTGGCTCCTGGGCCCGCTGAGCGAGTTCGGCGTCTGGCTCACCCGCCGTCAGCAGAATTCATTCGCCATCGAGATTTCACCGCGCGCGTAGCTCGGCCCGGCTGAGCCGGGGCGGCTCTGCAGCTTGATCCTGCGCTCACGGCCTCGCGCACTCGGGCTTTTGCGCCCCGGCCGCGGAACCAACGTTGGCCTCACGTTGATCCTGCGCTTACGGACCTCGTCACTCGAACTTCGTGACCGCCAGCGCAGGGTCAACGTCCACAAGGCATTTGCTTGTCCAGTGCCCAGCAGCCAGACATTCGGGACTAGGCCGCGAGACTGCCGATTTCACCCGAACTGCCCTCGGCTCAGCAGTAGAAACTCAGCCGCCCAGGACTTCGACGACCTTCTTCGCCGTGGCTTTTGCCGAACCTGGATTCTGGCCCGTCACCAGGCGACCGTCGACAACGACATACGAGGCGAAGGGAATCAGGCCCTTTTCGTACCGGGCACCGCGCTTCTTCATTTCCTCTTCGACGTTGTAGGGCACCAGCTTGTCGACGCGGGCCACGACCTCCTCGGTCCAGGAGAAGCCGGTGAGCTTGCGGCCCGCCACCAACAGCGAACCGTCCGACAGTGTGGTGTTCAGGAGCCCGGCATAACCGTGGCAGACCGAGGACACGACTCCCCCGCGTTCGAAAATCTCCCGCGAGATGCGTTGCAGTCCTTCGCTGTCCGGGAAGTCGAACATCACCGCATGTCCGCCGGTGAAGTAGATGGCATCGAAGTCCGCCGAGTCGATGTCCGCGGGCGCGGCGGTATCGGCCAGCAGCGCCATCTTGGCGTCATCGGCTTTCCAGGCCTTGGCGCTCTTGTCGAAGTTGGGGAACTTGAGCGACCGTGGCTCCAGCGGGGAGAGCCCGCCCTGCGGGCTGACGATCGTCTGCTCGTAGCCGGCCTCGGCGAAGACGTGATAGGCATGCGTCAACTCCGACAGCCACAAGCCGGTCGGCTCGGACGGGTCCTCGTAGTGCGAGACGTTGGTGACAACGTTCAGGATGCGCTTGGTCATGGTGCAAGAATTCCGTAGCTGCGCATCCGGGCGCTACCAAGTGGCCACTTCTCACAACTTGTTGGCCATTCATCACCTATTGCGCGCCATGCCCCCGCCCCTAGGCTCAGTACCGCAGGATGAAAGCAAACCGGGATTCGGCCGAATGAGGACCATGTGAGCACGCACGACGTTCTCCGCTCGCCGGCAGGGGTGGCACTACTCGTCGACCTCGCCGCCGAACACGGAATGCCCTCGGCAGCCACACTGGACGGCACGTCGCTGACCCGGGTGGCCCTCGACGACCTGGACGCCGAAGTGCACCTGCGGGACGAGATTCAGATCATCAGCAATATGCTTGCCGTGCTGGATGTTCCCGGCCTCGGCATCGAAGCCGGGCTGCGCTGCCATGCCGCGTCGCCCGGAATCTGGGGACTGGCGCTCATGAGCTCCCGCACGTTGGGCGAAGCGATGCAGGTGGGCGTATCACTGGCAGCGCTGAGCTTCTGTCTGTGCCGACTCACCGTGTCACCTGATATGGCGGACGGCTACGGCCGGTTGATTCTCGACCCGTCCCACCTACCGGCCGACCTGCGACGGTTCGCCGTCGAGCGCGACAGCACCGGCATCCAGACGCTGCAACGCGACCTGCTCATGTCGTCGGACGCCCAGCTGCAGGTCGCGTACACCGCGCCGCGGCCCGCGGACGAGATCGTGCAGAAGTACGTCGACGTCTTCGCCACCGAACCCGAGTTCGGCGCACCGCAGAACTGTCTCATCGTCGGCCTCGACGCGCTGAACAAACCACTGCCGCAGGCGAATCAGTACGCGCGGTCGATGGCCGAGAAGCAAGCCGTCGAACTACTGCGACAGCGATCTGCGCGTGCCGGTGTCGCCGGTCTCCTGCGCGACATGATGCTGGCGGGTCCGGCGCCCGTGCTGACGCTCGACGAGGCCGCACGGCAACTGACAGTCAGCGCGCGCACCCTGCGCCGGCACCTCGCCCAGGAGGGGGTGTCGTTGCGCGATCTGCAGGAGGAGACGCGTGAGGCACTCGCCGAAGAATTGCTCGCCAGCGGGATGCCCGTCGCCGAGATAGCCGACCGCCTTGGCTATTCGCAGACCTCCAGCTTCACCCAGGCGTTCCGCCGCTGGAAGGGCGTCGGGCCCCGCGAGTACCGCGATCGATCGCGCGACCGATGACGACGCTGGACCTGCACTCCAAGCGGTCGGCCGCGAGCTTGACGGTGATGCTCGACTGGGCCGCCGAATTCGGCTTGACAGCACAGCAGTGCCTGGCCGGTACCAGGATCAGCCCCGCCGCGGTCCGCGTCCCCGACGCCGAGGTCACCGGCCAGCAGGAACTCAAGGCCATCACCAACATCGTCGCCGCATGCGGTGATCAGCCGGGACTCGGCCTGCAGGCAGCTGCCCGGTATCCGGTCACGGCGTTCGGGTTGTGGGGATTCGCGATCCTGACCAGCCCGACCTTGGGCGAGGCGATCGATGTCGCCGTGCGATTCGTCCAATTGAGCTACGCCTTCTGCACTTTCGAGACCCGCCGGCACGGTGACAACCTGACGATCGTCATCGACGCCCGGGCCGTGCCGGCGCCCATCCGCAGGTTCGTCCTGGAACGCGACGCCGCGGCCATCCCCAACCTGTACCGGGAGATCCTGGGTGCCACCCCGCCGCCGAGCCGCATCGGCTTCGCGCTCCCCGATCCGGGACCGGCCGTGACACTCTACGAAGCGATGTTCGGGTCGACACCAGAATTCGACGCCACCGAAACGTCGGTCACCATCGAATCCGGCCTGCTGAATATTGCTCTCCCGCAGGCAAGTAGCCACACCGCCAAGCTCACGGAACAACAGTGCCGGATGCTGCTGGAGCAGCGGGAAGCTCGCACCGGCCGCGCCGGACTGGTGCGTGATCTACTGCTGGCCGACCCCGCCGCCCCGCCGAGCCTGGCCCAGGTGGCAGACCGGCTCTCGTGCAGCACCCGGACGCTGCGCCGCCAATTGGAGGCCGAGGGCACGTCATTCCGGAGATTGCTCGACGAGGTCCGGCACCATCTCGGGACGGAGCTGCTGCAGAGCGGCATGACGGTCGAGCAGGTGTCCAAACGGCTGGGATACACCGACGTCAGCAACTTCTCTCACGCGTTTCACCGATGGAACGGCTCCAGCCCACGCGCTTACCTGGCGCGCCGGAACACCTACCCCAACAGGCCCACGAGACGTACCGGGCGATAACCAAAGCCAAGGTCCATCAGACACAACCACCCACAGGAGGAACGAATGTCCGTTGTACTCATCACCGGTTGTTCGAGCGGGATCGGCGCGGCGACCGCCGCCGATCTGGTGGCACACGGCCACACCGTCTATGCCACGGCGCGGCGCCCAGAGACCCTGAAAGAACTGGCGGACAAGGGATGCCACACGCTGGCACTCGACGTGACGAACGAAGAATCGATGGCCGCAGCGGTGGCTGCCGTCGAGGACGAAGCCGGTTCCATCGACGTGCTCGTGAACAACGCAGGCTATTCACAGTCGGGCGCCGTGGAGTCGATTCCGCTCGACAATATCCGAAAACAGTTCGAAACCAACGTGTTCGGGCTGATCAGGATGAGCCAACTGGTGCTGCCGGGAATGCGCGCGGCCGGTAGTGGACGCATCATCAACATCGGGTCGATGGGTGGCCGGCTCACGTTCCCCGGCGGGGGCATCTACCACGCAACCAAGTATGCGGTCGAGGCCATCTCCGACGCCATGCGGTTCGAGGTCCAGGGGTTCGGGGTCCAGATCGTGCTCATCGAACCCGGGCTGATCACCACGGGATTCGCCGACACCGCCGTCGGGTCGGTCGACGGCCTGAAGGACGGGCCGTACGCCGAGTTCAATTCCCGGGTCGGCGCCGTCACCGCCGACATCTACGCCGGTAACGTCGCGAAATTCCTGGGCGGCAACCCGGATTCGGTCGCCGAGGTGGTCCGCAAGGCCATCGAGACCAAACGCCCCAAGGCCCGCTATACCGTCACGCCCAGCGCCACGCTCAGCATCCTGCAACGCCAACTGACCCCGGACAAGTTCTGGGATCTGGCCATGCGCGCCCAATTCCCCGTCCCCGGAGGCAAATAGCATGTACGCGACAATTCTCAACGGCCATGGTGAGCCCGAGGTCATGGAATGGGCCGAGGTCGACGACCTGCCCGCACCCGGCTTCGGACAGGTCGCCATCGATGTCGTCGCGGCAGGTGTCAACCGCGCCGACGTCATGCAGCGCATGGGCTTCTACCCGCCACCTCCAGGCGCCAGCGACATCCCGGGCCTCGAAGTTTCCGGCTACATCGCCGAAGTCGGTGCCGGCGTGCAGGATTGGGCACCCGGCGACGCGGTGTGCGCGCTGCTGGCCGCCGGCGGGTACGCCGAGCGCGTCAACGTCGCCGCCAGCCACGTGCTGCCGGTGCCGCAAGGCGTAAGCGTCACCGCCGCCGCGGCACTGCCGGAAACCGCGGCCACCGTATGGTCGAACGTGGTGATGACCGGCGGCCTGCAGAGCGGACAGACGCTGCTGATCCACGGCGGCGGCAGCGGAATCGGCACGCACGCAATACAAGTGGGCCGCGCGCTCGGCGCCAACGTGGCGGTGACCGCCGGCACACAGTTCAAGCTTGATGCCTGCCGCGAACTCGGCGCCCAGACGCTGATCAACTACCGCGACCAGGACTTCCCCGCCGTGGTCAACGCCGAATACTCCGGCGCCAACGTCATTCTCGACATCATGGGCGGCAGCTACCTGGGCAAGAACGTGGATGCCCTCGCCGAGAACGGCCATCTGACCATCATCGGACTACAGGGCGGAGCCGTCGCCGAACTGAATCTCGGCACACTGCTGTTCAAACGAGGTTCGGTGCATGTGACGAACCTGCGGCGCCGGCCGGAGGAAGGTCCCGGCTCCAAGGCCGAGATCATCAGCGCTCTGCGGCGGCACCTGTGGCCGCTGATCGACGTGGGTGCCGTGGTGCCGGTCGTCGCGGCGGAGGTGCCGATCGCCGACGCCCCCGAGGCGCACCGGCTGCTCGATTCCGACAAGACCGTCGGAAAGGTGCTGCTGACTGTCCGGGATCCCGACTAGCGGCCTGGTGACCACGACGTCGCGAAACTGGTACCTGTCACCACTACCCCACCGGCAGCGGCTCCCTCGAACGCTGTTGGGAGCCCACTTCGTTGCCCATCGCGGAGCGAGACGAAGGCCGGACGAACAACAGCGTGCAGTCCGAACCCTTCAAGGTCGTGCGCATCTCGTCACTGGTCAGTTCCGCCACCAGGTCGCTGTCGTCGCCGGGCACGATGACGAGCTGGTCGATGCACGCGCTCTGCCGCAACAAGTTGGTCAGATGCCCTGGCATTGCCAGCGTGACCGACTCCAGGCGACCGTTATCCGCAGCCCGTAAGTAGCGCTCCAGCGCGGCGTGCAGCGGATGCCTGACGTCGGCCGGCTCACCCGAATGCGACCAGGGTTCCAACATCAGAATTGGCGCATTACGCCAGACCGAGTCGGACTCGGCGGCCTGCAAAATGGCCGTGGCAGAGGCTGATTCGTCCAGCACGGCCACAATCCATTTGCGATGGTCGAACTCGCGGTGCGTCCGGCGGATGATCGCTACCGTGCCCGGTGCGTTGCGAGCCACCTCCACAGCCGTGGATCCGCGTGGAGCATCGGGCGTGTCGTGCGTTCCGCGGTCGCCGACGCACATCAGCGCGGCACGCCGCGATTCCTCGGCTAGGCATTCAGCCGGACTGCCGGAGAGTATCTCCGACTCGAGCCTGACGTCGATGTGCGTACCGGCCACCGCTTTCCAGGCCTTGTGCAACGCGTGCTGCGCGCGGTGGATGCTCTCCTGACCATCAGCATCCTTCGAGTCGATGACGTAAACCAGCCGCAATGTGGTGTCCCGGCTCGCCGCCTCGAGTGCAGCCCACCGTGCAGCGCGCCGCGCATGTTTGGACCCGTCGATACCGACCACGACCGGGTTGACTGGGGCTTGGGTGTTCATCGGAAGTCCTTGTGCCGTAGTGGTCCGGAGATCCATCGATCTCCGATTACATCTGACCGCGCCGCGTTGACTGGGCCTAGTGTCGAAGGTCCCTCGAGAGGTCCGAAAAGTGCTCTGCTGGGAAAGCTGCGGCGGCTGCGCGACTGATGACTTCTGACCCTGTGCGAAGCGTCCACACCGTCGCAGGCTTCAAGGTGCATGTCCCTGCTGCCGAGAAGGACACCTGATGACGAAAGCCGCCATTCCCCTCGCGGAAATCGAAGGTGCGGTGCTGCTGGCCTGCCGGGCGCCGTCGATCCACAACAGCCAGCCGTGGAAATGGGTTCTCGAAGCCGCCACGCTGAAGCTGTATCTCGATACCGACCGGCTGGTCATCACCGACCGTTCAGGGCGCCAGGCACTGTTGAGCTGCGGCGCGGCATTGGATCATCTCCGGGTGGCGATGGCCGCAACCGGATGGACCACCAAGGTCGACCGCTTTCCCGATCCGGACAACCACCAGCACCTCGCCGACATCCGCTTCCATTCGGCCGGCGACGTAACTCCGGCACAGCGGCAGGCCGCAGACGCAATATTGAGCCGACGAACCGACCGACTGCCGTTCGGCGCCGTCGACAACCGGCCGGCACTGGAAAATCTGCTGCGGCTGGCGGTGGGGAATCGCCCTACCCGGATTGACCTCCTGGACGCCGAGCAACGCACCGAACTGGCCGAGGCCTCATATCTGACCGACGTGCTGCGGATGTACGACGCCGCCTATCACGCCGAATTAAGCTGGTGGACTTCATCTTTTGCCACCACGGCCGGCATCCCGCACAGTGCATTGGTCTCGGCTGCAGAAAGCGACCGGGTGGACATCGGACGTTCGTTCCCGGTGATCCAGGCGCGCGAGCGACGACCACGCGCCGGCGACGACCAGGCCACCGTGGTGGTTGTCTCCGCGCTCGGCGATACCCGCGAGGACATCCTGGCTTGCGGCGAGACGTTGTCGACCGTGCTGCTGGAGGCCACCGTCGCGGGCCTAGCCAGTTGCACGCTCACCCATCTGACCGAGCACGCGGCCACCCGCGACATCATCAGCACGCTCACCGGCCACCCGCTGCCCCAGGTGTTGGTCCGCATCGGCACAACGCCAGCCCTGGAGGATGTCCCGCCACCGACACCGCGACGCCACCTGACGGATGTCTTCCGCTTCCGGCCACATGGCCCTGACGATCGGAATTGACGACGGAGCGCCGGGTGCGGCAGCCCGCTTCCGCATCAGTCGGCCCCCTACGCACAGCGCGGCCGCAAGCGCGAAACCGGTTGCCAGCTGCTTCTTCATGTGCTCGACGATGGCACGTCACCGCGGTCGTTCACTAGGGCACATGGACCCATGGTCGCGGCCGAGCGGCCTGGCTCAAGAGGTCTCTGCGACCGGCGACTAGGGACCAATGCCCCTGCCGCCGACACCGACAATCCACCTACGGTCGACGAATAGTCAGTTCGGTGGAGTGAGGAGGGTGTGAAGATGTACAAGTCAGCTTCACCGTCATCGGCCGTCGTGGTCGGCATCGACGGCTCGCGGTGGTCGGTCGACGCTGCCTTATGGGCGGTCGATGAAGCCGTCAGTCGCGATGTGCCTCTGCGCCTGCTCTACGTGGTCGAGCCACGCGGCCATGGTGCCGTCGATCCTCAGCAGGAAGCCCAGGATTTGGCGTGTGCCGACGTTTCCGTGCGGCGTGCGCTGGTCGCGGTCGAGTCCACCGAGAAACCCGTCAAGGTGGAATGGGAAGTACTGCAAGGGCATCCCGCGCGGGTCCTGCTGGACGCCAGCCGATCCGCCGATCTGCTGTGTCTCGGCTCGCTCGGCATCGCGCATGCCACGGGGCACCGGCTCGGTTCCACCGCGGCGACATTGGCCACGTCGGCGCCGTGCCCGGTCGCTATCGTCCGCGGTGGCAACCGCCATGGAGGGATGCGGCCCAGGCACGTCGTCGTCGAAGTCGATGAAAGTCCCGACAGCACCGTCGTTCTCGAAGCCGGGATCAGCGAAGCCCGGCTGCGCGCGGCGCCCCTGACAGTGCTCGCAACGCGGCCGACCTCGCTTTCCGACAGCCGCGACAAAGCACAGGACGACGGCGTATGCGCACGGCTGGACAAACGTCTCGCCCGGCACCGCCTGGCGAATCCGGACATCGAGTTCAACCCCGTCGCAACCCGTGGCTCCACCATGAATTATCTTGATCGCCAGGCTGATTCGATCCAGTTGCTGGTGATCGGCAGACACCGCCGGCCTGGGATGGGTGAGATCGTGGGAACCGCAGGCTCGGCCTCGCCCCAGGTGAACTGCACGGCGCTGATTTGCCAACATAATCAGCGTCTGTAGCCGGAGCCTGGCCTATCGTCATGGCAGGACATCAACACTGAACGCACGCCGACGGCGTGCAGAAGGGCACGCGAATGGTCACAGTATTCCTCGTCGATGACCATGAAGTCGTGCGCCGTGGACTCATCGACCTGTTGAGTGCGGACCCGGATCTGCAGGTCATCGGCGAGGCCGGCACCGTGGCGCATGCCATGGCGCAGATTCCCGCACTCAGGCCCGATGTCGCCGTCCTCGACGTGCGTCTGCCGGATGGCAATGGCATCGAGCTGTGCCGCGATCTGCTGTCGCGGCTGCCCGACCTGCGGTGTCTGATGTTGACGTCGTTCACCTCTGACGAGGCCATGCTCGACGCGGTCCTGGCCGGCGCGAGCGGATATGTCATCAAGGACATCAAAGGCATGGAACTGGCCGAGGCGATCAAGGCCGTCGGCGCCGGACGGTCCCTGCTGGACAATCGCGCCGCCGCGGCGTTGATGGCCAAGCTGCGCAACGCCGCCGAGCGGTCCGACCCACTTTCCGGTCTGACCGATCAGGAACGGGTGCTGCTGGATCTGCTCGGTGAAGGCTTGACCAACAAGCAGATTGCCGCCCGAATGTTCCTGGCGGAGAAGACGGTCAAGAACTACGTGTCGCGGCTACTCGCCAAACTCGGTATGGAACGACGAACCCAGGCAGCGGTGTTCGTGTCGAAATTGGACCGGCCACGGCGCTCAGACGACTGAACTGCCCCCGACGTCAAATTCCTGGCATGCCGCCGCCGCGATGGCAGAATCACCTATGTGACACGCCAAGACAGCAGCGCTGGGCATCCGCTGCGCGCGCCGCTATCGGGACTACGGCTGCGTGAACTTCTCAGCGAAGTGCAGGACCGCGTCGAACAGATCATCGAGGGCCGGGACCGGCTCGACGGTCTTGTCGAGGCGATGCTCACGGTCACGTCCGGTCTCGAACTCGACGAGACGCTGCGCACCATAGTGCACACCGCGATCGAGCTGATCGACGCGCGGTACGGCGCCCTCGGGGTTCGGGGCACCGACCACGAACTCGTCGAATTCGTCTATGAGGGCATAGACGAGGAGACCCGGTGCCAGATCGGCCCGCTTCCCCAAGGGCGCGGCGTGCTCGGCGTGCTGATCGACGAACCGAAACCCATTCGGCTGGAAGACATTCGCACTCACCCGGCCTCGGTCGGGTTTCCCGAGAACCACCCGCCCATGCGGACGTTCCTCGGTGTACCGGTGCGCATCCGCGACGAAGTCTTCGGCAACCTGTATCTCACCGAAAAAGCCTCTGGGCAGCCCTTCAGCGAAGACGACGAAGTGCTCGCACAAGCACTCGCCGCGGCGGCCGGCATTGCCATCGACAATGCACGGCTCTACCGCCAGTCGCAGCAACGCCAGGCCTGGATCGAAGCCACGCGCGACATCGGTACCGCTCTGCTGTCCGGCACCGAGCCGGCGCACGTTTTCCGCCAGATTGCCGAGGAAGCACGGTCGCTGACGGACGCGGACGCGACGCTCATCGCGGTACCCGAGGACGACGATGCGCCGAGCAGCGAGATCACCGAACTCCAGGTCATCGACGTCGTCGGCGACGTCCGCGCATCGTCGCTGGAGGCACCGGCGGCCGAAGGACCCATCGGCCGGGCCTTTCACGATCGGACGCCGTTGATCTGCCGGGCGGCGGAGCTGCCCGAATCGGTAGCGGTCGACATGGCATCAGCGCTCGTGCTGCCCCTGCGCACCACCGAGAGCGTCATCGGCGTGCTGATCGTGCTGCGGCAAGCCGGCAGACAGGATTTCGCCGCGGATCAGCTGGACACGATGGCCGCGTTCGCCGATCAGGCCGCGCTCGCGTGGCAGCTTGCCGCCAGCCAGCGTCAGAAGCGAGAGCTGGACGTGCTGGCAGATCGCGACCGCATCGCCCGTGACTTGCACGATCACGTCATCCAGCGACTGTTCGCGGTTGGCCTGACGCTCCAGGGCGCCATCCCGCGCGCCAAGTCCAGCGATGTACAGCGGCGCATCACCGACTGCGTCGACGACCTCCAGGAAGTGATCACCGAAATCCGCACGGCGATCTTCGATCTGCACGGCAGCACCGCCTCCACCACCCGGTTACGTCAGCGCCTCGATGCCGCCGTCGCCTCGTTCTCCAGCCACGAGCTGCACACCACGGTCCGCTACGACGGCCCGCTCTCGGTCATCGAACCTGACCTGGCCGATCACGCCGAGGCCGTCGTCCGCGAAGCGGTGAGCAACGCCGTCCGTCACGGCAAGGCCAGCGCTGTCAGCGTCACCGTCAACGTCGACAACGACCTGCGTATCGAGGTCGCCGACAACGGTCAGGGACTGCCCGACGGAATCACGGAAAGTGGCCTCGCGAACCTTCGCGGGCGGGCACAAGACACCGGCGGCGACATGACCGTCGAACCCGGCGTCGACACCGGCACCGTCCTACGGTGGTGGGCGCCCCTGCCCTGACGGCGACCTGGCGTGAGCGACCAATGCCATTGGCCGCCAACGACAGTGCGTCCGGCTTCGGCCGGCACAGGGCCATCGGGCAAAGACCTCTCAGCAAGTGACGTAGTGCTCTGTCGGCCGTGCCGGATCACCGGAAAGATCGCTGTATGAGAAACGAGCAGTGGGCGCGACCTGAATCGCTCCGCGTCGATCTCGACGACAGATCTTGCGAGGTGAATCAGATGTCCGAGACGTTCCCCGACCACCAGACGATTTGCGCAGCCATGGCGCTGGCAACGCGTGCTCCCTCGGTCCACAACACGCAACCGTGGCGGTGGCGGATCGGCTCGAACAGTGTGCACTTGTACGCAGAATCGTCATTGCACCTGATCCATACCGACCCCGACGGCCGCGACCTGTTGATCAGTTGCGGTGCGGCCCTGCACCACGCGACCGTGGCCTTCCACGCGCTGGGCTGGCAGGCGACCGTGCGCAGATTCCCCAATCCGGCCGAACCTGATCACCTCGCCTCGATCGAGTTGATCCCCGCCACCCCGGAGCAACCCGACATCGCGCTCGCCGCAGCGATTCCGCGGCGCAGAACCGACCGGCGCTACTACAGCGGCTGGCCCGTCCCACTCGGAGACATCGCTCTGATGACCGCGCGTGCCGCCCGTCTGGGCATCGGGCTACGCCGGGTGAAGCTCAACGACGTCCTCACAAGCGCACTGCGGCAGGCTGTTTCGCAGCATGTGCATGATCTGGACTATCTCACCGAACTCACGGTCTGGAGTGGGCGCTATGCCTCCGTGGCGGGCGTGCCCGCTCGAAGTACACCCTCGCCCGACCACAGTGCGGCTCTCCCGAGTCGTATCTTCGCCGGACCCGTACTCGGCCAGGCCGCCGGTACGACGGCCAGTGATGACAACGGTTCGCTATTGGCACTCGGCACCTCGACCGATGCTCCGATCGATCGACTGCGAGCCGGCGAAGCGACGAGCGCAGTTCTGCTCACTGCCACCGCACAGGGACTGTCCACATGCCCCGTCACGGAGGCATTGGAGAATCCCGCGTGCCGAGCCATCGTCCGGTCGGACGTTTTCGGTGACGAGCTGTTCCCGCAGATGCTCATCCGGGTCGGCTGGGCACCCCTCAACGCCGACCCCCTGCCCGCGACCCCGCGCCGCGCGCTGACGGACGTCGTTTCCCTTCTGCACGAAGACGACCCGATGTTGGGCTCACAGCCCACTGACGACGAGGAGGCGGATCGATGATCGCGTACCGCACCCGGATGTTCGCCCGGGTGCTCGGCCCCTACCTCGTCGTCGCGGCCGCTTCACTGGTCACCCGGGCCGACTACGTCAAGACACTGCTGCACACGTTCGGGGACAACTCCGTATGGCCCTGGATCACAGGCGCATTCGTCTTGCCGATGGGACTGGTTGTCGTCACACTGCACCCGTACTGGCGCGGAGCTGCCGCCGCCACCGTGTCGGTGCTGGGCTGGTTGACGGTGCTCAAGGGGGTGGCGTTGATGACGTTTCCCGGGGCGTACCTCACCACGGGACAGGATGTGCTGGCCGCCGCACCGTGGTGGCAGGCCGGCGTGATCGTCACCGGGCTGGCCGGACTGTATCTCACCGTCGTCGGGTGGTCGCCGGATCGTAGCCGCAACATCATTCGCGAATACCGCACCGCCCGCGGGCCGGCCCGTAAAGGAAACCGATGAACGACAATCAGCTCACCGCTCTCGATGCCGGTTTCCTGCAGGCGGAGGATTCCGACAGCCACGCCAATCTTGCTGTCGCGGTGGTGGCCATCATGGAAGGCCCGGCACCGGATTTCGCCGAATTGCAGGCTGTGCTCGACGAGCGGTCGGCCACCCTGCCCCGCTGCCGACAGGTGTTGCACTCCTATCCACTCGACCTCAGCGCTCCAGAATGGGTACCGGCGCCCAGTTTCGACATCACCCACCATGTCCGCCGGCACACCGTGACAGTGCCCGGTGATGCCACCGCGGTTCATCGCGCGGTGGCGAGCTTGATGGAGCGCCGCCTCGACAGATCCCGTCCATTGTGGGAAGCCTGGATGCTGGACGGTCTGGCTGATGGTCGCTGGGCGATCGTGGTGAAGCTGCACCACTGCATCGCCGACGGCGTCGCGGCGACAGCGATGCTCGCGGGCATCTGCGACAGCCAGTGGGCGGGCCACGATGAAATCGTCAGCCTCCCTTCGGTATCGGACCGGCATCCCGCGCGCGTCTTGAATCCGATCGCGCTCGGCACCGATGCGTGGCGGATGGTGCGGTCGACGGCGCGCAGTGGGGTACGGATGGCGTTCGGAGCCGCTCAACTCGTGGCCGGAGTGCTCACCACATCGACCCAACCTCTCAACGGTCAGCTCAGCGACATGCGTCGATTCAGTGCTGTCGACGTCTCGTTGCAGGACGTCCAGATGGTTGCCAAACGGTTCGGCGTCACGGTCAACGACGTGGCTCTGGCTGCCATCACCGACGGTTTCCGGTCCGCGATGCTGCAGCACGACATGCAACCTTCGGCCGGGCCTATCCGCACTGTCGTGCCGGTTTCCGTCCGGCCGGCCGAACTACTCCACGTGCCCGACAACCGGGTTTCCATATTGCTGCCGGACCTACCCGTCGATCGGCCGGATCCGCTCGAACAGCTTCGGCTGGTCCACAAGAGGCTGACGACGGCGAAAAGCAGTGGGCAGCGCCAAGCCGGCTCCTTCGTGGTTGCCGCGGCCAACCTGATTCCGTTTCCCGTGATGGCATCTGCCGTGCGGCTGTTGGGCCGGCTGCCGCAACACGGCGTCGTGGCCGTGACCACGAACGTCCCCGGACCGAGCCGGCGAATGCGCTTGATGGGCCGAAAGATCGCCGCTCTCGTGCCGGTGCCCCCGATTGCGATGGGCATGCGCACCGGTATCGCCATCATGAGCTACGCCGATCGCCTGACGTTCGGCGTCATCGGCGACTACGACGCCGAACTCGACGCGAACGATCTCGCCCGCGGCATCGAGCACGGGATCGCTCACCTGGTCGCTGTCGCCTCCGCTGCGACGCACACCCGCCGGCTGGGCAACCTGATGCTGCTCAGCGGCTAGAGACTTCACAGGTAAAGGACTGACCAGGTTTCTCGAGATCAGGCTGAGGGTATGGCTTCGACGGTGACCTACACCAGGTTCCGGCCGGCACTACGACCCTGGACTGCCGCCGTGCTCGTCGGACTCATCGGTTACTGCGACTTCCCGCTTCAATGGGTCGTCGGGTCTCCGCTCAGCCCGACCCGGTCCTACATCAGTGAACTGGCGGTCGCCGGCCAACCGTACTACCAGGTCTTCCGGATCGGCGACCTGGCCGCCGGCATCGGCCTCGCGATACTCGCCGGCGTCCTGGTCATCTGGCGCCCGTCATCACCAATGCGGCTCGGGAGCGCGGCGCTGGTGGTTGCATCCGCCACGTCGATCGTCGACGCCCTGTCTCCCATGAGCTGCGCCCCGTCGGTTGACCCCCGGTGCTGGGCAGCCGATCACGCCGCCTGGTCGACGCAGCTGTCTCAGTTGCACACCGTCTCCGGCGTCGTCGGTTTCACCGCGGTCCTGTTCGCGATGGCGGCGTATGGCGTTGCACTGAGCAGCCGACCGGCCACGCGTCATCTGGGATCGGTCGGCCTCACCTGTGCGGCAATCGGAGCGATACTCGGCGGCATCGAAATCGGTACTGCGCTCGCGGACACAGATTGGACGGGACTGTTCGAGCGCATCCACGTTGCCGTTGTCGCCACGTTTCTCCTGACGCTGACTTTCGTCGTCGCGCGCACCACAAGCCCGGCCACCCGACGATCCGTGGTCAGTTCACTCCCGCACTGAATTGCGGGTCGCCATGGGCGACCGACGGCGTGGCACCGTCAGCCACCGACGGGCTCCCAACGCCAGTCCGTGACCTCGGGCAGATCCTCACCGTGCGCCCGGATCCACTCTCGGTGGCGATCGTGCGCCGCAACCATGTCCGCGCGCAATCGACGTACCGCGGGACCATCGAGCCCGGGCATCAGGTCGATGGCGTCGATCACCAGTTGGAAGCGATCCATCTTGTTCAGCACCAGCATGTCGAAAGGCGTTGTCGTCGAACCCTCTTCCAGGTATCCGCGCACATGCATGTGCCGGTGATTGCGGCGACGGTAGGTCAATCGGTGTATCAACGACGGGTAGCCGTGATAGGCAAAGATCACGGGCCGGTCGGTGGTGAACAATGTGTCGTACTCGGCATCGGTCATGCCGTGCGAATGTTGGGAATCGGATTGCAGCCGGAACAGGTCGACCACGTTGACGACGCGAATTTTCAGCTCCGGCAGGTGCTTTCGCAGAATCGACACGGCGGCGAGCACCTCGAGGGTGGGCACGTCGCCGGCACAGCCCAGCACCACATCAGGTACTGACCCCCTGTCGGTGCTGGCCCATTCGAAGATGTCCGCACCGCGTGCGCAATGCACCGCGGACTGCTCTGCGGTGAGCCACACCGGTGCGTCGTTCTTCCCGGCGACGATCACGTTGATGTAGTCCCGGCTGGCCAGGCAGTGCGCTGCCACCGACAGCAAGGTGTTGGCATCCGGCGGCAGGTAGATACGGGCGATCTCGGCGCGCTTGTTGGCGACATGGTCGATGAAACCGGGGTCCTGGTGCGAGAAGCCGTTGTGGTCCTGGCGCCACACGTGCGAGGTGATCAGGTAGTTCAGGGACGCGATCGGTACCCGCCACGGCAGCTGCCGACTTACCTTGAGCCACTTGGCATGCTGGTTCACCATCGAGTCCACGACGTGGGCGAAGGCCTCGTAACTGTTGAGCAAACCATGGCGCCCCGTCAGCAGATAGCCTTCCAGCCAGCCCTGGCACATGTGCTCCGACAGGACTTCGAGCACGCGCCCGTCGCGAGCCAGATGCTCGTCGCTCGGCAGAACCGCTGCGCTCCACTGTTTGTCGCTGACGTCGTATACCGCACCGAGCCGGTTCGACGCGGTCTCATCGGGTCCGAACAATCTGAAGTTCCGTTGGCACGCGTTGCGCACGATGACCTCACGCAGATACCGACCGAGCACCCTGGTCGGCTCCGCCGTCGGGTCCCCGGGCCTGACCGTGGACACGGCGAATTCCTTGGCAGCAGGCAGACGCAACGGCGTCAGCAGCAGGCCACCGTTGGCATGCGGGTTCGCACCCATCCGATGTTCGGGCGCCGGCACGTTATCGGTGACCAACGCTGTGGGACAACCTGTTTCATCGAACAGTTCGTCAGGGCGGTAGGAGTGCAGCCAGTCCATGAACTGTCGCCGATGTTCGGGGTCGGTCCGGACGTCGGCGAGGGGCACCTGATGCGAACGCCACGTGCCCTCGACGGGCAGGCCGTCGACCCATCGTGGCCCCGTCCAGCCTTTCGGTGTCCGCAGCACGATCATGGGCCACTGCGGGCGCGGCGGTGCCGGCGAGGCAGCCCGCGCGGCGGTCTGGATTTCGTCGATCATCGCCACGACACGATCCAGCGCCGCGGCCATGTCCTGATGCAACTGGTGCGGATCGTCACCGCTGACGTAGATCGGGTAGTGCCCGTATCCACGCAACAGACAGTCGAGTTCAGCGTCGGTGATCCGAGCCAGGACCGTCGGATTGGCGATCTTGTACCCATTGAGGTGCAGGATCGGCAGGACTGCGCCGTCGGTCGCCGGGTTGATGAACTTGTTGGAATGCCAGCTGGCCGCCAACGGACCCGTCTCGGCCTCACCGTCTCCGATTACGCACGCCACCAACAGGTTCGGATTGTCGAGCGCAGCGCCGTAGGCATGTGCCAACGAGTAACCCAGCTCGCCGCCCTCGTGAATGGAGCCCGGAACTTCAGGCGCCACATGGCTGGGAACGCCACCGGGAAAAGAAAATTCGCGGAACAATGTCGCCATCCCGCGGCCATCACGGGTGATGTCGGGACGCGTTCGGCTGTAGCTGCCCTCGAGCCAGGCATTCGCGAACAGCGCGGGCCCGCCATGCCCGGGGCCGATGACATACATCGCGTCGAGATCGTGCTCGATGATGGCGCGATTCAGATGCGCGTAGATGAAATTCAGCCCTGGCGAGGTGCCCCAGTGTCCCAACGGGCGAGGCTTGATGTCCTGTCGTGCCAATGGTGTTCGCAGCAGCGGGTTGCCCATCAGGTAGATCTGGCCGGCCGTGAGGTAGTTCGCCGCGCGCCAGTACGCATCAACCGATCGCAGGCGGGTAGCCGGTGACGAATCGCTCAACTGCCGTGTGGCGCTCGTCATCGGGTGGACTCGCGAGCGTGCGGCCGAGCCACGAGTACCGGGCAATTCGCCTGGTGAATCAGTTTGTGGCTGGTGGACCCGAGCAGCAGTCCGGTGGCGTCGCCGCGCCCGTGACTTCCCGTGACGACCAACTGGGCGCGCTGAGCATGGCTCAGCAGAACGTGTCCAGGGTTGCCGATCGCCGCGACGCGGCGGACCGCGACCTCGGGGAATTTCTCCTGCCACCCGGCCAATCGCTCGGCCAGCAGCATCTCCTGCTGTTCCTCGCGAGCCTGGCCCGTCACGTCATTCCAGGATGGTTCCGCATCGTAGAAATGCACCGGCAGGTAGCCCCACACCAGGACCGCGGTCAGGTCTGCCCCGCGCATGGCGGCCTCCTCGAAGGCCCAGGCAATCGCGTCCTCACTGTCCGGAGCCCCGCTGATCCCGACCACAACGGGCCCTGTCACCGGTACCCCCGGTGCGCGGACGACGACCACCGGGCTGTGCCCGTGCGCCGTCAGGGCGACTGCCACCGAGCCGGCCAGCAGCCCCGTGAACGCGTTGAGTCCACTGGAACCGACGACCGTGAGGAACGCGCCCTCCGACAGGTCGATGAGCACCCGGGCCGGACGGCCCGCCTTTCTGGTCAACGTCACCTCCAGATCAGGGTCCAGCGTCTGGACGCGATCGAGGGCCTCGTCGAGGAAACGTTGGCCGGTCGTCTCGAGGTACTGGAAGAAGCTCTCCGAGGCACCCGGATTGAATCCCATCGCAAAACTCTCGAAGTCGACGGCGTGCACCAAGCGGAGCGGAAGATTGCGCAGCTGCGCTTCGTTGACGGCCCAGTTCAGGGCGATCAGCGCTGAAGTCGATCCGTCGATGCCAACCAAAATGTAAGGGCGGGGCGATAATTCGGTCACGTTGTCCTCCGATGAGCTGCTTGTCCGATGTCCCCGACGGTACGAGCGCGCCCCCTCGGCGGCTATGGCCGAAAGTCACTCGTCGAGTGAACAGTTGCCACCGGCTCGGGGACGTCGACCCGTGGTGACTCATGCGGCGGCCCCAGGGCCTTTGTGCCCTCGACCCCGAGTGCGTACCCGCGTGAGGATTCGATGACACATCTACGGTTCCGCACGCCCAGGCAGACCGCTGCGGAGCACGCCAAAGCTCCGGGGAGACAAGATGATCGAGATTCACAGTGGCGACTCTGTCGTGGTCGGCATCGACGGTTCGACAGCTGCCGTATACGCCGCCCACTGGGCGGTCGGCGAGGCCTTCGCCCGAGATGTGCCGCTGCGGCTGGTGAGCTGCGTGCAAGGCCCGCAGCGCTCGGATCGGATGACCATCGAGTACGCCAGGACCTGTCTGCGCGCGGCGCACGCCGCCATCGACGACACCGCCGCGCAAGTCAAGATCGAGACCGCGGTCGTAGTTGGGGACCCGACGGCGGTGATGATCAGCGAATCCCGTCACGCCGCCATGGTGTGCGTCGGCTCCGTCGGGATCGGCCGCTTCGCAAAGGCACTGCTGGGATCGACCGCGGCGGGAGTGGCCGAGGGCGCGGATTGCCCGGCCGCCGTGGTCCGCAGTTACGCACCGCGCCGACGGTTCCCGGCGGGGTCGATCGTTGTCGAGGTCAATGACCGGGAAGAGAACCAGGACGTGCTGGCCGCGGCGGTCGCGGAGGCGCAATTGCGTGGACGGCCCATTCTCGCGGTCGGCGTGTGTCCGCCCGAGACCGGGATGAGCACCCGCCAGGAGTTGCTGCGTCGTTGTGCGGTGTGGCACGACCTCTACCCCGACGTCTACATCTCGACCGTGCCCGTCGCGACCAGTTTCATGCGATTCCTCCGGACGACGTCCGAACCGATCAGCCTGGTCGTTGTCGGCGCTCACGAGGCAGCTGAGCTCGTGAAGATCGTCGGCTCTCACGCCGACTCCAACGCCGACAATCCATCTGTTCTCGTTGCGAGGCCATGAAGAGCGTCAGGGCAGGTGGCCGCGAACGGCCACCTGCCCTGTCAACGGTCTGACTACCGAGCCTGCGGGCGGGCAACCAGCACCGGACACTCGGCATGCTGAACCAGCCGGTGACTCGTCGACCCCAGGAACCATCCGGCCACATTTCCGTGTCCGCGAGTTCCGGTGACGATCAACTGCGCGCGCTGCGCATAGCCCAGCAGGACGTGCCCGGGGTGGCCGGCAGCGACCACACGGCGGACCGCGACTTCGGGGAACTTCTCCTGCCACCCGGCCAACCGCTCGGCCAGCAGCATCGCCTGCTGATCTTCACGTGCCGGCCCCGGCAGCTCTTCCCAGGTTGGTTCGATGTAGTCGAAATAGGCTGGCACATAACTCGATACCAGAACGGCGAGCAGTTTCGCACCGCGCAGTGACGCCTCCTGGAAGGCCCAGCCGATCGCTTCCTCGCTGTCCGGCGCACCGCTGACGCCGACGACGACGGGTCCCCCGGCATGTCGGCCGGGCGCGCGGACAACGACGACGGGACTGTGGCCGTGCGCGGTCAGTGACACCGCCACCGACCCCGCGACCAGCCCGGTGAAGCCGTTCAGTCCACTGGAACCGACGACGGTGAGGAAGGCGTCTTTCGACTGCTCCTCCAGCAACTGTGCCGGGCGGCCGACGAGGTTGTGGACGGACACCTCCACCTCGGGCGCGAGCGCCTGCACCCGCTCCCTGGCCTCGTTGAGGAAGTTCTGGCCCGACGTCTCCACGAACTTGAAGAAGCTCTCCGAGGCGCCCGGATTGAAGCCCATGACGAAATTGCCGTAGTCGACGGCATGAACCAGCCGCAAAGGCAGATTACGCAGCTGTGCCTCACCGATGGCCCAGAGCAGCGCTTCCAACGATGACCGCGAGCCATCGATGCCAACCAAAATGTATGGGCGAGGAGATAACTCGGTCATGGGATCCGCTCCAAACGAAAGTTCAGTTCCGACACTTTCAACGGTACGGACGCCGACTGCCCGATGCTATGGCCGAAAGTCACTCGAATCTCTCGACCACACGCACCGAGCGCGGCATAATTCTTATTGACATGACTGCAACCATCGACGCCCGCGACGTGGGCACGCTGCCGCTCGCGCCGAAGAATCCGCTGCCGTTCAGGCAGTTGTTCGCCACCCGGCAACTGCACACCGGGCTGGTCACGCTGAGCCAGGCCGGCGGGCCCATCAGCCGAATCGCCGTCGTACCCAAGCGCGTCGCGCCGCCCATCGTGCTCGTCACCTCCCCCGCTGGGATCCGCGACGTGCTGGGCCGCACCGACAACCTCGCCGAGCGCTCCACGATCCACGAAGAAGTGCGCAACGTGGTCGGCGACAATCTCTTCGTCCTGCCCAACAGCGCCTGGCCGCCGCGCCGGCGCGCCCTGCAGCCGGTGTTCACCAAGCAGCACGTCGACCGGTTCGGCGGGCACATGTCCCAGGCCGCGCAGTCGATCGCCGACCGCTGGCGTGACGCCCGCGACGTCGATCTCGACACCGAGTGCCGCCGGCTTGCGATGCGGTCCCTCGGCTACTCGATTCTCGGGCTCGACATCAACGAGCACAGCAACACCATCGCCGAGAACATGCACGTGGCCTCGCGCTACACGGCCGATCGCGCCCTGCGACCGATCAAGGCGCCGAAGTGGCTCCCGACGCCGGGACGCCGTCGCGCGCGGGCCGCCGTCGCCCGGATGCGCAAGATGACCATGGACGTCCTGCAGGACTGCCGGGCGAATCCGGACCGCGATGCGCCGCTGGTCAAGGCGCTGCTCGCAGCTTCGGACCCCGACACCGACCGGCAGCTCTCCGACGACGACATCTGCAACGACCTGCTCATCTTCATGCTGGCGGGCCACGACACGACGGCGACGACGCTGACGTACGCCTTGTGGCAGCTGGGGCGTCATCCCGAGCTGCAGGACCGCGTCGCGGCCGAGGCCGTCGCGATCGGTGATCGGGAGCTGACCCCCGACGACGTTTCCCGGCTCCCCTACACCGCGCAGGTGCTCAACGAATCGCTGCGGCTGTGCCCGCCGGCGGCCGGTGTCGGCCGGACGGCGCTGCAGGACATGGTGGTGGACGGCCACCGCGTCGAAGCCGGCAGCATCGTGGCCATCGGCATCAGCGCCGTGCACCGGGACCCGACGTTGTGGGACCACCCGCTGGCCTTCGACCCCGACCGGTTCGGCCCGGACAACGCCAAGACCCGCGACCGGTGGCAGTTCATCCCGTTCGCCGCGGGCCCTCGGTCCTGCATCGGTGAGCATTTCGCGATGCTGGTGACGACACTGGCACTGGCAACCATCGTGCGGTCGAACCGCATCGAGTCGTTGCACGACGACTTCCCGCTCGAATCGCCGTACACGACGGTTGCCAAAGGTCCCATCCCGGTTCGGGTCACCGCGCGGGTGTGACGCCGGCGTGGCCAACGCGCGAAGCCTGCTCGACTGGGACCACAACGCCTACTACCAGCGCCTGCTGCTGCGGCACGTGCCGCCGGGGTGCCGCCGTGTCCTCGACGTCGGCTGCGGAGCCGGCGGATTCGCCGTCCAGCTCGCCCAGCGCAGCGACCGCGTCGACGCGGTCGACCGCTCGGCCGCGATGATCACCGAAGCGCAGCGCCGGACGCCGGCGAACGTGAACTGCGTTCATGCCGACGTGCTGCTCGACGGGCTGCCGGCGACCGGCTACGACGCGATCGTGTCCATCAGCGCCCTGCACCACATGCCGCTCGACACGGTGCTCCCCCAGCTGGCCGACGCGCTGCGGCCCGGCGGCGTCCTCGCGGCGATCGCGCTGCCTCGGACCGATCTTCGGCGGGAGTGGCCGCATGAGCTCGCGGCCGCGCTCGCGCATCGCGCGCTCGGTGTCCGGTTTCGCGCGGAACGGCTGCTAAAGGCCGGCACCGGATTCGCGAAGACTCCTGACCACGACGCGATGCCGGTGGTCCTGGATCCACCGCTGACGACGCGCGAAGTCGCCGCACAGGCAGCCGGGCCGCTTCCGGGCGCCCAGGTGCGGCGCCTGCTCTTCTGGCGTTACCTACTGGTCTGGCAGAAGCCGGCCGCGTAGCCGCGACGAAAAACTCGTTGACGGTACTTCGGCAACGTGCCATTCTGTCCGACTGCCCTGTTTCCCACCCACAGCAAGATCATGACTCTCACGAACGACGAAATAACCCGACTCGCAACCGGATTCGCGGTCGACGACCACACAGGTCGCCGGCAGATCACCGACGTCTCGGCGTGGCTGGACGACGTGCACCCGATGGCACGGCTTGCCCTGCAGGCACTCGGCGAGTTGCTGGCCGGCGTCTCCGACCTCGACAGGGCCGAGACCGCCGACCGGTTCACCGCTCGCGCACTGGGAGTGACCGACTGCGGTCAACTGGTCGATGAAACCCGCGATCTGAACGCGGTATCCCGGCTGACCACTGCACTGGCCCTCGGCGAGTGGATCAATGAGCACGAACAGGTGTCGCAGATCGGCCCCGGCGAATACTCGAATCCTCCGACGTGGACGCAAACCGAGATCGGCGGCGAGCAGTACCGCCACCCACTGAGCCTGCGCGTGCACTTCCCCGCGGGTTCTCTGATGCCCGAGACCGGATGCGTCATCAAGATCGAAACCCGCGAGTCGTACAACTACTCCGCCGAGGTGAGCGTCTACGTGACGCCCGATCATCAGGCCGAGGCTCGCGTCCTGCTGGACCGCCTCGCGGAGCGCGCCAATGCGCTCAACCCGTATCGGGGCCGGGCGCTGCGCGCCACCAACAACCACGGTTTGCAGCTCACGGTGATCGAGCTGCCGACGGCCGTGAACCGGTCGAATGTGATTGTGCCCCAATCGGTGTGGACCGAGGTCGACCTCGGCATCGCGGCGGTCCGCGATCGCCACGCGCTGCTCAACGCCCACGGTTTGGGCGCCCGCCGTGGCGTGCTGTTGTGCGGTCCGCCCGGCACCGGCAAGTCCGCGGTGAGCGCGGTCGCGGCCGGTGAGGTGGTCGGCGACTTCACGGTGATCTACGTCGAAGCCCGCGCCGGAGCGGACCTGCTGACAGTGGTCGTGGAGGAGGCTCAACGCCTGGGCGGGCCGGTGCTGCTGGTGCTCGAAGACGTCGACCTGTGGTGCCGAGATCGCGCTGTCGGCGGCGGTGGGCTGTCAGAGCTGTTGCAGGCCATGGATATCGCCGCCGACGCCCGCATCCTGACGTTGGCATCCACGAACGACGTCGCGACGCTGGACAAGGCGGCGATCCGGACCGGCCGGTTCGATTCGGTCGTCGAGGTCGGTTACCCCGACCGTGTCGGCGCGGCCCGCATCCTGGCAGTGTTGCTCGGTGGTCTGCCCGGCGGCGCGGACGTCAACACGGCCGCGGTGGCCGCGGCCCTGCCCGAGCACACCAGCGGCAGCGACATCCGCGAGATCGTCCGCCGCGCCCTGCTCGCGGGCAGTGACGGCGCCATCAGTACGGCAGCGTTGCTCGCCGAACTCGGCACCGGGCGCTACCGCGCCGAGCCACCAGAAGGCATGTACCTGTAACTCAGGTGCGGTCGGCGGATGACGTGAGTCTGTCCAGCACGTCAAGGGCCTCGCGACACCAGTCCACCCAGGCCTGCTCGGTACGTAATCCGGCCTTCAGCACGAGGTGACGGAGTACGTCGGCGTCGGCGACCGGGGCCGCGAAATCGCGGGCATCGATCTCGCGGTAGTTGGCCAACATCGCTTCATGCGCGGCGAGGTGGTGGGCGATCACGCCGCGCACGGCCCCGGTCTCGCCGAGCGCCGCGGCAGCGCGCACGCGCACCGCGATGGCCATGCGCTCCGGCGCGGGATCATCGATGCCGCCAAGCCATTCGCTGAGAGCCCGCCGTCCGGCCGGCGTGATGCTGAATCGTTTGGGCTGGCCGCGCTCGGGACGATCGGGGGTCGAGGCCTCGGCCAGCCCGGACGTCTTGAGCTTGTCGAGTTCGCGGTAGATCTGCTGGTGGGTCGCCGGCCAGAAGTAGCCGAATGCCCGATCGAACCGGCGGGTGAGTTCGATACCGGTCGATGCCCGCTCCGTGAGCGCGGTCAGGATGGCGAATTGCAGCGACATGGCGTGATCGTAGGTGCCGTCGGGTTTCCGCCGGCGGAACGCAGCGGCAAGGGTCCTGTCACAACCGTTATCCAATCTGTTGCATAAAGCCAGGACGATAATCTGGCCGGCCGCCTAACACTGCCCAAATCCGATGAATTGCCAACGTGTTCGAACACCGTTCTCGCTTCACCGCCGGGTCACCCACTCCCGATTATGCCACTAGTTGCATAATCGGGATGGCGCAGCTAAAGTCCCGAACAACCACGGTTTCCGATTCGAAGGGCTATCACCATGGGTCTGCCTCCCGTCCTCGCACAGCGCCTGTCCCTGCCGGTGGTCGCGTCGCCGTTGTTCCTGTGCTCGGGGCCCGAACTGGTGAAGGCGGAGTGCCAGGCCGGTGTCATCGGCTCGTTCCCCGCGCTGAACGCCCGGCCCTCCAGCCTGCTGGGTGATTGGCTGGATGAGATCGAGGAGTCGAACGCCGCCTACGCACTCGCCAATCCCGACGCCATCGTCGCGCCGTTCGCCGTCAACCAGATCGTGCACCGGTCCAACGACCGGCTCGAACACGACATGAGCGTCATCGTCGAGCACAAGGTGCCGATCGTGATCACCTCGCTCGGCGCACGGCCCGAAATCAACGATGCGGTGCACTCTTACGGCGGCATCGTCCTGCACGACATCATCAACAATGAGTTCGCGCACAAGGCCATCGACAAGGGCGCCGACGGCATCATCGCCGTCGCAGCCGGCGCCGGCGGCCATGCCGGCACCCAGTCCCCCTTCGCGCTGGTCCGCGAGATCCGCGAGTGGTTCGACGGCCCGCTGCTGCTGTCGGGCGCCATCGCCCACGGCCGGTCCATCCTTGCCGCACTCGCCGCGGGAGCCGACTTCGCCTATGTCGGTTCGGCTTTCCTGTCCACCGATGAAGCCAACGCGGTGCCCGAATACAAGCAGATGATCGTCGACTCCACCGCGTCGGAGATCGTCTACAGCAACCTGTTCACCGGTGTGCACGGCAACTACCTGCGCGGCAGCATCGTCGCCCAGGGTCTTGATCCCGACAACCTGCCCGAATCCGACGCCTCGGCAATGAATTTCGGCTCCGGCGGCAACACCGACGCGAAGGCGTGGAAGGACATCTGGGGCGCCGGTCAGGGCGTGGGCAGCATCAAGGAACGCCTCACCGTTGCGCAGCTGGTCGAAACCTTGAAGACGCAGTACGTCGAAGCCCGTCAGGACCTGCTGAACCGGACGCTCGACGACGACATGCTGCAGCCGGTGCACTAGCCGGCCCGGTACACCACCGCGCCGTCGTAGACGGTGACAGCCACCAGCGAGGCTTCCAGCTCGGCCAGGACGTCTCGCGGTGGGGCGGCCAGCAGGCACACGTCCGCCGGCATGCCCACCGTCAGCTCCTGCGGCACGTCCGGCTGCTGGGGTGTTCCGAGGAACATACCCAATGCCGTTGCGGCGTCGATGCTTTCATTGGCTCCGAGCACGCTGCCAGACGAAGTGCGGCGATGCACCGCGGCACGCATCGCCGCCCAGGGATCGGCGTCCCCGAACGGCATGTCGGTCGATAGCGCGACGGGTATCTGCGCGTCACACAGCGATGCCACGCGCCACAGCTGGCACTGCTCGTCCGCGGGCACGTCGGTGCGGTACTGCTCGCCGCGTTCGGCGACGAAGTTCGGCTGGGTCACCACCAGCACGCCGAGGTCACGCAAGTCGCGCAGGCAGTCGTCGGGGATGACGGCGCCGTGCTCGATGCGATCCCCGGGGCGTGACCCCGCCTGCCCCAGCGCGGCAATCGTGACAACCAGCTGCATGGCCGTAACACAGTGCAGCGCAACGATTCCGCCCTGACGGTGCCGCACCGTGATCCACGCGGCCAATGCGTCGAGATCCAGATCGTCGTCGTGCAGGATGCGCTTGGCCGGTGCCAGGACTTCGACGCGCTGGCGCAGTTCGCCGTGGCGGCGCGCCTCGGCGAAGTCCAGCACATCCTCGGCGGTGAGGTCGGGGGTCGCGTCGGTGACACCGGTGACCCCGAACGCGGAGAGGCGCCGGCTGATCTCGCCGAGCCCGGCGTCGTTGCGCTGCAACGCATGTGTCCAGCCGGGGTCCGCGCTACGCAACCGGCCGTCGGGGTGGTCGGGCAGGCGGACGGCCGCCAACCCCGCGGAGTTCAGCGTCCACAGCACTCCGCTGCGGTGCTGCACGCGTACCGGCACATTCGGTGAAACCTCGTCGAGCACAGCGCGATCCAACGGACCGGCGACGGCCTCGTGATAGCCGACGGCACGAATCCAGCCGTCCACGCCGACGGCGGCCTGCGCCAGAACCGCACGCAGCGCATCGCGGCTGCGCACCTCCCCCGGACCGACCCGCACCGACGTCAATGCCGCTGCCGCCGAACGCAGGTGCACATGATGGTCGTGGAGTCCCGGGATGACGGTCCCGCCGGCGGCGTCGAGCACGTCCTCCCCTGCCATCGGCTGCAGAGTGTCTGCAAGGGCCTCGATCCGCCGGCCCAGCCGGATATCAACCGTACGGCCGTCGAGCAGCGTGGCTCGTTGAATCAGCATGCCCCAGAAGCCCTTTCCCGTACAATGTCCCGCACCCGCGCGTTGTCCACGCCCAGCTCGCCCGCCCGTGACGCCAACGCCGGCGCCGTCGGCTCGGCCGTCCGACCTACGCCGTCACCGGTTGTCAGCGGTAGCGCGGCGTATTCGGCCGCCACCGCCGCCAGGGCGATCTCGACGACCTCGCCACCACCGCGCCGCACTGATTCCGCCACCGCCCGCGCGGCGTGCATCCCCGTCAGCGGGTCGGCAATCGCGTCACCGCAGAACACCGGCCCGCTGCCCGCCGGGTCGGAGCCGACCAGACCACCGGAAACCGCGGCATCATCACCGAACCCCACCCAGTGGGCGTGGGCCCCTTCCGTACCGTGGCCGGTGATCCGCAGCCACACCCGGCCATCCCGCGCCGGGACGTCGTCCGGCCCCAGGCCCCGGTGTACGAGTGCGTCCGGGCGCGACGATTCGATCACCACATCGGCCACGGACAACAACTGTCGCAGCTCCTCAGGCTGGCCGAAATCAGCGGCGTAGCAGAGCTTTCCGGCATTCATCCAGTCGAAGAATCGTCGTTCGCCCTGCCGGGTGCCATCCGGCCGGAACCGGCTCTCCACCTTGATCACCGTCGCGCCGGCCCGGGCCAGCAACTGCCCGCACAGCGGGCCGGCCCACATCGAAGACAGGTCGGCCACGAGCAACCGGCCGTAGTCGTGGAAAGGGTTTCGGTTGCCGTGTCGACGGACCACCGGTGCGGAGGCGGTGGTCTCCGCCAGCACGCCGACAGGAAGACCGAGCAGACGTGCGCGCTCGGCGACAGCGGTGACCTGACGGCGACCCGCCCACTCGATGAGCGCCGGCCACAAGTGATCAACCGGCACCTCGGATTCGAGCAGCGCCGGCACCACGGCGACGTCATCGGGCCGCGCCAGCGTCAGGGCGAACCAGCCGTCCCGGCCGGCGATCAGTCGCGTGGCGCCCCCGGCGCTGATCCGTCCCTGCCGATGCAGCCCCGACAACGCGGCCCGTCCCGCAAGGAGTTCGGCGGCATCGACCGCGATGCCGAGTTGCCCGGACAGCACGGACGCGACCGCCTGAGCCCGACTCAACACCGCGGCACGACTGACGTCCGGTGGTCCGTCCGGCACGCCCGTCAGCGCGGCCAGCCCGCTGGCCGACCAGTCCCGCACCGCCTCGTCACTCACGCACGCACCGCATCGACCAAGCCCCAGTCCCGCGCCGTCGTCGCATCGATCGTCGCGCCGGACAGCACCAAATATGCTGTGCGCCAACGTCCGATCCGCCGCGTGATGCTCACCGTGCCACCGGCGCCGGGGATCAGTCCCAGCGCCAGCTCCGGCAGGCCGAGGGTGGCGTCCGGGTGACAGGTGACGTGCCCGCAGAACGCGGCCATCTCCAGCCCGCTGCCCAGCACCTGACCGTGGACGACGGCCTGGCACGCCGCGCCCAATCGCGCGGTGATCTCGTCGAGCACCAGGGCCGGGCTGAAGCGCGTGCGGGCCAGGTGCGCCGACGCCGGATCGTCGAAGGTTCCGAATTCGGCGAGGTCTCCGCCGCTGCAGAAGGATGGACCGGTCCCGGTGAGCACCAGTGCGGTCACCGAGGTGTCCAAACGAGCGACCTCCAGCGCCTCCAGCAATGCCGCCCGCGCATCGGTCGAGAACGCGTTGTGTCGCCTCGGGCGGTTGAACGCCACGTGCAGAGTGTCGCCATCCCGGTGCGACACCACCGGATCCGGGAGCAGCGGAACGGTTTTCGGGCCGCGTTCGGCCAGCCAACGGGCGAACTCCCGGCCAGACTGCAACGTCGAATATGCCAGCGATTCGGTGATCAGCCCGGCGAACGTCGTCGCCGCGGGGTCGAACGTACGCAGCACGTCGTCGCACACGGCGGCTGTCTGCGGCCACGTCGCAACGCGTTCGCTGATCTGCGCCAGCGCCGCGTCGACGTCGGGTACCTGCACGGTTCTGCGGTCCGCGCACGGGCGGTCGACCAGGGTGAAAGTCGCCTCCTGCAGCCAGACCTCGGCGCCATCGCCGGAGGGGTCTCCGACCCCGATCGCCAGGCCGCCGGCACCCGGGACATCGACGAGATCGACGACCCTCAGCTCGTCAGGCAACGGACGCCCTTCGCCTCACGGTGAGCCAGCGGCACGTTCTCGCCTCCTGCGGATGTCGACACCCGGATCATGCCATCTCCGCCGCGGATTGAGGTTCAGTCGAGCTGTACCCGCACCGTTACCCGGCCCTTGTCGTCACGCGTCGAGATCGCATGCCCGGCGCGGTCGGTGCCGCGGAAGTTGAGCAGCGTGATGGGCCCGCCGTCACCGAGGAAGTTGCGCCACCAGCTCTTGGAATCCGGTGACATCACCCTGATGACGACGTCATCACCGGACAGCCGGTAGTTCACGGGCGTCTGAAAGCTGCGCCCCGACTTGCGACCCGTGTAGCGGATCTCGACCAGACTGCGGCCGACGATGCCGCCGACGACGGGCACGGTGGTCAGACCGACCGCCGCTTTGTTGAGGGCGCGCGCGACCGGGTTGTCGAAGAACGTGCTGGACATGCTCGCCAGGCTAGCGCGGGCGGGGCGAGTCGGCCGCGCAGCCGATCCTGATCAAGCGCACTCGCGGCAGACGCGCCCCTGCGATCGATCAGCGGCCAGATCGCTGAGCTGGCGAACGTGAATGCAACGGGTGCAGATGAATTCATTGACCTGCTGCGGCGCACTAACCAGCTGCTGCGGGCTGTCGTAATCGATCGTCACGTGGTCGGACCTTTCCCAGACGGACACCGCACATACGGCATGTCCGTACCAGATGCCCCGTCCGCGTTCGGACTAAACAACTCTGCCGGCCATCCGCGCGCGGTCCGCCTCCGAATCACTGGGTAGGAAAGGGCAGTTTCGGGAACAGTCGTAACAGCCGGCGTGAAGTCGTAACCGAGGAGAATCTGTGACAGACGTGAATCAATCCGCGCCCTCCTTGCGCGTACTGGTGACCGGGGCCACCGGCTACATCGGTGGGCGTCTGGTGCCACGCGTCATCGAAGCCGGCCATCAGGTGCGCGTGCTGGCACGCAATCCGGACAAGATCAGCGATGTGCCCTGGGCGGCCGACGTGGAGGTGGTGCAAGGTGACCTCACCGATGCGGACACCCTCGCCGACGCCTGCCGCGACATCGACGTCATCTACTACCTCGTGCATTCGATGGGTAACCCCGGAGAATTCGCCGAAGCCGAACGCCGGAGCGCGGAGAATCTCGCGTCGGCGGCGCGCACCGCCGGTGTCAACCGCATCGTCTATCTGAGCGGCCTGCACACCGAATCTGATCGGCTCTCCACCCACCTACGGTCCCGCAGCCAGGTGGGACAGATCCTGGTCGATTCGGGTGTTCCGACAATCGTGTTGCAGGCCGGTGTGGTCATCGGTTCCGGTTCGGCGTCCTTCGAGATGATCCGCCACCTGACCAACCGGCTACCCGTGATGACAACGCCGCGCTGGGTCAACAACCGCATCCAGCCCATCGCCATCCGCGACGTCCTCTACTACCTACTGGCCGCCGCCACCGCCGAACTGCCCCGCTCGCGTACCTACGACATCGGCGGACCCGATGTCCTGCGCTACGGCGACATGATGCAGATCTACGCCGACGTCGCCGGGCTGTCCAAGCGAAGAATCCTCGTTCTGCCCGTGCTCACTCCCAAACTGGCAGGTTTGTGGATCGGGCTGGTGACCCCGGTTCCACCGCAGATCGGCCGCGCGCTCATCGAGTCGCTGAGCACCGACTCCGTGGTCACCGAGCACGATATCGACGCGGTGATCCCGCCGCCGCCGGGCGGGACCACCGGATACCGCGAAGCGGTCAGACTGGCGCTGCGTCGCATCAAGAACGGCGAAGTGGAAACCACCTGGGCCAACGCGTCACCGACCGGCGCGCCCGCGGACCCTCTCCCCTCCGATCCCAGCTGGACCGGCGACGCCATCTACACCGACGACCGCAGCCTCGACTCTGACGCCGCCATCGAGCAGGTGTGGCGGGTCGTCGAAGGCATCGGCGGGGAACGCGGTTGGTACTCGTTTCCGCTCGCCTGGACCATCCGCGGGTGGCTCGACGTACTGACCGGGGGTGTCGGCTTGGCACGGGGCCGCCGCAACCCGAACACCCTCTATACCGGTGACGCCCTCGACTTCTGGCGCGTCGAGCGCATCGAACGCCCGCACCTGCTGCGGCTGCGCGCCGAGATGCGCGCCCCGGGCAAAGCGTGGCTGCAATGGGAACTGCAGGCCCGCGGGGCATCCACCAGACTTCATCAGCGCGCCATCTTCTTCCCCAAAGGCCTTGCCGGACGGCTGTATTGGTATGCCTTGATGCCGTTTCACGGCATCATCTTCACGGGCATGATCAAGAACATCGCGGCCGAAGCGCAGAAGGAGCGCACCCGCGCCGCCTAGCGACTGCCGCTACGTCAGCGGCGCCGATTGAGCCACCAGATGTGCGTCGACAGTACGGTCGCGAAAGCGCACCAGGCCGGATAGGCGGCCAAGGGCGCCGCCCGCAGTTGCCGGACCGCGAGGGCCCGACGCGTCAGGTCGGCGCTACTGACCGTCAGCGCGGCAGCGGTCAGTGCCGCCGCACCGAGCCGGTGACGATTGAAGAAGATCCACGACCAGCTGGCGTTGAGTCCCAAGTTGACCGCGAGTGCGGCACCGAAACGGCGGGCGGCTCGCGTGTCTTCCTCGTCGCTCAGGCGGTCGAGCGTGTCGGCGGACACGACAGCGATGTCCGCGTACAGCAGCGGCCAGACGATGGGGAACGCCTGCCGGGGCGGCTGATAGTTCGGCTTGCGCAGGCGCGCGTACCACGGCGAGGCGACGGCCGGGCCCGATGCCGCCCCTCCCGCAATGGCAGTGGCAAAGGCAGCAGCGGCGGTGGCGCCAATGGTTTTCAGTTTCATCGGTTAAGGCTCCTATGGAGTGGGTTGAGGACGTCGTCGATCGGGGCGGACTGCAGCGCGGTCAGCTCTCAACGGGTATCGCGATCTCGTTGCGGCGCCGGCACGGCAGGGTCCACGGCGGGTCATAGAACCAGGCCGACGGTTCGCCTTCGGCGGCGAATCCGTAGTCGCGCAGCGTCTCGCGCAGGTGATCGGTGTGCCGGGCGATGCTACCGGCGCCGCGATCACCGCTGAAGCGCAGCACGGCAACGGTTTCCGCTGGAACCTGCACCAGCTCGACGCGCTCGTCATCCGGTACCGGCAACGACTCCAGCGTCGATCCGGCCGGCATGAAGAACCGGATAAGCCAACCTCCGGCCGGACTGCCTTGTTGCTCCACCGGCGCGGTCATCGCGATTTTCCGACTGCTATCGCTGCGCTGGAGTTGCCCGACCGGCGCCGTTATCGCGATGCGATCGCCCTTGTGGTTGGCGCCGAAGATATAGGCGGCCAATCTGCGGAACCCCGCACTACGTGCGTCCTCCTCGTCTCCGTGCACCGTGGTTTGCGCGGCGATTCGCCGCCCGTACCGGCGAATCTCCACTCCGCCGGCCAACGGCTCCGCATCGTATGACGGCTCTTCGATCCCGCTCCGAATCCCTACCGTCGATGTCACGGGGCTCAGCACTTGCGTAGTGAACGTTCGCATCTGATTCAGCACATCGCGCCTTCCCATTTGGTGTGGTCGTCAATAGTGATTCGGCGCCGAGGTCCCGGTGGATAGCTCCAATCAGCGCGATCAGTGGACAGTTGTCGGCAGGTGTACACCGTCTCCCGTACGGTGTGTCTGTGAGTTTCGCGATTGACAGGTCAGTAGAGATCGACGCACCGGCCGAGGTGGTCTGGCAGGTGCTCACCGACGGGGCCAGCTACGGCGAGTGGAACCCCTTTGTCACCGAGTGCTCGTCGACGTTCGAGCCCGGCAGCCCGATCGACATGAAGGTGGTGCTGATCGGTCCGCCCAAGAAGCAGCGCGAATTCATCAACACCTTCACCCCGGGCGTCGAGTTCAGCTACAACATGAAGCCCGCCCCGCTGGGACTGCTCCGCAGCGAGCGCTCGCACCGCCTGACGCCGCTGCCCGACGGCCGCACCCGCTACGACTCGCACTTCCAGCTGTTCGGGCCCGTGTCACCGATTGTCGCCGGCATCATGGGCCGCGCCCTGAAGAAGGGCTTCGGCGGTATGACCGACGGCGTCAAGAAACGCGCCGAGTCCCTCCGGTAGGCAGGGTTGCCGCGCCGCCTGAACGGCGCGATTGGCGCGGCCGAGCACGGGTAATCAGAGGCATGCCCGAAACCAGCGCAGCCGATTACCTCCCTGGTGTGCTCAACATCCCGGCGCTACGCACCGCAGCCGGCGAGTGTCACGGATGCGCGCTGTACCAACATGCGCAGCAGACCGTGTTCGGCGCCGGTGACGACGCAGCCGGGATCATGCTGGTCGGCGAGCAGCCCGGTGATGTGGAGGACCGTCGCGGTCAACCGTTCATCGGGCCGGCCGGCCGTCTTCTTGATCGCGCGCTCGGCGACGCCGGGATCGACCGCGGCCGCCTGTACGTGACCAACGCGGTCAAGCATTTCAAGTTCAAGGCCACCGATCGCGGCAAGCGCCGGATCCACCAGAAGCCCAATCGCACCGAGGTGGTCGCCTGCCGACCGTGGCTGCTGGCCGAACTGCGCACCGTCGAACCCCACGTGGTGGTGTTGCTCGGCGCGACGGCGGCACAATCGCTCCTGGGGAACGACTTTCGGCTCACTCAGCATCGCGGCGAGACACTGCACCTGCCGCCGGACACGGTGCCGGATCACGACACCGTGGCGATCGCCACCGCGCATCCCTCGTCGATCCTGCGCCTGTCATCGCCCGACCGCGACGCCGCCTACCGGGACCTGGTGACCGATCTCCAGAGGTCCGTGGAACTGCTCGGCTGAGACGCGCCTGCGTCCCTGACCGATGAATCTTGCGCTCGGGTGCAGTCTCATCTACATGGGCAGACTCATCTATGGCTTCAACGTGTCGGTGGACGGATACATCGCCGACGCACAGGGCAGCATCGACTGGTCCGAACCGAGCGAGGAACTGCACCAGTACTGGAACGACTTCGAGCGCGACACGGCCCTGGCGTTCTACGGCCGGCGACTCTACGAACTGATGTCCGCGTACTGGCCGACCGCTGACGCCGCCCCTGACGCCGAACCGATGATCGTCGATTTCGCCCGCATCTGGCGGAACATGCCGAAGGTCGTGTTCTCGCGCACCCTGGATTCCGTCGGCTGGAGCTCCCGTCTGGAGCGCGGCGACCCCGTCGAGGTGGTGACGAAACTCAAAGCCGAGACCGACGGCAATCTGGAGGTGGCGGGCGCGACACTCGCCGCGCCCGTCGTGCAGGCCGGGCTGGTCGACGAGTACCGGATCGTGCTCGTGCCCACCGCAGTCGGCGGTGGCACGCCGTTCTTCCCGACGTTGCCGTCGTGGATCTCGTTGCGCCTATTGGAGAACCGCACCTTTCCGTGCGGCACGGTCCTGCTGCGCTATGAGACAAAGCGCGACTGAGCGACCGCCACTACCACGGGCAGCCGTCGGCCCAGGCGTGCGGACTGTGGTCTCCGCAATAGCCTGATTTGATCGTCGGGGCGAAGGAGACGGGCACCGGTTGCGTCGTCATGGTGCTCGTGGTGTTCGCATTCCAGGTATCGGAACCTGTGCCGACCGAATTGACTTGGTAGGCAACCGATTGCGCTCCCATCGCGATGAGGGCACCGGCGCCGAGCGCCGCCAAAGCCGACTTCCCGGTGCGACTGGGCCGCTGAAAGCTCATGTGCTGCATTGATTCTCTCCTTCATCGAATGGTCGCGGCATGGTGAGGAATAGCCATCAGCAGTTGTGGTGCATTCTCATGTGGTCAGTCGCCCACGCGCACAAATTGATGACGTACTGCGGTCGGACCGAGGGCTCCGCGCGTGTGACCGGAATCAGCGTGAGATTCGGATCCGCCGTCCAACGACCTTGACCGGTGCCGATCGCGCTGGTCGGGTTAGCAACGGTTACCGCACCCATCGTCAGTAGCGCGCCGGCGCCCAGTGCCGCCGACAACGCCCTCAAGCTGGGGCGACGACGATGGTGTGCGTCCAGTGGATTCATCAATTTCCGGCCTCCATCGGGCGTCAGATCGTTTTGGCAGTGGCTTGCCTCACCTTTGCCACCTGCTGTGATGCAGGTCTCGATCATCTGCGGCCGGGTGCGGGCCGATCCACATCAATACGCCGCACGATCGGCGCGACGCCGGTGCACAGTGCACCGGCCCGCGCACTCGCCGCTATCCAGCTGACGCGACGATGATGTCGACCGCTTCGGCCACACTGTCGGTGCAGTGGATCAGATCGAGGTCGGATTCAGAGATCTTTCCTTCGGCCAGCATCGTGTTACGAATCCAGTCGATGAGGCCCGACCAATAATCGACGCCCAACAGGATGATCGGAAAGGCGGTGACCTTGCCGGTCTGGACGAGCGTCAAGGCTTCGAACAGTTCGTCCAGAGTGCCGAATCCGCCGGGCAGGCACACGAACGCCTGCGCGTACTTGACGAACATGGTCTTGCGGACGAAGAAGTAGCGGAAGTTGATCCCGAGATCGACCCAGTGGTTGAGGCGCTGTTCGAACGGCAGCTCGATGCCCAGGCCGACCGAATAGCCGCCGGACTCGCTGGCCCCACGGTTGGCCGCCTCCATCGCACCCGGGCCGCCCCCGGTGATCACCGCGTAGCCGGCGCGCACCAGGGCGACACCCAGTTCTTCACCTAGGCGGTATTCGGGCGAGTGGGGCGTCGTTCGCGCAGAGCCGAAAACCGTGACCGCCCTGGGCATCTCGGCAAGGGCATCGAACCCGACGACGAATTCGCCCTGGATGCGCATCACTCGCCACGGATCGGTGTGCACCCAATCGGTGGGGCCGCGCCGGCCCAGCAAGCGCTGGTCGGCGGTCGTGGTGGCGCAACGTTCACGACGAAGTTGCACCGGGCCGCTGATCTGCAGGTCGCCGTCGTCGTCCGTGTTCTGGTCCTCGATCACATCGGCCAGCGTATGCGGTGCGCTAGTCCCCGCGGACTTGGATCAGCGCGTACTCACCGGTGGTCCGCCATCGCTGGCCACTGCCATCGAGTTCTTCGAGTTGCGCGGGCGCGAGACCCACGACAACTTCTGATTTCAACGTCCGTAGCGCGGTGACCGGAGACGGGAAATAGTCGACGGTTTGGCCGAACGGTGTTGTGGCGGGCCAGTATCGGTCTCCGACGAGGCGCCGATAGTTGAGATCGCCTTTCATAACCGTCATCGTGGCGGTCGCGAATTCCGCCGCGAGGTCGTCGGGCATGTCGTGGAATGCCAAAGGCGCACAAAAGAACTTGTGGGTGCGCACCTTGAGTCGGCCGGTGCGCACGGCGTCCCAGAGCCGGTCACCGATCCGGCCGATCTGGGCACGTGAGTCGGCCCTCAAGCGCTCGACGACAGCCAGGACGTCGGCCATGGTCGCATCCGAGACGTAGTAGGGCTGTGGCTTGACGTACAGCACGATCTCGGCGGCAAGGCGCTGACTGAGCAGGCTGTCGGCCAGGACGAGGTCCGCCAGCAGCTCACGCCCAGCGTTGTCGGCGACGACACAGACGATGGGGTTGTCCTGCGATGTCAGCGCAGACGACAGCAGCGCGCTGTCGTCGACGAGGATGCCCGCCGACTGGGCTTCCGCGGCGACGGTGTCCAGCTGGAGTTGGAAGCTGAGATCGGCGCGGTTACCCCACAGTGCGGCGACCAGCAGCGCCTGGTGCTGCTGATCCTCCGACGCGTCCGCCAAGTCGGCGAAGACACTGAGCTCCCGGTCGACCTCTGGCCCCGTCAGCTCAGCGTTCTTGACCGGGGCGAACGGGTCGATGCCGCGCCAGGCGCCGGCCCCGAAGTAGCCGACCGCCCCGAGCAATCGGCGGTAGAAGTAGCTTTCGCTCCAGAGGAACGGCACCTCACCCCACGGGCGTCCGTACATCCGCTCGCCCCAGGCGAGCCAATCATCCCGGTCATGAGCCGTCTCGGGCAGCGGCTTAATGACGCCAGTGGTGCTCTCGACGAGTAGCTGCTGCAGCTTTGCCTCTTCGGCCGAGGTGTACGGCGTGGAGTCCAGCACCTGACGAATCAGCTTCGGATGGCGCCCATGGAACACATCCCACTCGAAGGAGCCGGGCACCGCCGCGGTGATCGTGGGCGCAGCAGAGGTATCCACCAAGGTTCGGCTATGTGCTAAGTACGGAAATAGGGTTCGACCGTGCCGTTGAGCTTGACGACCATCGGATTTCCGCGGCGATCCTTGGCGGTCGGGACTTCCACCCGCACCCAGCCCTCGGCGACGTCGTATTCGTACACGTTGGTCTTCTCGGCGCCGTTGAAGCGAATACCCACGCCGCGGATGAGCGCCTCTTCGTTGTAGAAGGGACTGCGCGGATCGATGGAGAGGTGGTTCGGTGGAACGTCGGTGTTCTGATCCTGAGACATGATGGCTTTCGTCGAGTGCTGCGTCGGGTTCTTGGCGGTAATTCTCTAGGAACGTACGCGACCCTGCCGTAGCGGGTTCCGCGTAGGTCGTGGCGGTCGGTGCGACCGAAGTTGTAACTGATCGGGCCAGCACCCGCCGCCGCGCCGAAACCTGGTGGTGGCGTGCGCAATTGGTCACCGCTACCGACCACAAAATCCCCATCTACCTCATGCGCCACACCGGTTTCGGAAATCCACTGGGACGGCTGTTTACCGGCACACATACCGGTGCCAGCGTGCGAGAACTCGGCCTACCATCGGAATTTATGGGCCTGGCGAAGGCAGCCGCCAGCGCCTCGCGACAGATCAAACCTCATGACAGAAGGAGGGATGGGCTGATGAAAATCGCACTGGCAATCGCCGCCGCCGCGCTCGCACTCAGCCCCATCGGCGTAGCCCACGCCACACCAGGACAATGCTTCAACACCCCCTGGGGCGGATACTGCGACGGGCAAGCCGACGGTAACGGCATCTTCAACCACTGCGAAGGTGCAATGGGGTTCAGCAACTGCTTCTACGTCCGCGCCGTACCCACGGATGTCGATCCGCGGGGCTGGGTACCGCTGACCTGACGCCTCGCTCCCCTGCGGCGCTCAGTCCGGTATCAACTTGAGTTGACGCGCCTTCTCCAGAATGATCCGGGCGCGGTTCAACCGCGGTAAGTCGCTGCCGTCCTTGGGTTTTCCGCCGCGGGCGTTGAACTGCTCGACGAACTCGCGGGCCCAGCTGATGTCGGATTCGGACGGGCTCAGTCCGGCATTGATGGTCTCGGCATCGGACGAGCGCAACGCGAGCTTGCCCGTCATACCCATCTGTCGGGTGAGCGCCACACCTTCGGCCAGCTGTTCCGGATCGCGGGTCGGCCCGTCGATCGGGCCCGGGATGTGCGCGGCACGCGACGCGACGACCAGCTGGGAGCGGCTGTAGGCCAGCGCCAACGGATCCTGCTCAACGCCGATGTCCAGCGTGTAGTCGTTGACGCCGAACGCGATGCGGAAGCACGGTCGCGCCGCGGCGATGTCATGCACGCGCGCGAGCCCGCGCGCCGTTTCGATCAACGCGATCACCGGCGACTCGCCGCCGAGCCGGTTCGCGGTGTCCCACATATGGTTTCCGCCCTCGGTCTTGGCCAGCACGACACCCTTCACCCCGCGGCACTCCGCCAGGGCACGGCAGTCGGCAGACCAGAAATCACTGGACGCGTCGTTGACCCGGACCCAGGCCCGGGCCCCGCCGTTCAGGAATTCGACGACCCGCTCCCGGGCCGCCTCCTTCTCATCGGGAGCGACGGCGTCTTCGAGATCCAGAATCACCTCGTCACAATTTGTTGACGCCAAGACTGCCCCGAGATCGGGTTCGCGGGACGGATTGACGAGCAGCCAGGAGCGCGAAACCTTCGAGTTGACGGTCATGGCGTCAGGCTAGACGCTTTGAGTACGCCGCACCCGGCGTTGAGGCTGCACACGGGACTGGCCGCACCGCCGCCCCACGCGCAGCAGCCAGTCGGGCACCGCCAACCCGTGGATGATCCTTTGCGTCCGAAAGTACTGGCGCGGAAGCGATGCCGTGTTGTAGGGCACGTCGTACTTCTCGCACAGTTCCCGCACTCGGACGCTTACTTCAGGCAATCGGTTGCTCGGCAGATCAGGGAACAGGTGATGCTCGATCTGGTAGCACAGGTGCCCACCCGAGAAAGCCAGCAGCGGGTTTGCGTTGAAGTTCGCGGTCCCAAGAATTTGTCGCAGATACCATTCGCCGCGAGTTTCGTCCTTGACCACAGCGGGGTCGAACGTCTCGGCCCCGTCGGGGATGTGCCCGCAAATGATGTTCACGTACACCCACAGGTTCCGGAGCACATTCGCGCTGGCATTGGCCGCCAACGTGCGACGCCACCGGCGCAGGCTCAGCGCCGGGAAGAACACATAGTCCTTGCTCAACTGGCGCGCGCTCTTGGCGAGAAACTTCCGCCTCTCCACCGTGACAGCGTCTGGCGTCTCGTCCCGGAGCCGCTCCGAATGCAGGCCGTGCAGGGCGATACCCCATTCGAACGTCGCTGCCAGCACCAGGTTTCGGAGCGGTGTCAACAGATACGCCCACCGCCACGGCTGGTCGGTCGTCACTCGTAGCAGGCGGTACCCGATGTCCTCGTCCATGCCGAACACGTTGGTGTAGACGTGATGCCGATAGTTGTGCGAGTACCGCCACTGCGCGGAATGCCCGACCATGTCCCACTCCCAGGTATTGGAGTGGATTTCCGGGTCGTTCATCCAATCCCACTGGCCGTGGGAGATGTTGTGGCCGAGCTCCATGTTCTCGATGGACTTCGCGTACGCCAGCGCGCACGTGCCGGCGACCCAGCCAGCCTTGGACCGGCTCCCGGCGATCATCAGCCGCGCCGCGACATCGAGCACCCGCTGAAAATGGATCACCCGCCGGATGTACGCCGCGTCCTTCGGTCCGAGCGACTCCTCGACGTCGCGGCGGATCACGTCGAGTTCGTAGCCGATCTCTTCGACGTCCTCACTGCTGAGGTGCACGTAGGCAGAGACATCGGCGATCGCCATCAAGGTGTCCTCGGGTGGGTGCGGCAGTGAGACGGCGCCATTCAAGCCACCGCGAGGCCTTTGACCTGCAAAAACTTTGTCGGGCTGACAGGATTTGAACCTGCGACCACTTGACCCCCAGTCAAGTGCGCTACCAAGCTGCGCCACAGCCCGCGGCGCTGCCGGACGAACCGGCAACGGTTGGAAAGCCTACCTCAGACCTCCCGCCGGACCCTAAACGGGTCCGGCGGCGCGTCGGCGACTAGCGCTTGGCCCCGCGTTTCTCCCGCACCCGCACATTGATCTTGATCGGGCTGCCCTCGAAACCGAACTCTTCACGCAGCCGGCGCTCCAGGAAGCGGCGGTAGCCGGCCTCCAGGAAGCCCGTGGTGAACAGCACGAAGGTCGGCGGCCGCGAGGCCGCCTGCGTGGCGAACAGGATGCGCGGCTGCTTGCCACCGCGCACCGGCGGCGGTGTGGCGGCCACGATCTCCTTGAGGAAGGTGTTGAGCCGTCCGGTCGGGATGCGGGCGTCCCACGACGCCAGCGAGCTCTCCAGCGCCGGCACCAACTTCTGCACGGCCCGACCGGTTTTCGCCGAGATGTTCACGCGCGGCGCCCACTGCACCTGCACCAGCTCGCGCTCGATCTCCTTGTCCAGCAGGTAGCGCCGGTCTTCGTCGACCAGGTCCCACTTGTTGAACGCGATGACGAGCGCGCGGCCGGCCTCGATGACCATCGACAGCACCCGCAGGTCCTGCTCGGTCAGCGGCTGGGAGGCGTCGATCAGCATGATCGCGACCTCAGCGGCGTCGATCGCGCCGTGCGTGCGCACCGAGGCGTAGAACTCGTGCCCGCTGGCCTGCCCGACCTTGCGGCGCAGGCCGGCCGTGTCGACGAAACGCCAAGCCTTGCCGTCCAATTCGATCAGCGAGTCGACCGGGTCCACTGTGGTGCCGGCGACGTCGTGCACGACGGACCGCTCGTCGCCAGACAGCTTGTTCAGCAGCGAGCTCTTGCCGACGTTGGGCTTGCCGACCAGCGCGACGCGCCGCGGACCGCCTGTGCCGCCGGAGGTTTCGGAGACCTCGGGCAGCACCTCGAGCACGCTGTCGAGTAGGTCGGCCACGCCGCGGCCGTGCATCGCGCTGATGGAGTGCGGCTGCCCCAGCCCCAGCGACCACAGCGCCGCGGCCTCGGATTCGACCTTTTCGTTGTCAACCTTGTTGGCCGCCAAGAAGACCGGTTTACCCGAGCGCTGCAGCCGCTTGGCCGCAGCCTCGTCGGCCGCGGTCGCGCCGACCACCGCGTCGACCACGAGAATGATCGCGTCGGCGGTCCGCATCGCGACGGTGGCCTGCTCGGCGACCAGCATCTGCAGACCCTTGGCGTCGGGTTCCCAACCACCGGTGTCCTGCACCACGAACCGGCGCCCGACCCACTGCGCGTCGTACGACACACGGTCGCGGGTCACGCCAGGGATGTCCTGCACCACCGCTTCGCGACGGCCCAGGATACGGTTCACCAGAGTCGATTTACCGACATTCGGGCGGCCGACCACGGCCACCACGGGCGGGGGTCCGGCGTACTCCTCGAGATCGGCCTCGAAGCCCTCCGAGCCAACCTCCCAGTCACCTTCGTCGAACCACACACCATCGTCGTCGCTCATTGGCGCACACCTACCTTCTGCTGCACGAGATCCAGCAGATGTGCCACCACATCAGCCTGGGTCATATCGCTGGAATCGACGACGATCGCATCGTCGGCCGCATGCAGCGGCGAGACCGCGCGCGTCGAGTCCAGATGGTCCCGGCGCTGGACATCGGCCAGCACCGCTTCGTAGTTGTCGCTCAAGCCGTTTGCGACGTTCTGCGAATTACGCCGGCGGGCGCGCTCCTCGGCAGAGGCGGTGAGAAAGATCTTGAGGTCGGCGTCAGGCTTGACGACGGTGCCGATGTCGCGGCCCTCGACGACCACCGAGCCGGCTGCCGCGATCAGCTCACGCTGCCGCTGTACCAGCAGCGTCCGCACGGCCGGAATCGCCGACACGGCAGATACCGCGAGGGTCACCGCGTCGCCGCGGATCTCATCCGAAACGTCCTCCCCCGCAAGGTACGACGTGTCGTGGTCCGGGTCGAAGCTGACGGAGAACTCGGTCTTCTCACACACCGCGACGACAGCATCGGCATCGGCCGGGTCGATGCCGGCCCGCAGCACCGCGAGCGTCACGATGCGGTACATCGCACCGGTGTTGATGTGGTTGGCGCCGAGTGCGTGCGCCAAACCCGTTGACACCGAGGACTTTCCGGTGCCGGCCGGGCCATCGATGGCAATGACGAGAGCGTTCACAGGCCCACCGCCTGGTACAGCTCGCCGACTTCCTTGCGTGTCAGCGCCCGCAGGCTGTTGACGCGCTGGTCCCCCAGCGCCACCGTGCCGATGTGCGTACGCACCAGTTCTTTCACCGGGAAACCCACCTCGGCCATCAGCCGACGCACGATGCGATTGCGGCCCTCGTGCAGCACGATCTTCACCAACGACTTACCGGCGGCCATGTCGACCACCGCGAATTCATCGACATAGGCCGGGCCGTCGTCCAGTTCCACGCCGTCACGCATCTTCTTGCTCAGCCCGCGGGGCACGGTCCCTTGCACGGTGGCCAGATAGGTCTTGGACACCTCGTACCGCGGGTGCATCAGCCGGTGCGCCAGCTCGCCGTCGTTGGTCAGCAGGATCAGCCCTTCGGTGTCGGCGTCGAGCCGGCCGACGTGGAAGAGCTTCTTGTTGCCGCGCACGCGATGCTCGACCAGGTCACCGATACAGGGACGGCCCTGGTCGTCAGACATGGTGGAGTGCATGCCTTTTGGCTTGTTGAGGGCGAGGTACACGAGGTCCTCGTCGACCAGGACGCGGGTGCCGTCGACCCGGACGACCTGCCGCTCGGGGTGCACCCGAGTACCGAGTTCGGTGACGATCTGGCCGTCGACCTCCACTCGCCCGTCCAGGATCATCCGCTCGGCGACGCGGCGAGAGGCAATTCCCGCCTGCGACAACACCTTCTGCAGTCGCACGCCTTCTTCGTTGGCCATGTCAGTCCCGATCTACGTCGAATTTGGCCGGCTCTGCAGCCGGCGCAGGGGTTCCGCCGAGTTTGGCGAAACGCGGCTCCTCAGAGAGCGTCTCGGTGATGTCGTCGATCACGTCGACATCAGGCAACAGCGGGGCGAGTTCCGGCAGCTCGCTCAGCGAGGTCAAACCGAGCCGTTCCAGGAACAATTCCGTCGTGGCGAAAGTCGTTGCGCCACTGTCGGCGTCGGTGCCGGCTTCGATGATCAGCCCGCGCGCCGCGAGGGTCCGCATCACAGCGTCGACATTCACACCACGCACCGCGCTCACCCGGGCGCGGGTCACCGGCTGCCGGTAGGCAACCACTGCCAGCGTCTCCAATGCGGCCCGGGTCAGCTTGGACCGGGCGCCGTCGAGAATGAGCCGCTCGACGTAGGGCGCGTACCGGGCGCGGGTGTACATCCGCCAGCCGCCGCCGGCCTCGCGCAGGTCGATGCCGCTGCCGCGCTCGGCCAGCTCGGCGGCCATCCGGCGCAGCTTGTCCTCGACCCGCTCTATCGTCTCGTCCAGCGCGGAGGCCAGGGAGTCCACCGGTGCCGGGGTGTCGACCACCAGCAGCAGGGCCTCCAGTGCGCACCCGAGTTCGTCGTCGCTGATCTCGGTGCTGATCTCGTCAGCCTCGGTGTCGAGTTCGTCACCTTCGGCGACAGCCGCCGCGTCGGTCACACCGGCGTCGGGCTCGACGTCCTCGCCCACGCTGCTATCCGCGGCAATCACCGCGTCGTTGTCTGTCATTGGTCTTCTTCCACCGCCGCTGCCAGATGCTCGTTCGTCGGCCGCTCACCGGTCCACGAAACTTGCAGCACTCCAAGCGGTTCAATCTGCTCGAAGTTTACCGCCTTGGCGCGGTAGAGCTCTAATAGCGCCAGGAACCGGCCGACGATCTCCATCCCGCCGTCGCAGTCGGCGACCAGATCGGTGAACGACGCCCACTCCCCGACGCCGCGACTCTCCAGCAGCCCCATCAGTTTCATGGCCTGCTCGGGCACCGACACCGCCTGCACGTGCAGGTGATCGACGCGCAACGACGGCACCGGACGCGGCGTGAACGCTGCTGCCGCGATCTGGGCGAACCGGTCGGCGTCGACGCCGAGCATGACCTCGGGCAGCAGCTCGGTGAACCGGTCCTCGAGGGTGACGGCCCGTGGGTAGCTGCGCATCGCGGCGGCCTCGAGCTCGGCGAACATCAACGCGACGTGCTTGAACGCCCGGTATTGCAGCAGCCGCGCGAACAGCAGGTCGCGTACTTCGAGCAACGCCAGGTCGTCCTCGTCGTGGACCTCAGCAGCGGGCAGCAGCCGCGCGGCCTTCAGATCCAGCAGGGTGGCGGCGACGACGAGGAACGCCGTCGTCTCATCCAGCTCGAGCTGGCTGCCGATCTCCTTGGTGTACGCGATGAACTCGTCGGTGACCCGGTGCAGCGCCACTTCCGTGACGTCCAGCCGGTGCGCGAAGATCAACTGCAGCAGCAGGTCGAACGGGCCCTCGAAGTTGGTCAGCCGGACCTGGAAACCGGCCTTCTTCTCCTCCGGCTGATCGGTCGCCGGATCCGCCGGCACCGCGTCCCCGGCCACTTCACCGCCAGCGACGTCGGCCTCGGCAATCACGCGCCGAACCGGTCGATGACCTCGCACGCCAACGCCCGGTACGCCTGGGCGCCACCGGATTTCGGGGCCCACGTGGTGATCGGTTCACCGGCGACGCTGGTCTCCGGGAAGCGCACGGTGCGGCTGATGACGGTGTCGAACACCAGATCACCGAAGCGCTCCACCACCCGGGCCATGACCTCACGCGCGTTGACGGTGCGGTTGTCGTACCGGGTGATCAGGATGCCGCTGATGTCGAGCTTGGGGTTCAGCCGGTCGCGGACCTTGTCGACGGTGTCGGTCAGCAACGCGAGCCCGCGCAGCGAGAAGAACTCACACTCGGTCGGGATGATCACGCCGTCGGCGCACGCCAGGCCGTTCACCGTGAGCAGTCCGAGCGACGGCTGGCAGTCGATCAGCACGTAGTCGTAGCGGTCCAGCACGGGGTACAGCGCGCGCGACAGCGTCTGCTCGCGTCCGACCTCGTTGACCAGCTGAATCTCGGCGGCCGACAGGTCGATGTTGCTGGGCACCAGGTCCAGGCCCTTGACCCGGGTATTGATCAGCACGTCGTCGATCGACACCCGCGGCTCGACGAGCAGGTTGTGCACGGTGTGCTCGAGCTCGTAGTGCGGGACGCCGAGACCGGCGGACAACGCGCCCTGCGGATCGAGGTCCACCAGCAGCACGCGGCGGCCGTATTCGGCCAGGCTGGCGCCCAGATTGATGGTCGACGTGGTCTTACCGACGCCGCCCTTCTGGTTGCACATCGCGATGACCTTGGCCGGGCCGTGCACGCTCTTGGGTTTCGGCTCGGGGATGTGTCGCGCGGGACGGCCGGTCAGACCGATCGCGGGTTCCGGATCTGCGGTCGCGGCCGAGCCATCGACATCGAGCGGCAACGAAACCGGCTCCACCGGGCTCAGGCCCCCCACGCCTGTTGGGACATCGGTCATGCGTCGCCGATCAGCGGCGTGACTCCCATAGCGAACATCCGGGCAAGTTTAACGGTGCCACGCCGCTGACGACGGCAGACCCGCTGTCCTAATGTGGCAACCATGAGCTGGAAGCAGCGGTGGTCCTTCGTCCGGATGGCACTGGGGATGAGAAAGTTCGTCCAGACCGGACAGTTCGGCGACGGCCGTGAGGCCGCCGCGGCGGCATATGTGGAAGCCAATGCCCGCCGGGGCGACGTCGATGACGTCCTCGCCACCATCGACAGGTTCGCCCGCGAGCAGTCGATGCTGGTGAATGTCGGCGACGAAAAGGGCCAACTCCTGGAGTCCGCGCTCATCCGAGCCAACCCGTCTCGAATCCTTGAACTGGGCACTTACTGCGGCTACAGCGCGCTGCTGATGGCCCGCAGCGCGCCGGACGCGCACATCTTCACCGTCGAGCTGTCGGCAGACAACGCGGACATCGCCCGCCGTATCTGGACCCACGCCGGCGTCGCGGACCGGATCACTTGCGTGGTCGGCACCATCGGCGACGGGGGCGCCACGCTCGACCGCCTCGCGGATCACGGGTTCGGACCCGGCAACCTCGATTTCGTGTTCATCGACCACGACAAGGCCGCCTATCTCAAGGACCTGGAGTCGATCCTGGCGCGGGGTTGGCTGCGCCCCGGCGCTGTCGTCGTCGCCGACAACGTCAAGGTGCCCGGCGCCCCCGCCTACCGCGCATACATGCGGGACCAGGAGGGCAAGCAGTGGCACACCGTGGAGCACCCCACCCATCTCGAGTACCAGAAGACGCTGCCTGACCTGGTGCTCGAGTCCGACTACTTGGGCTGAGCGTCGTCCGCCGGCTTGAGCGGGCGCTGCCACGGCCACGAGCCGGTCATCTCGACCTGTAGTGAGAAGCTCAGGAAGGTCCGGATCGCGACGATGCCGGCCAGCACCGCGACGCTCTGTGCAGTCGGTGTCACGGCGACCGTGCGGATGATGTCCGCCGCGACGAGAAACTCGAGTCCGAGCAGGATCGAGCGGCCGAGCTGCCGCCGGAACGCGTCATAGGCGCCGCCCTCGCCGCGGATCCGGCTCACCGTCGCGGCCAGGGCGATCACCGCGCCACCGACGATCACCGCGACACCGACGGCGTCGATCACCTTGCCGGTCGTCTCGATGATGTCGTAGAACGCCATGACGGGATGCTAGCTCCGGGCGATCCCCATCCTCATCTGGCGCGCGGGTGCGCCCCGGCCCACACTTCGCGCAGCGCGCTGACGGTCACCAGGGTGTAGATCTGCGTCGTGGTCACCGATGCGTGGCCGAGCAGTTCCTGCACGACGCGCACGTCGGCGCCGCCTTCGAGCAGGTGCGTGGCGAACGAGTGGCGCAGCGTGTGCGGCGAGACCGCGGCCGTGATGCCGGCCCGCTCGGCGGAATCCTGCAGCACCTGCCACGCGCTCTGCCGCGACAGGCGACCGCCGCGCGCGTTGAGGAAGATGGCGGGTGTGCCCTTGCCGCGGCGCGCCAGCTCGGGCCGGCCCCGCACCAGGTAGGCATCCAGCGCCGTGACGGCGGGCCGGCCGATGGGCACCAGTCGCTGCTTGCCGCCCTTGCCGTGCAGCATCACCGACCGGGACTCGGTGTCCACGTCGTCGCGATCGAGGCCGACCGCCTCGGAGATGCGCGCCCCGGTCGAATACAGCAGCTCCAGCAGCGCCCGGTTGCGCAGGGTCAGCGGATTGTCGGCGTCGCTGTCGCCACCGGCGCCGTCCAGCAGCGCGATGACGTCGTCGTAGCTGAGGCTCTTGGGCAGCCGCCGGCCCGGTGTCGGCGGCTTCACGCCACGCGCGACGTCGATGTCGGCGAGCCCTTCGGCGGCGGCGAACTTGTGCAGCCCGCGCACCGCGATGACGGCCCGCGCGGCCGAGACCGAGGACAGCGCGGCGACGCCGTTCTCCGGATCGCCCTGGCGCAGCGCGACGAGGAACTCGCTCACGTCGGTCTCGGTGACAGCGCCCAGGTCGTCGATACCGCGGCCGGCCAGATGCGCGGTGTATCGCCGGATGTCACGCCGGTAGGAACTCAGCGTGTTGGCCGCGACGCCCCGTTCGATGCTGAGGTGGTTCAGGTAGCCCTGGACCTGCCCCTCCAGCCGTGACCGGACCCCCGCCGGAGCCGGCGTCATCAGCCCTGTTCCCGCCGGGTGCGGAATGCGGTCGGGCGGTCGGTCCAGGGCGCATCGGCCGGCCGCAACTCGGCCGGCCGATGCGCGGCGGCCAGAATCCCGGCCACCGCAAGGGCATTGACGATCTCACCGGTGAACACCATCTGCACGGCGTCGGCCAGCGGAACGCGCTTGACCACCAGGTCGGCTTCTTCGTCGTGCGCATGCGGCCGGCCGATCTCGGTCAGCCCGGTGGCCAGGAAGATCCGTACGCTCTCGTCGCTGAATCCGGGCGTCGAGTCGACGTCGATCAGGGTCTGCCAGTGCGCGGCGGCCAGGCCGGTTTCCTCTTCGAGTTCCCGAGCCGCGGTGACGTGCGCGGGCTCGTCGCCCATGTCCAGCAGCCCGGCGGGCAGCTCCCACAGCCGCCGCCCGATCGGGTGCCGGTATTGGTACACCAGTACCAAGTTCCCGTCTTCATCGAGCGCGACGACCGCGACGGCCCCGTAGTGCTCGACCACCTCACGGCGCGCCGAGCCACCACCGGGCATCGCGACCTCGTCGGCCCGCAACGCGAAAATCTTTCCTACGTAGACGGTTTCGCTCGAAAGCGTGGCGAAATCGTGGTCAGCCACGGGATTCTTGCAGCTGCTCGGCATCCTCGTCCGAACCCTCCGCATGCGATCCGGCGCCGTGCACCTCGGAGTCGATCTCCTCGAGCGGCAGGCGTTCAGCAGCCTTGTAGTCCAGCGCCGCCCCGATGAACGACGCGAACAGCGGGTGCGGGCGCGTCGGGCGGCTCTTGAGCTCAGGGTGCGCCTGCGTGCCGACCAGGAACGGGTGCAGGTCGGCGTCGTACTCGACGAACTCGACCAGCTGGCCGTCCGGCGAGGTGCCGGAGAACTTCAGCCCGCTTTCCGAGATGCGGTCGCGGTAGGCGTTGTTCACCTCGTAGCGGTGCCGGTGCCGCTCGGAAACCTCGGTCGCATCGTAGGCCTTGGCCACGATCGAATCCGCCTGCAGCACGGCCGGATACGCGCCGAGGCGCATGGTGCCGCCAAGGTCGGCCTCGCCGGCCACGGCGTCGAGCTGGTCGGCCATGGTGGCGATCACCGGGTCCGGCGTGTGCTCGTCGAACTCCGCCGAGTTGGCGCCGCTGATGCCGACGGACCGGGCGGCCTCGATGACGATGCACTGCAACCCGAGGCACAGGCCCAGCAGCGGCAGCCGCTGGCGGCGGGCGTAGCTGATGGCACCGAGCTTGCCCTCGATACCGCGGATGCCGAAGCCACCCGGGATCAGCACGCCGTGCACGTCGCCGAGCGCGGCGGCGGCACCCTGATCGGTCTCGCAGTCATCCGAGGCGACCCAGCGGATCTCGACCTTGGAGTGGTGCGCGAACCCGCCGGCACGCAGCGCCTCGGCCACCGACAGGTAGGCGTCGGACAGGTCGATGTACTTGCCCACCAAGGCGATTCGCACCGTCTCCTTGGGCTCGTGCACCCGGCGCAGCAGGTCGTCCCACTCCGACCAGTCCACGTCGCGGAACGGCAGGTTGAGCCGGCGCACCACGTAGGCGTCGAGCTCCTCGCGGTGCAGCACCTTGGGGATGTCGTAGATGGACGGGGCGTCCGGGGTCGAGATGACGCCGTCGATATCGACGTCGCACATCAGCGCGATCTTGTTCTTCAGCGGCTCCGGCACGTCGCGGTCACAGCGCAGGATCAGCGCGTCCGGCGTGATACCGATGCTGCGCAACGCAGCCACCGAGTGCTGCGTGGGCTTGGTCTTCAGCTCTCCCGACGGCGCCAGGTACGGCACCAGCGACACGTGCAGGAAGAAGACGTTCTCGCGGCCGACGTCGTGGCGGACCTGACGGGCCGCCTCCAGGAACGGCTGCGATTCGATATCGCCTACGGTGCCACCGATTTCGGTGATGACGACGTCGGGGCGCTTGCCCTCGGCGTCAGGCAGCGCCATCTCGAGGATGCGGCTCTTGATCTCGTCGGTGATGTGCGGGATCACCTGGACGGTGTCGCCGAGGTAGTCGCCGCGGCGCTCCTTGGCGATGACCTCGGAGTACACCTGGCCGGTGGTGACGTTCGCGGACCGCGACAGGTTGCGGTCCAGGAAGCGCTCGTAGTGGCCGATGTCGAGGTCGGTCTCGGCGCCGTCCTCGGTGACGAACACCTCGCCGTGCTGGAACGGGTTCATGGTGCCCGGATCCACGTTGAGGTACGGGTCCAGCTTCTGCATCGTCACGTGCAGACCACGCGCGGTGAGCAATTGGCCGAGACTGCTGGCGGTCAGACCCTTACCGAGCGAGGAAGCGACCCCGCCGCTGACAAAAATGTGCTTCGTCGCGGCCTGTGGGTGCCTGCGTAGCGATGCCAAGAACGACCTCCGTGGTGATGGGGCAACGTAGCGGTTGAGCTACCTGGGGCCTGCCGACCCACGGAATTTCACCCTATCACCGACCGGCCCGAGCTGGGACTGACGCGCCGGTGACGGTCGCCACGGCTCGCTTTACTGCAGGACCGTCACCGAGCTGGCGCCGCGACCGATCCCGAGCTGCGCCGGATGGCCACCGGCGATGAGTTGCTGCAGGGCCAGGACGGCGGTGATCCGGCCGGCCTGGCTGTTGATGTCGTCGACGGTGCCGACCGCGCCGGACAGCCCGGCGTCCGAGCGCACGACGGCGACGGCCGCCGTACCGGATGCGCAGCCGTCCCGGCCCGCAACCAACGTCCCCGCGCCGTGCGGCGCCAGACCCGAGGCCAGGCGGGCGACCGTGGCCCCACGGTTGCCGGCGTCGTCACCCAGGGCGCCGCCGGTGACGATCAGCGCGCTGTCGGCGACCCCGATGCGCTGCGAGCCGTAGGTGATGAACCCGGTGTCGCGCAGCGTCGCGAGCACGGTGTCGCGCTGCATGTCGTCGACGGGCAGGACCGCTGGGTTGCGGTCCCGCAGCAACGTGATGCCCAGCAGGTCACCGGCCTGCGAACCCTGGTCGACCGTCCGGGTGCTGAGCTGGCGTCCGGCCGGCACGATCGGTGAGTTCACCACCGACAGCAGCTTCTCCGAGGCGTTGGCGTCCACGAACTGCTGGGTGAGCGCGATGGTCCCGGTCACCGAACCCCCTGCGGCCGCAATCAGTTTCGCGGCCGCGTCGACGTCGTCGGTGGCGGCATCCGGGGTGCGGAAAACCACGACCGATTTCCCCGCCAGTGCGTCGCGCACCATGCGCGGCGACATCTGGGCATCGAACTCGCCTGCCGCACTGAGCTTCTGGTTCAGCGCGTTCTTCTCGTCGGTGAGGCCGTTGATCTCGTTCTGCAACTCGTGCTTGTCGTCACGCAGTCCGGACAGCAGCGTGTTGGACAACAGACCGGAACCGAGCATCACCCCGATGGCCAGCGCGAGGAACACCGCGGCCAGTGAGATCGCATGCGAGCGTAAGGAGATCATCGCCGGCGCTAGCTCACCAGACCCTGGGCCCACAGCAGGAAGCGGTTCCAGTAGTCGGTCACCAGGTGCAGGACGGTGGCGTCGACGCGCGCGACATACAGTGCGACGATGACGGCGACCAGCATCGCCAGCACCAACAGCGCGATGGCGCCGCCGGAAACCCGGCTACGGTACAGCGTCGCAACAGCTTTCGCGTCCACCAGCTTCTCCCCCACCTTCAGGCGGGTGAGGAACGTCGACGGGGTGCTCGACTGCCGTGTGCGGTCGAAGAACTCTTCGATGTTGGCGCGGTGGCCGGCGGTGACGATCAGCGCGGCACCATGGTGGTCGACGAGGAGCAGCGCCAGATCGGCGGCCGAGCCGGCGGCCGGGAAGGTCATGGCACCGACGCCCAGATCCTGAATGCGCTCAAGGCCTTTGGCGTGGCCGTCGGCGTCGGCCGGCAGCACCACCTGGGCGCCCGACCGCAGCACGTCCGCGCTCATCTCCTCGGGATCGCCGACGATAAGCGCGGGCCGGTAGCCGGCCTTGCGCAGCGTGTCCGCGCCGGCGCCGACACCGACGAGCACCGGCTGGTACTCCTTGATGAACGGCTTGATGGCCTTCAGGTCACCCTCGGCGCTCGGGTCGTCGGTGACCACGACGACGTGCCGGCGGTTCACGTCGACGTCGATGTCGGGGATGCCCATACCGTCGATCAGCAGCGGGCTCTCGCTGCGGATGAACTCGATGGTGTTGCCGGCGAAGGCCTCCAGGTGCGCGACGAGGCCGCTCTTGGCCTCGTGCATCATCTCGTGGATCTGCTCGTCGTTGCGCTCGTTGCCGAGGACCAGGCGGCGGTCGCCGTTGTAGATGCCGCCGTTGTGCAGTCGCACCTTGGCGCCGTCCTTGACCTTCTTGAAGACCTCGGGCCCGGTCTCATCGATCAACGTAACCCCGTTGGCGACAAGCACTTCCGGGCCCAGGTTCGGATAGCGGCCGGAGATCGACGACGATGCGTTGACGACTGCGGCGACCTCGGCCTCCACGAGCGCGTCGGCGGTGATGCGGTCGAGGTCGAGCGCATCGAGGATGACGATGTCCCCCGGACCGACGCGTCGCAGCAGTCGGTCGATGTCGCGGTCAACGCGGGCGGTTCCAGTCACGCCCGGCTTCGGTCCGGCATTTCGGGTGAGCAGCGCTGCCATCTTCATGCGTCGATTCTGTCGATGAACCCTCAAGTAGAGGTGGAGGCGCGCCGTAACAACAGCCTCAGAAGTTTTCTTTTGTCACATCCGTAACAGCTGAATGGTCTCAATCTCGCTTCGCCGCATAGTGCCGAGCGGCCTTGGCGCGGTTGCCGCACGTGGTCATCGAGTGCCAGCGCCGAGTGCCGTTCTTCGACGTGTCGTAGAACCACAGGACGCAGTGCGGATGCGCGCACTGCTTGATGCGGCCGGCCGATTCGGCCAGCAGGTGCAGCAGGTTGTCGGCGGCGAGCCAGCCGGGCAGCCATTCGGATCGCGACACGTCCACGTCGTCCTGTGGCCCGGAGTCGGTGAGCGAACGCCGGATACGCCCGTGGTCCAGGACCGCGTTCAACTCATCGATCGAACCGTCGGTGACCACCTGCAGGATCGCCTCCCGCGCCCGCACCAGCGCCGCGCGGGTCTTTTCATCGGCTGCGCAGCGGTCATCGAGATCGTTGGCGACCAGCCAACATCGGAGTCCTGCCACGTCGACGAGGAGATCCTGGGGCCCGTCCACCGACATCCACCGGGTGTTCAGCAGGTCCAGCGACAGAGGTTCGCCGACGTGCGGGCGCGGATCACGCATAGCTGAGATTAACCGCCTCTCCTGCATCGACAGCCTCCCGACAGTTCACTAACCATCTATCTTTGTTTTGATGGTTGACACGTTGCAACTTCGATCCTAACCTTCAAATGTCAGATAACCAGTTACAACGGAGGAACCGATGACCACCGCCATCACACCCAAGCTCGCTCCCGGCCACATCGGGCTCAACGTCACCGACCTGTCGCGATCCGTCGACTTCTACCGGCGCGCTTTGGGTTTCGAACAACTGGGTATCAACGACGACGGCGACCACCGCTTCGCCTTCCTGGGTTCCGAAGGCACCCTGCGGCTGACCTTGTGGCAGCAGAGCGACGGCGCGTTCTCCACCCGGAGCCCGGGCCTGCACCACCTGTCGTTCCAGGTCGACACCATCGAGCAAGTCCGGACCGTGGAGGCCGCGCTCAAAGAGCTGGGCGTGACGTTCGCCCACGACGGCGTCGTGGCACACGGCGAGGGCGCGGCCTCGGGCGGCATCTTCTTCACCGACCCAGACGGCATCCGGCTGGAGATTTACGCGCCCAACGGCGCCGAGAGCGCGCCGGCACCGAGCGGCGCCGCCCCCACCTGCGGATTCTTCTGAGTCGCGCCGTGACTGCCTACCACGCCGGCGAGCTGGAAGTGCAGCGGCGCATGGGCCAGGCGGAGATAGCCGTCCGCGTCGGCCGGATGATCCGTACAGAGATTCCGGCCGCCGCGGCGGCATTCCTGGCCGAGCAGCCCATGGTGGTGCTCGCCGCGACAGACGACGCGGGCCGGGTGTGGGCAAGTCTGGTCACCGGCCCTGCCGGGTTCGTGCACGCCGACAGCGACCAGACGATCGCGGTCGACGCCCTGCCGGTTCCGGGCGATCCGCTCCACGAGGTCCTCCGCCGGCCGGACCAACAGGTAGGCATGATCGCGATCGAACCGCAGACCCGCCGCCGCATGCGCGTGAACGGGACGGCCCAACCGGCCGGGGACGGCCTGCGGATACATCCCGACCAGGTGTACTCGAACTGCCCGAAGTACATCTCGCGGCGGCACATTGACGGTGTCGCCGAGGTGACGCATCGCCCGGCCGTCCGACAGACGGACGCCCTCGATGAGCGCGTGCAGCAGATCGTCGCCCGCACCGACACCTTCTTCGTCGGATCGGCGGATCCGGACGGCAACGCCGACGCGTCGCACCGCGGCGGTAATCCTGGCTTCCTGCAGGTGCTTTCGCCGAACCGGCTGCGGTGGCCGGACTACCGCGGCAACTCGATGTTCATGACGCTGGGCAACATCAGCGCCAACCCCCGCTCGGGACTGCTGATCCCGGACTGGCAGACCGGCACCACCTTGCAGCTGACCGGCACCGCGGAGATCATCTGGGACGAAGGCCCGCAATGTTCGGTCGAGTTCACGGTCGACGAAGTGGTCGAGCTGAGCGACGTCAGTCCGCTGCGGTGGGGTCAGGCAGAGCTCTCACCCGCCAACCCCGCCTGACCGGTCAGGGCGCGGCGTGCTCCTGCTGCGCCGCCTCCAACAGCTCACGGGCATGCGCGCGACCACTGTCGGTGTCGCCGAGTCCGGCCAGCATCCGGGCCAACTCGGCGACCCGGTCGTCATCCTCGAGGCGGACCACGCGGCTCGACTTCGGGCCGCTCTCCACCACCAGGTGCACGTCGCCGTACGCCGCGACCTGCGGCAGGTGCGTCACGACGATCACCTGGTGGGTGCGGGCCAGTCGGGCGAGGCGCTTGCCGATCTGCACGGCGGCGCGACCACCGACACCGGCGTCGACCTCGTCGAACACCATGGTGGTGCCCTCGGCGGATGCCGACAGCACGACTTCGAGCGCCAGCATCACGCGCGACAACTCACCACCCGACGCGCTCTTGGCCAGTGGCAGCACGTCCGAACCGCTGTGCGGCGTGAAACCGAACTCGACGGCGTCGACACCGTCGTGGCCGGCGTGCACGGCGGTGCCGTCGGGCAGCGTCAGCGGTGCGCTGTCGTCGGCGCGTGCCTCCAGCGGCGACACCGTGATGCTGAATCCGGCGCCACCCATCGCCAGGCCGGCGAGCTCAGCGGTCACCGCCTTCGCCAGCGACTTCGATGCCTTGGTGCGGGCCTTGGTGACCTCGGCGGCGGCCAGCACGACCTTGTCGTGCCGTTCGTCGACCTGCTTCTGCAGTTCGGCCAGGGCCTCTTCGGAGACGTCGAGCTGTGACAGCCGCTGCCGAGCGTCGGCGGCCCACTGCAATACCCCGTCGATATCGGCGGCGTACTTGCGCGTGAGGTTGCGGAGCTCCGCCTGGCGCGCCAGCTTGGATTCCAAAGTGCTTGCATCACTGGGTAACTCGGAAAGGTAGTCCCCGAGTTCGCCGGACACGTCGCCGAGCACCGCGAGGGCCTCGCTCAACCGGTCGCCGAGCGCACGCAGCACGGCGTCGTCCGTCGCCGACAACACCGACTTCGCCTGCGCCGCGGCATCGAGCGCCGAGGCCGCGTCGTCCGACGGACCGTCACCGAGTTCCCCGGACAGCGCGGCGCGTGCGGTCTGTGCCGCGTCGCGCAGCGCATCCAATTCGGACAGCCGGCGGATATCGGCCACCAATGCGTCGTCCTCGCCGGCTTCCGGCGCGACCGCGTCGATCTCCCCCAGCCCGAACTGCAGCCGGTCGGCCTCCATGGCGAGATCCCGCGCACGGTTGCGCCGGTCGATCAAATCCCTTCGGGCGGTGAGCCATTCGTCCCGCAGCTTGCGGTACTTGGCCAGCAGCCCCGTCACGTCGACGTAGCGGTCCAGTGCGCCGCGCTGCTCGTCGGGGCGCATGAGACGTAGCTGGTCGTTCTGTCCGTGCAGGGCCAGGAGTTCGGTGGTGAACGTCGCCAGCGACTTCGCCGGCACACTGCGGCCACCCAGGTAGGCGCGCGACGGCCCGTCCTTGCTCACCGACCGCGCGGCGATGACGCTGCCGTCGTCGTCGCGGTCCGCGCCGGAAGCTTCCAGAATCTCGTCGACCCGCTCGGACACCCCGTCGCCGAGTTCGGTTGTGGTGAAACGGCCTTCGACGACGGCGCGGGCCGAACCCGACCGCACCCGGCTGGGATCGGCGCGCGCGCCACCCAGCAGATGCAGGCTGGTGACCACCATGGTCTTACCGGTGCCGGTCTCGCCGGTCAGCACAGTCAGACCACGGCCGAATTCGGCAGTGGCCGCACTGATGGCGCCCAGCGCCTCGATGCGAATCTCGGTCAGCATTACTGGCCGCGCCACCCTTTCACCGGCAACCGGAACTTGCGCACCAAACGATCAGAGAACGGGGCGCTGTCGAGACGAACCCATTTCAGCGAGACATCACAGCGGGTGACCTCCAGCCGGCCGCCCGCCGGGACCACCATCTGGCGGCGGCCATCGCAGAACACCATGGCGTCATTGTTGCCCGCTTCGACCTCGATCGCGATCGACGCGTCCGGGCTGGTCACCATGGGACGGGCGAACAGGGCATGAGCGTTGTTGGGTACCACCAGGATTGCTTCCAGGTCCGGCCACAGAATCGGGCCGCCGGCCGAGAAGGCATACGCCGTCGAGCCGGTCGGGGCCGAAACCAGCACACCGTCGCAACCGAACGCCGACACCGGACGGCCGTCGACCTCGAGCACCACACTCAGCACGCCGAACCGGCTGCTTTTCTCGAGGCTGGCTTCGTTGAGCGCCCAGCCGCGCTGCACGATCTCGCCGTCGACACGCACCCCGATGTCCAGCGTCATCCGCTCTTCGACCCGGTAGTCCTTGTTGATGATGCGCTCGAGCACGTGATCGATGGCCTCGGCCTCGGCTTCCGCCAGGAACCCGATGTGTCCGAGGTTCACCCCGACCACCGGGATCTCGGCATTGCGGGCCAGCTCGGCGGCCCGCAGAAAAGTGCCATCGCCGCCGAGCACCAGGACCAGTTCACAGCCCTCGGCCGCATGCTGGTCCGGGTCGACGACCGTGATGTCGACACCCATGGCCCGCATGTGGTCCGGCGCAAGGTGCAGAGCGCCGCGGTCGACGGCCTCGGCGGCGAGCACCCGCAAACCGATTCCGTTGTCGCCCAGCACTTTTTCCACGCGGGTCGCGGTTTCGGTGGCTTCGTCGCGGCCGGTGTGGATCACCAGCAGGACAGTTCGTTCCAGCGTCACTGCGGCCCCTCGGCTACCGCGCGGCCGACGGCTGCGACGAGGGCGTCGCCCTCCAGCGGTTGATCAGTGGTGGTCCGCAGGCGCAGGAAGTATTCGACGTTGCCGGACGGGCCGGGCAACGGGCTGGCCGTGACGTCGACCGCATGCCAGCCGAGTTCGGCGGCGCGCCGCGCGACGGTCAACACCGCGTCGGCACGCAATTCCGGGTCGGACACCACACCGCCGGCCCCGACTCGATCCTTGCCCACCTCGAACTGCGGCTTCACCATGGGAACGATATCGGCTACGTCCGACGCACATGCGGTCAGTGCCGGTAGGACGGTGGCCAGCGAGATGAACGACAGATCGGCCACCACCAGGTCGACCGGACCTCCGATGGCCTCGGCAGTCAGCTCCCGCACGTTCGTCCGCTCCATCACGATGACCCGCTCGTCGGACCGCAACGACCAGGCCAGCTGCCCGTAACCGACATCGGCCGCGACGATCTCCCGCGCTCCGCGGTCGATAAGCACTTCGGTGAATCCGCCGGTGGACGCGCCGGCGTCCAGGCAGCGTCGCCCCGCGGGTGAGACGCCGAACGCATCGAGGGCACCGATCAGCTTGTGCGCGCCACGGGACACCCAGCTGCGTTCGGCCGATTCGGCAACGAGGAGATTGGCCGCGGGTGTGACGGCAGTCGATGCCTTCGATGCCCGCATGCCGTCGATCGTGACCCGGCCGGCCTCGATCAGTTCGGCAGCTTGTTGACGGGACCGGGCGAGCCCCCGCCGGACGAGTTCGGCATCAACACGTGCGCGTCGCGTCACGTGCGATCACCCCTTCTCGACCGATTCCAGGGCCCGGACCAGCAGATTGTGGGCATGGTCCAAACCCGCCGCGACAGCCTCGAGGTCCGGCGTCTCGTCACCTTCACCGGACAGATCCGGCAGGTGGGACAGCAGGACCGCGATGTCTTCGCGGATCTGGTCAGGATCGGTACTCATAGCGATGTTCACGCTAGCGGATCGGCGCCGTCGAGCAGCGACCACCGATCCAATGCGGCACGTGCCGTGTCGTCCCCCGCGGTGATACGCACCCGGCCGGAGACGGCACCGGCCCATACCGCGCCGGCCGTCGCGCGGACCACCGACAACTCGTCGCCGACGGATTCGCCGGTGGCGTGCACGGTGACATCGTTACCCGAAATCTCGACCCGCCACGCGGGATGGGGCCCGACGCGCAAGGCATCCGAAGACACACCCAACGAGCGCAGATCGGGCGCCAGGAAGTCGGGGCGTTCCGCAGGGATGGCATGCACCATGTCGGCTGCGCTGTTCACCCCGGTCAGCACCATCAGGCTGGGCAGGCCGGCGGCGTTGGCCCCCGCGATGTCGGTGTCGAGCCGGTCCCCGACGACCAACGGGGCCTGGTACCGGCCGCGGGCCAGAGCGTCGTTCATCAACGTCGGCTGCGGCTTGCCGGCGACCTGCGGCACCTGGTCGGTGGCGGTCTGCAGTGCGGCGACCATCGAGCCGTTCCCCGGCAGCAATCCGCGCTCCGAGGGCAGTGTCTTGTCGCTGTTCGCCGCCACCCAGAGGCCACCGGCGCGGATGGTCAGCGCGGCTTCGGCAAGGTCGGCCCAACCGGTCTGGGGCGAATGGCCCTGGACCACCGCGACCGGATCGTCGCTGAACTGCCGCACGGGCTCCAGACCGACATTGGCGACCTCGGCAGCCAGTGCTTCAGTGCCGATGACCAGAACCTTGGCGCCGGCGGGCAGCTGCAGCGCCAACAGATGCGCCGCACTCTGGGCACTGGTCACCACGTCATCGGCATGCGCGGAGAAACCGAGCGCATCGAGATGGTCCGCCACCTCGGCCGGCGTTCGGGACGCGTTGTTGGTCACGTAGAGCTTGCGGGACGTGATCGCGGTAAGGGCATCGACAGCACCTTCGGTGGCCTCATGACCACGGAAGACGGTGCCGTCGAGATCCAGGAGCAGACAGTCGTGCAGCTGAGCCAGCGTCGCCACGTCAGCCCAATTCGGCGACGCGGTCCTCGGCGTCTGTGACGCCTTCCAGGTCCGCGGCTGCCGCGTGCAGGAACCACTGGAGTGCGTCGTTCTTGCGGTCGAGGGCCAGCAGTGTCTCGGCGTAGACGTAGAACAGGCGAGCAGCGGTCTGGCCCGTCCGGGTGGAATCCAACGGCGGGTTCGACAGCAGCGCCAATGCCTGCGCCGGCTGACCCAGGTCGCACCGCGCACCGGCCAGGACGATCTTGAGTTCGTCGGCGTCATCACCGGTGAGCTGCTCGGCTTCCGGACTGCGGCCCAACTCGATGGCGCGCTCCGGGCGGCCGACACCCCGCTCGCAGTCGGCGATCAGGGCCAGCAGCGGGGACTTGCTGCCCATCCGTCGGGCCGCACGCAGCTCGGACAGGGCCTGCGCCCAGTCACCACAGTGGTAGGCCGCGATGCCGACGGCCTCCCGGATCGCCGCGATGCGCGACGCGCGGTTGCGCGCGGCACGTGCGTGCTCGAGCGCGGCTTCCGGGTCTTCTTCCAGCAGATCGCCGGCCATGACGAGGTGTTTGGCCACGTAGTCCGCAGTCGCCTTGTCGAGGGTCGTCAGTTCACGACGGACCTCGGGCGAAAGCTGCTTGGCTTCGACATCGTCGGGCAACCGGGGACCGGACGGGCGATCCGACCCTTCGTCACGGAACTGCGGCGGCCGGCCGTTCCGATCTGAGCCGGGGCGTCGGGGGGTCTGCGAGCGGTCACGCTGGGGACGCTGCCCCCGCCGTGCGTCGCCGTCGTCTCTGCGCGAGGGGCGACGATCGCCGCCCTGCCTGTTGTCGACCACTGGAACCTTTCCCTACGAAATCTCAGGTCAGAATACGGCCCGATCTGTCACCGGCCGAACTTTGCTCGCGAAACTCGCCCTCCGGGCACCGGCACCGAAGCAATCGGCCGCCGGCCCGGGGCACATTTCCGAGCCGAGAAATGGAAATTCCTCAAATAGAATCACCCCCCACATAAATGTGGGGGGTGATTCCTAATTTGTGTTCGGCGGTGTCCTACTTTTCCGCCCGTGCAGGGCAGTATCATCGGCGCTGGCAGGCTTAGCTTCCGGGTTCGGGATGGGACCGGGCGTTTCCCTGCCGCTGTTGCCGCCGTAACTCT
>Ga0209051_1000335_pt1 | contig 70515 bp, 66 predicted proteins | sample AraplaCvi_mMS_r2_2_FD_184286 | JGI IMG/M metagenome (GOLD analysis project Ga0209051, IMG submission 184286) | Arabidopsis root microbial communities from North Carolina, USA - plate scrape MF_Cvi_mMS_r2 (SPAdes) (version 2) | ecosystem: Host-associated > Plants > Roots > Endosphere | place...
TGCAGATCGCCGGCACCGACGCGGCCATGATGGCCGAGGCCGCGGTCTACAACATCGAGCGCGGCGCGCAGATCATCGACATCAACATGGGCTGCCCGGCCAAGAAGGTCTGCAACAAGTGGGCCGGTTCGGCGCTGATGCGCGACGAGCCGCTGGCCCTGGAAATCGTGCAGGCCGTGGTCGACGCGGCACAACCATTCAACGTGCCGGTCACGCTCAAGATGCGCACCGGCTGGAGCGAAGACCACCGCAATGCGGTGAAGCTCGCACGCGACTTCGAATCGGCCGGCGTGCAGATGCTCACCGTGCACGGGCGCACGCGCGAGCAGGGCTACAAGGGCCATGCCGAGTACGACACCATCGCCGCCGTGAAGGCCGCGGTGCGCGTGCCGGTGGTGGCCAACGGCGACATCCGCTCGCCCGAGAAGGCGCGCGACGTGCTGGCGGCCACGGGCGCCGACGCCGTGATGATCGGCCGCGCCGCGCAGGGCCGGCCGTGGATCTTCCGGGAGATCGCGCATTTCCTGGACACCGGCACCCACCTGGCGCCGCCGCTGGTGGCGGAGGTGCGCCGGCTGCTGCTCGACCATCTGGTGGAGCACTACGCGCTGTACGGCGAGTTCAGCGGCGTGCGCACGGCGCGCAAGCATATCGGCTGGTATGTGCGCGCGCTGCCCGACGGCGAGGCGTTCCGCGCACGCATGAACGCCATCGAAGACTGCGCCGGCCAGCTGCGCGCGGTCGACGACTATTTCCAGGGGCTTGCGGACCGCATGGACCGCATACCCGCCCCGACGGCAGACGAGGAGCCGGCGGGAGAAGAGGAGACGGCCTGCGCCGTCGATTGAGCGAAGAGAAAAAGAGAAGAAGCAATGAGCAAGAAACACATCGAGGACTGCGTTCGCAGCAGTCTGGACAGCTACTTTCGCGATCTGCGGGGCACCGAACCCGACGGCATGTACGAGATGCTCGTGCGCGTGGTCGAGAAACCCCTGCTCGACGTCGTCATGACGCGCGCCGAAGGCAACCAGTCCCGGGCCGCCCAATGGCTGGGCCTGAACCGCAACACGCTCCGCAAGAAATTGGTCGAGCACAAACTTTTGAAATAACTCCACGGCATATCCAATGGCTCAGACCGCACTCCTTTCCGTTTCCGACAAGACCGGCATCCTTGAATTCGCGCAGGCCCTGCATGGCTTGGGCGTCAAGCTGCTGTCCACCGGCGGCACCGCCAAGCTGCTGGCCGACGCCGGCCTGCCGGTGACCGAAGTTGCCGACCACACCGACTTTCCCGAAATGCTCGACGGCCGCGTGAAGACGCTGCACCCGAAGATCCACGGCGGCCTGCTGGCGCGCCGCGACCTGCCCGCGCACGTCGCCGCCATCAAAGAGCACGGCATCGACACCATCGACCTGCTGGTGGTCAACCTGTACCCGTTCGAAGCCACCGTGGCCAAGCCCGGCTGCACGCTCGAGGACGCCATCGAGAACATCGACATCGGCGGCCCAGCCATGGTGCGCAGCGCCGCCAAGAACTGGAAGGACGTGGGCGTGCTCACCGACGCCTCGCAGTACGCCGTGGCGCTGGCCGAGCTCAAGGCCGACGGCAAGCTCAGCGACAAGACCAAGTTCGCGTTCTCGGTGGCCGCGTTCAACCGCATCGCCGACTACGACGGCGCGATCAGCGACTACCTCTCGGCCATCGATTTCGACGCCAGCATCGGCCAGCCCGCGCCCACGCGCTCGCTCTTCCCCGCGCAGAGCAACGGCCGCTTCGTGAAGGTGCAGGACCTGCGCTACGGCGAGAACCCGCACCAGCAGGCCGCGTTCTACCGCGACCTGTACCCGGCGCCCGGTTCGCTCGTGTCGGCCAAGCAACTGCAGGGCAAGGAACTCAGCTACAACAACATCGCCGACGCCGATGCGGCGTGGGAATGCGTCAAGAGCTTCGACGAGCCCGCCTGCGTGATCGTGAAGCACGCCAACCCCTGCGGCGTGGCCGTGGGTGCCGATGCGCTCGAGGCCTACAGCAAGGCCTTCAAGACCGACCCGACCTCGGCCTTCGGCGGCATCATCGCCTTCAACCGCCCGGTCGACCTGGCCACCGCGCAGGCCGTCAACAAGCAGTTCGTCGAGGTGCTGATGGCGCCGGGCTACACGCCCGAGGCGCTGGAAGTGTTCCAGGCCACCAAGGCCAAGCTCAACGTGCGCGTGCTCGAGATCGCACTGCCCCAGGGTGGCGCCACCGACTGGGACAACGGCCGCAACGCGATGGACGTCAAGCGCGTCGGCTCGGGCCTCCTGATCCAGACCGCCGACAACCACGAGCTGGCCCTGGCCGACCTCAAGGTGGTCAGCAAGAAGCAGCCCACGCCGCAGCAGCTGCAAGACCTGCTGTTCGCCTGGAAGGTCGCGAAGTACGTCAAGAGCAACGCGATCGTGTTCTGCGCCGACGGCATGACCATGGGCGTGGGCGCGGGCCAGATGAGCCGCCTCGATTCGGCGCGCATCGCGAGCATCAAGGCCGAGCATGCGGGCCTGTCGCTCAAGGACACGGCGGTGGCGAGCGACGCCTTCTTCCCGTTCCGCGACGGCCTCGATGTGGTGGTGGACGCGGGCGCGGGCTGCGTCATCCAGCCGGGCGGCTCGATGCGCGACCAGGAAGTGATCGACGCGGCCGACGAGCGCGGCGTGGTGATGGTGTTCTCGGGCGTGCGCCACTTCCGGCACTGAGCCTGCGGCCCTGCGGGGCCTGCCCGAAGAAGGCCAGGGTCGCTCGCGCGGCCCTGGCCTTTTTTGTGGCCGTTACTCGTGCGTGCCGAAGCGGTACTTCAGCTGGAAGCTGATCGCGCCGTAGAGGCGGTTCCTGATCGTCGGCACGTAGGCGATGTTCAGGCCCCAGTTCTTGCCCTCGATGGCGGCCGTCGGAATGATGGCGGGAAACCAGTTGCCGTTGCGGTAGTCGGGGTAGCCGTCGAAGCCGCCCACCACCGCGCCGAACTTCACGCCGTAGAACTCGAAGGGCAGGATGTACAGGCCGACGTAGTGCGACTGCCGCCGGTTGCTGTTGTGGAAGGTGCCGGCGGTGACGCGGTAGGTGTCGTTCAGCGGGTACTCGAAGCCCAGGCCCGGGTTGGCGTTTTCCAGGCCCTTGCCGCTGTCGAAGTGGGCCGAGTAGAAGCCGGGGTTGACCCAGATGTTCTTCGGCTCGAAGGACTGCGCCAGCGCGAGGCCCGGCAAAAGAAGGGCACTCAGCAGCGGCAGCATGCGCAAGGGGGTCATGGGCGGGGCATCCTGAAATTGGTCTGTCTCGCGGCTTCGATGGTGGCTGCGATGACGGCTTCCCTTGGGTCTGCGCGCGGGGGCGCGGCCCCGCGAACGCCGGCGCAATATACACGCGGCGATCACGAAAACGATGACATCGCTCAGGCAGGCCGCGCCAGGTACTTGCGGAACAGCTCGGCCAGCCGCAGCGCCGCCAGCGACAGCGGCTTGCCGCGCGGCGAGACGATGCCCAGTTCCAGCGGCGGCACCGGCATCGCGAGCGGCACGCGCTCCACCAGATCGGCGTAGGGCGGCATCGTGAGCATGCCGGCCGGCCCGACCATCAGCGCGTCGCTGCGCGTGAGCAGGCCCCAGCTCACGCCGAACGACGCCACCTCGATGCGGTGCTCGGGCAGCGGCAGGCCCTGCGCGGCGTACTGCTCGAGCAGGAAGGTGTGCTGGCTGCCCGGCGCCAGGTGCATCAGCCATTCGGCGCCCGCCACTTCTTCCCATCGGGTGGCGCGGTTCAGCGGATGGCCGCGCCGGCAGAGCACCGCCATCTCGATCATGTCGAGCCGTTCGAACGCGAAGTCGGCGTCGAGCGCCGCGGCGACCGGGCCCGCCACCGCGAAGTCGATCGTGCCTTCGCGCAGCAGCGGCAGCACCTGGGGAATCAGGCCGTCGAAGAGCTTGAGCTGTGCATGCGGCATCGCCTTGCGGAAGGCGCGCACCACCTCGGGCAGCACGCCCAGGAACACCATCGGCGTCACGGCGATAGACACGCGCCCGTGCTGGCTGCCCTGCAGGATGCGGATGTCCTGGCGCGCGAGTTCGAGCTGCTGGTGCGCCAGCCGCGCGCGCACGGTGAGCTGGCGGCCGCACTCGGTGAACTCGATGCCGCGCGAGCTGCGCAGCACCAGTTGGGCGTCGACCTCGGCCTCGAGTTCGCGGATCGCCTTGGTCACGGCCGCCTGGCTCAGGTGCAGGCTGCGCGCGGCGGCGCGGATGCTGCCGGTGTCGGCCAGCCGCAGCCAGGCCTTGAGCTGGTGGTCCTTCATGCGGCGCATTCTGCCGCCCGGCGCCACCGGGTGATCCCCAGACAAACGCAGGTTGTCATCGCGACAAGCGATTGTCTTTTCCGGCGCGCGGCCGATTTCTAGACTTTGCGCACCGGTCGTCTCATGGTGAGCGGCGGGACTCTCACAGGAGATCGCTTCGTGCCTGCACTGTCATTCGCGTGGACCCGCCGCACCGTCCTGGCCGGGTTGGCCGCCGTCGCCCTGGGCGCCTCGATGGGCGCCTCGGCCCAGTTTCCCGAGCGCCCGTTGAAATTCATCGTGCCGTACGCCGCCGGGTCGGGCGTGGACGTCGCGGTGCGGCCGGTGGCTGATGCCATGGGGCGCGAGCTGGGCCAGGCCCTGGCAGTGGACAACCGCCCCAGCGCCGGCGGCATCGTCGGCACGCAGGCGCTGGCCACCTCCGCGCCGGACGGCTACACGGTCGGCTACGGCAACCTCGTCACGCTGAGCATCAACCCGGCCTTCTTCTCCAAGCTGCCCTACGCGCCCGAGAAAGACCTGGTGCCGGTCGGCCTGATCTCGAGCAACGCCTACGTGCTGATCGTGCGCAAGGACCTGCCGGTGCGCAACCTGCAGGAGCTCATCGCCTACGGGCGCGAGCATCCCGGCAAGCTCTCGGCCGGCTCGCCCGGCATCGGCAGCGCAGGCCACCTGACCGGCGAACTGCTGAAGGCCGAGACCGGGCTGACGATGGTGCAGGTGCCCTACAAGACCGGCACGCAGGCGGTCGGCGACATGGTCAACGGCCAGCTCGACGTGACCATCGAGAACATCTCGGCGGTGCTGCCGTTCATCCAGCAGGGCCGGGTCAAGGCGATTGCCGTCACCAGCGCGAAGCGCGCCGGCGTGCTGCCCGAGGTGGCGACGGTAGCCGAGAGCGGCGTGCCCGGTTTCGAGGTGGTGGCGTGGGGCGCGTTGATGGCGCCGGCGGGCACGCCGCGCAAGACGGTCGATCGGCTCAACACCGCGCTGCGCACCGCGCTGGCCGACCCGGCCGTGGTGCGCGCCAACGCCGCGCTGTCGATCGAGGCGCTGCCTTCGAGCCCCGAGGAACTCAGCGCGCTGATGAAGCGCGAGAAGCCGCGCTGGGCCGATGCCGTGCGGCGCGCGGGCGTCAAGGGCGACTGACGCACGGCCGATCGATCGATCGATTTCATTTTTCTCAAGGAGACAACGCATGCAACTCTGGCAACTGGAAGCCGCCGACCTGGCGCGGCGCATCAAGGCGCGCGAGGTCTCGTGCGTCGAGGCGGTGCGCAGCAGCCTGGCGCGCCTGGAGGCCGTCAACCCGCGGGTGAACGCGGTGGTCGACGGCTGCGCCGACGAGGCCCTCGGCGCGGCGGCGCAGGCCGATGCCGTGCTCGCGAAGGGCGAGGCGACCGGGCCGCTGCACGGCGTTCCGGTCACCATCAAGGTCAACGTCGACCAGCGCGGGCATGCCACCACCAACGGCGTGGAGGCCTACCGCAGCGTCGTGGCCACGGAAGACAGCCCCGTGGTGGCGAACCTGCAGCGCGTCGGCGCGATCGTGGTCGGCCGCACCAACACGCCCGCGTTCTCGATGCGCTGGTTCACCGACAACGCAGCACACGGACGCACGCTGAATCCGTACAACGCCGACGTCACGCCGGGCGGCTCGAGCGGCGGCGCGGCGGCGGCGATCGCGGTCGGCATCGGCGCCATCGCGCACGGCAACGACCAGGGCGGATCGATCCGCTACCCGGCCTATGCCTGTGGCGTGTACGGCCTGCGCCCGAGCTTCGGGCGCGTGCCGGCCTTCAATCCTTCGGGTGCGGGCGAGCGGCCGATGGTGGTCCAGCTCACGTCGGTGCAGGGGCCGCTGGCGCGCAGCGTGCGCGACCTGCGGCTGGCCTTTGCCGCGATGGCGCAGCGCGATGTGCGCGACCCGTGGTGGGCGCCTGCGCCGTTGGAGGCCGCGTCGACCGGGCCGGTCAGCGTCGCGCTGTGCACCGAGCTGCCCGGCTACGCCTGCGACCCCGAGGTGGCCGATGCGTTGCAGCGCGCCGCACGCCGGCTGGAGCGCGCCGGCTACCGCGTCGAGCCCGCGCAGCCGCCGCGTCTGCGCGAGACGGCCGGCCTCTGGCTGTCATTGACGATGGCCGACAGCCGGCTGCTGGTGGAAGAGGCGCTGATGCGTGACGGCGACGACACCATCCGCCAGGCCTACCGCGCCATGGACGCGCACGCGCCGCAATTCGATACGGTGGGCTACATGCGTGCCCTGGCCGCGCGCACCGGCCTGATGCGCGAATGGGCGCTGTTCCTGCAGCGCCATCCACTGCTGCTGATGCCGGTGTCGTGGCGCCATCCGTTCCCGGTCGATGCCGACCAGCGCGGCAGCGCCGCGATGCGGGAGATTCTGGATGCGCAGAGTCCGCTGCTGTCCACCGCGATCCTGGGCTTGCCGGGGCTGTCGGTGCCGATGGGGCTGCGCCACGGGCTGCCCACGGGCGTGCAGCTCGTGAGCGACCGCTTCCGCGAAGACCTCTGCCTGGCCGCGGCCGAGGTGCTCGAAGCCGAGGCCGGGCCGGTGGCGGCGGTCGACCCCGCCTGAGCGGGGAGGGCGCGCGTCAGCGCTTGCGGAAGATGTCGCGCGCCGCCGCGATGGTGGCCGCGATGTCGTCCTCGCTGTGCGCGGCGCTCACGAAGCCTGCTTCGTAGAGTGCCGGCGCGATGTACACGCCGCGATCGAGCAGGCCGTGGAACAGCGCGTTGAACTGCGCGTTGTCGGTGGTCATCACCGTCGCGTAGTTCTGCGGCAGTTCCTGCATCAGGAAGAAGCCGAACATGCCGCCTTCGCTGTCGGCGTTGAAGGGCTGGCCCTCGGCGGCCGCGGCGGCCTTCAGGCCGTCGACCAGTGTGCGGGTTTTCTGGGCCAGCGCTTCGTAGAAGCCGGGCTTCGAGATTTCCTTCAGCGTGGCCAGGCCGCAGGCGGTGGCCACCGGGTTGCCCGACAGCGTGCCGGCCTGGTAGACCGGGCCCAGCGGCGCGAGCTGTTCCATGATGGCGCGCGGGCCGCCGAAGGCTGCCAGCGGCATGCCGCCGCCGATCACCTTGCCGAGCACCGTGAGGTCGGGCGTGATGCCCAGCACGCCTTGCGCGCCGTGCAGGCCGACACGGAAGCCCGTCATCACCTCGTCGAAGATCAGCAGCGCGCCGTGCTGCGTGCACAGCTCGCGGCAGCGCTTGGCGAATTCGGGCGTGGCGCGCACGAAGTTCATGTTGCCGGCGATCGCCTCGATCATCAGGCAGGCGATGTCCTTGCCGTGCAGCGCGAAGGCTTCCTCGAGCTGCTGCAGGTTGTTGTACTCGAGCACCAGCGTGTGCTGCACCACTTCGGGCGGCACGCCGGCCGAGGTCGGGTTGCCGAAGGTGGCCAGGCCGGAACCGGCCTTCACGAGCAGCGCGTCGGCATGGCCGTGGTAGCAGCCTTCGAACTTGACGATGGTCTTGCGGCCGGTGGCGCCGCGCGCCAGGCGCAGCGCGCTCATGGCGGCTTCGGTGCCCGAGCTCACGAGGCGCACCATTTCCATCGACGGCACCAGGGCCAGGATGGCTTCGGCCAGTTCGATCTCGCGCTCGGTCGGCGCGCCGTACGAGAAGCCTTCGAGCACGGCCTTCTGCACCGCCTCGACCACGGCGGGGTGGCCGTGGCCCAGGATCATCGGACCCCAGGAGCCGATGTAGTCGATGTAGCGCTTGTCGTTGGCGTCCCAGAAATAGGCGCCTTGTGCGCGCTGGATGAAACGGGGCGTGCCGCCGACGGCCTTGAAGGCGCGCACGGGCGAATTCACGCCGCCGGGGATCACGGCGCGGGCGCGCTCGAAAAGAAGGTCGTTCTGGTCAGTCATCAGTGTCGCGTGTCGTGCGGGGGTAAAGCGAAATCGGGAGGGGTGTCTGGCGCGTCGTCATCGTCTTCGTCGTCCTCGGGCTCGGCCCAGAACAGGCGGTCGGGCAGCACGTGGCCCATGCCGGGGCGAAAGCCCGCGTCGAGGCAGCGGTCCATGTAAGCGAGCGCTTCGGTCGTGGCGGCGACGAGGTCGGTGCCGCTGGCGAGCAGGGCGGCGAGCGCGGCCGAGAGCGTGTCGCCGGCGCCGGCGAAGACGGCTTCGAGCCGTTCGTACTTCTCGCTGGCCAGCACCGACTGCGGCGAGGCCAGCACGTTGTCGATGAACTGGTCGGGCAGCACCATGCCGGTGACCAGGGTGTAGGGCACGCCGAACTCGCCGGCGGCCTTGGCGATGTCGCGCGCGCCGGGCGGGCGCTCGCCGCTCCAGTCGGGCAGCAGCCAGCGCCACAGGGTGCTGTGGTTTCCAACCAACACCGTGGTCTGGGGCAGCACGAGGTCGCGGAAAGCGTCGAGATAGGCCTCGATCAGGTTCTCGTCCCACCACGACAGGTTGGGCATGTAGGCCACCACGGGCACGTCCGGGTAGTCGGCGGCGGTCTCGGCGATGGTGCTCAGCGCCTCGGGCGTGCCGGCAAAGCCCACCTTGATCAGCTGGACCTCGACGTCTTCCAGGATGGCGCGCGCCTGCTCGGCCACGGCTTCTTCCTCGAAGGCGAAGTGGTCGAAGATCTCGGCTGTGTCGCGCGCGTAGGCGCCCGTCACCACCGGCAGGATGTGAGCGCCCACCGAGCCCATGGCCAGCGCGTCGGCGCCCAGGCCGCCCGCGCCGCTCGGATCGCTGGCATTGAACACCAGCACGCAGGGGGGATTCAGGTCGCGTTCGCTCAGCGCCTCGTCGTCCTGCGGGGGGTCGTTAAGATTGCCCGGTTTGCGGGCGTTCTCGTCTGGATGTAAGTAGATGGTCATACGCCTAGCGAAATCCCCTGGATGGTGGCATAGGCGCGACGTTTACGGTCTGCCAGTGAGATACGCATAGATACACTCGTTGCATTTAATGAACAAGGACTTTAAGCTCCGATGAACACGAAAACTTGGATGTGCCTGATTTGTGGGTGGATCTATGACGAAGCGGTTGGTGTACCGGAAGACGGCATCGCGGCAGGCACGGCCTGGGCCGATGTGCCGATGAACTGGACCTGTCCTGAGTGCGGTGCGCGCAAGGAAGACTTCGAAATGGTTGAGATCTGACAAGCATGGCATAGGGCTACGCGATCTGCGTCGATGTTCGGCGCGGCGGGCATCCAAGTCTCATGAGCAGGAGCGTTTGCAATGGGCCCGAATGGATCTGGTTACAAGGTGCTGGTCATCGATGACAGCAACACCATCCGGCGCAGTGCCGAGATTTTTCTGAAGCAGGGTGGGCACGAGGTTCTTCTCGCGGAAGACGGCTTCGACGCGCTCTCCAAGGTTAACGACCACAAGCCTCACCTGATTTTCTGCGACATCCTGATGCCTCGCCTCGACGGCTATCAGACCTGCGCCATCATCAAGCGCAACGCGCATTTCTCCAATGTCCCGGTCGTCATGCTGTCTTCGAAAGATGGCGTATTCGACAAGGCCCGCGGCCGCATGGTCGGGTCCCAGGACTATCTCACCAAGCCATTCACCAAAGACCAGCTGCTGCAGGCCGTGCAGCAGTTTGGCATTGTTCAACAGGAAGTGCAGTAATGCCCATTCGAAAAATCCTCGTCGTCGACGACTCCAAGACGGAACTGGTGTTCCTGACCGACCTCCTCCAGAAGAACGGTTTCTCCGTGAAGACGGCCGAAAACGCCGACGACGCGATGCGCCGCCTCGAGGAAGACCACCCCGACCTGATCCTCATGGACGTGGTCATGCCCGGCCAGAACGGCTTCCAGCTCACGCGCGCCATCGCCCGTGACCCGAAGTACGCCGCCATTCCGATCATCCTGTGCACCAGCAAGAACCAGGAAACCGATCGTGTCTGGGGCATGCGCCAGGGCGCACGCGACTACATCGTGAAGCCGGTCAACGCGGCCGATCTGATGTCCAAGATCAGCGCGCTCGCCTGAGCGGGAACCTGCGCACTTCATGGCGAATCGCGACGCGCTGCGCGCCTTCCAGTCCCGGCTTGCGAGCCGCCTCCAGGCCGCGCGCACCACGGGCGTGGCCGCGAGCTGGCTGGCGGTCGAGGCGGGTGAGGGCAAGTACCTCTTTCCGCTGGCGCACGCCGGCGAAATCTTTCCCTGGACGCCGCCCCAGCCCGTGCCCTACACGGAGCCCTGGTTCCTCGGCGTCGCCAACCTGCGCGGCGGCCTGTACGGCGTCGTGCAGCTGTCGGCGTTTGCGTCCGGTGCGCCGGGCGCCCCCGCCGCCACCGAGGCGGCACGCATCCAATCGCGGCTCGTGGCATTCAACGAGCTGCTCGAAGTCAACTGCGCTTTGCTGGTCGATCGACTGGCGGGGTTGCGGGGTGCGGAAGCCTTCACGGCCGCCGACGCTCCGGGCGCAGAGGCCCCGGCCTGGCACGGGCATCTGTACACCGACGCAGCAGGAGAGCGCTGGCAGGAAGTCAACCTGCAGGCGCTTTCGCAGCAACCCCAGTTTTTGAGTATTGGTGCGTAGTGCTTCGGCACATGGCACTGGCAACCACCTGAAGGACCGACCGTGAGCTCGATCGCCGACAAGTTCAAGAAATTACTCCCCGCGACCAACGGGAACGACAAGGCCCGCGTCGACGGCTCCGGTTCGATATCGCTCGACGATGTCGACACGGTTCAGGTTCCGGACGAAAAAACGATCCGCCTCGCCAAAAAGGGCGAGGGCGCATCCGCCGCCACAGCCGACACCGGCTTCGGCGGCATCGACGCGCTGGGCGACCCGGCGTCCGTCGAAGCCGCCAACGCGGCCACGCTCGAAGCGGTGCCGCTGGCCCCCGCCGCGGGCGGCATGGGCGCCAACCCCGCCAAGCAGCAGCGCGTGCTGGCCATCATGCTGGCCATCGTGGTGCTGGCGCTGTTGCTGGTGGCCGGCTCCGCGATCCTTCGCGCGGAACGCCTGGCGCAGCAGGTGGCGGCCACCGGCCAATCGCTGATGCAGTCGCAGCGCCTGGCCAAGTCGATCTCGCAGGCCCTCGTCGGCAGCGCCTCGGCGTTCGTCGAAGTGAAGGACAGCGCCGACGACCTCTCGCGCCGCGTGCAGGGCCTGACCAACGGCGACGACGCCTTGCGCCTGGAAGCCGTCGGCAACCAGTACGACGAGGAGATGAACAAGATCAACCCGCTGGTCGCCCGCGCCGACGCGAGCGCCAAGGCCGTGCTGGCCCAGCGCCAGATCCTGACGCAGGTGGGCGCCGCCTTGCGCGACATCAACCAGCAGTCGTCCACGCTGCTCGAAATGACGGAAACCGTCGCGTCGCTCAAGATGCAGCAGAACGCCACGCTGCCCGAAATCTCGGCCGCCGGCCAGCTCGTGATGCTGACGCAGCGCATCGGCAAGTCGACCAACGAGTTCTTCACGGTCGAGGGTGTGAACCCCGACGCCGTGTTCCTGCTGGGCAAGGACCTGAACACCTTCCAGGAAACCACCCGCGGCCTGCTCGACGGCAACGCGCAGCAGCGCTTCCCCGGCTCGAAAGACCCGCAGATGCGCCAGCAGCTCGAAGCCATCCTGAAGACCTACGAGCAGATGCGCACGCAGGCTTCCGCCATTCTGGGCAACCTGCAAGGCCTGGTGGCCGCGCGCGAAGCACAGGCGTCCATCCTGACCGACAGCGAGCCGCTGCGTAAGTCGCTGGGCGAACTGCAAGAAAAGCTCTCGGCACGCACCGGCCTGGGCGCCGGCACCATCGTGCTGCTGTTCGTGCTGTCGCTGGCCGCCCTGGCGCTCGCCGGCGCCATCGGTTTCGTGCAGGTGCGCGAAGGCCGCGAACGTGCCGCCGTCGCCGAACGCGAGCGTCTGGCTGCCGAGCAGGCGTCCGAAGAAGCCGGCCGCGTGAACAACGCCAACCAGGCCGCCATTCTTCGCCTGATGAACGAACTGCAAACGGTGGCCGAAGGCGACCTGACGCAGGAAGCGACCGTGACCGAGGACATCACCGGCGCCATCGCCGACTCGGTGAACTACACGGTGGAAGAACTGCGTTTGCTGGTGGGCAACGTGCAGAACACGGCAACCCGCGTGGCGCAGACGACGTCGCAGGTGGAAAACACCTCGACCGAACTGCTCGCCGCCTCGACCGAACAGCTGCGCGAAATTCGCGAAACCGGCCAGTCGGTGCTGACCATGGCCGAGCGAATCAACGGCGTGTCCTCGCAAGCGCAAGAGTCCGCCACGGTGGCGCGCCAGTCGCTGCAAGCCGCATCGTCGGGCCTGCAGGCCGTGCAGAACGCCATCGGCGGTATGAACTCCATCCGCGACCAGATCCAGGAAACCTCCAAGCGGATCAAGCGCCTGGGCGAATCGTCGCAGGAGATTGGCGAAATCACCGAGCTGATCTCGGACATTACCGAACAGACGAACGTGCTGGCCCTGAACGCCGCCATTCAGGCGGCATCCGCCGGTGAAGCCGGCCGCGGCTTCTCGGTGGTGGCGGAAGAAGTTCAGCGACTGGCCGAACGCTCCGCAGACGCCACGCGCCAGATCTCGGCGCTGGTGAAGGCGATTCAGACCGACACGCAGGACGCGGTGGGCGCCATGGAGCGCTCCACGCAGGGTGTGGTCGAAGGGGCCAAGCTGTCCGACAACGCGGGTACCGCGCTGTCCGAGATCGACCGCGTGTCGCGCCGACTCGCTGACCTCATCGAGCAGATTTCGCAGTCCGCCTCCCGCGAGGCCGATTCGGCCAACGTGGTGGCCGCCAACATCCAGCACATTTTTGCGGTGACGGAACAGACCGGAGAAGGCACGCGGACCACGGCCCAGCAGGTGCGCGAGCTCTCGCAGATGGCCGAAGAACTGCGTCGCTCGGTGGCCCGTTTCAAGATCGCGTGATGAAGCTCTCCCCCAGCCTTCGCGCACTTCGTGTCGCTTCGGCAACCCCCTTCCGGGGGCGACACCAGCGGCCCGGCAAAGCCGGTTCCGCGGTGTCCCTTGAAGTGACCGCGATGGTTGGATGCATTGAGGGCGCGTGGCGCCCAGTGAAAAACTGACAGATAAAGAACGGCGAGCAATCAACGTGTCGATTCAAACCCCTGCCACGGCCCCCCTCGCCGGCAACATGCCGGCCACCGAAGACCTCGGGCCGCTGGCCTGGGTGCTGGGAGAAATCCAGAAATCCCTTGACGGTGTCGGCAAGTCGCTGCGGCGTTTCGTGCGCGACGTGGGCAGTGCCACGGAGCCCGAGAGCGGTCCGCTGCAGATGGCCCGCCAGCAACTGCACCAGGCCGTCGGCGCGCTGCAGATGGTCGGCCACAGCTCGCCCGCCCTCGTGCTCGGCACCATCGAATTCGCGGTGCAGGGCTTCATCGCCGAACCGCAGCGCTGCACCGAGAGTGCCGTGCACAAGATCGAGCGTGCCGGCTTCGCCGTCACCGATTTCCTCAGCGCACTGCTGGCCGGCAAGGCCGTGTCGTCGGTGGCGCTGTTCCCGCAGTACCGCGACGTGCTGGAGCTGGGCGGCAATGAGCGCGTCCACCCGGCGGACCTGTGGAGCACCGCCTGGCGGTGGGTCGAGGTCAAGCCCGCGCTCACGCAGGCGGCCCTGGCCTACGACCCGGCCGTGCGTTCGCGGCTCGACCGCGAGGTGCTGCAGCTGGTCAAGAGCGGCGACACGCAGGCCGCGCGACGGCTGCATGCGCTGTGCCTGGGGCTCGGGCGCGGTGCGCTGCTGCCGCGCGTCGCGAGCTTCTGGACGCTGGCCGCGGGCTTTTTCGAAGCCCTTGCGCTGGGCCTGATTCCCGCCGACACCTACGTCAAGCGCGCCGCCTCGCGCGTGCTGCTGCAGTACGCCACGCTGGCGCGCGGCGACAGCGTCGTGTCCGACCGCCTCGGCCAGGACCTGCTCTTCTTCTGCGCCCAGGCCGTGCCCGGCGCGCAGGACGACGCCGCCACGCTGCGCACCGTGCGCAGCGCCTGGGGCGTGACGCAGGAGCCGCGCGTCGACTACACCGTGGTGCAGTTCGGCCGCTTCGACCCGCTGGTGCTCTCGCAGGCGCGCAAGCGCATCGAGACCGCCAAGGAAATGTGGTCGGCGCTCTCGGGCGGCGACATCACGCGCACGCGGCAGGTGGCCGACACCTTCGCGCAGCTCGGCGAATCGCTGCTGAAGCTGCACCCGCCGAGCCAGCCGATGGTGCAGGCGCTGACGCATGCCGTGGACGCCTCGGTGCGTTCCGGCCAGCCGCCCGACACCGAACTGGCGATGGAAGTCGCCACCTCGGTGCTGTACCTCGAAGCCGCGCTCGAAGACCTCGACCCCAGCGACCCGCAGCTCACAGCCCGCACGCTGCAGCTGGCCGGTCGCATCGAGCGCGTGCGCGACGGCGGCCGTTCCGAGCCGCTCGAGCCGTGGATGGAGGACCTGTACCGCCGCGTCAGCGACCGCCAGACCATGGGCACCGTGGTCGACGAGCTGCGCAGCCACCTGAGCGAACTCGAGAAGTCGCTCGACCAGTATTTCCGCCGCCCGGCCGAAAAGCCGCTGCTGCGCACCGTGCCCACCCAGCTCATGCAGATGCGCGGCGTGTTCTCGGTGCTGGGGCTCGAGCAGGCCGCGCACACCGTGCAACGCATGCGCGACGACGTCGAGCAGATGCTGCAGGTCAACCGCTCGCCCGTCGAGGAAATGGCCACCTTCGACGCGCTCGGCAACAACCTGGGCGCGCTCGGTTTCCTCATCGACATGCTGGGCTACCAGCCCGCACTGGCCAAGCGCCTGTTCGTGTTCGATGCCGAAGCCGGCGAACTCAAGCCGCTGATGGGCCGCCAGGCCATCGATGCCGCGGCCCCGGCCGAAGGCGCTGCCGCACCGGCCGCCGAGCCCGTGCTCAGCATCGAGGAAGTCGACGCGCAGATCGCCTCCAAGCTCGCCGCGTTGGCCACGCCCAACCGCAAGACCAAGCCGTCGCCGCTGGAGGAATTCAGCCGCAAGGCCGAGAGCTGGACCACCAAGATCACGGGCCCGTCCGCGCTGCCCGACACCGAGGTCACCGAGCTCGAAGAAGACGACCTGCAGAACATCTTCCTGGACGAAGCCCGCGAAGTGGTGGGCAACGGCCTGGCCGCCATCGCCGCGCTCGGCAACCGTCCCGGCGACACCGAAGAACTCACCATCCTGCGCCGCGCGTTCCACACGCTCAAGGGCAGCTCGCGCATGGTCGGCCTCACCGACTTCGGCGACGCCGCCTGGTCGCTCGAGCAGGTGCTCAACACCTGGCTGGCCGACCAGCGCGACGCCACGCCCGAGCTGCTGTCGAGCACCGAGCGCATGCTGCGCGATTTCAGCCAGTGGGTCGAAGCCATCGCCGCCGGCGATGCGGGCACCTGGCACTCGGCACCGTTCAGCCGCGTGGCCAATGCGCTGCTGGCCGGCGAGCCCGTGCCCGCACCGGTGCGCGTGGCCGACGCCGAAGCGCTCGCCGTGGCCGCACGCCACATCGCCGCCGAGCCGGCGCCGCTCGCACTGCCGGAGCTGCCTGAGCTCCCCGACCTGTCGCTGACGCCGCAAGATGTCGCAGCCCCTGACGCCACGTTGGACTTCTCCGATTGGCAGCAGGCGCAAGAAGCGCCACACGCACCGACCAAGCCTGTCACACCCGAGCCCGACGACGATTTCGCCTCCACCGACTTCCTCGACTTCGAAGGCAAGCAGAGCACAGCGCCCGCGCCGCTCGACGTGCTGCCCAGCGGCGACGATTTCGATTTCCTCGCGCCCCCGAAGACGCATGCACCGGCCGAGCCCGCCGTGTCGCACGCCGAGCCCGAGCCCGCCCCGGAAATCGCAGCGACGGTGCCGACCGCGTCGGGCCTGCCCGATCTCGAATGGGCGCCGGAGCCGCTGCCGCTGGCTGCTGCTGAGCCTGTCGCCGAGACGGTGGCACCTGGCGAGGTCATCGAAGCGGCCGAAGAACTGCCGGCGTTGGAAGTGCCGGCCGAAACACTGCAGCCGGAACCGGAACCTGTGTCGGCGGCCATTGAAGCCGCCCCCGAGGCCCCTGTTGTCGTCGAGGAGCTGCCCGCAGCCGTCGTGGCCGAACCGGAACCCGTGCCGGAGCCCGAACCCGTGCTGGCCGAGGCGGTTCCCGAGCCCGAGTCCTCCATCGCACCGAGCGCCGAAGACCAGGTCAAGGTGATCGGTCCGCTGCGCATCGGCATCGCGCTGTACAACGTCTACCTCAACGAAGCCGACGAATGGTCCCGCCAGCTGGCGACCGATGTCGGCGAATGGGCGCTCGAAACCCACGAGCGCCTGCCCGACTCGACCATCGCGCTGGCGCATTCGCTGGCCGGCAGCTCGGCCACCGTCGGCTTCCACAGCCTCTCGGGCATGGCCCGCCTGCTCGAATCGGCGCTGCAGCACCTGCAGATGCAGGGCAGCGGCACGCGCGAGCAGGGCGTCGTGCTGGTCGCCGCGGCCGACGAGCTGCGTCGCCTGTTGCACCAGTTCGCCGTCGGCTTCCTGCGTGACCCGTCCGAAGCCACGCTGCAGGCGCTGCGCGAAATCGCCGCAGCGCCGATGCCGCCCGAGATCGCCGCGGCCCGTTTCGAGACGCTGCTGCCCAAGCAGGTCGTCGCCAACGACGCCTTCGCCGACGTGGTACTGGACGACAACGAAGACGCCATCGACCTGGCCGATGCGGTCGACGTCGACCTGTTCCCGATCTTCGAGGAAGAGGCTGCCGAACTGATGCCCCAGCTGGGCGAGGCGCTGCGCCAGTGGTCGCACCACCCCGACGACGCCGCGCCGCGCGCCTCGGTGCTGCGCACGCTGCACACGCTCAAGGGCAGTGCACGGCTGGCCGGCGCCATGCGCCTGGGCGAGCGCGCGCACCGCATGGAGTCCGAGATCGAACTGCTGGGCTCCCAGGGGGCGGAGCGGGCCGACATCGAGAAGCTGCTCACGCGCCTGGACACGCTGCAACACACCTTCGACGCCCTGCGCGCGGCCGACGACGCCGCCCAGGTCGAGGTGGCCCAGCTGATCGCCACCGCCAGCCCGACCGCACCCGCCATCCAGCGCGTGCAGGCGGCGCCCGAGGTTCGCGAGTCGGCGAACGACGACCAGGCCGAAGCGGCTTCCGCCGAATCCGCCGTGGAAGCCCCGTCGTCCCTGCTGCCGCGCCCCGCGCCGGCCCTGCTCGCGCCGCTGCGCGCGGCCTCGGGCCAGGCGGTGCGCATTCGCACCCAGCTGCTCGACCGCCTGGTCGCGCAGACCGGCGAGGTCATCATCACGCGCTCGCGCCTGGAAGCCGAACTGGGCCAGCTGCGCGGCTCGCTCGCCGACCTCACGGGCAACCTCGACCGCCTGCGCCAGCAGCTGCGCGACATCGAGGTGCAGGCCGAAAGCCAGATGCAGTCGCGCCTGGCACAGGCCAAGGACTCGCAGCAGAGCTTCGACCCGCTCGAGTTCGACCGCTTCACCCGCGTGCAGGAACTCACGCGCATGATGGCCGAGTCGGTGAACGACGTGGCCACCGTGCAGCGCACCTTGCAGAAGACCGTGCAGGCCACGGAAGACGACCTGAGCGTGCAGGCGCGCCAGACGCGCGAACTGCAGCGCGGCCTGCTGCGCACGCGCATGGTGGAGTTCGAAGGCATCTCCGACCGCCTGTACCGCGTGGTGCGTCAAGCCTCGAAGGACACCGGCAAGCAGGTGCGCCTGGACATCGTCGGCGGCTCCATCGAAATGGACCGCGGCGTGCTGGACCGCATGACGCCCGCCTTCGAACACCTGCTGCGCAACTGCGTGGCGCACGGCATCGAGGATGTGGCGGCGCGCGAGAAGGCCGGCAAGGACGCCAGCGGCCTCATCGTCATCGACCTGCACCACGAAGGCAACGACGTGTCGGTGAGCTTCCGCGACGACGGCGCCGGCCTCGACCAGAAGCGCATCGCCGAACGCGCTCGCGCCCTCGGCCTGCTCGGCCCCGACCAGGACCTGTCGCCCGAAGAAGCCACCGAGCTGATCTTCAAGCCCGGCTTCTCGACGGCCGGACAGGTGTCCGAGCTGGCCGGCCGCGGCATCGGCATGGACGTGGTGCGCGCGCAGATCGCCGCGCTCGGCGGCCGCATCGAAACGCACAGCACGCCGGGCCAGGGCACCACCTTCAAGCTGGTGCTGCCGCTGACCACCGCCGTGACGCACGTGGTGATGCTGCGTGCGGGCGAGGTGTCGATCGGCGTGCCGTCGAACCTCGTGGAACTCGTGCAGCGCGTGAGCGGCGCCGACCTCGAGGCCGCCTACCTGAACCACAGCTTCGCCTTCGGCAGCGAGCAGGTGCCGTTCTACTGGGCCGGCGCGCTGCTGCAGCACTCCATCCGCAGCGAGCACGCCGCCACCAAGAACAACACGCTGGTGATCGTGCGAAGCGCGGCGCAGCGCGTGGCCCTGCACGTGGACGAAGTGCTGGGCAATCAGGAAGTCGTGGTGAAGAACCTCGGCCCGCAGCTCGCGCGGCTGCCCGGCCTGGCCGGCATCTCGGTGCTGGCCTCGGGCGCGGTGGCGCTGATCTACAACCCGGTGGCGCTGGCCGCGGTGCATGGCGACCAGGCGCGTGCGCGCCAGACCGCCGCACTGGCTGCGCCGACGCATGCTGCTTCGGTGGACACCGGCGCGCCGCAGACGCCGGCCGCCTTTGCCCCGGTGGTGCCGCAGATCCCGCTCGTGCTGGTGGTGGACGACTCCATCACCGTGCGCCGCGTCACGCAGCGCCTGCTGCAGCGCGAAGGCTATCGCGTGTCGCTCGCGGCCGACGGCCTGCAGGCGCTCGAACGGCTGCAGCAGGAGCGCCCGGCCGTGGTGTTGTCGGACATCGAGATGCCGCGCATGGACGGCTTCGACCTGGCCCGCAACATCCGCGCCGACGTGGCCCTGGCCGAGCTGCCGATCATCATGATCACCTCGCGCATCGCCGAGAAGCACCGCGAGTACGCCCGCGACCTGGGCGTGAACCACTACCTGGGCAAGCCGTACTCGGAAGAGGAACTGCTGCGCCTGGTGCGTGCCTACACGAGCGAGCCGGCCGCGTTGGCGGTGGCCTGATCAGGCTCGGCGGCGCCGGCAATCGGCGCGAAAAAGAAAAGGGCCCTTCGGGGCCCTTTCTCTTGGGTTACGGCTTTTGCAGGGCCTTGGCCCGCGCCGCCGCATAGCGCTGCATCGTCTTCTCCCGCGCCTCGGCGTGGTCCACCACCGGCTTCGGGTAGTTCTCGCCCAGCCTGACGCCCGCTGCCTCCAGCTCGACCGGCGACGCCATCCACGGTGCATGGATCGCCACGTTCGACAGGCCCGCGAGCTGCGGCAGGTAGCGGCGGATGAACTTGCCCTCGGGGTCGAAGCGTTCGCTCTGCGTCACGGGGTTGAAGATGCGGAAGTAGGGCTGGGCGTCGCAGCCGGTCGAGCTGGCCCACTGCCAGCCGCCGTTGTTCGAGGCCAGCTCGAAGTCGTTCAGGTGCTGCGCGAAGTAGCGCTCGCCGCGCCGCCAGTCCAGCCCCAGGTCCTTGCACAGGAAGCTCGCCACCACCATGCGCAGCCGGTTGTGCATGTAGCCGCTCTGGCGGATCTGCAGCATCGCCGCATCGACCAGCGGGTAGCCGGTGCGGCCCTCGCACCAGGCGTCGAACAGCTGGTCGGCGTGCTTGCCGTGGTGCCACTGGATCTTGTCGTACTCGGGGCGGAAGCTCTTCGACTCGCCGTTCGCGTGCACATGCGGAAAGTGCGCCAGGATCTGAAAGTAGAAGTCGCGCCAGACCAGCTCGCTGAGCCAGGTCGCGGCCCCGGTGTTGCCCTGCAGCGCCAGCTGGTGCGCCACGCTGGCCAGCTGCCGGATCGACACCGTGCCGAAGCGCAGGTGCACGCCCATGTAGCTCGGGCCGCGCACGGCCGGGAAGTTGCGCGCCTCGTCGTAGCGGTCGATGCGCTCGAAAAAGTCCTCGAACAGCGCGCCGGCGCCGCGCGTGCCGGTGGGAATCTCCAGCGTCTGGAGGTTGGTGCTTTCGAAGCCGATCTCGCCCAGCGTGGGCACCGGCCCGTCCAGGGCCGGGGGGGGCGGGGCGAGCGCGTCGGCGTGGCTACGCACGGGATACGGCTTCAGGAAGAACGAATCCACCTTCGCCAGCCAGGCCCGCTTGTACGGCGTGAACACCGTGTAGGGCAGGCCGGCCTTGGTCATGACCTCGTCGCGGTCGAAGACCGTGCTGTCCTTGAAGGTGTGGAAGCTGATGCCCGTATTGGCCAGCGCGCCGAGCACGCGGGCGTCGCGCGCCAGGGCGTCGGGCTCGTCGTCGCGGTTGGCGAACACCGCCTGCACGTCGAGCGTGTGGGCCAGCGCCGGGATCTCCTCGGCGGCCACCGCGTGCCGCACGATGAGCCCGCTGCCCAGCCCGCGCAGCTCGGCTTCGAGCTCCACCAGCGATTCGCGGATGAATTCGACCCGCCGGTCCGCGCGGGGCAGGGCGTCCAGGATCGCCCGGTCGAACACGAAAACGCAGACCACCTGCCGGCAGGCCCGCAAGGCCCGGTAAAGCGCCGCGTTGTCGTCCACCCGCAGGTCCCGGCGAAACCACATGAGCCCTTTGGGATAGGTCTTGTCGACGGCCAGTAAAATCGGGGGCATATGGCTGCCGATTCTGCCCCGATGAACCTGACGCATCACTTTCTGATCGCGATGCCGGGGATGGAAGACAAAACTTTCAACCGCAGCGTCGTTTACCTCTGCGAACACAGCGAGCGCGGTGCGCTCGGGCTGGTGATCAACAAACCCAGCGACATCAACCTCAAGGTGCTGTTCGAGAAGATCGAGCTGCACCTGGCCCGCCCCGAGCTGGGCGACGCCCCCGTTTTCCAGGGCGGCCCGGTGCAGACCGAGCGCGGCTTCGTGCTGCACGAGCCGGTGTTCACCCAGGCCGAGAAGCCCGAGGAATCGGTCTACGCCTCGACCATGACCATCCCCGGCGGGCTCGAAATGACCACCTCCAAGGACGTGCTGGAGGCCCTGGCCACCGGCGCCGGCCCGCGCAAGGTGCTGGTCTCGCTGGGCTATTCGGCCTGGGGCGAGGGCCAGCTGGAGTCCGAACTGGCCGAGAACAGCTGGCTCACCGTGCTGGCCGACCCGGCCGTGATCTTCGATACGCCGGTGGAAAAGCGGTACGACAAGGCGCTGATGCTCCTGGGGCTCGAAGCCTGGACCTTGTCTCCCGACGCGGGCCACGCATGAGCGACGTCATGTCCGACGCGCCTGCATCCGCCCCTGCTTCCGTTCCCGTTCCCGCGCATTTCCAGAGCTTCCTGGCCTTCGACTTCGGCGCCAAGCGCACCGGCGTGGCCAGCGGCAACCGGCTGCTGCGCACGGCGACCCCGCAGGCCACCATCAAGGCCGAGGGCGCCGACGCCCGCTTTGCCCAGGTCGAGGCGCGCATCAAGGAATGGCAGCCCGACGCCCTGGTGGTCGGCGTGCCCTACCACCCCGACGGCGCCCCGCACGAGAACACCCGCCGCGCGCAGAAGTTCGCGCGCCAGCTGCGTGGCCGTTTCAATCTCCAGGTGTTCGAGGTGGACGAGCGCTACAGCACCACCGAGGCGCTGGCCTCCGGCGCCCGCGATGCCGACGCGGCGTCGGCCTGCATCATCCTGGAACAGTTTTTGAGGAGTCTCCCGTGAGTTCAATCCCCGATGCCGAAGCGCTCTACACGACGCTGCTGTCCGGCGTGAAGGCGCTGATGCGCCCCGAGACGAAACTGGTGGGCATCACCTCCGGCGGCGCCTGGCTGGTCGAGCGCCTGCAAAAAGACCTGGGCCTGGCCGGCGCCCCTGGCGTCATTTCGTCGGCCATGCACCGCGACGACTTCGCGCGCCGCGGCCTCTCGGCCAGCGCGCAGACCGCGCTGCCCTTCGACGTGAACGGCGCCGACGTGCTGCTGCTCGACGACGTGCTCTACACGGGCCGCACGATCCGCGCGGTGCTCAACGAGCTGTTCGACTTCGGGCGTCCCGCCTGCGTGCGCCTGGCCGTGCTGGTGGATCGCGGTGGCCGCGAACTGCCCGTCGCAGCCGACTTCGCGGCAACGACGCTCAAGCTGCCCGACACCCAACTGCTCGCTCTCGCACGCGCCGACGACGGCGCCTTCAGCCTCAAGGTGGAGGACAACAAGTAATGCTCTACAAGCGAAATCCGCAGCTCAACAAGAACGGCGAGCTGATCCACCTGCTGTCGATCGAGGGCCTGCCCAAGGACATCGTCACGCACATCCTCGACACGGCCGCCAACTTCACGAGCGTGAGCGACCGCGAGGTGAAGAAGGTGCCGCTGCTGCGCGGCAAGAGCGTGTTCAACCTGTTCTTCGAGAACAGCACGCGCACGCGCACCACCTTCGAGATCGCGGCCAAGCGCCTGTCGGCCGACGTCATCAACCTGGACATCGCGCGCTCTTCGGCCACCAAGGGCGAGTCGCTGCTGGACACCATCGCCAACCTCAGCGCCATGGCCGCCGACCTGTTCGTGGTGCGCCACAGCGAGTCGGGCGCGCCGTACCTGATCGCGCAGCACGTCGCGCCGCACGTGCACGTGGTGAACGCCGGCGACGGCCGCCACGCGCACCCGACGCAGGGGCTGCTCGACATGTACACGATCCGCCACTACAAGAAAGACTTCTCGAACCTCACGGTCGCGATCGTCGGCGACGTGCTGCACTCGCGCGTGGCGCGCTCCGACATCCACGCGCTCACCACGCTCGGCTGCGCCGAAGTGCGCGTGGTCGGCCCCAAGACGCTGGTGCCCGCCGACATGGCCGGCATGGGCGTGCGCGTGTGCCACACGCTCGAAGAAGGCATCAAGGACTGCGACGTCGTCATCATGCTGCGCCTGCAGAACGAGCGCATGAGCGGCGCGCTGCTGCCCTCGTCGCAGGAGTTCTTCAAGACCTTCGGCCTCACGCAGGAAAAGCTGCAGCTGGCCAAGCCCGACGCCATCGTGATGCACCCGGGCCCGATCAACCGCGGCGTGGAGATCGACTCCGCCGTGGTCGACGGCAAGCAGAGCGTGATCCTTCCGCAGGTCACTTTCGGCATCGCGGTCCGCATGGCCGTGATGAGCATCGTCGCCGGTAACGAAGCATGAACATCCTCATCACCAACGGCCGCGTGGTCGACCCCGCCTCGGGCACCGACAAGCCCACCGACATCGCCATCGCCGACGGCAAGATCGCCGGCATCGGACGCGCACCGGCGGGCTTCAAGCCCGAGCGCACCCTCGACGCCACGGGCTGCATCGTCACCCCTGGCCTCGTCGACCTCGCCGCGCGCCTGCGCGAGCCCGGCTACGAGCACGAAGGCATGCTCGAAAGCGAAATGGCCGCGGCCATCGCGGGCGGCGTGACCAGCCTCGTGTGCCCGCCCGACACCGACCCTGTGCTCGACGAGCCCGGCCTGGTCGAGATGCTCAAGTTCCGCGCCGAAAAACTGCAGTGCGCGCGCCTGTTCCCGCTCGGCGCGCTCACGCGCAACCTGGCCGGCGGCGTGCTCACCGAAATGGCCGAGCTCACCGAGGCCGGCTGCATCGGTTTCGGCCAGGCCGACGTGCCGCTGGCCGACACGCAGGTGCTGCAGCGCGCGCTGTCGTACGCCAGCACCTTCGGCTACACCGTGTGGCTGCGCCCGCAGGACCGCGACCTCGGCAAGGGCGTGGCCGCCAGCGGCGCGCTCGCCACGCGCCTGGGCCTGGGCGGCGTGCCGGTGGCGGCCGAGACGATCGCCATCTTCACCATCATCGAGCTCATGAAGAGCACCGGCGCGCGCGTGCACCTGTGCCGCATCTCCAGCGCCCGCGGCGTGGCGCTGGTGCGCGAGGCCAAGGCGCAGGGCCTGCCGATCACCTGCGACGTCAGCATCAACTCGCTGCACCTGGCCGACACCGACATCGGCTTCTTCGACAGCCGCGCGCGCCTGAACCCGCCGCTGCGCCAGCAGGGCGACCGCGACGCGCTTTCGGCCGCGCTGGCCGACGGCACCATCGACGCGCTGGTGTCCGACCACACGCCGGTCGAGGCCGACGCCAAGACGCTGCCTTTTGCCGAAGCCGAACCCGGCGCCACCGGCCTCGAACTGCTGCTGCCGCTAGCGCTGCAGTGGGGCGAGCGCAGCGGCGCGGGCCTGGCGCGCGCCATCGAGGTGGTCACCTCGGCGCCGGCGCGCCTGCTGAACGCGGCCGACGCGGCCAGCGGCATCGGCCGCATCGCCGAGGGCGGCGTGGCCGACCTGTGCATCGCCGATCCGTCGCTCGAATGGCAGGTGGTGCCCGAGGCGCTGCGCAGCCAGGGCAAGCACACGCCGTTCTCCAGCTACCCGATGCAGGGGCGCGCGCGCCACACGCTGGTGGCCGGTCGCGTCGTGCACGACTGAGCGACAGCCGCCCGCCACACGGCACGCCGTCACAAAGAAGAAGAGGGCCCGCGTCCAGATGCTGCACTCGTTGAAGGCCGGCTGGCGCCTGCTGCATGCGGCCTCGCATGCGCTGTCGGGCTGGTGGACGATCCGCTTCACCTTCCCCCGCCTGCCGCAGGACGAGCGCAACGCGCGCGTGCAGGCCTGGTCGGCGCGCATGCTGCAGATCATGGGCGTCACGCTGCGCGTGCAGGGCGAGCCGCCCGCGCACGGGCCGGCGCTGCTCATCTGCAACCACCTCTCATGGCTCGACATCACCGCCATCCATGCGGCGCGCCACGTGCGCTTCGTGTCGAAGTCGGACGTCAAGCAGTGGCCGGTGATCGGCACGCTCTCCACCGGCTCCGGCACGCTCTACATCGAGCGCGAACGCCGGCGCGACGCCATGCGCGTGGTGCACCACATGACCGAGGCGCTGCGCGGCGGCGACCTGATCGGCGTGTTCCCCGAAGGCACCACGAGCGACGGGCGCGGGCTGCTGCCGTTCCATGCCAACCTGCTGCAGGCCGCGATTTCCTCGGGCGCCCCGGTGATCCCGGCCGCGCTGCGCTTTGCCGACGCCGCCACCGGCGAGACCAGCCAGGCGCCGCGCTACATCGACGACGACAACCTGCTGGCCTCGGTGTGGAACACGCTGCGCGCGCCGCCGCTCTTGGCCATCGTGCGCTTCGGCGAGCCGCAGCCTTCGTACAGCCGCGAGCGCCGCAGCTGGGCCCATTCGCTGCATGAAGATGTGCAGCAGCTGCGCCGCGATACCCACTGAGCGGCACTGACCGGATCGATCCGCAAAAAAAGCGCCCCGGGAGGGGCGCTGTAACGACGCAAGAAGCGCCGTGAGGAGGAAGCGGGATCGTTCGTCGTGGCGCGTGGCCGGTCAGAGAATGCCGAACACCTTCAGCCCGATGATCACGATCAGCGGGACGCCGCAGAGCCAAAGGATGATGCTTTTCATGACCGGTCTCCGTGAGGTAGGTAGGCCTCTACGGTGGCCGCGTCTGCGGCCCGCGCGTGCGGGATAAGGCAAACCAAGCGCGTGAGCGCCTGCCTACACGGCACGGGCCGGCGGTTCAGCCCGCTTCGTCGGTGGGCACGAAGCCCAGGCGGCGCGAGATTTCGAGTGCGCAGGCCTTCAGCGGCACGGCCACGCGGCCGTTCCAGTCGCTGTCGAAGGTGGCCTCGGGGCCCATGGCCGTGATGCCCAGCACCAGGTTGTTGGTCGAGTCGAACACCGGCGCGCAGAAGGCGTCGATGCCCGGAATCGGCTGGCCCAGCGTGCGCGAGATGCCGTGCAACCGCGTCTCGACCAGCAGCGCCTCGATCTGCGACTTCGACAGCTCTTCGCTGGCGCCGCGCCCGTCGGCCGGGCGCGTGCGCGCCAGGTCTTCGAGCATCATTTTTTCCACCACCTTCGGCGGCAGGTAGGCCGCGAACAGCCGGCCCGTGGCCGTGTAGGCCAGCGACATCACGGTGCCGGTGCGCAGGTTCACGTGCAGCGGGTGGATCGGTTCTTCCAGCCGCACCACGGTCGGCCCGAAGTTGCCCCAGACCGCGACCGCGATGCTCTGTTCGGTCTCCGACGCGAGCGCTTCGATGAGGGGCGAGGCTTCCTTGATCGGGTCGAGCCGCTGCAGCTTGGCCAGGCCCAGCTGCAGGGCCAGCGGGCCCAGCTCGTAGCGGCCGGTGCCGTCCTGCACCACGAAGCCGACCTTCAGAAAACTCACCAGGTAGGGGTGCGCCTTGCCGACCGGCACGCCCGCGGCCTTGCCGAGATCGCGCAGCGCCATGGGCGCGACGTGCCGGCCGAGCGCGACCAGCAATTGCGTTCCGATTTCGACGGATTGAATGCCACGTCTTGGCTTTTCCATGGGGCGCCCGGCGTGGGGGTTGAGAGTGGGAGCGAGTATAGCCATCAGGGTTTCTACTGATATTGTCGTGTTCAATCGACGATGACTGATCATCTGATAGTAACTAAACGACTTGACCATATCAACATCGCTGCCTACACTCCGCCGCAACTTAAGTCGTACACACAACACGAGAGCGAACAGAGGCAGAGATGGAACAGAACACGTGGGAATGCGATGTCCTCGTCGTCGGCAGCGGCGCGTCGGGCATGGCCACCGCCGTCACGGCGGCGTCGCAGGGTTTGAAGGTGCTGGTGGTCGAGAAAGAGCCGCGCTTCGGCGGCACCACCGCGCGCTCGGGTGGCTGGCTGTGGATTCCGGGCACGCGCCTGGCCACGGAGCAGGGCATCCATGAGCCGCCCGGCGCGGCGCTCGACTACATGAAGCACGAGACCACGACGCACTTCGACGCGGCGCGCGTGGGTGCCTTCCTCGACATGGGCCCGAAGGCCATCGACTTCTTCACGCGCCAGACCTGCGTGCAGTTCGACATGCCGGCCGTCTTCCCCGACTACCACGCCGAAGCGCCCGGCGGCCAGCCCGGCGGGCGCTCGATGGTCACGCGCCCGTTCGACGGCCGCGAGCTCGGCGCGCGCATCAAGCACCTGGCGCCGCCGCTGCCCGAACTCACGGTGTTCGGGATGATGTTGGGCTCGGGCCCCGAGATCAAACACTTCATGCGGGCCTTCAAGTCGCCGACCTCGTTCTGGTACGTCACCAAGCGCCTGACCCGGCACTTCCTGGACGTGGTGCGCCACGGCCGCGGCATGACGCTGACCAACGGCAATGCGCTGGCCGGGCGGCTGGCCAAGGCCGCGATGGACCTGGACATTCCCGTGTGGCTCTCGTCGCCCGTGAAGAAGCTCGTGGTCGAGTACGACGGTGTCTCGGGCGCCGTGGTGCAGCACGAAGGCAAGACGGTGCGCATCACTGCAAAGCGCGGCGTGGTGCTGGCCTGCGGCGGCTTCCCCTACGACGTGGAGCGCCGCAAGCAGCTGTTCCCGCACGCACCGACCGGCAAGGAGCACTACTCGCCGTCGCCTTCGACGAACACCGGCGACGGCCTGCGCCTGGCCGAGGCCGTGGGCGGCCGCGTCGACGGCACCATCCCGCACGCCGCGGCCTGGGTGCCGGCCTCGGTCACCACGCGCCCCGACGGCAGCAAGGGCGTCATGCCGCACTTCATCGACCGCGCCAAGCCGGGCGTGATCGCAGTCACGCCCAAGGGCAAGCGCTTCGCCAACGAAGGCAACTCGTACCACGACTTCGTGCAGGCGATGGTCAAGGCCTGCGAGGGCGAGCCCGAGGTCACGGCCTGGCTGCTGTGCGACCACAAGGCGCTGCGCGACTACGGCCTGGGCTGCGTCGCGCCCGCGCCGCTGCCCATCGGCCGCCACCTGAAGACCGGCTACCTCAAGCGCGGCGCGAGCATCGGCGAACTGGCCAAGGAAATCGGCATCGCCCCCGCCGCGCTCGAAGCCACCGTGCAGGAGTTCAACCAGGGCGCGCACACCGGCGACGACCCCGCCTTCGGCAAAGGCAGCAAGGCCTACAACCGCTACCAGGGCGACGCCAACGTCACGCCCAACCCCTGCGTCGCGCCGCTGGAAAACGGCCCGTACTACGCGATCAAGCTCGTCATCGGCGACATCGGCACCTTCGCCGGCCTCGTCACCGACGAGAAGACCCGCGTGCTCGACGCCGACCGCCAGCCGATCAAGGGCCTGTATGCCGTCGGCAACGACGCGGCCAGCGTGATGGGCGGCAACTACCCCGGCGCGGGCATCACGCTCGGCCCGGCGCTCACCTTCGGCTATGTCGCGGGCCTGCAGGTCGCGCAGGCCGAAGTGGCTGTGCCCCTGCACGTCGAGCAGCGCGAAGCCGTGGCCGTGCCGCGCGGCGCCTGATCCCCGTTCCGATAGTCAACCCAAGGAGCCGACCATGCCCTTTCCTCCTCACGTCGCACCGCGCCTGCTCGAAGGCCGTCTCGCGCTGATCACCGGCGCCGGCCAGGGCAACGGCCGTGCGCTCGCGCTCGGCCTGGCCCAGGCGGGCGCGCGCGTCGTCGTCACCGACATGAACGAAGCCACCGTGGCCGAGACCGCGCAGCTGGTGCGCAATGAAGGCGGCGAGGCCTGGTCGTTCGTGCTCGACGTCACCGCGCCCGAGGCCTGCCATGCACTGGCCGCGCGCGTGGCGCAAGAGGTCGGCCACGTCGACCTGCTGGTGAACAACGCCGGCATCATCATCCGCGAGACCACCAGCAGCCCGAACGCCGCGGCCAACTGGAAGAAGACCATCGACGTGAACGTGCACGGCACCTTCAACACCACGTTGGCCTTCATCCCCGTGCTCAAGCAGACGAAGGGCTCGATCATCAACATCGCCTCCATCGCCGCCTACGCGGGGCAGGCGGCGAGCCTGGGTTATTCGCCCTCGAAGGGCGCCATCAAGATGCTCACGCAGTCGCTGGCGCAGGAGCTCGCGCCGGCCGGCGTGCGCGTGAACGCACTGGCACCCGGCGTGATCGAGACGCCCATGACCGCCGCCACGCGCGAGAACCCGCAGCGCCTCGAGTCGTTCATGACGCGCATCCCGCTGGGCCGCGTCGGCCAGACCGAAGACCTGGTGGGCCCGGTGATCTTCCTGGCCAGCGACATGTCGCGCTACGTCACCGGCATCACGCTGCCGGTGGACGGCGGCTTCCTCGCCGTCTGAGCCGCACCTCTTCCTTTTCGATTTCCCGTTCCCCGTCCGTCAACCCTTAGGAGACAAAGAATGAAAACGATCCGTCTGTACAAGACCCTGCTCGCGACCGCCGCCTTCGCTGCGTTCTCGGCAGGCGCCTACGCGCAAGACATCAAGCTCGGCTACAACGGCGACCTCTCGGCATCGCCCTCGGCGCAGAGCGGCCAGGCCGCGGTGCTGGGCATGGAAGCAGCCATTGCCGACCTGAACGCCGCCGGCGGCGCGCTCGGACGGAAGTTCACGCTGGTCACGCGCGACGACGTCTCGGCACCGCCGAAGTCGATCCAGAACATGAGCGACCTGGTCGACAACGAGAAGGTCGTCGCCGTCTTCGGCCCCACCAACTCGGGCAACGCCATGGCCTGGAAGCACATCGCCAACCAGAAGAAGATTCCGGTGCTGGGCAACGTAGGCTCGGGCACCGACATCACCAAGCCGATGAGCGCCGGCGCCGACAACTACATGTTCCGCGTCTCGATGGTCGACCGCGAGCAGGTCGCCGCGCTCATGGCCTACGTGAAGCGCAACACGGCCGGCTCCAAGGTCGTGGGCCTCATGGCCGAGACCACCGGCTACGGCCAGGGCGGCCTGAAGGACATGGAAGAAATCGCCAAGCTGCAGGACATCAAGATCGCGGCCACCGAGCGCTTCGGCGTCGGCGACACCGACATGACCTCGCAGCTGTCCAAGATGAAGGCCGCCAACGTCGACACCGTCGTGGTGTGGGCGCAGGGCACGCCCATCGCGCAGCTGGTGCGCAGCATGGAGAAGATCAACTACTTCCCGCTGACGCTCACCTCGTGGGCGGCCGACAACATCACCTTCTACGACGCGGCCGGCAAGGCGCTGGCCGAGAAGCCGATCTTCATGCGCACCGTGAGCGAGACGCGCACGCCCGTGCAGCAGAAGCTGTTCGACCGCATCGGCAGCAAGCTGAAGGCGCCGGGCTCGTTCTCGTTCGCGCTGCACGGCTACGACTCGGTGCTGCTGCTGGCCCAGGCCATGAAGCAGGCCAACAGCACCGACGGCGCCGCCGTGCGTGCGGCACTCGAAGACCTGAAGACGCCGGTGCAGGGCGTGCTCAAGACCTACGAGAAGCCCTTCAGCAAGACCAACCACGAAGCCCTGACGGCCAAGGACCTGGTCTGGATCCGCTGGAAGGACGGCAAGCTGCTGCCCTACAGCGACGCGCTGATCGGTGCGCTCAAGCCGGCCGACTTCAAGCAATAAACGTCTGAGACAAAAGGAACGGGGCACCGCCTCGTTCCGCAACGGAGATACACACCATGGTTGAAGCGCTCCTGCAGGCGCTCATCAGCGGGCTCGCCGTCGGCGGTGCCTATGCGCTGGTGGCCCTCGGATTCAGCATCACGTTCACGACGACCAAGACGCTGAACTTCTCGCACGGCGAGTTCGTCTCGGCCGGCGCGTTCATCGGCATGAGCGCGCTGTTCCTCGTGCTGGGCAAACCGCTCAGTTCCACCACCTTCGGCGACGCCGTGCCCGGCGCGGGAGCGCAGCTGTTTGCGCTGGTCGCCGCGCTCGGCGTGATGGGCCTCTTGGGCTGGCTGCTCTACGTGCTCGGCGTGCGTCCGTTCGCGGGCCGCCCCGGCATGGCCTGGGTCATGAGCACGCTGGGTTTCGGCGTCATCCTGCAGAGCGTGGGTCTGGCCATCTGGGGCCCGAAGCCCGTGGTGGTGCCCGCGCCCGTGGGCGACACCGTGATCCGCATGTTCGGCGTGGGCGTGCGCCCGCAGGAACTGCTCACGCTGGGCGTGGCCGTGGTCGTGATGATCGGCTTCGACCGCGTGATGAACCGCACCATGATCGGAAAGGCCATGCGCGCCGTGGCGCAGAACGGCAACGTCGCAAGCCTCATGGGCATCAACACCAACGCCATGATGATCGGCGCCTTCGTCGTCAGCTCGGCGCTGGCGGGGCTGTCGGGCTTCCTGCTCGCGCCCATCGCGCAGGCCTCGCTATTCATGGGGCTGACCGTAGGGCTCAAGGGCTTCTCGGGCGCCATGATCGGCGGGCTGAGCAACCCGCGCGGCTGCGTCATCGGCGGCTTCCTGCTGGGCGTGCTCGAGTCGATGGTGAACCTCTGGCAGGCGCAGTGGCGCGAGGTCGCGGTGTTCGCGCTCGTGATCCTGGTGCTGGCTTTCCGGCCCACGGGCCTGTTCGGCCGCTCGACGGTGGAGAAGGTATGAAGCGCCTCGCCCATCCCGCCGCCGTGGTGCTGGTGGCGGCCGTGCTGTGCGGCCTGGTCTCGCTGTCCGGCAACGACTACTACCTGCGCATCGCCTTCATGATGTGCGTCTACTACCTGTGCGCGGCCGGCATGAACGTGCTGGTCGGCTACGCAGGCCAGAAATCGCTGGGCCAGGCCGGCCTGTTCGCGGCCGGCGCCTATGCGGTCGCGCTCATCACCTCGCGCACCGAGCTGAGCCCGTGGCTCGCGCTGGTGATCGCTGCGGTTGTCTCTGGCGTGTGCGGCGTGCTCATCGCGCTGCCTTCTCTGCGCGTGAAGGGCCCGTACCTCGCGATGGTCACGCTGGCCTTCGGCATCGTGGTCGAGAAGCTCGTGGGCGAATGGACCGACGTGTTCGGCGGCGCGCAGGGCATCTACGGCATCCGCCCGCTGACCTGGAACGGCCAGCCGCTGAGCAGCGTGCAGTGGGTGATTCTGGGTATCGTGCTCAGCGCCGCGCTGCACCTGCTGCTGCGCAACCTGCTGCAGGGCCGCTTCGGCCGTGCGCTGCTGTCGCTGCAGGCGGACGAGATCGCCTCGTCGTCGGTGGGCGTGCGCGTGTACCGCGCCAAGGTCATGGCCTTCGTGGTCGCGGCCGTCACCTGCGGCATCGCGGGCGCGCTCGTGGCGCAGCAGAACCAGTACATCAACTCCGACTTCATCACCTTCCACCTGTCGATCTTCATCCTGCTGCTGGTGCTGTTCGGCGGCGCGGGCTCGATGTACGGCCCCATCGTGGGCGCGGTGCTGCTCACGGCGACCGACGCGCTGCTCGCGCGCTGGCCCTCGGCGCAGCACTTCCTGTACGGCTTCCTGCTGCTGTTCGCGCTGTACGTCATGCCGGGCGGCGTGGTGGGCCTGTTCAACAAGTGGTTCCTGAAGTCGCGCCACCGCGGCGAAGGGGCAGGCGGCAACGGCGTGCCGGGCCAGATCGGTCCCGGCGGCGAAGGCGAGCTGCTGGTGGTGCAGGGCGTGACCAAGTCGTACGGCGGCGTGAAGCCCGCGCAGGACGTGTCGTTCCGCCTGCAGCGCGGCCACATCCACGCGCTCATCGGCCCGAACGGCGCCGGCAAGAGCACCATGATCAACATGCTCACCGGCGTGGTCGAACCCGACGCGGGCGTGATCCGCTTCCTGGGCCGCAACATCGTGGGCCAGCCGGCGCACACCATCTGCTGCCTGGGCATGGGCCGCACCTTCCAGAACCTGCGCCTGTTCGCCGACCTCTCGGTGCTCGACAACGTCATGCTCGGGCGGCACAGCCGCATGAGCAACGGCTTCCTGTCGTCGCTCGTGGCCTGGCCCACGGCCGGCAAGCAGGAGCGCGCCACGCGCGAGCGCGCGCTGCAGCTGCTCGACCTCGTGGGCCTGGGCCACCTGGCGCACTGGCCCGCCGGCAGCCTGCCCTACGGCCTGCAGCGCCGTGTGGAACTGGCACGCGCGCTGGCCACCGAGCCGCAGCTGCTGCTGCTCGACGAGCCCGCCGCCGGCCTCAACCCGCAGGAAACCGCCGAGCTCGGCGAACTGCTGGTGCGCATCGGAAAGTGCGGCGTGTCCATCCTGATGGTGGAGCACCACATGGACCTCGTGATGTCGATCTCCGACCACGTGATCGTGCTCGACTACGGCGTGAAGATCGCCGAAGGCAAGCCCGCCGAAGTGCAGTCGAACCCGCGCGTGGTCGAGGCCTACCTGGGCGTGGACGACGAAGAACCCGAAGCAGTGCCCGCCTGAGCCAGAGGACCGAAACCATCATGTTGAAAATCGAATCGGTGAAGGTCTCGTACGGCGCCATCGAGGCCGTCAAGGGCGTGAGCCTGGAAGTGCGCGCGGGCGAGGTCGTCACCATCATCGGCGCCAACGGCGCCGGCAAGAGCACGCTGCTCAAGAGCATCGTCGGGCTGGAGCCCGTGGCCGAAGGCCGCGTGCTCGTCGACGGCAAGGACTGCACGCACGTGCCCGCGCACCAGCGCGTGGGCCTGGGCGTGGCGCTGTCGCCCGAGGGGCGCGGCGTGTTCCCCGACCAGACCGTGCGCGAGAACCTGATGCTGGGCGCCTACTCGCGCCGCAACGACAAGGCCTTCGTGGAGCGCGCCATCGAACGCGAGTTCGCGCGCTTTCCGCGCTTGAAAGAACGCGAGCATCAACTGTCCGGCACGCTGTCGGGCGGCGAGCAGCAGATGCTCGCGATTGCCCGCGCGCTCATGAGCGAGCCGCGCCTGCTGCTGCTCGACGAGCCCTCGCTGGGCCTGGCGCCGCTCATCATCAAGGACATCTTCGACGCCATCCGCCAGCTGCGCAGCTCGGGTCTCACGATCCTGCTGGTGGAACAGATGGCCAAGCAGGCGCTGGGCGTGGCCGACCGCGCCTACGTGCTCGAAACCGGCTGCATCACGCTCGAAGGCTCCGGCCGCGAGCTGCTCGACAACCCCAAGGTGAAGTCCGCCTATCTCGGCACGCACTGACTTTCCCTCTCACTTCAAAGGACCACTCATGACCACCAAGAAATTCGCCAGCCAGGCCGACCTCGAAGAAAAGAAGGTCTCGTTCACCCGCCTCTCGGAGAACGCCTACGCCTACACCGCCGAGGGCGACCCCAACACCGGCGTCTTCATCGGCGACGAGGCCGTGATGGTGGTCGACACCCAGGCCACGCCCGCGATGGCGCAGGACGTGATCCGCCGCATCCGCGAAGTCACGCCGCTGCCCATCAAGTACGTGCTGCTGAGCCACTACCACGCGGTGCGCGTGCTGGGCGCGTCGGCGTACTTCAAGGAAGGCGCCGAGCAGATCCTGGCCAGCCGCGACACCTACGACCTGATCGTCGAGCGCGGTGAGCAGGACAAGGCCAGCGAAATCGGCCGCTTCCCGCGCCTGTTCCGCAACGTCGAGTCGGTGCCCGCTGGCCTCACCTGGCCCACCATGACCTTCGACGGCACCATGAGCGTGTGGCTGGGCAAGAAGCTCGAGGTGAAGATCGCGCAGGTCGGCCGCGGCCACACCAAGGGCGACACCATTGCCTACCTTGAAGACCAGAAGATCTGCTTCGCGGGCGACCTCGTCGAGTACCAGAGCACCGCCTACGCCGGCGACTGCTACTTCCGCGACTGGCCCGCCACGCTGGATCGCCTGGCCGGCTTCGGCTTCGAGAAGCTGGTGCCCGGCCGCGGTGCCGCACTGGAAAACGCCGCCGACGTGCGCAAGGCGATCGCCTCCACGCGCGCCTTCATCTCCGACGTCTACACGCTGGTGAACAACGGCGTGGCCGAGGGCAAGTCGCTCAACGTCATCTACAAGGAAACCGTGGCCGCGCTGCGCCCGACCTACGGCCACTGGGTGATCTTCGACCACTGCATGCCCTTCGACGTGACCCGTGCCTACGACGAGGCGACAGGCCACGTGCACCCGCGCATCTGGACGGCCGAGCGCGACATCGAAATGTGGAACGCGCTCGAGAGCTGAGGTGAACCAAGCCGCGCCCTCGCACGGCGCCACGCCTGCGTCCGTGCAGGGCTGGATGCTGCTCGCGATGCTGGTGTGGGGCGTGAACGTCTCGGCCGTGAAGGCGCTCACCGCCTCCTTCGAGACGCTGCCGCTCGCGGCGCTGCGCATGGGCGTGGCGTGCATCGCGCTCAGCGCCATCGTGCTGTGGCGGCGCGGCGGCGTGCCCCGGCTCACGGCGCGGCAACTCGCGGTGATGGCGAGCTGCGCCTTCCTCATGGTCTATGGCAACCAGGTCCTGTTCGCGCAGGGGCTGCTGCGCTCCACCGCCACCAACGGCGCGCTGATCATGGCGCTGAGTCCGCTGGTGTCGGCGCTGATGGCCGCGCTGGTCTTCGGCGAGCGCTTCACGGCGTGCCGCATGGTGGGCGTGGCGCTGGGCTTCGCGGGCGTGGCGGCGGTGGTGCTGAGCCACCCGGGCGCGGGGCTGTCGAGCGCCGGCATCGGCGACCTGATGCTCGCGCTGTCGGTGGTGAGTTTCGCGGTCGGCGGCGTGGGCGTGCAGCGGCTGGCGCGGCAGGTCGATCCGCTATCGATCAGCTGGGTCATCTACCTCATCGGCACGTTCATGCTCGTGGTGCACACGCTGCTCGGGCCGTCGCGGCTCGGCACGGCGCAGCTCTTTCCCGGCCTGTGGCCGTGGGCGCTGGTGCTGTTCTCGGGCATCGCGGCCACCGCCGCGGGCAACCTCATCTGGAACCGTGCGATCTCCGTCATCGGCGTGGCGCGCACGGCCGTCTTTCTCTACTGGGTGCCGGTGTTCGGCGTGCTGTTCGCGGCGCTGCTGCTGGGCGAAGTGCTCACGTGGTGGCACCTGTTCGGCTTTGCGGCGGTGATGAGCGGCACCTGGCTCGGTACGCGGCCCGTGGCTGCGCCGGCTCCTTGATTCCTTCACATGCCTGATTCATCTCTTCCCCTGCTGTTCCAGCCCTTGCAGCTGCGCGAACTCACGCTCGCCAACCGCATCGTCATCTCGCCCATGTGCCAGCACGCCGCCGAGCGCGGCCATGCCACGCCGTGGCACCTGGTGCACCTGGGCAAGTTCGCGCTCGGCGGCACGGGCCTGATCCTCACCGAGAGCACCGCCGTCGATCCGCGCGGGCGCATCGGCACCGCCGACCTCGGCCTGTGGAACGACAGCCAGATCGCGCCGCTGAAGGCCGTGGTCGATTTCGTCCACGCGCAAGGCAGCGCCATCGGCGTGCAGCTGGCGCACGCGGGCCGCAAGGCCGGCAGCGAGCCGCTGTGGGAGGGCGGGGCGGCCATCGACCCGGCGCGCATGGCGGCCGACGAAGAACCCTGGGAGCGCCTGGGCCCTAGCGCGCTCGCGGCCGGCCCCGGCTGGTCGGCGCCGCGCGCGCTCGACGCCGCAGACATGGCCGAGGTCGTGCAGCGCTTTGTCGATGCCACCGTGCGCGCCGACCAGGCCGGCTTCGACGTGGTCGAGCTGCATTTCGGCCACGGCTACCTGGTGGCGAGCTTCCTGTCGCCCAACGCCAACCACCGCGACGACGCGCTCGGCGGCAGCCGCGAGAACCGCATGTCGCTCGCACTGGAAATCGCGCAGCGCGTGCGCGCCGCATGGCCCGCCGGCAAACCGCTGTTCTGCCGCCTCTCGGCCGTGGACGGCACGCTCGACGGCTGGAACCTCGACGACTCGGTGGTGCTCGCGCGCGAGCTGAAGCGCTGCGGCGTCGACGTGATCGACTGCTCCTCGGGCGGCCTCACCGAAGAGACGCGCGCGCTGCCGGTGCCGCGCGGCCTGGGCTTCCAGGTGCCGTTCTCTGAACGTATCCGGCGCGAGGCCGGCGTGGTCACGCAGGCCGTCGGAATGATCGTCGACGCGCAACAGGCCGAGGCCGTGCTCGCCGCGGGGCAGGCCGACCTCGTCGCGCTCGGCCGCGAAGCCCTGTTCGACCCCTACTGGCCGCACCACGCGGCCGCCGCGCTCGGCGCCGATCCGCAGTACCAACGCTGGCCTGTGCGCCACGGCGTGTGGCTCGCCAAGCGCGCGCCCGGCCTGGCGCGTGCGCGCGCCGAAGCGCAGAACGCGCCACCCCACAAGGAGACCGACCGATGACCGAACCCACGACCACGACCCTGCGCATGGGCCTGATCCGCAAGCAGCCCGGCTGGACCGACGAGGCCTTCAGCCGCCACTGGCGCGAACGCCACGGCCCGCTCGTCGCGCAGCTGCCCACGCTGCGCGCCTACCGCCAGAACCGCGTGACCGACCGGCTGCAGCGTGGCATCGACTTCGCACGCGGACCGTGGGACTTCGATGGTTTCTCGCAGCTGCAGTTCGACGCCGCGGCGCAGGCCGATGCGGCCTTCAACACCGGCGAGCTGGCGGCAGAGATCCGCGCGGACGAGCGGCACTTCCTGGGTGGGCTGCACATCGTGACGGTCGAGCAGACCGAGGTCATCGCGCCGCCGTCGCCCGCGTCGTCGGTGGGGCCGGCGATGCTCAAGCGCATCTCGACCCTGCGCCGCCCGGTCGCGCAGTCGGAAGAAGATTTCCGCCGCGAATGGAAGGTGCACGCCGACCACGTGCGCCGCATGCCCGGCGTGGCCGGCTATCGCCAGAACGTGGTGGTTGCGCGCGAGCTCGAGAAGGGCACGCCCTGCGGCTACGCCGAGCTGCCGATCGACGGCATCGTGGAACTGTGGTTCGAGAACACCGACACGCTGAACGCCGCGTTCGCCTCGTCCGAAGGCCAGCGCACCATGGCGCACGCCAAGACCTTCCTGGCGGAGATCACGGCCTTTGTGGTGGAGGAGTATCGGGTGGTGTGAACGCCGCGCTTGCGTAGTGCACCGACGTGCTCAGCGCCGGGATCACCGGGTGATGGGCGGCGGGGTGCGATACCCGCGCGGGGACCGTGCCGATGGGCGCGATCTCGCGGGTGCGAGCAGGCGCCGCGGCCTCCGGCTCCATGCCGCGCCCGGGCGGCTCGGGCAGGAACAGCCCGCGCCGCAGCGACCAGATGCAGGCGCCGAGGCGCAGCAGCTTCTCGACCTTCACGTCATGCGCCGGATCGTCCGGCGACTCCTGCGCGATCAGCTCGCCCAGCTGCGTGAGTGCATCGGCGGGCGTCATGCCGCGCCCGATCCGTGCCACTTCCACCATGGCCGCCAAGGCCTCGGTCTTGTTCATCGCTTGCCCCCTGTTGCTTGTCTCTTGCTACGAAGGACAGCATGCCGTTACGCGGTGCATCCAAAAGTAGTCCGGCGCGCCGTCGGGTCGTCGATTGAAATCTCGTCGCTGCGCGGGGCGGGGCGTACGCGGGGGGCGGCGCAGTGCATCCCGCCGGGGGAGTGACAACAGATCAGGGGGCCGCCGCCGTTCGAGTCGGCGGGGCGGCGGTGTCCGGCTCAGTGCGCGTCATTCGCTCCGGATGGCAGGAAGGCGAGGCACTGGCGCAAGGTCGCCGTTGGGTGGCTCGGGTCATCGATGCCGGAGAGGACCACGCTGCTGAGTTCGTCGAGCCGCCCGAGGATGCCGGGAAGCCGACGTGAGAGTGTGTGCGGGTCGAAGGAGTCGGATTCGACAAGCGTTTGCAGGATGCTCAGCCAGTCCAGCGACTCGCATGCCGCACTGCAGATGACTTCGCGCCGGTCGGCGTCAAGAAAGTCTTTTTCTTGAGGCGGATGCTGTACCGGCTTGGGCGGTCCAGCTCGAGTGAAGGCGCGGGGGACGGTGTTGCTAGACTTCTTGGTAGCCATGGTGTGCGGTTCTTTCTAGGGTTTGCACGTTGTGGTCAGGCTGGTTCGGTGTTCCACCACCGTTCCGGCCGCCTTGATTTGCCTCAGAAGATCGCGACCGTCTGGCACGACCGCGAGACGCCCTGAGACGCGGCGTTCACGTCATTGCCTCGAGGTCGGTTCCTTCGCTTGATCGAGGGCCCGGCTCAACCAATCGGCACCCAACCGCCTCAACTTGGCCCAGTGATTGGGGGTGAGGCGGATCGAACCACTCTTCTTGCGCACGTCGTCCGGCAGTGGGGGGCGACCCATCTTCGAGCGCTCTTCGGGGTTTGTTTTCGTCATGGGCTGCTGGTTCTCCGTGCTATTAAGCGTAGGACGGAAACTGGATGAGCCCGAGCTTTCCGCGTGCGGTTTTGCCGCATGCGGGGACATCAAATGTTGTTCACGGCAAAGAAAGAAAAACTCACGATGCCTGGAGTGGCGCACACGGTCGATCTGCTCCCTTTCAGCCGTACTAGGACAACGTCAAAGAGTGTTTAAAGCTGGCCTGAGACAAAGAAAAACCCGCGAGGCCTGTTGGCATGCGGGTTTTCGGGAGAGCTGGCGAGACGGTGCGATGCGGTCCCATGGTGCCTTCGACGGGAAGCGAACCTGATTTCAGGGGCTGAGCTAGGCGGAATCAGCGAGCCGCCCGTCCCTCTGAAAGCTTCACTGAACTAAGTTGATTTGCAGGGCTTTTTCCCAGATCGACAGGTGAGTTGGTCAGGACGTCGGGTGCCCGTAGAAATCGCTCAGGTCGAGCACGCACCGACGGATGGAGCGGAAGTCAGTGCGAGGCACAGCAAAGGCGAAATCGGCGGCGGCTTCACCCAGATCGAGCACCCCCTGCGGCGCCCTCGCTGTGTTGATCAGGTCTACGTAGCAGCCGTAGTCGATGCCATAGACATTGAACCTTTTACCCGGGGCGTCCTTGGCTGAGATCCCCTTTCTCAATACGTGAAGTACACGCTCGTCGTAGAGGAAATCGATCAGCGCATCCTTGGTTCCGGCTTGAAGCAAGAAAGCCTTTGTCTGCCGCTCTTTAATGACCCTATCGACGATCCATTGCAGCAGTTCCTTTGCTCTCTCGTTCGCTGATACCGCTGCATCCTTCGAGCCTTGATACCACTGTTGTGCAGCGTTCCTGACGTGATTTACCGAGATCGTCTCCGCATTGGCTTTCTGCGCTGCGTGACTGAGTATGTGTATGGCATCCCTCGGCACGCCCTCGCATGCTCGCACCACTTCGCTGAAGGCATTCGCCTGTGTGAATCCAGCTGAGAGCAGTGCAGAAATATCGGCCGGCGGGGCGATCCTTTCGGTACTGAGAGCCGCTTGGACATGCTTCAGAACTAGATTCTTGAAAAACTCGACGGCAGTCGCTTCGTCGTTGTCGAAGACCATGTGATCGTCGAGATTGATTGCGGGTGTGACATCTGCGCCAACTTGGATCCCGATGTGCCCCACGGCGGGATCAACGATCAGTAGGCGGCTTCGCTGCTCAATGGCGGCGATTTTTACCGTGGCGCCTTTGACGGGGAGGATGGCGCGCCGAATAAGGTCCGCGAGCAAAGGCTGAAGATCAAGAGGAACTTCGCTCCACTCATCTATCAACAGCCAGAGTCGCGCACCTGGCAGTGTGTCCACAATCTTCTTCATAGAAACACCGACCGCGCCAAAGTTGACACGGTAGCTCTCTTGCCCGGTGGTCACGCGCTTGCTTGAGGTCGCCTCTTTGCTGGCTTCGCTTCCCTTCGCAGATGCACTAAGCAGCGGACCTTTGTCCGCCCAACCCCCTGTAATTCCAAGCTCGCCTGACCCGGTCCGCTCGCCAGAGGCGAATTCCTCGACGGTGGTAGGGCCGGCGACGCGAACGGTGGTGTGAGCGTCAAAAAGTTCGTCGAGTGCAGGCCCTGCCTTGCCCAAATCAACAACGCCATCGTTAGTGATTGCTTGCTCGAGGAGGGCTCCGTGAATAGCTGCCAAGACATCCACAAGTAGCCTGGTTGCGCGCTGCGGCAATGGCACGGATGGATCGCCGTAAATTCCACCTGCGGAGCCGATGGTTCGCATATCGATTTGAATCGCAAGCTCACCGGCCTTCAGGCGGTTCTGCCGCAGCACCGTTAAGAGGTGAGTTTTTCCTGTGCCGCGCCGCCCAAAGATCAATTGATGATCGACTGATGTGACAGCAGCAAACACAGCGCCGAAGTCGACAAACGTTCGATGCAGAACGTCATCGTCTTGTCGTTCGGCTCGCTTCGCGATGCGAAGAAACGCGAGGTTTGTCGGGAGAAGGCTCATTGGCGCATCATAGTGTCGCGCCACATGTTTGCTGCGGGTATTAGTCGGGTGTGCTGAGGTGTGCGTGCTGGAAGGTCTTCGCACACGGCGCGGAGTGTGCGTTGTCCCAGCTCTGTCCCAGTCAAGAAAAAAGCCGTTGAACATCAACGGCTTGCTGGTGCTTCGACAGGAATCGAAAATCAGGCTGTAGGGTGCATGAATGTTAGGTATTTTGATTCTCGAAATCAAAGATACCGACAAAAGTACCGATAAATCTCAGCGGCAGCTCAGACGAGGCCGAGCAGTTCAAGATTTTCGCGTCTATATGAATGCTGAATGCGCAGCCAGCCGGCGTTGTGTTCCAGTTTTTTCAACGTGGTCCAACTGTTTGGGAGGCGCCTCCGGCCTTGGCGCACGTCACAAGGGCATCCTAGGCCTCACCGCGTGCCTTGAGCACTCGCCTATTCGCGTTGCCCCAGCGCGTGTGACCGGCCGCGCTCGGCCCCGCGAAGGCGCGCCTTGGGGCCTAAAAAAGTAACTTCGGCGAGGATTGGGCTGTACAAATATACAGTAGTCGAACTACCATGAGCCCATGGAAAAACGTGCGTGCAGCCCTCTGGATTGCTGCCTGCGCCCACCGTGGCGCGACGAACGACTACACACGAGCCGCCAGACCAGACCACGCGACCACGGAATGGTTGGCGCCGATCACGGCGGCTGAACCAAGAACACCGCGTGGAACCATCTTTCGCTCATGCGGGCTACTCCTGTATTTAAATGCAGTACTGCGGCAGGGTGAACCATTAGATTTTCGTTTGTTTTATCTTGTTACTCTCTGGGGTCGTATATGTCAAAGTTTCTAAGGACGCTGCTTTTTATTTCTGGTTTCTCACCGGTTTTACTAAGCTTGGCCGCAGTCCGATACCTACAGTTCGGCTGGCATACTGAAATATGGCAGCTCATGGTGATTGGAATCGCAGGGATTGCTATCCCGTATCTGGTGATTAAGGAAATTGCCACAAGAGCGGAAATAGTCGAATTTAGCGCAAAGAAAATTGAGCCTAACGATCATATGTTGCTCACGTTTTTGTTGAGCTACATATCCCCGTTCATAGCTCGAATGAGCGGGTTGGACTTTGACAGTATTTTGATTGGTGTAGCTTTGCTGGCAATCGTACTATGGTTTATTCCCAGTCTTCCTGCGCATCCTGTATTGCGTCTGTTTTCTGTGTATTTTTATAAAGTTGAATCAGAGTTTGGAATGGTCTACACCGTTATATCGAAGCAAGAGCTTCTTGCGGTATCGGAACTGACTCGGGTTCATCAAATTTCTTCGACAATGCTGATGAAGGCAGGCTAATGTTTACGCTCTTTGCTCTACTTAAAGATCATGACCCGCGGATTATGAAATTCGCATTGGATCAAAATGTTCAGCAGGAGTTGACGGATTACCTCAATCTTCAGGAGATTGAGTTTCGAAGAGGCAAAACGGAAATTGAGTTTGATGGGCGGTATAAACCCGATGCTGATGAACTTCTGTTCATCTCGCAGTTTGATGACGTCTACGGCGTACGGCGTGCTGTTCAAAATCCCACCGGAATACCGATAATAAACCCGACGCCTGAAGTTTTTGGAAAAATTATAGCCTTGTTCGTAGGTCGGGCCAGAGCTGGCGTGACTTCTGTGCTACTGCAGAATTTCGACAAGCGAAAGGTAATGTCTACAGATGGATTTTCTCTCTTCCATTCACGAAATGTGTTTAAGAAGATTGATGGCATTGGATTGACGGTTGATTGGAAGCTGTCCGCAATCTTGGACAATCAGAAGCTTAGCTTTCTAAGCTTTCACAACACCAGGCAAATATTCGATCTTACCGTGCACTACAGAGAGGCAACCAACGAGGATATACACAACTTCTCGAAAATCCCCGGGGTGCACGTTGCTGACATAAATCAATTGATCTCTCTCTCTGACGGGTGGATTCGGAGAAAGTTTGCAATGGTGCAGCAAAGCGGGGTTCTTGAAAAAGTCACTTCGGCACAGATGGCGGTTGCAGCAAGAGAGTTTCGCATCCCGTTGAATTACCAAGCGAATGGTGCAGGGGAGCCGGTGCTGCATCTTCCTTTGAATAAGAAAGAGCTTAAGGATTTGCTTAGATTTCTTGATGAGGATTTTTATAAATCCTCTCTTTTGAACACGCACTATGTGACGAATTCAAAGCGAGAGATTAACAGGATTTGAAAATCATCTGGCGGGCCGGTGTCCGATGGTGCGACGAAAGGCTCACGTTTATTAACAAATGAATAGCACTTCAGCCGTCTGAGGTGTCCACGCTTGCGTGCCTCCCGATGGAGAGGGCTCCAGAACCATTTCCTTCTTACGGCAGAAGGTAGGCGGCGAAGATGGGGCAGAGTAAAGGCCTGTCTCGAACTTGACCTCAGGCTCTCCGGACATCGGAGGTGGGCCGCGTTTCCGTCGGTTTTCGCTCAAGTGGCTAATAGCTGCTAAGTATTCTGGTAACAACTTCCAGAAACCATGTTTTCTGTCCGTGCGCCCCTTTGCTAGTAGCCATGGCTACCAGCAATCACTCGGCAAGCATTGATGTTTTGCGTCCGAGTGCCCGTGCTTCACCGCTCCACAGCCGAGCTGCCGAGTGATTGCTAGTGATGTGCGCCGTACAGTAGCCGTCAAGCGGCTGGTCATTGAGCGTTTAGGCGCTCCGCAATCTCACGCGCCCCAAGGCTTCGCACTGATGCCAGACTTTCAAGCTGCGCTGCACGCGGACGCGCCTTGCCTTGCTCCCAGTGGTAGATCGTTTGGCCCGAAACGCCGACCAGCGCGCCGTAGTTCGCAGCTGACAGCCCCAGTTTCGCCCGATGTGCCGCCAGCCGAGTTGCACTAAACCGGCGCTTTGTGTCCGAGTCGTTTGCATCGTCTGGTGTCGCCGCAGCGGCCTGGCGTGTAGTGCCCTTGCTAACTCGCCGAAGTTCTTTTTCCAGTGCCACTACTTGCCGACGCAGATCAGCAATTGCTGAGCGATGGCTTGTCGAGGCCTTCTTGAGCGTTTCGATCTCTGCGCGGACCTCTTTTCGAGCTACGCGAGAGATTTCAGCTTTGAGGATTGATGTGATGTCAGGCATGGCGGCATTGTGACCCCCTCGGGATTCGGAATTGCCTTATCGAAGGTGTATGCGGCAGGATCGGCTTGACGATCTTTCAAGGAGCCCTTGGAATGCCTCTCAAAATCTCATTGGCCAAATGGGCGGCCCAGCAGTTCGACCCAGCCCCAACTGATCGCACTCTGCGCCGCTGGGCGAAAGCGGGCCAGATCGTCCCAGCGCCCATCAAGATCGGGCGCACCTACTATGTCGAACCTACGGCGAGGCACATTGCCGAAGTCTTGTCAGATGGCCGGTTGGTGAACCGGCTCCGGCGCGGGTAGCGCCACTCGCGAAGGGAGGTACGCATGACGACGCGAATCGGCAAGCGGAAGGTTGCCCGAGCCCGGGAAACCCTCAGCCGGTCTGGTTTGGTGACGGACTGGGAGTTGAGCGTGCACGCATGGTCCACAAAGGAGGACGCGGGCGGACACTGGAAGCGGACGGATGGTCTGCACCTGACCGTGCGTGGAGAATTCACCGAGGATGTGTCTGGCGTTACCAAGTTCGACTTCTTGATATACCCAGAGGCTGATATAGATGCTCGACGGAGCACGATTCCCTTTGTTGGATCTTTTCTTCGGTGCAAACCGATTCTGGAGGCTGCCGTCACGCTTTCTGAATCGCACTTCAATGCGATGGTGTCGGCGGCGGTTGCAGGAAAGTTGGGCGCGCTGCAGGTGGCGTTCGAAAAGTTGCGGTATGGAAGCGGGCCTATTTCATCGATGCTACTGAGCACGTCAAAAGAAATCGAATGATGTATCGCTAGTCTCAGCCGGATGCGCGGTCAGTTAAGGTGGAACGACGGGACGCTCACTGGTAAATAGTATTTACGGAAGATCTCGTCCAAGACCGGCCCAAAGGAGTCTTCATGAACCGAACTACCTGCGCGCTATCAGCGCCATTTTTGGCCCTATTGGTGTCCTCACAAGCATGGGGCCAGAGTGCCGGCGTTGTCGCAGTCGGCGAAGGGGACTGCAGAAAGAGTGACCGCGTTGTAATCGCGACTCGCAGAGGCTTCACACTTGCGGAGCAATATCGCGGCAGGTTCTACAAGGACTACCGAGTTTCCGGCGAGCTGAACCGCTATGGCTTCAAAGACGTGGAAGTCGAGGGGCGTGACGGTCGCATCTATATCGACGACTACCAGGCATCGGAAGACCGGGCGAAAGAGTGGTGCTTCGAGGAAGATTGACCTAGAGCAGCACGTCAACCGGCGAGACGAACAGCATGCGCATCCGCTGACTCACATGCGGCGGATACCCGGCCCTTCTAGCGGCGGCTTCCTTCGTCTCGTCAGGAAGAATGCAGATGATTTTCAGCTCGTCATCCACGGCATTGGCTGCGACTTCCAAGGCAGATAGACGCCGCTCACTGCTGAGCATGATGACCTTCGCCTTTGATGATCACGCGCTGAATGAACAGGACGGCCGAACCGGCAGAGAGCCCGAGCCTGGAGCGAGCATCTTCCTCGCTTTCGCCGATGTTCATTCGGAAGACGGGGCAGTGATTCATTGAGCACTTCTCAAGGCTCGCAAGGCGCGTTTCGGTTGATCGCATTCCGGCTCCTCAGTGCGGCCCATACCCGGGCACATGGCTGCGGATCATTTCCACCACGGCCGTGTAGTGCTCGGGAAGCACATTGGCGCTCAAGTCATTCGGGGTGAGCGACGCAAGCAGCGCGCACAACTCTGGGTCCGGGTGTCCGTCTGGTGGCATTGGCGACCGGAGCAATTCGGACAGTCTTTCAAACAGCTGAGCCATTTTTTTCCTCCAGTGCTTTCAAGCGACGATCAAAGTCATCGACCTCCACGACCCGCGCGAGCCCGTTGATCGCTGTCATGAGCGCTGCGGCCTGGCTCACGGGGATCTGCCCGCTTGCCGCTGCCCTGAGCACTGCGTGGCCCTTCTGCGTAAGGTCGCCATCCTCGGGGATTGAAATGGGTTGCGCCTCTTCGCTTGCTTTGATCGGCGGTAGCACCCGTTCCAAAAGCAGTCGAGCCGCCCCTACGTCGCCACCCTTGGCCTGCTCGGTCAGCTTGGCGATGATCTCCGGCACGCATTCGCCGATGGCTAGACGCAGCTTCTGGGCTGCGCTCGTTCCAGGCGGTCGCCCGTTTGGATTGCCCGAGGTGCCGGGCTTCCAAAGGTGATCATTCTTTGTTTTTGAACCTGCTTTTTCAGTCATGGGATGGTGCTCAGCGCGCCGGCTTTAAGATTGAGGAATGACCTATGCCGACTTCCTCGTGTGGAAATTCGTCTTCCTCGTGGTGGCGGCGTTCATCTATGGCTTTGTGAAGGCCTGGAAGCGTCATTGAGATCCGGTCCCCGCTACCGGGGCACCCTTGAATGTCAGCTCCTGTAGGGCCGATGGAACTGCGAGTGCGTTGGTCCGCGTTGCTTGCATTCGACGTAAGGCAAGTGCAGCTTCCTCCGGCGACAGGGCCAGTTCTGCAAGTCTGCTCTGAACACGTGGGAGGGCGGCGCGGCCGGCAAACTCAAACGGGCGCAACATCGTCTGAATAAGAGTAGATCCCTGAGCGCCGCTGATGAGGCCTTGAGGCAACCCGGCATCGCTCAGTACGCGTTCAATGAAGTACTGGCTCAGCATGTTCTGAGCTGTGGGCGAGCCCACGGACCGGCCAGCCGTCTCTGAATACTCCTTGCGCGCCAGGTCACGGGCCACGTTCTCCAGAGCGTGGATGTCCTCGGTGTTCATCGTCTGCGCCAACGTTTGGTCTCGGCCTGTGGACCGCTTGACCGAGTCCTGAGCCTTGCGCATTGCCTTCATGAAGGAATTCCCCTGTTCCTTGGCACTTCCCCCGAAGCTGGCGGCAGCCGGCGTGTACGCCTCATCGAGGCCGCGAGCCACATCCATCGAATTGATCTGACGCGACATGGCCGCGTAGTTCTGGTTTGCCTCCCGATACGCGGGAGCGAGTTGTTCCAGCGTGGCATTGAGGTCGCTACGTGTCTGCATCAGCGCGCGGAGGTCTTCCGCACCAATTGAAGAATTGGCGCCACGCGCCTTGCTTATCTGGTTGTCGAGGGCCTTCTTCACCCAATCCAGACCCTGCACAGAGCCGATGTCGTCAATCGTTTCTCCGGTCTCTGCCGCCAACCTGCGGGCGTCCGTCACCGCAGCGCGGATTGATGGACGCTCCATGAGGCTTGCAATCTCGGGTTGCATTGAGGCGGCCATCTCGGGATCTACGCCAGCGCTTCGAGCAGCCGCGTAATCCTCATTGGCGAAGATGCGGCGCCCCTCGTTAATGTCGTCGTAGTAGCTCCCGCTGTTCGGGCCGGTCGCCGCAACGTCATCGATTGCACCCGCCCGTGCCGCCCGTTGCTGGGCAAAGCGTTGCTGAAACGCCGGAGCAGTCTCCGGGTTGTTGAGTAGCGTGCGCTCAAGTTGAGCAAGGCCCGGATCTTGTGCGGCTTGCCCAACGGTGGGGTTACTTCCTGGCACTAACGGATGTGCGCCAACAAGGCTCCTGGCTGCTTGCTCTGGATTGGTTGCCGAACGGAGCAGGATGTTGCCCGCGATACGATCTTGGCCAGTTCGCGTCGCCAAGTCACGAACGGCACGCACGGCACCCGAAGCGGCGCCCCCAACAGCGCCAGCAACACGGAGCGCAGGCGGGAGGGTCCCACCGATGGCAGCACCAAACCCGGCTGCTTCCGGATCGACCAAGCCAGCGCTTGCCGCGCCAGTCGCCGCCCCTCCAGTCGAGCGAAGCAGCATATTCCCTGCCGCACTGGCTAGCGTTGTGGCTGGCGCTCCGCCAACAGTGAACCCGCCAGATGCAAGAGCATTCCCCAGCCGTCCTGCTCCAGCCAGTCGAGCGGCGCCCCCCAAGACAGGACCGACCGGCGCGGTTGCCAACACATTGCCGGCCACACGGCCAACATTCGCCGCCACGCTGTCTCCATACGTGCTCTCGAAGTCCTGCTTTCCTGCGTCGTTCATTGCGCGAACCCGAGCACCTTCCCCCATCTGACCAGTGACCAATCCCGATACGTTCGGGCCCGTGCCGGCTAGCCGGTCATACCCAGAGGCCAGTAAATTCGCTCCCGTGTCGATGATGTCCTTCACGCCGCGAGCTGCACCAATCGACGCCCGTCCATCCGATGCGACATCCACCAGCCCCGACAGTGGAGACAGGCGCGCTGTGGCGTTGATGAGCCTTTCTGCAGTGGTCTTGTCGCGTTTTAGAGCGCCCTTATCCGTCGATTGACGTGAGAGTCCTTCACCTTCTACGCCCTGGGAGAGTGCCTGCGCCTCCGCAGCTTTGGCTTGCTGATACTGGCGAAGCAATTCTTCGGTGCTCATGTTCGCGAACGGTGATGCTTCTTTTGCATCGGCGGGCTGTGCCGCCGCTCCACGGCTGGGAAGGCGCGCCGCTACTTGCTGTCCGTACTGCAAGGTGGTGGGGGCATTGGGGTTGCGCGGGTCGGAGACGGCCACACCCCGGCGAGCTTTCTCAAGTCCACCGGGGCCGCCGTAGTAGAAGGCTCCAGCCAAGGCTGGATCACCGCCTGCGGCTTTGTAACCTTGTTGAAGGTAGCGGATGCCAGCTCGGGCGTTTTGCGTCGGGTCATTGATGTCCCAATCCTTGTCGGCGACGCCCGCGAAGGTGCCAGGCTTGATCTGCATTCCACCAACCGCGCCTGCGTTGGAGGTCTTCGTGTTCTTGCCAGCACTCGACTCCTGCGCGTAGATGCTGCGCGCAAGGTCTGCCACAGGCCCCTTCACCCCTTCCAACGACAACGCGTTTTCCAGAGGATCCTTGGCAGCCTTGTACATCGCCAGCAGGCGCTCAGTGCTCACATTGCTGAAGTCGCTCATGGAATTTCTCCGCGCTTTCGAAGCTCGGCTTCCATGGCCGCGGTATCCGCCGCCTTTGCTTCGCTGAAGGATGAAGGCTTCTTGTTCAGGCCACTCGAGTTGGTGCCGCGCTTCAACGGCATGCCCCCACGGCTCTGGTACTCAGCCAGGGTCGCATCGTCTACGCCGGCAACAACGTTTTGCTTCACCGCATCGAGGTTGCGGCGTACCTGGGAAAGGCCGGTTTTTAGCTGTGCGTCTGTCGAGAGAACGCCCGTGCCAAGCTCGTTCAGGAGCCGCTGAAGTTCCTGGTTCGTGACGGCAGCACCTGACCTGTCCTTCAGCGTCAAGTTCTGCAGCTGTGCGATCTTCTGCCGCAAAGTCTTGCCCTCATCGGAAAGCAGGAACTGGGGCAGGCTTCCGGTCTTGCCGTAGCCCGGAATATCGCCTCGCTGGCTGTACTTGGAAATCTCGGATTCGATCTCGCCTAACAGTGATTCGAACTGGGGGACATTCGTCTTGTCGAGCTGTGCAGAGAACGCAGTCACCTTCTTGTCTACGCGATCAAGGTTCGACTTGTCGGAGGCCAGCTGCTTGGTCTGCGCCAACTCTTGAGAACGGATGGCCGCTAGCTCCCTTGCCCTGGCATCGTTCATGTCTGCAGTCCGGCGCGAATTGGCGATGGTGGCTGCGTTGTTGCCCATCGACGTTTGCGCATTCAGCAGAGAGTCTGGCGATGCCGTCTTTTGCTGCACGCTGACCACTTCAATCTGCCCGGTGGCAGGATTCACCCGTTGGGTTTGCAGCGTGCCGCCGAGGTTCTCTGTCGTGAACTTCCCCAGCGCCTTCTCGGCGTCAGCGCCCCAGCCCTGAGCGGTTCTTCGAATTTGATTCGGGTCGTTGCGGGCGGAGTAGATTCGAGCCTTGGCGTTATCCACCACCTGCCTTGGTAGCTTGTACAGCTGTGCTGCCTCGTTCAACGTCTGGATAGCGTTTTCTTCTGTTGGGTTCACAAGAACCATGTTCGCCGCGCTCCTAATGCCCTCGGCCGCAGCCTTGGCAGCCGCAATCTGAAAATTCTGTTGCTCAGTTTGAAGCTTCTGATGCTCCATCGCGGGCTTGTATAGCCCCCGTTGCTGGAGTGCTTGCCCTACATCGCCACCAGAGGAATAAGCCTGTCTTGTGGCTTGGTCGTCTGCGATGCCCTGCCTGGCTTGCTGCAATTGAAGTTGCTGCATCTCGCGTTGAGAGCGCTGCTGTTCAATTTCCATAGGCGACAGAAGAGGCGTCACGCCGCGACCAGCTTGAAGAATGATGTTTGGATCGAGTGGCATCGCTTACCCCGTGTATCCGTTGCTGGTGATGAAGTTGCCGAGCGTGTCGTTGCTGCCGACGTAGCCGGTATAGCCGCTGTATCCGCCACCGCCTTGGGAAAGCAAGTTGTTCCAACCCGCCGCGTTGCTGGGGTTGGCGGTGTTCCAGGCATTCGCTGCTTGGTTGAGGCCTGAGCGAAGGGCATTTCCGCTCGCAATTGCTCCGGCAGACTGCGCGGCACCAGCGGAAAGCAAGTTGTTCCCCACGTTGTTGCCGACCTGCTGATTGCTCGACCCCACCCTCGCGGCGGCGTTCTGGCCCATCCCAGAAACGCCACTCAGGAAGTTGTAGATTCGATTCTTGTTGTCGTTGTATGCGCCGAGGTTGGTGTTCCAGGTGCTCTGCGCACGATTGAAGGCGTTATCGAATTTCGTCCCGGCATAGTCCTCGTTGAAGCGCATCAACTCCTTCATCGCTGCGCCCGAAAGGAAATTGCCGCGCGATGCTTGCCCGCGCTCAATACCCTGAGTGCCCTGGTTCAGGCCGAACTGATAGCCGGGGTCGTTCTCCAAGTCGTTGCCCGTGAAGCTAAATTCTTCTCCGTTTCGATAGGGCCGAAGGAGCGACCCATATGTGGGGTCGGCTGCCATCGCAGCGTTTTGCGCATCTTGCTCTTCGTAGTATTTGGCGATGGCCGCGCTCAGGCCTTCTTCGTCAATTGTGGAGCCGGGGCCTATCGCACCAGCCGCAGCGCCGTTGGCCTGCCTGTCTGGGCTAGTCCAAAGCGACGACCTGTCCGGGTTCTCGTTCCGTGCGGCTTGCTGCTGGAAGTAATCGTGCGCACCTTGAGCGCCCAATGCGGCAACGGCCTCTGCGCCCGTTCGGTACATAGGCCCGGCATTGGGTGCAGTGGACTGCCGCGTGTATTGACTCATCAACTGCTGGCGCACCTGATCGGGCGTCAGGCCCGTGGCGAGGCCCATGGAGGTGCGCCCACTCGATCCGACCCCACCAATGCCAAGATACTGGTTGAGTCGGGACTGTGCCGCACCACCAGATTGAACCCATGGAGAGAGGTCTTGGCGCGTTTGTGCAGCCATCATCATTTCCATCTGTGATGCCTGCTGAGCTGCGTCAGATTGCGCGTTCGCTGCACTTTTCGCGCCATCCGCCGAGATGGCTGCTCCCGCGACCCCTGCAGCAGCAACCCCAGCGGCGACCGAGCAGTATTGTTTGCCCAAGCCATCCTCGCAACGCTCCCGCTCCAACCGGCTTTCGATTCTCTGACGACCCATTTCAACCCCCTATGTATTTCGTGTACAGCATCTCTGTCGGCGTCCAGCCCATGTGCTTGAAAAGCGGCCCCGCATCCAGCGATAACTTCGTACCTGTGAATAGCTTCTGAACGCCTCTGGCCTTGAGCGTCTTTTCGACAAACTCAAAGAGCCTCAGCGGTGTGCGCCCAGTTCGGTGCTGGGGTGCGACGTAGTAAACGTCTGTGAAGGCGCTCAGACAGGCCTTGTAGTGAAGGTGGGTGCGGACAAGGCTGACGTGATAACCAATGACCACGCCGGCATCGCGAGCAGCGACGATGTGCAGAACGCCCTCCCGGGCGTGCTTGTCATAGGAGCTGAAATCGATGTCCAGAGGGATGGCATCGCGGTTCATTGCAACTTCTTCCCAGTGCGATGGCCACAGGTGGGTCATCTGCTCACGCACATCAAACCAGTCTTCGACGGCGAAAGTGATCATTGCGTCTTGATGTCCGCGATCAAGTGAAGGCGTTCATTGGCAGAGCCGTTGAAAACTTCGTGCTCCGCATGCGCATTGAAGTCCCAAACCTCGCCGGGGCGCATGTAAACCTGCTCATCTCCTGCCTTGAAGATGCAGCCTGGTTCGCTCTGAAGAACGATGTGAAATCGCTTGTACGTGTTGGCGTACTTGCCCTTGGTGTCGGAATGCGGGTAGATCCGTCCACCGGGTGCGAGGCGAGTGACCATGACGCGGCCAAGCATGACGCCTTGGACCCTCGCCATAAGTGCGAAGACCAGTTCCCGAGCCTGCGGGAGGACGAGCATTGCAGAGGTGTTCTCACAGATCAGCTCGTCGCCGATCTTCTTGCTGGCGGGATCCGAGAAGCGAAGGAGGATGTCGCTTACCTCTTTGTGAGGCGAAAGATCGCTGTAGGACTTGCGGATGTTCTCGCTATCCCAAAGTTCGGGATGGTGCTGGAGGGCAAGCAGCAGCGGCATTACATCCACACCCTGGGCGATCTTGAGGAAGTTATTCACGCGTGGCCCGCTCCTTCGTTAGCATCCCTTCACTTTGCCAGTCTGGTCGCCTTGGCTCCAGCCGGTTCTCCACCGTTATCTGTCGTCATTTACCGCTCGGTCGCCATCTCTACCCACGAGGCAAGGTCATCAAGCCGGTAGCTGAACCGCCCGCCATCCACCCCAATGGCATAGAAGCGCGGGCCGTTCCCTTGCTGTCGCATGGCTTTCAGGTGGCCGGCCGAATAGCCCAAGAGTTGTGCTGCCGCCCTTTCATTCACGCGGAGGTCACCCGAGACAACAACCCCTTGCTGAGTGGCGTAGAGCAACAGTCGGTTGGTAGCGAGCTGGATCGCTTCTATCAGTGCGTCCTGCGAGCGGTTCATCTCTGTACTCCATCCTCAACAATGGAGAGTTGCTGGCCGGAGGGCTCCTTCGTCTGGTTGCCGCTTTTCGTGATCGACTCGCTCTGCGGGCGAACTTGTTTTGCGGGAGCGTAGGGGGCTGGGTCGTGCGCTGTGAAGTCATCGGCAAAGTCATCCACAGCCATATCCAGGAGATCCACTAGCGCATTGATGAGGCCCATTTCAAAGGTGAGATCCGCATGCTTCCAGTCTGCATCGTTTGCGAACTTGCATTGAAGCTCCAAGGCGTGCTGCCTGACGCGCAGCATGTTGCGCTTTAGGCGATCAATGTCGCGCGCCTGTTCGGCAAAGGTGGGCTTGTCTGCGTTCGGCTCGGCAGGTTTCGCGATCAGACCGAGTTGCTCAGAAAGAAGTCGAACGTGGATCGGGTGAAGGTCAACAACGTAGCTGTCACCCATCGATTCGTTCTCCAGCCTCAGGTTTCCGTTATCGAGCGTTTCGATGTTCAAGTGCGGAATGTGTTCGTTCATGACTTGCTTTCAATGCGAGGTTCTCAACACAGGAGATGGCTTCTCTAGAAGGTGACCGTGAGACGGTGTAGAGAGCACCTCCAAAATGGGGCTGATAGCACCGTGAGACGGTGTAGAGCGGGCCTTCCCTACACCGCGAGACGGTGCAATGGGGCGCCTCTCTACACCGTGAGACGGTCTAAGCCTCGCGTTTTGATAGGCGCCTCTCACAAAGCTCTGAGCAGCGCCATCGTCGTAGCCGGGCAGGCGATCCAATGCCCGCCACGTGACGGCGTACCAGCTTGCTTTGTTTGGTCGGTGGCCCATCACGGTCTCGTGGATGAAGCCGGCTGCCAACAATTCGCGCTTGGCACGGGTGATCACATCAACGCTGTTCCAGCCCCGTTTTGAAAGGTGGGCAGCAGAGGCCAGCAGTCGTCCGTTGTTGTCGCGGACGAACTGCCGTGCGATCTCCAGCAGCAGGGAGCGCGCAGGATGGCTTAGAGCGGCGTAGGCGGGGCAATCGAGCACGGACCAGGGGAGGGCGACGAACCCGCCCGAATCCCGCCCGGAGTCGCCCTTCCTGCCGCTATTGCGGCCGTTGGCCATCCTCAGCCGATCCTGTGGTGTGCTGGGCGGCGTTCATGCTGCGACCCCCAGCTGTGTGAGACAGCGGCTGAGCGCTCGGAGGTCGGGAACCTCGCGGCTGCGTGCCCACCAACCCACGGCATAGCCGCCCGATCCCATCTCGTAGACGTTTACACCAGCTCGTGCGGCACGCTCCATCAGCAAGGCCTTGAGCTTTGCCGATGGATCGCTGAGAATTGGCTCGTTAGTGCTTAGTTTTTGCGCCTGGGTTGCGGCTGCCACCGCTTCTCCAGGCGTTTCCATTTGCGCGGCGCTCATGGTGCATCTCCCATCGGAAGCTCCACCAACGTGTATCGCGCCATGCGCGCATGCCGAAGACCATCGGCCGCGTATCCGTTGAATAGATCTGTGACGATGTTGTATCCGCGAGCCCGGAGACCCCAGATACGTGCGCTGACCTGGTAGCAGCCTACAGCCCTCAAATCGTCAGTAGTCTTCGGCCCCGACATGAGGGCTTGGACAATACGCAACTCTTGCGCTGCCGTGGCGGTGCTCTTCTCGATGGCCTGTTGAGGGCGTGCGCTGGCGGCGGACGCGGCGTGGACGGGAGTGCTGATTTCTCTCATTGCGGCAGCCCTCCAGACCGTTCTGCAATGAAGGCTTCGACTACCTCAGCACTCCAGGCCGTGACGTTGTCCCCCAGCTTGAAGGGTTTGGGGAACTTCCCCAACTGCACCCATCGCCAAATGGTGGCAGGGCATACCGGAAAAATTCCAGTCTTTTCTTTGGTGGTTGCTAGATCAGCAATCCGAAATACTCGCTGCGTCATCGTTCACCTCCCGCATCATCTGGATGGCGCTGGGGCGACGGGATGTCACCCTACTCAGAAGCCATTCGCTGCGATGCGACAAGTGAATTGGAGATGGATGAGAGCGGAAGGAAATTGAGCGGGAATTTAATTCCGGTTTTTCTGACTTGCCCTAAAGGTGCGGACTTGCTTCACCGCGCTATCCAGCTTCTGGCGAACCCGCCCCTGGTTCAGACCCTCCCTACGGGCCGCCTTCTCAATAACCCTGCGAATGGACTCCTCGATAGTGATCCGTTCGCCTCTGTAAGAGGCAGCATCCCGCTCTTCAATTGCCATTGCCGACAAGGCCGGAATGTTGTCCTTGTCCGTTGCTCCGGGCGGTCTGCCGCGCTTTCGGGCCGGCTTCGTATCCACCATTGCTGCAAGTCGCTCTGCAGCATCGCGCCATTGCTCTAGCGACCATTGATCGCGCGCGCTCCCGGCCTGCTCTTCGAATTTCTCAAGGATGGACATAGATGCACTCCCAAAGTGCAGCCCTGTAGAAAAGGCCGGCGCGGGTCCGTCAGGGAAACGGATGTTTGGGAGCAACCCCTAGCGCCTTCCAAGATCAAAATATCACATCAACGAGTGCCTGTTGGCGCTGTGTTCACGTAGCACCTCGAACCAGCTGCAGAATCTTGGCATCGATCTGCTGCTTAGCCAGCCGGATCTGTGTGTCGGCGGCATAGAACAGTGCGTTATCGAGCCCGTCGTTGTTGACCGCGCTGAGGACTGCCAGCGTGCCGGCCAGCTCGTCGCTCGCCTTGTTGAAAAGGTCTTGACTGTCTGCCTCCTTGCATTCGACTGCCTGCGACACTCTTTCGAGAGTTTTTTCGATCAGGCTGTGCACGCCCCACATGGCGTCGGTGCCTTCGTCGTTGAGGGCTGCGGCCTTAGCAACGTCCCTTGCCTGCAGCATGAGGAGGTACGGATCCCATTCGTGCTCAGCTGCCTGCACTTCCTTGGCGGGGTTGCCGTTGGTAGGTTGTGGCGCTGCCCCCTCCGGGGCGTCGTCGTCGCACAGTTGCGTGCCATCTGCTCCAATTTCGCCGGGTTGGTATTCCGCCATCAAGGCGGAGTAGTGGCTTGCTGGCGATGAGCACTGATCTGCGAGCTTGGCCGACAGGACGGCATTGAAACCGTCGAGAAATTCCGGCTCATCCAGCAACCGGTCGAGGTACTGCCTGGTGAATCGGTGCTGCTCCTTGCCGTTGCGATAGGCGCGCTTGTAGTACGCGCTGTCGGGGTTGTTCGCCTGAACCTTGTCGGCCTCGACTAGCATGGACACTGCGAGGTCACGACCGCCAATGAAGTCCTGTTCGGCTCCGCCTACTGGGAGCGAGCGAACAGCTTCGTTCACTGGGTCGAGAGCCGTCTGCGCGGAGTCCAGTAGTTCGAAGGCGATCTCCAGTGTGTGCCGCAAGACGGAGTCGCCGGCAAGTTGGATAGCTCCCTGAATGCAGGCCAGCGCCGGAAACAAGGCGTCGTAGAGGCGCCCCGCATCAGCCCGTGTCAGGTTTTCGCGATGGATGATTCGAGCCGGGTCAAGCATGACCGTGTGGCAAATGTGGTCCAGAAGCACATCGACCGGCTCGCCCTTTTCGGCTGCGTCATACGCCATCTCTAGTTTCGCGTCGGCTGAAACGATCCAGGCGCGGATGCCGTCAATACTGTTCAACTCAGCGGTGGTTGCTGCGGCGCTGGTCTGGAGCTTCTTGCTAAGATTGGTGGTAGCCATGATGTGCGGTCCTTTCAGAGTTGCACGTTTTGGTTAGACGGTCCTTGGTGTTCGTACCACCTTGGGCCGTCGCCTTTTGTAGCCTGCGTTTGCGTGGCAGGCCAACACGTTATCGGCGATGGATGAACGCCGAAATCTCAGATCGAAGCCAAAGCCTGTTCCTGGGCGTACTTGTCGGCGCTTCGGCTGGGAATGCCGGTAGTTTCACGACCACGTCCCGGGCGTGGCGTAGTGAGCAGTGATGCATTTCGGCGACGTGCTCTAACGTCATCAACTCACTCACCACTCGGCTCCTTTGCTTTGTCGATCTTCTCGCGTACCCAAGGTGCTCCGCCAAGCTTTTTCAGCTTGTCTCTCTGTGCGTTGGTCATCTTGATTGAGACGGGCTTCATTGCTGATTCACCATCAAGGGGCTTTCTGCCTTGGCCGCGTCCTGCTCCACCTCGGCTTGATATTGGTTTGTCCATCTAGATATGGTAGTTCCAAATCAAACTGAACGTCAAGCACTTGAGTGACTCGGCGCCAATGACGCATCAACGTGAGCATCGAGGGCTTTACCGTGCCTTTGGATGCCGACGTGCCTTGATCTAGTACAGGAGGGCTGATGCCGTGAAGACAGAAATGATGCTTCTTTTGATGACCGATGGACGACCAGTACTGCGGCTCTCGGAGGTCGCGAACCTGCTCAGTCTTGGAGCGAGGACTGTTCAGAACAAGATCTACAAGAAAGAGTTGCCGTTTCCCATGTTCAAGCTGGGCGGGTCGGGGGACTGGGTTGCCTACATCCCAGATGTCGCGGCGTACATCGACGCTGAGCGCGAATCGGCCTCGACTTCCTGGCGAAAGGCGCGCATGCGATGAGTCCGATCAGTTCTGCCACGACGGCGGCAGTCGCCATTCACGATGGCCTTGAAAGATTGGCCATTCGAGTAACAAAGACGCCTCCAGCAATGGCCAGACGGAAATGCTCTCCAGTTCGGCCATGTAGCGAATACAATCGCGCGCGAGATGAACGCCCCGCAAATTATCAAAAATCAAGTCAAGGAGTGGCTGACTGTTCACCGAGGACATGGAGTGTCCGACGTTTTTATCGAGGAGCTTTGCATCGTCGATAAAAGCAACCGAGCCGATCTTGTCCACGCCAATGGCAGCCTACTTGGCTTTGAAATCAAGTCGGCAAACGACACCTTGGCTCGCTGGGAAAAGCAAAGCGCCGCCTATGCAATGATTTTTGACGAAGTGTGGTTGTGCTGCCATGCGCGGCATGTCCAAAAGGCCTTTGAGGTTAGCGCTCCATACGTTGGGCTTATGGGTGTCGATGACCACGGTGGATTGATTGTGCTCAGGCCCGCAAAATTAAATAAGCATGTGAACGTGCATGCGGTGTCCGGCCTTTTATGGCGTAGCGAGATTGACGACCTATTGCATCGCCATGGGTTGATCGTTGATCGAAAAGAAAAGATCGACGCTGCACGCGCCAGGTGCTGCGCCAATCTTCCCTTTTCTGCAATACGTGAAGAAGTATTGCTCAGGCTAAAGCAGAGATATGGCGGTATTCATTCATCGTCAGCAGCATCGCTGACGGCTCCTGGAGCAAATCCGCCTTTGTCCATGTGATCTAGAATTCCGCAAATGTGCTGGTTAATTCGGATGCCGTTCCAGCTTCCATTGCTTCCCGTTGTCGAGGTGCCGCTGGCGATGCGCGCAATCTCCTTTGTACCCCAGCAGAAGCCGTCTTGGTGATAGCCGGGCAATGCGCGGATCGTTTTGGCTAGATCAACAAATTTCTCATTCTCATGAGTTTTTCCAAGCCGCCCTTGCCACCACTCAAGTGGACTGAAGTAGGCGGCGAACGGAATGATCGGCATGCCTACGATGTAGTCCATCGATGCGCCTGGATTGGTTGCTCCGCAGTCTGCATAGACCAAATTCAACCCACCCGCGCCAAGCTTCGTTTGTAAATAGACGCCGGGATCCAAACATGGGGCAGTTGCGGTTGAGCCAGATGCTGGCTTGGCGTTTGGGTATGAAGTCGCGATAAATGAAACTCCGGCTAGACCTAGGCCGGCGCTGAACGTGGCGATCGTTTTTGTTTTTGTTGCAAGGCTAGGCTGTTGCGCCAAATCGAAATAACCGAAATCTGGGGTAAGCCATACCTTTTTCAGATTTTGAATGGCATTAAGAACGTTCGCCGTCGTACCCCACTGGGGAGATTTGCCGCCTAGAACCATAGAGGGTCTTACGGCAATTTGGTCGTGTGCTTGACTTAGCGCTAGGGCAAATTGAATGATCTCACGCTCAGGATCATCGTCGTTCCATGAGATCGTGGGAATTACCTTTGAATTTTGTGTTGCGAGGTTGGCATAAAATGCACGACGTGAAGCATATCCAGAGGTCGGATCGTGAAGTCCATTGTTGGCGATGAACGCACTTTTTGCATCGCTGGAATAGTGGGAAACATCAGCCACAAATGGCAAACTTCCCCATCCCGAGACGAACTTGTCTATATCTTTGCTTGTGTCTCCCCGAACGCTCAAAATTGGAGCTACCCGTGTCCTGCGTGCTGGCTCCAGGTTAAGCAACGCCTTAACATCATTTTGTCCTGCTCTTAATGCGACGAAATAATCCATTCACCACCTCCGAGTTATTGAATTCCCAAGGAACACCTTGCGCGGGCGCAGTGTCTTGGGGAGGTTCTTCTATCATTCGACTCGATGAAGGCGCATCCCCGAAATAAGGTATTTCGCTGCACAGGACCGACATGTCCGCGTTCAAGCGTTATGAGGATTCGCGTTGGAAAGCGCATGCCTGAACCTCGCGACCGACGCCGCTCTCTGGTTCTCAGGCTTACCAAGCCGGTCGATCCTGTCTACCCTGGTGCGGTGACACCCGTTGCCTGGAGCGATGACGAGGCGCTGGAAGAGGGGGAGGACGTGGTCCGCGTCATCACTCGGCGGTGCGTTCGGATGTGGTCGTGCCGGCGGTGACTTCGGTAGGGTGAACGACCCGGCAGAACCAGCAAGGGGCTTTCGCCGGCTCTGCCGGGTCGCCGCTGGGGTGTGCCCATGTGCACGGTGGTGTCGCGAGCACCAGTCCCCTCAGCCAGCAGGCGTCGGAGCGCCGGGTACGCCGAAGACAAAGAAGCAGCCGCAGAGCGCAACCAGACCAGCGATGAATAGTGCGAAAGATGCCCAACCCACGATCCATGGCATCAATTCACCTGCCTTTACCTTGGTCTCATCCAAACTGATCACGGTCGGCCACTCGATCTCATCGCGATAAAACTTGTTGACGTTGCCGTTCCAGTTGGAGAGCAGCGCTTGCATGTGATGGAGAACAAGTGCGCGGCCAACACCGACGAGCACAAGTGCCAGGACAAAGACGGCCAAGATGACATAGGGCCACCACCTACGTTGCAATGTTGGTACTGCGCCGATGAAGGCGAGGACGGCCACTGCACTCCCGCCGTTTACTGCCAAGAGGAATTGCCATGCACCCTCTGCGTTGGAGATGACCAAGCCATTGAGCTGATCAAACCGACGGGCGTTCTGCTCTTCGAGGTGTGCTCGAACATCCGGGTGCGTGTTGGAGTAGGTCAAAGGCTTGTCCATGCTTTGAGAATACCGCGTGGCGGAACCGCGCTTTCAAGCCGCCTTGAACTGGATGATCTCTGCACCTGCAGCGAGCTTGTCGAGGTAGTCGGCCCAGCGCTGCATCATTTCGCGGCGCGCGGGTAGGTGGGCGGTGCGGTTGTACGCACGACCATTGGCATCCTTGACCATGTGAGCGAGCTGATGCTCGATGAAGTCCACCCGCTCACCCAGCACCTCATCCATGATGGTCCGCGCCGTTGCTCTGAAGCCGTGGGCTGTGTGGACTTCGGCGCTGTAGCCCATCCCACGCAGAGCGGCATTGATCGTGTTTTCACTCATGGGGCGTTCACCCGTGCGGATGCTGGGAAAGACGTATCGCCCGTGGCCCGTGACGGGATGGAGATTGCGCAGGATTTCCACCGCCTGTGTCGCCAGGGGCACGATGTGATCGATCTTCATCTTCATCTTTGCACCGGCAATGCGCCACTCGGCTGCGTCTAGATCGATCTCTGCCCACTCGGCCGTGCGCAGCTCACCAGGCCGGACAAAGACCAGGGGGGAGAGCTTTAGCGCGGCAACGGTGCAGGGATGGCCGCTATAGGCACGGATGGATCGAATCAGGTCGCCGACTCTCTTGGGCTCTGTAATGGCAGCGAAGTGCTTGCTCGTTTTCGATGCCAGGGCTTCGCTCAGGTCGGCGGTCACGTCCCGCTCTGCCAGCCCTGACACCACGGCGAAGCGAAACACCTGCCCGCAAAGCTGCTTCACGCGATGGGCGGTATCGACGGCCCCTCGTGCTTCCAGCTTGCGCACAACTCGCTCCAGGATATCCCGTGGACCGATGGTGGACATGGGCATCTTGCCGATGAAGGGGAACACGTCCTTCTCCAGCCAGGTTTGGACCTTGAGCTGCGTCCCACTCGCTCGCTTCGCCGCAGTCTTCTCCAGCCATTCGCGACCCACGGCCTCGAATGTGTTGGCCGCAGCGTCGGCTCTGGCTCTCTTTTCATCCCGCTTGGCCGCACTTGGATCCACCCCCTCGGCAAGCAACGTTCTGGCCGCAGCTCGGCGCTCCCGGGCTTTGGCAAGCGAAATCTCTGGGTAAGTGCCTAGCGCCAGCGTCTTGCGCTTGCCGCTGAATGAATAGTCCACCCGCCAGTACTTCCCGGCCGCTTTCACCAGCAGGTACATGCCGCCACCGTCCGCGTATTTGTCGCCGATGGCCTTCTCGGTGGCCTTCACCTGTCGAACGAACGTGTCTGTCAGCGCCATCTCTACTCCTTGACGGTATCTCGTCGCGAGGATTTTCGGGATACCGGCAAAAGTAACGGTATTTCTGCGAGATGGGATGCTACGCCGCGTGCCGCGCTTAGACAAAGAAAAACCCGCTACGCCTTGGGGCGTGCGGGTTTCTGTTGCTGGGATGGACGTCGCTAGACAGTCATTTGGTGCCTTCGACAGGAATCGAACCTGTATCTGAGTCTTAGGAGGACCCCGTTCTATCCATTGAACTACGAAGACGGTGTGCGCCGCTGCTGCTGCGGCGCGGCCCGCACTTTACCAGCTTGGGGCGTCCCGACCCTCAGTCGTACTTCACCGTGTAGATCAGGTCCACCCCGCTCGTCTGCCCCGCCTGGCCCCGCAGCGTGAGGCGCTTGGTCAGGTCGTAGAAGATGAAGAGGGTGCCGAAGGTGCCGCCCAGGCTGCGCTCGTAGGTGATGTAGAAGTCTTTGGACAGCCGCTTGCCCAGCGTCACGGCCGACTCGCGCAGGTCGCCGCCGTTGCCGGGGCCCTTGAAGCCGAGTTCATCCAGACCGAAACGGCTGGCTAGGCTGCCGCCGGTGGTGGTGCCGCCGATCTTGCCGAGCAGCGACAGGGCGGCCTGCTGCAAGAGGGCCGACTCGCCGCCGCTGGTGGCCGAGGCGCGGCCCAGGATGACCCATGACAGCGTCTCGGCGTCGGACAGCGCGGGCTCCGCATAGAGCTTCACGCGCGGCGATTGCGCCGAGCCGGTGATCTGCACGCCGGCGCGCTGCGCGATGTTCGGGCGGATGGCCAAGATGTCGAGCGCGGGGTTGTCGAAGGGGCCGTTGAAGCGCGCGATGCCGGTCTCGACGTCGAGCTGCTGGCCGTAGGCGCGGTACTGGCCCTTGACGGTCTTCACCTCGCCGGTGATGCGCGGCGGGGCATCGAGGCGGGTGCTGCGGATTTCCAGTTCGCCCTCGAGCCGCGTGGTGATGCCGCGTCCCTGCACGGCGAAGTCGTCGCCGAGGTCGAAGGTGACGACGATGTCGGGCGGCTTGGCGGTCTGGGGCTTGGCGGCCTTGGCCGCCTGGGCGTCGGCTTTGGCGGATTCGCGCTGCGCGGCCTCGGCGGCGGCCTTGTCCTTGGCGGCCGAGCGCACGACGACATCGCTGCCCAGGCTGGGCGCGGTCTCGTCGGGCAGGATGATGACGGCGCGGTCGGTCTTGAGCTTGCCGCGCACGTTGAACTGGCCGTCGTCCAGCCGCGCCTGCAGGTTGCCCGACAGCGACACCTGGCGGTCGGTGCGCACCAGCACGCGCAGGGCGCGCAGCTCGGCCTGCACGGCCATGCGGATGCCGGTGCTGGTCGTGCTGTTGTTGCTGCCCCAGCTGAGGTCGCCGCGCGCGGTGAGCGAGCCGCCGTCGGTGCGCGCTTCGCTGGCGGCGGTGCTACGGTTGCCGCTCTGGCCGCCGATGCGCGCGTTGCTGCCGGCGCCGCCCTTGAGCGTGAACTCGGTGATCTCCAGGCGGTCTCCAGTGAGCGAGGCGCGCAGGCGGCCGTCGCGCAGGTCGAGGCCTTCGACCGGGGCGCGCAGCGCGAGCTGGTCGGCGCCGAGCGTGCCGTTCCAGCGCGGCGCGGTGCGGATGCCCGACAGGGTGGCGTTGGCGTCGAGCGTGCCGGCGATGCGCCAGCCGGGCGGCGCGAGCATGGACCACACGCCCAGGTTGGGCAGCGCGGCGCGCAGCGTGCCGTTCAGAGGCGCGTCGGGCGCCCACTGCCAGCCGCCGCTACGCTGCTGCATGCGGGTGCCGAGCTCGGCGTCGAGGCGGCCGGCGCGTTCGCTGTCCCAGGCCAGGGTGGCGCGCACGGCGTCGCCCTGCGCGTCGAGCTGCAGTTCGGCGCGGCGCAGGCCGGCGGGGGTGGCGGTGACGTCGACGCCGTTGACCTCGTTCTTGCCGCTGGCCGAGCTCATGGTGCGTTCGCTCGCGGTGCCGGTCCCGGTGCTGGTGATGCGGGTGACGAGCGCGGCCTCGCCGGCCTGCACGCGGATGTCGCCGCTCTGGCGCGCGAGCCGGGCCTTGGCGCGCAGGGTGTCGCCGGCGTCGATGTCCCAGTCGCCGTTGAACAGCAGGTCGCCGCTGATGCCGAGTTCGCTCAGCGTGGCGTTGGCGCCGAACGCGCTGGCCCAGGCCATCGGCAGGCCCTGCATCTGGCCCTTGGACTGCAGGCGGAACACGCGGTTGGGCGCGGCGCCGCTCTGGTTGAAGCGCAGCGGCTGCCAGTCGATGCGCATGGTGCCGGGCAGCGGGCCGCGCAGGGTGGCGTCGGCGCCGGAGGCTTCGACGTCGAGGCGGTTGTCGGCGGCGCGCACGGTGGCCGTGACTTCGCGGCCCAGCTCCAGCACCCAGGGGCCCTGGCCGGGGCGCGCGGTGGCGGTGTCCTGTGCCTGTAGGCGCAGGCTGGCGAGCGTGGCGCGCCACTGGTTGGCGCTGGCGAGGCCGCCGCTGGCGCGGGTGTCGAGCGCGAGCTTCTGCGTGCCGGTGGTGGCTTCGCCCTTGAGTGTCAGCGTGGCCTGGGCGATGCTGCCGGCGAGGTCGGCCTGCAGTGCGCGCAGTTGCACGCTGGTGGCCGTGCCGCCGGGCTGGGCGGCGGGCAGGTTCAGGTCGAGGCGCGGCACGGTGAGCGCGGCCTTGAGGCTGGGCTCGGCGCTGCCGCGTGCGGCCGGGGCGCCGGGGTTCTCGATGCGGCGTTGCACGCTCTGCCAGCCGCCTTGCCAGCTGGCGTCGAGGCGGGCGCTGCCCTTGGCGCTGGCGTTCGCGAACACGGCCGCGAGGCCCGGCAGGCCTTGCACCCAGCGCTGCATCGCTTCGGCGTCGTCGATGCGCGCCTGGAAGTCGCCGCCGCCGGTGGTGGGCGCGATGCGGCCGTCGAGTTGCGCGCTGCCGCCTGGCAGGGTGAGGGCGAGCTTGCCGCTGGCGGCCTGCTCGGCCACGCGCACCTGCAGCTTGCCGTCGATGCTGGCGCGCATCGCCTCGACGCGCAGCGTGCGCAGGTCGAGCACCTGGTCTTTCCACTGGCCCTGCGCGAGCGCGCGGTCGAGGCCGAAGCCGGGCAGCGCCTTGCTGCCGGCGCCGCCGTTGCCTTCGGCGCGGAGGGCCACGTCGAAGACGAGGGTGTCGGAGTCTTCGGCCTGCCGCGCGCTGACCTGCCCGCCGACGGGCGCGCCCGACAGCTCGCTGTACAGCGCGCCGGGCCGCACGCCGCGCACGGTGGCGCGCACCTGCCAGGGCGAGGGCGCGGGGCTCCAGCTGCCTTCGGCGTCGACGCGGCCGCCGCCTGCGCGCACGGTGGCTTCGGGCACGGTCCAGGTCGTGCCGTCGAAGCCGACCTGGGCCTGGACCTGCTCGACCGGCAGCTTCTGTTCGTCCCACGGGCCGGCGACGGCGTTGCGGATGTCGGCCGAGGCTTTCCACGCGGCGGGGCCGGTGGCGGCGTCGGGCGCGAGTTCGACGGTGCCGGTGAGCCGGGTCCGGGGCGCGCCGGGCCAGAGGCTGGCGGCGTCGACGTTGCGCAGGTCGGCCTTGGCGTCGACCACGGGCTGCGGCAGCCAGGGCGCGATCTGCGCGCGCAACATGGCTTCCATCGGCGCTTCGGCGTTGGGCTCGGTGGGCTGCAGGTCGGCGGCGACCTGCAGGCGCGCCTCGGGGCCGGCCAGCGTGCCTTTCACGGAGGCCTTGGCCTGCACCTCGATGTGGCGGTCTTCGGCGAGCGGGGCTTTCACGCGGCCGTCGAGCGTGGCGTCGAGCGCCATCGGTGCCGGGCCCTGCAGCCGCACGCGGGCGCTGTAGTGGCCGTCGGCGATGTCGACGCCTTCGATGTCGAGCGCGTGCTGCGCGCCGAGGTAGCTGTAGCGGCCCGCGAGGCCCTTGGCTTCCAGCGCGGGCGGTCCGGCCCAGCGCACCTCGTCGATGCGGAAGGGCACCTCGGCCACTTCGACGGGCAATGCGACCTGCGTGAGCGGCTCGGTCGGCGTGTCGCTGGGCGGGCCGCGGCGTTCGATCGACAGGCTCGCGGCGTGGATCTCGCCGAGCTGCACCTTGCGCTGGAACAGCGGAGCGAGTTGCCAGCCGAGCGTGGCGTCGTTCACCTCGACCGCGAGGCTCTCGCTTTGCCACTTGAGCCAGCCGATGCGCCCGCCGGTGCGCAGCGAGCCGGTGACGTCGCGGCTCTCGAGCGTCTGGCCCGCGGGCAGGCGCTGCGCGGCCTGCGCGAGCGCGAAGGCCAGCGAGGTGTTCGAGCCGAGCCACCACCACGTCCCTGCGGCGAGCAGCAGCACGACCAGCAACAACCCCGCCAAGGTCCAGCCCAGCGCGCGCAGCACGCGGCGGGTGCGCGAGCGGGGACGGGGCGTGGCTGTGGTGGGCGTGGACGGCATGAAGCGGGTCAGAAGGTGAAGCCGAGGCGGAAATGCAGGCGGAATTTCTTCGAGTCGACGCCGTAGGCCAGGTCGGCCTGCACCGGGCCGACCGGGCTGCGCCAGCGCGCGCCGACGCCCACGCCGACCTTGGGCTTGAGCTCGCCGGGCTTGTCGGCCACGGCGCCGGCATCCACGAACACCACGCTCTCCCATTCGGTGAGCTTGTCCTTGTAGACGAAGGGGCGCTGCCATTCGAGGCTGGCCACGCCGAGGTAGCGGCCCGACACGGTCTTGCCGTCGGCGCGCACGGTGCCGATCTGCTTGTAGCTGTAGCCGCGCACGGTGGTGTCGCCGCCGGTGAGGAACATCAGTGTGGACGGGATCTGCGCGCTGTCCTTGGCCGCGACGGCGCCGGCCTCCAGGCGCATCTGCAGCCGGCTGCGGCGCGCGCGGGCGTTCTTGTCCTCGGCCGCGCCCAGCGGCAGCACGCCGAGCCAGCGCGCGTAGGTGCGCGTGAAGGGCACCTGCTGGCCGGTGAGCGTGTAGCCCGCGGCCACCTCGAGCGCCAGGCCGTAGCCGCGCGAGGGCGCCGCGTTGTCGTCGAAGTAGCGCCCGGTCCAGCCCCAGTTGGCGGTGACGGCCGAGGCCGAGGGCGGCGCGTCGGTGCCGCGGTTGTGGGCGTAGTCGTACTGCAGGAAGTAGCTGCGGTCGATGTGGTCGCTGGACTTGTTGCGTCCGCCGCGCAGCCGGCCGCTGTCGACCACGTAGCTGCCCGACTGCTCGCTCTTGAGTTCGCCGCCGGCGAACCAGCGCCAGCCCCGGTCGTCGGGCACGGCGTTCCACTCGGTGCCCAGCGACTGGATGTCGTTGTCCAGCGAGAGCCGCGACACCGCGCGCCAGCCGAGCAGCGGCATGCGGTTGTGGGTGTGGTCGATCGACAGGCGTGGGCCGTTGTCGGTGGTGAAGCCCACGCCCATCACGACCTTCTGCAGCGGCGCCTCGCGCAGCTGCGCGATCACGGGCGCGGCCAGCGGTGTGTTGCTGTCGGTGTCGAGCGTGAGGAACACCGAGTCGTAGTAGCCGCTGCTGGCCAGGCGCTGCTGGGCGTCGAGCAGCTTCTGCTGGTCGTAGTCGGTGCCGGTGGGCAGACGCGCGATGCGGCGCGCGGCGTCGGCGTCGTAGCGCTCCACGCCGCGCAGCACCAGCGGGCCGAACTTGTAGGCCGGGCCCGACTGGTAGGTCACGCCGAGTCGGGCCTCGTGGCGGTCGGCGTCGATCTCGGCGCGGCTGATCTCCACGCTGCCGGTGGGAAAGCGCTTGGCCGTGAGGCTGCGCAGCGCGGTGGTCTTGGCGTCGTCCCACGCGCCTTGCGTGAAGGGTTCGCCCGCGCGCAGCGCCCAGCCGGTGCGGATGGCGTCGCGCTGGGCTTCGGCGGTGGGGTCGTTGGCGATCTGGCCGGCGTAGCGGATCTGCACGGTCGACACTTTCGTTCGCTCGCCGGGTGCCACGGTGATGACGACCTCGCGCGGGGCCTCGGTGCTGTCGGGCGTTTCGTTGAGTTCGAGCGTGAGCGTGGGCGTGAAGTAGCCCAGCGTGCCCAGCAGCTCGCGCGCGTTGGCCTCGGCCGCGACCATGAGGCGCGAGACCTCGGTCACGCCCAGGTCGTCGAGCTCGCGGTAGCGCTGGATTTCGAGGTGGCGCGCGAGGTAGTCGCGCTCGGTTTCGGGGCCGCGCACGTCGACGGTGAAGGCGTTGCGCCGGCCGTCGGCCTTGGCCTTGTCGTCGTCCTTGGCGGTGTCGCCGTGGCTGTCTGCGTCGGCACTGCGCACCACGCCGACGGTGGACGCACCGGTGTTCGCCGCCTCTTTTTTGGGCAGCAGGCTGCAGCCTTGCAAAAGCAGGACGCCGGAAAAAAGCAAAGCCGGCCACAACGCCGGCGAAAGAACGGATGCCACCCTGACCATGGGGGCATTCTGACAGCACCCGTATGGCGGCTGCCCCCCACTTGTGCGGGGCCGCGGGTTACTTGGACAGCATGCGCATCGCCTCTTCGAGGCCGCGCAGCGTGAGCGGGTACATGCGGTCGGACATGAGCTGCTGCATCACCGCGATGCTCTGGCGGTACTGCCACACGCCCTGGGGCTCGGGGTTGATCCAGGCGAACTTGGGGAAGGTGTGCGTGAGGCGCTGGATCCATTCGGCGCCGGCCTCTTCGTTGTTGTATTCGACGCTGCCGCCAGGTTGCAAGATTTCGTAAGGACTCATCGTGGCGTCGCCCACGAAGATGAGTTTGTAGTCTTTGTTGTACTTGCGCAGGATGTCCCAGGTCGCGAACTTCTCGGAGAAGCGGCGCTTGTTGTTCTTCCACATGAAGTCGTAGACGCAGTTGTGGAAGTAGTAGAACTCCAGGTGCTTGAACTCGGTCTTCACGGCCGAGAACAGTTCTTCGACGCGCTGGATGTGCTCGTCCATCGTGCCGCCCACGTCCATCAGGAGCAGCACCTTGACGTTGTTGTGGCGCTCGGGCCGCATCTTGATGTCGAGGTAGCCGGCGTTGGCGGCGGTCGAGTGGATGGTGTTGTCCAGGTCCAGCTCTTCCTCGTGGCCTTCGCGCGCGAACTTGCGCAGGCGCCGCAACGCGACCTTGATGTTGCGCGTGCCCAGCTCCTGCGTGTCGTCGTAGTCCTTGTAGGCGCGCTGGTCCCACACCTTCACGGCACTGCGGTTCTTGCCGGCGCCGCCGATGCGGATGCCCTGCGGGTTGTAGCCGCCGTTGCCGAAGGGCGAGGTGCCGCCGGTGCCGATCCACTTGCTGCCGCCTTCGTGGCGCTCTTTCTGCTCCTCGAAGCGCTTCTTGAGCGTTTCCATGAGCTCGTCCCAGCCCATCTTCTCGATCTTGGCCTTTTCTTCGGCCGTGAACTCGCGCTCGAGCGTCTTCTTGAGCCAGTCGAGCGGCACTTCCTTGGTGAAGTCGGTGAGCATCTCGACGCCCTTGAAGTAGGCGGCGAAGGCACGGTCGAACTTGTCGTAGTGCTTCTCGTCCTTCACGAGCGCGGTGCGCGAGAGGTAGTAGAAGTCGTCGATGCCGTAGGCGCCGTCGGAGTTCGGGCCCACCACGTCGGACTTGAGCGCCTCGAGCAGCGTGAGGTATTCCTTGACCGACACCGGCAGCTTGGCCGAACGCAGCGTGTAGAAGAAGTCGATGAGCATGGGGTGCGCTCCTTGTGTGTCGTCGTCAGTCGCGCGGCTTGTCGAGCAGGTACTGCAGCTGGGCCTTCACCTCGGGCCATTCGCCCGCGCGCAGGCTGTACATGACGGTGTCGCGGATGGTGCCGTCGCGGCGCATCACGTGGCCGCGGATCACGCCGTCTTTCTTGGCGCCCAGGCGCTCGATGGCGCGCTGCGAGGCGAAGTTGAAGTTGTCGGTGCGCCAGCCCACCACGTTGCAGCCCAGCGTGTCGAACGCGTGCGTGAGCATCAAGAGCTTGCAGGTGGTGTTGACGTGGGTGCGCTGGCAGCGCTCGGCGTACCAGGTGTAGCCGATCTCCACGCGCTTCACGCCCGGCAGGATGTCGTGAAAGCTGGTGCTGCCCAGCACGGTGCCGGTGGCTTCGTCGGTGACGGCGAAGGCGAAGCGGTCGGCCGTCTTCAGGGCGGTCTCGATGTAGGCGCGCGTGTCCTGCGGCTCGGGCACGGAGGTGACGCGCAGCTTCCACAGCTCGCCGTCGGCGGCCGCGGCGCGCAGGCCGTCTTCGTGGGTGAGTGCCAGCGGCACCAGCGCGAGGCCGCGGGCCTTCAGCGTGACGGGTTCGACGAACGCCATGTGCAAACTCTCCGTGTCTCCGTGCGGGTCTCGATGGATCTGGGGCTCAGCCGCGCGGGTCGCCGTACTTGTGCACGTACCACGCGCGCGCGGCCTGCGCACCGGCGCCGCCGCCCAGGCCGATCAGCGCAATGCCGACGATCTCGCGCGTGCCGTACTTGCTGTCGGTGCCGAAGGCGTCGAGCCCGAGCAAGAGCCCGATCCCGCGCCCGATCAGCGCGCCCACCACGAACAGCACCGCCTGGGCGATGCCGAGCTTCATCAGCTGTTTGGTGGAATGCGGTTGCCGGCTCATGGCCTAGCGGTTGTTGCGTTGCATGAAGACGAGCTTCTCGAACAGGGTCACGTCCTGCTCGTTCTTGAGCAGCGCGCCCACCAGCGGCGGCACGGCGACCTTGTCGTCCTTGCTCTGCAGGGCTTCGAGCGGAATGTCTTCGGCCACCAGCAGCTTGAGCCAGTCGAGCAGCTCGGAGGTCGAGGGCTTCTTCTTCAGGCCGGGCAGGTTGCGCACGTCGTAGAAGGTCTTCATCGCAGACGTGAGCAGCTCCTGCTTCAGGCCC
>Ga0209051_1000337_pt1 | contig 70482 bp, 71 predicted proteins | sample AraplaCvi_mMS_r2_2_FD_184286 | JGI IMG/M metagenome (GOLD analysis project Ga0209051, IMG submission 184286) | Arabidopsis root microbial communities from North Carolina, USA - plate scrape MF_Cvi_mMS_r2 (SPAdes) (version 2) | ecosystem: Host-associated > Plants > Roots > Endosphere | place...
GGGCAACTTCCTCTACCCCGACCCCGAAGGCGAACAGGCCGCCCTGGTCGCCGCCGCGCACGCCTCCGAACACCGGGCCATCACCGCCCTCAAACAACGCCAAGGCGTCAACGGCAACGGCTCCAACGGCAACGGCAGCAACGGGCACCACTAGGCAACCACACCGTGGACCGGGACGGCGGCAATCAATCGACGCCACCTCCCGGTCCTTCGGTGCAACGATCGGTCTCGCCGAGCTGATCCGTAGCGAACGTGCCCCCCTCTTCGCCGAAAACCCGCCAGCAAAGTCGCCCGGTGACTTACGGTGGCGGAAACCAGGAGGTGTCTCGTGAAGCTCGTGTTGATGGCCGCGGTCGCAGTGGGCGTGGCGTTCGGGGGCGCACCGACGGCCGCCGCCGACGAGAGTGGCTACTTGAACGAGCTGTCGCCGCGGCTCGCGTATCTCACCACCCAGCAGCTTCGCACCGAGGGTTACAAGGTCTGCCGGTACGTCGGCGTCGGCAGGCCCACCGCCGACGCCATTCCGGTGGTGATGCACGACCTGGGGATCACGGTGGCCGCGGCCATGGACATCATCTCGGCGTCACTGCGCGAACTGGACTGCTGACGCAGCACCCGCGGCTCGGTTCCTAAGGTGGACGGCAGACCCACCACAGGAACGAGGCAGCACCCATGACCGAACGGCTTCCGGAAACCGCGCTGGAATTGCGATCGTTGGTGACGGCGCAGGGCACGCTCGAACTCTCGCTGCACGACGTCCCCGTCCCCACCCCCGCCGACGACGAGGTGTTGGTCCGCGTGGAGGCCGCGCCGATCAACCCGTCCGACATCGGCCTCCTCGTCGCCTCCGCGGACATGAGCGCCGCCACGGTCGAGGGCACCGCCGAGCGTCCATTGGTGAGGGCGCCGATCGCCCCCGAGGCACTCGACGCGCTCTCGGCCCGACTGGACGACTCGCTGCCCGTGGGCAACGAGGGGGCGGGCACCGTCGTCGCGGCGGGCTCCTCGGCCGGTGCCCAGGCGCTTCTCGGAAAGGTGGTCGGACTCGCCGGCGGCGGCATGTACGCGCAGTACCGCGTGGCGAAGGCCGCGGCCTGCCTGGTGCTTCCCGACGGGACGCCGGCTCGCGACGGGGCGTCGTCGTTCGTCAACCCGCTGACGGCGCTCGGCATGGTGGAAACCATGGAGCGAGAAGGGCATTCGGCCCTGGTCCACACGGCGGCGGCGTCCAACCTCGGCCAGATGCTCGTGAAGATCTGTCTGGAGGACGACATACCGCTCGTGAACGTCGTGCGCAAGCCCGAGCAGGCGGAGCTGCTGCGGTCGATCGGCGCGGTGTACGTGTGCGATTCGTCGTCGCCGACGTTCGCCTCCGATCTTCAGGACGCGCTGGTGGCGACGTCGGCCACGCTGGCGTTCGACGCCATCGGCGGGGGCACCATTGCCGGCGACATCCTCAACGGGATGGAACGCGCGGCCAACGCGACCGGTGCGGGCTACTCGCGCTACGGGTCCACCGTGCACAAGCAGGTCTACGTCTACGGTGCCCTCGACGCCGGGCCGACGACGCTCAACCGGAAGTTCGGCATGGCGTGGGGAATCGGCGGGTGGCTGCTGACGCCGTTCCTCCAGAACGCCGGTGCCGACACGATCGGACGGTTGCGGACCCGGGTGGCCGCCGAACTGACCACGACGTTCGCGAGTACCTACGACCGTGAGGTCTCCCTCGCGGGCATGCTCGCGCCCGAGGCGTTCACCGCCTACCTCAAGCGTGCAACGGGCGAAAAGTTCTTGATCACACCGCAGGTCACCACCTAAGCCCGGGTCCGTCGAGGTCCGGCCGCCGCCGAAAAGGAGGTGCGTGGCGGCGCCGCCGACGAGTACCGTGCACGACGCGATGATCACGACGGCGACATGACCACCACCACGAGCCGGCCCGGCACCCCCGCGGCCGCGCAGACCGTGGGCACCGTCGACGACCTCGATCGCTCCGTCGGGTGGCGACGGCTGAGGAGCCCCGGCGTCACGGTGGCACTCCTCGCGATGACGATCGCGGCGGTTCTGCAGTCGCTCGGCACCGTGGTGATCGGCCGACTGGCAGCCAACCCCGGGTGGACGACGGTGGGCGTGCTCGCAGGGTGTCTGTTGGGCGCCGCCGTCCTCGACACCCTGGGGCGCACCGTGTGGGCGCGCATCGCCGACAGAGCAGAGGGTCGGCTGCGGGCCGACCTGCTCACCGCGGCGCTGAGCCAGCCGCTGCAACTGCTGTCCGAGCAGGCCGTCGGCGAGATCCTCGACCGCGTCGACGACGACACCCACGAGGTCGGCTCGCTGGTGCGTTCGCAGGTGTGGGACGCCATGCGCACGGTGGTCTCCGCGGTGCCGATGTGGATCGTCGCCGGCCTCACCTGGTGGCCCGCCTGGATCGTCTTCCCCGTCGTGGTTCCGTTGATCACCGTCGCGATTCGTCCCCTGCTACGCGAGCTCGGCAGGCGCAAGGTCGTCGAGGAGGTCGCCTGGACCGACCACGCCGCGGCGATGGAGGAAGGCATCGCCGCGCGAGACGACCTGCGCACCAGCCTCGGTCAGGCCTTCGTCCTGCGGCGGTGCGCCGAACTGTCCGCCAACATCCAGCGGTGCTTCCGCGCGGTGGTGGCTATCGAGGCGCGTATCACCCTGCGCGCCGGTGGGCTGCTCCACGCGTTGCTGGCCGGCGTCGTCGTCGCCGGTGTCGCGCTGGTCGCTAACGGTGATCTCGACGTCGCGCAACTGATCACGCTGTTCCTCGTCAGCGCCACCCTGGTCGGCGAGATCGCCCAGCTCGCCCGTCAACTGCCCGAACTGCAGGCGGGGATGGGGGCGGTCATCCGACTCCGGCAGCTGATCGTCTCGGCGTCCGAACCCGTTGGGGGCAAGGTGCTCACGGCGGAGGCCGTCGGCGTCGAGCTGCGGAGTCTGAGTTTCGCCTACCCCGACGGGCCGCCGGTGTTGCGGGATGTCGACCTGCAGATCCCGCCGGGCACGACGTGTGCACTCGTCGGCCGAACCGGTTCTGGCAAGTCGACTCTCGCCTCGCTCGTGTCACGGGCCGTCGACCCCACTCGGGGTTCGGTCTTCCTCGGCGGAGTCGACGTGCTCGACCTCGACGTGCAACGGCTGCGGGCCTCGGTCGGCGTCGTGACGCAACGCACCGAGATCCTCGCCGGCACGCTCGCCGAGAACATCACGCTGTTCGCCGACGTTCCGCGGCAGCACGTGCACGACGCGGTGGCCGAACTCGAGCTCACCGACTGGGTGGCCAGCCTGCCCGACGGAGTCGACACCCTTCTGGGTCCCGGTGGCACGACGCTCTCGGCGGGGGAGGAGCAGCTCGTCGCCTTTGCCCGGCTGCTCGTCCGTGCGGTGCGGGTGGTCGTCCTCGACGAGGCGACCGCCAAGATGGACCCGCTCACCGAGGCGCGCGTGGTCCGTGCCGCCGATCGGCTGCTGACCAACCGCACCGGAATCCTGATCGCTCACCGTCTTTCGACGGTGGCGCGGGCCGACCACGTCGTGGTACTCGACCGCGGCCGGGTCGTCGACCAGGGTGCGCGGGCGGAACTCGCCTCCCGCCCCGGCCCCTTCCTGCGACTTCTCGAGGCCAGCGGCGTCGACGACGACGTGGCGCCGTCCGCGGACGACGGTGCGGCGATCGGCGGGGCGCGCCGACACGGCGCCACGCCCGCCACGCCGGACGTGGACGGAGGGCCGAGCCTGGCCCGGGGGATCTTCCGCATGGTCCGCACGCATCCGACCTGGGGTCTGGTGGGCGCCTCGCTGTTCGTGCTGGCCGGACTGGTCGGCGCGACCGGCGCGATCAGCGGGTTCGCCTGGGGCCACCTCGTCCAAGGCCTGAGCGAGGGACGGACTCCCACGCTGATCACCGTCGCGGTCGTGCTGAGCATCGTCGCCGAGCCGCTGGTGCTGGCGTTGGCCCTGCGGCGGTTCCTGCCATGGTGGTCGGCGTGCTCGTTGCGCATCCGAATGACGGTGCTGGAAGCGCAAACTCGACAGCACCGGCTGGCCAGCACGCCACCCGGTGAGGTGGTGTCACGCGTGCTCGACTCCGATCGCTTCCTGCACTACGCCGACCGCTGGAACGACGTGGTCGGCGGTCTGGTGATCGTGGTGATCGCGTCGCTCCTCAGCGGCACACCCGTCGCCGGTGCGATCCTCCTTGCGGTGATGGTCGCCGCGGCGGTGACGTCGGTGGTCGGCCGGCCCGCCGCGGGCCGCTCGGCGGCTGCGGCGTCGGCCACCCGTGCCGACTTCGGCCGGACGCTGGTGTCGGTGCTGGAGTGCGTCAGGACCGTCAAACTGGCGGCTGCGACGGCCGATGTACGGGCGCACCTGGACCGCGTCGACGGTGGCCGAGTGGGTGCCGCCGTCCGCGAACACCGCATCCAGTCCATCCTCCTCGGAGTCCCCGTCGTGATGGTGCAGCTCGGCGTCGTCGCGGCATGGGCGGTCTACCTCCTCGGCGGGTGGAATCTGGCTGCGGCGCTGCTCGTCTCGGGCGCGGTCGCCGGCTTCGACTACTTCGGCAGCGTGGCCGGGGCGGTCGTCACCGACGCTCCGGGAACCCGCGCCTGGCAGCAGGCGACCAGCCGACTGGCCGGCGGAGCCGATCTGATGGAGATTCCCGCCGGCGTCGACCTGGAGGCCGGCACCGCACCGGCGCCGGCACGAGTCGAGCGGCAGCCGTTGCAGCGCCTCGACCTGGTCGACGTGGCGGCCGTGCACGACGACGGGACCCGCGGCGTCACCGGCGTTCACCTCACCGTCGCGGCGGGGGAGCTGGTTCTGCTGCTCGGGCAGGTGGGATCGGGCAAGTCGAGTCTGCTGTCGACGCTGTGCGGTCTGGTGGGCCACACCGGCCGGATCCAATGGAACGGGGTCGACGTCGCCGACGCGCAGGCCTTCCTACGTCCGGGGCAGGTCGCGCACGTGGCCCAGGTGCCGTTGGTGTTGTCGGGCACGTTCGCCGAGAACGTGCGGCTGGACCACGACCGCGACGTCGAGCGGGCCGTCGAGGACGCCCGGCTGGGGACCGACGTCGCCGAGGCCGGTGGGGTCGACGCCGTCGTCGGTCATCGCGGTGTGCGGCTCTCCGGTGGACAGGTGCAGCGGTTGGCGCTCGCCAGGGCGCTAGCGGTGGAGCCGGAACTCCTTCTGGCCGATGACGTTTCCAGCGCGCTCGACGCGACGACCGAGGTCGAGTTGTGGACCAGTCTGCGCGCGCGTGGGATCACGGTGCTCGGCGCCACCTCCAAGCGGGCGGCGTTGGCCCGCGCGGACCGGGTCGTCGTCCTGGTCGACGGCGCGGTCGCGGCGAGCGGACCGTGGACCGAATTGGCGCCGGCGTGGGGCCACCTGGCGGCGTAGCGTCTAGCCCCGCCAGATCGCGGCGGCGACGAGCTCGGCCACCAGCACTTCGGTGAGCAGGCGGACGTCGTCGTCGGCGTCGCCCGGATAGCGCAGTTGGCACCGTGCGCCCGGGACGTCGCCGCCGATGCCGACGACGGTGCTGTTGCGGGCGGTGGTCCACTCGGCCAGCTGTGCCTCCCACGCGGAGCCCGCGAAGACCCCGAGCCGGTAGTCGGTGGTCTTGGTCAGGTAGACGTCGACGTGGCTCCAATCCCCGGTCTCGCATCCGACCGCGGGCAGCCGCGGTCCCTCGCGCAGCATGAGCGCGGCCTGCTGGGCCGAGCAGAATCGGTGCGCGGGCGCTGCGAAGTGCGTACCCGTCGGGCCCAGCATTAGCTCGGAAACCTCCGGGCGCCAGTCGGATTCGGTGGCCAGCAGGTGAGCGGAACCGTCGGCTGCGGCCGCCACCGACGCCGCCAGGGCACCCGTGTCCGTCCCGGTGAGGTGGCATTCCAGCGCCAGCAGCAGAGCCAGGGTGTGCTGGTAGCTGCGGCACGCGACACCGCCGACCTCGGTCTCGGCGGCCAGGTCGACGACGCCCTGGCAGCGTTCGGTGATCGCCGACCCCGGCGTGTTGGTCAGCGCGATCGTGTGCGCGGAGCCGGGCAGTCGGTCGAGGGCGTCGAGCGTCTCGACCGAGCCGCCGCTTGCCGAGGTGGCGACGACGAGAGTGCCTGCGCCCCAGTCGGGAAGCAGGGTCGACGACGCCAGCTCCGAGGTCACCGTCAACCCCTTGGCGCGCATCCGCGCGGCGGCCACCCCGCCCGCGTACGCCGAGGAACCCATCCCGAGCAGCACCACCCGCTCGACGACGGCCGGCACCACCTCCGCCCACGGATTGCGCGCGGCCAGTGTGGTGGCGAGGCTTTCGAGCACCTCGGGCTTGCGTCGGAGGTCGGCGGCGAATCCGTCGGGTTTCACGCGGGGGTCCCTTCGTCGAGGAGCTCGGGCAGCGCCGCGTCGGGAACGTACATCCAACGGGGCAGATGTCGTGCGGCGTAGACGATCTCGCGCAGCACCTGTTGCATGCGGAACGCGCGCAGCGGTGTCGGGTCGAAGAGGTCCGCTCCTCCGAGCTCGCGGAGTCCGCGGGTGTACGCGTCGAGAAACGCGGTGCGCCCGGCGGCGGACACCACGGCCAGGGTCGCGGGGTCCAGGTCGGTGTACTTGGCGGCGACGATCGCGACGTGTGCCAGCGACTGGGTCATTCCGGCGACGTCGAGCACCGCGGGGATGGGCAACGTCCGCTCCGTCGCGCTGAGCACCGGGTTGCCGTCGAAGTCGGTGACCACGAAACGGCCATGGCTGCAGAGCACTTGGCCGACGTGCAGGTCACCGTGACCGTCGACCACCGGGGTCCCGGCCAGGCCGCCGAGAACGCGCAACAGCGCCTCGATCTCGCCGCGGCGGGCGAGGGCACCGGGATGTCCGAGCCGGACCACGGTGTCGAGGACGTCCACCGCGCCGTCGTGCCACCGCGCGGCGTCGGCGGTCGAGGCGACGGTGCTGGTGCCCGACAGCGCCGCGTGCAGCTCGGCGACGACGGCACCCACGTCGGCGGCCGCGGCCGAGAACGCACCGGGATCGCGGTCGCGTACCGCCGCGGTCACCAGGTCGACGGCCCACGTCCAGCCGTCGACGGCGTCGGGTAGGTAGTCGTCGACGTAGGCCACCACGGTGTCGGCTCCGGTGGGCGTTCGCCAGGTCAGCAGGCCCCACGGCGCGGGCATGCCGCCGAAACCGGCCGCGCGGAGCACCTCGATGCGTCGCGGCGCAGGGTGCGGACCCTCCTGCAGGTGAGTCGCCCACTTGACCACCGCGACGTCGCCGACGATCACCGACTCGTTGGTCTGGTCGACGCCGACGGAGCGCTCGCCGGTCGCCGTTCGCGACGTCCAGGATCGCACCGAGAAGGCTTCGCGCGTCACCGATCCCGCGGCCAGGGTCTCGAGGAGCGCCGACGCGGCGCCGTCGCCGGGACGGGCGCGCCGCCACCCTCCGTCGTCGTCGCGCACCTGGGGGATCGCGGCGAGACCGGCGCCGTCGTCGACCACCGCGAGACGTCGCCCCTCTGAGAGCGGCAGTGCGTCCAGGGGCTCAGTCAACCGAGTCTCGGTGGCGCGCGCCGACCTGCTCGATGACGTCGGCGCCGACGCGCAGTCCGTCGCGGCCACGGATCGCGGCACCCATCTGGTCCAGGCGGGCCCGAAGGCCGGTGTCGGCGAGCAGCCGTTCGACCGCATCGGTCAGCTCGGCGTCGTCGAAGGAGTAGGTGTCCAACCGCACCCCGAACCCGAGTTCGTCGACGCGCTGGGCATTTTCGTACTGATCCCAGAACAGCGGCAGCACGATGAGCGGTTTGCCGAAGTGCAGCGCCTCGGTGGTGGTGTTGTTGCCGCCGTGGGAGATCACCAGGTCCACCTGGGGGATGACCTTGGTCTGTGGCAGCATCTGCGCTCCGACCATGTTGTCGGGCAACGTGATCTGATCGGCTTGGGGCCCCTTGCTCACGATGAAGCGGTGTCGGGTCTTGCCAAGGACCTCGACCAACCGACGCATGAGTTCCACGTCGGCCCCGCCGAGGGAGCCGAGCGACAGGTAGATCAGGGCGCTGTCCTCGGGGCGGTCCGCCACCTCGGCCGGCACCTGGTAGTCACCGTCGGTCTCGCGCACGCTGGAGTCCATCCGGGTCCAGCTGCGATCCAGCGGCCGGGCGTCGACGTAGTCGGCTTCGGCGGGGTAGACGTAGAGGTTGGCGGCATTGTCGCGCGGCATGAACTCCAGCTCGGGCAGCGCGTCGGCGCCCTGAGCCCGAACCCAGGAGTCGAAGTCCGTCCACATGGCTCGGTGAGTCCGGTCGAACTCGTCGCGGTAGGCCCCCCAGGTCGAGGGGTCGTCGCTCGGCAGACCCGAGAAGGGCGGTGGGACACCGGGTCCCGGAACTTCCAAGGGGCTGCACGACACGATGCGCACGAACGGCGCTCCCGCGGTCACCAGCGCGGGGAAGAGCACGACGTTGTCCTCGACGACGACGTCTGGGCGGTGAGTGGCGATGATCTCGCGCAACCGCGGCTCGCAGTACTTCGCCCCGTCGATCAGCGCCTGATAGGTGGGCGCGATGAACGACTCCAGCTGCTCGACGGTGGGCTTGCGGAACTCCGGTGCCGTCTCGGCGATGAAGTCGGTCCAGAACTTGCCTGCGTCGGCCTCGCCGTCGGCTGCGGCCGGTTCGGGCTCGGCCAGGTCGACGAGTTCCTCGACGAAGCCCAGCGGCGCCAACTTGCCCGCCCACGAGCTCTCGGCAGCGAAGACGACGGTGTGGCCGCGGTCGCGCAGAATCGCGGCCAGGCCGATGCACTGGTTCGTCGGGCCGTAGGCCGATTCCGGCCAGAACATGATCGTCAGGGGTCTCGGCATACTGGGACGATACTCAGCCCGGCACGTCCATGCGCTGGGTGCCGAGCACTGCGAGCAGCCGCATCGCCTGCTCCGACGGTGATCCGGGCTCGGCGGTGTAGATGACCACCCGTTGGTCGCGGTCGACCACGTCGAGCGCATCGCAGCTCAGCGAAATGGGACCGACCGTCGGGTGGGCGAACGTCTTGCACAGGACCGACGTCGCGCACACGTCGTGGGCGTCCCACAGTGCGGCGAATTCTGCACTGCCAGATGTCAATTCGTCGATCAGCGCGACGGTGTCGGGGTCGTCGGGGTAGCGCGTCGCGGCGGTTCGAAGGTGCAGGGCGCAGGTCCTGGCGAACTCGTCGGCGTCGGACACGCCGTAGAGCCGTCGGCCTTCGGGGTGCGGCCCCAGGAAGGCGCGGCGGGCCAGGTTCCGGTCGCGGCGGGACAACGCCGAGAAGTCCTCCATCAGCGCGCACGCCAGGTCGTTCCAGGCAAGCACCTCGTAGGTCGCCGACACCACGATGGCCGCGGCCTGAGGCAGTCTCCGCAGCAGGTCGAGGATGCTCGGACGGACCACCCGCGGCGGGCCGGGCGGCGCGGCCGGTTCGACCCCGGCCAGGCGGTGCAGGTGGTTGACCTCGGCATCGGTCAACCTCAGGGCGCGGGCGAGGCCGGCCAGCACCTCGCGGGACGGATGCGGGGAGCGGGCCTGCTCCAATCGCGTGTAGTACTCGACGGAGATGAAGGCCAGCTGGGCCACCTCGTCGCGGCGCAACCCCGGCGTCCGGCGCCGGCTGCCGGCGGCCAGGCCGACGTCGGCGGGGGCGATCCGCTCACGGCGGCTGCGCAGGAACGCGCCGAGCTCTCGGGAGTCCACGCATCCATTGTGCGCCGCACCGTCGCCGTAGCCAGGTACCGCCGATACCTGGCTGTGGGCACGCCGCATCGGCACCGTGGAGCCATGACCACCTTGCAGAGAACCGGACACCTGGCCGACAAGGTCGCCTTCGTCAGCGGCGCGGGCCGCGGCATCGGAGCGGCCGCCGCCCGGCTGTTCGCCGCGGAGGGGGCCGACGTCATGCTCGCCGCCCGCACCGAGGACCAACTCGCCGCCGTCACCGACGACATCGTGACCGCCGGTGGGTCCGCCCGGTACGTCGTGTGCGACCTCGCCGACGGCGCGAGCGTGCGTGCCGCCGTCGACGCCACCGTGGCGGCCTTCGGCAAGCTCGACGTCGCGTTCAACAACGGCGCGACCATCTCGCCGCCCGGCCCACTCGACGACGTGCTCGAGGCCGACTTCGACCGGGTGTACGAGGTCAACCTCAAGGGCGTCTACCTCGCCATGGTGGCCGAGATCGGCGCGATCCGGGCGACGGCCGGAACCGGCGCGATCCTCAACACCTCCAGCGTCGGAAGCTTGATGGGCAACCCGGAACTACCGTCCTACGGCGCGATGAAGCGCGCCGTCAACAGCCTCACCGAGTCGGCGGCGATCACGTACGGCCCGGAGGGAATTCGGGTGAACGCCATCGCACCGGGGTCGACGCTGACGGAGATGATCATGGAGTGGGACGCGGCGAGTCCCGGCGTCGTCGACCGGCTCAACGCGACGACACCCCTGCGGCGGGCGGCCCAGCCGGAGGAGGTCGCCGAGGCCGCCCTCTGGCTGCTGAGCGACCGGGCGTCCTACGTCACCGGCGCGATCTTGCGCGTGGACGGGGGTGCCGGCGTGTGAGGGCCGGCGTCACGGGCACTGGTCGACCGCCGGCCTTCCTGCGAATCTGTCCGTCAGCCAAGTGAATTGGCCGGTGATGTCGACGTCGCCGTGTCCCATGCCGGGCTGGAGGTCCCACTGCATCACCCCGCCCAGGGCGCACTGGCGGGCGATCGCGTCGGTGGTCCACTGGGCGTCGACGAAGGTGTCGGCGGCACCGTAGTCGACCGACAGCGGCGCCGACAGGGGGCCGTGGGGCAGCGCCCACCCGGCGAGCACGGTGCGAAGACGATCCGCGGCGGCGGGGGTTCGTGGGGCGAAATCGGCTGGGGTGAGGCGTTTCTTCTGAGCGGCGCGGTAGGTACTGGTGTCCGGGTTGCACGACAGCAGCGGCACCCAGTAGGTGGCCGCCGCGTCGGAGCGGAAGTCGCCGCGGTCGACGTCGGGGTGCAGGCGGGCCACCGACTCGACGACGGTGAGGAACAACGGCATCTGATCGGGGGTCAGCGCGTCGGCCTGGGCCTTGGAGACCATGCCGGTGAGGTCGGCCGCGGGTGAGTTGGCCACGGCGCCGACGAGATTCAGCTCCGGCGCGTAGGTCGACGCAAGCTCGTCGGCGGCCCACGCCGCCCCGCCGCCCTGAGACCCACCGAAGGCCAGCCACCGGTCGGACACGCCGGGCAGGGCATGGCGCAAGGCCCGGACGGAGTCGACCACGTTGAGACCCGCGGTCTTCGAATCCATGTACGGATGCCCACCGTCTTCGCCGAGGCCCTGATAGTCGGGCAGGGCGACGGCATAGCCGTTGTCGAGGTAACCGAGCACCGGTTGCGACAAGCCCCACAGGTCGCCGGTGAGCGACGGCGCGCATTCCTCGTCGAGCCCGGTCGTGCCGTGAGCCAGTGCGATCACCGGCCAGCCGCCGGGTGGGGGCGGACGGTCGGGAGTGAACACCGCACCGGAGACCGTGGTCGAGGCGCCCGTGTCGCCGTTGGTGGAGTGGTAGACGACCCGCGCCGCACGAAGGTCGCGTCGGCCGGTGGCGGCAAGGAACTTGGGCATCGTCGTCGCGCTGACGAGGCTGCCGGGTTCCGAACCGCCGAGCCGTGCACCCTCGACGGGGACGGATTCGTCGTCGGCGTCGCTCGCGTGCGAGCCCCATGCCCGCCCGATGACGTCGAAACCCAGTGGGGACACCGCGACGACGAGTCCGACGACGACGGCGAACACGACGCCGATCCAGAGCGCGCGACGACGCTGCGTCGGTGTGACGGGCACGGGGTCAGCCCGCGACGGCGGGACGGAGGAAGTCGCCGGACACCGCGACGGCGGGGGTGGACGTGTCGCCACCGACGACCAGCGTCGCGAAGGCGATGTCACCGGCGATGCCGGCGAACCAACCGTGGGAATGGGTGTTGTCGCCGAATTCGGCCGTGCCCGTCTTGCCGCCGAGGCCTGGAACGTCCTGCAGGGCGGTGGCGGTGCCGTCGGACACCGTCTGCAGCATCATCGAGCGCAGGTCGTCGGCGACGGGGCCGGGAATGGGCTGCGACGGCGTGTCCGCCGTGGTGGTCTCGCCGACGACCAGGGTCGGTGTGATGGTCGAGCCGTGGCCCAGACTGGCCTCGGCGACGGCCAACCCGAACGGGCTCACCGTGACGGTGCCCTGACCGATCCCGTTCTCCACCTTCTGCGCCGGCGTGTCGGCGTTGGGCACCTTGCCGGTGATGGTGGTGAGCCCGGGGACGACGTAGTCGACGCCAATGCCGAAGAGCCGCGCGGTGTTCGGCAGCGCATCGGCGGGTAGCTGGTCGGCAAGCGCCGCCATCGTGGTGTTGCAGGACTTCGCGAACGCCGTCGACAGCGGCACGGTGCCGAGATCGAATTCGTCCTCGTTGGGAATGGTGCGGTTCTCGACCGTCACCGTGCCGGGGCAGGCCTCGGGGGTCGTCGGCGTCGCGAGGCCGGCCTGCAGGGCCGCCGCGGTGGTGATGGTCTTGAACGTCGAACCCGGCGGGTACGCGCCGGAGAAGGCGATGGGGCCTTGGGCGTTCGCCGCCGCGTTCTGCGCCGCAGCCAGGATGCCACCGGTCGACGGCGAGATGGCCACCAGCACGGCCGGCCGGGCTTCCGTGGCGACGGCCTGTTGGGCCAGCTGCTGCAACCTGATGTCGAGGGTGGTGCGGATCGGCGGGGTGTCGCCGGGCGGCGTCGAGGTGAGCTGCTCGGTCGGCTGGCCCTTGTCGTCGACCAACGTCACCGACCACCCGGCGGCGGCGTCGATCGCCTTCTGCCACAGGGCCTGCAGCCCGTCGAGGGCCGGAGAGGAGAGGTCGCGGTTCGCCGTGAGGAGCGCGCCCTGCTCGGCCACCGACACCCCCGCGATCTGCCCGAGTTGGTCGCGCACCGCGGTGAGGTCGTCCTGGCGGAGCTTGACGACGGTCACCCGGTCGTCGCCCGTCGCGGCGAACTGTCCGGCAATGGACTCTGCGGTGATGGTGTCGTCGAACGCGTGCAGGACGTTGGCCAGCGCGGCCGCGGAGTCGAGGTGCTCGCGGGTCAGGCTGACGACGCCGATCGTCTGCCACGTCAGCAGAGGCTGCCCGTCGCGGTCGGTGACCGGGGTGAGGAAGTTCTTGTCGTCGCTGTACTGGAACGTCATCCCGGGTTGCAGCTTCGGGTTGAGCACCGTCGTCTCCCAGTGCACCCGCCAGTCGTCACCCGACTGGGTGGCCGTCGCGGTCGCGTCGTAGGTCAGCGTCTTGTTGGGGCCAAACGACCACGAATACGCCAGGCGGCCGGTCTTGTCGTCGTCACCGGGCTGGGATACGCCGACCGACAGCGTGGCGTCCTTGCCCATGCCGTTCAGCATCGAGGTGATCGCGGCGGTCGCGGCACCCTGGTCGTCGGTGGTCGCGGCGGCCGCCGAGGCATCCTTGCGCCCCAACGCATCGGCAAACGCGCGAAGGGCGTCTTGCGGGCCGGGGCTGGAGAACAGCGAACATCCCGTCGAGCCGAAGAGGAGGGCGCAGAGCAGAATCCACGGCATGCAACGTCTCGTCATGACGTCCCGAGCCTAGCCGCGGGTCCTGCCGACGGCGCGCAACCGCGCCCGGCTACAGTGCCGACGCCAACCTGGCCAGCACGTCGAGATGTTGGTCGACGTGCGTCAGGCCTGCGCCCATCGTGTCGACCGACAGGTGCGTCGCCCCCACCTCCGACCAGGCCGCAATCTGCCCGGCGACGGCGTCGTCGTCGCCGGTCCACTTGACCCGCGCCTCCATGCCGATGGACGCCGGATCGCGCCCCGCGGCAGTCGCACCGCGCTCGATCTCGGCGAGCGCTTCGTCGAGCTGCGGGCCCGGCGCCATCATCGGGAACCAGCCGTCGGCGAGCCGTCCGGCCCGGCGGTATCCGGCGGCCGAGGCGGCGCCGATCCAGACCGGGATCGGGCGCTGCACCGGCAGCGGCGACAATCCGGCGCCGGTCACCGTGTCGAATGTCCCGTCGAAGGTGACCGACGGTTCGGTCCACAGCCGGCGGAGCAGCTCGATCTGCTCGGCGGACCGCTTGCCTCTGGTGCCGAAGTCCTGACCGAGCGCCTCGTATTCGACGGCGTTCCAGCCGATCCCGATGCCCAACCGCAGGCGCCCACCGCTGAGCAGGTCCACCTCGGCGGCCTGCTTGGCCACCAGCGCGGTCTGGCGTTGCGGCAGGATGACGACGCCGGTCACCAGCTCGAGGGTGTGCGTGATCCCGGCGAGGAAGCCGAACATCACCAGCGGTTCGTGGAACGTGGTGCGGACGTCGTACGGGCCGTTCCAGCCGGTGTGGACGGCGGGGTCGGCACCCACCACGTGGTCGTAGGCCAGCAGGTGGGTGAACCCGAGCTCCTCGACGCGCTGGCCGTAGGCACGGACCGCACCGGCGTCGCCACCGAGCTCCGTCTGGGGGAAGACCACTCCAACGCGCACGTGCACTCCTTCGCTTGGCCGATCACTCGTCAGACTGCCATGCAACGACGCCGAGACGCGCCGCCGCATTCCCGCCGGCGGATCAGCGCGACGAGCAGTCCAGCGACACCGTGACGGTCCTGGCGACCACGATGGGGACCACGCGGTCGCGGCCACCGAACCGGTCGACCCGGACGAACTCGCTGCGTTCCTGCGGGTTGCGGACGTCGGTGACCTCGCACTGCGACAGCGGAGCGCTGCCGACGCGGTCGACCTGCACGTTGAAGCCCTGGGCCTCGAGCTGGCCGATGGTGACGACCGCCGAGTCGGCGGCGTTGGCCGAGATCGGAGGCAGCGCAAGGGTTCCGATGGCAGCGGCGGCGACGGCGGCGGTGATGATCGATGCGGTACGCATGACCGCTCCTTTCGTTCGGGTCACTTCGGAGACCTTCCGACGATGTGCTTCGTGACTCGAATGAATGGTGCTGCCCTGCGGTACCTCGAAGCTTGGAGGTGGTGTGGAGATCAGCTGGAGATCGACGACCGGTCGGCGGACACCGTGGGGTACCGCTGGTGCAGGCCGTCGATGAGGCGGTGGGCCTCGTGCAGGTCGCGCCGGAGCGTGCTGGTGACGGGATCCTTGCGCGTGTTGCCGCGGGCGCGGGCGCGGCGACTTCGGGCCTCGGCGGCCTCGAGTTTGTGCGAAAGGCCGGCGACGTGACCGTGCAGTTCGCGCAACAGAGCGAGCGCCTGCGCGCGTCCCGCGTCCTCGTCCACGCTCGAATCCTCTCATCATTTTCTAATGTGCGGCGGGTCGGGTCGCCCCGCCCACCTCAGGTGTGGTGTGACTCACCTGTGGATCCGTTGAATTCCGTTGCGCACGACGTGGATTGGCGGTCTCCGAGACGGTCCGCGAAGGCCGGGCAGTGTCGCATCGAGTGCGTGCGGAGCGCGTTCGCGAAACGCCGTGCGTTCGAACCGTGGCCGCGTCGTGGCCCAAATGTTACAGAAGTAGAGCACTGTTCCAGAAGTTACAGGAGTGATTCGCTTTCGTGATCAACCTAGGAGTAGCCATGACGGTCATCACCGGCTTGATCGACGTATCCGCGAAGGCGTCGATGGCGATGGCCCTCTCCGTGGGCATCGTGGTCGCGGCGAGCGCCGCCCCTGCCCCCGCCCGTGCCGACGCCGTCAGCGACCACTTCCTGGCCGCGCTCACCAGCTCGGGGGTCTCCGTGGCCGACCCGAACATGGCCGTGAGCATGGCGCAGTCGATTTGTCCGATGCTCGTCAAGCCGGGTGGCGACTTCGCCTCCATAGCCTCCCAAATGGGCGGGACCAACGGCGTGTCACCGGGCATGGCCAACCTGTTCACCAGCATCGCGATCTCGATGTACTGCCCGTCGATGATGGCGTCGCTGGCAGGAGGCAACTGGATCGGCCAGGGCGCTCAGATGGGTCTGCCCGGTCTGTCGGGGCTCGGCATCCCCGGGATCTGAGGATCCCTAGCCGAAGTGCGTGTGCGGGCGCGCCTGCGGGACGCCGTCGAGCACCACGTCGACCTTCTCGTCGTAGAACGCGATCAGTCCCGCGATCGCCGACACGGCGGGCAGCGGATAGTCGTAGGTCCAGGCCAGGTCCTGATGCACCTCGTCACCCGCCTGCACCGACCAGTACTGCGAGGTGGTGCCCTTGTACGGGCACAGCGTCTCGGTGTCCGTGGGAACCAGATGCTCGAACGACACGTCGGTGCGGTCGACGTAATACCGTGTCGGCAAACCCGTTTCGAACACCATGACCGGGCTGTGGGAGTCGGCGAGCAGCGTGCCGTCCAGCTCCACCCGCACGTGACGGTGCGAGCGCAGCGCGTCGACGCGGGTGTAGGGGTTGCGGGGATGGCCGACGATCCTCTCGTCCTCCTCGAACCACTGCACGCCGTCCCACTCGACGCGGGCGTATCCCGCCACCGGTCCGTCGCCGTCGGCGTCGAAGATGCGCACCGCAGGCTTCTCCGCCTGGCTGCCCCTGATCGAGTAGAGCTTCGACGGGCCGAATTGCACGCGTTGGGAATGGTTTTGGTCGACCAGCAGGTCGAGGTCCAAGTCTGTCAGCGGAATGTAGTACTGCGGGTAGTACGGCACCTCCCAGACGTAGCGCGCCGCGGTGGTGTCGAACAGCACGTGTCCGTCGACCACGCCGCGCACGCGCCGCGGTGCCGGCTCCGTTCGGCCGCGCACGGCCGCCATCTGGGGATAAGGCGGTGTAGGTTCCGACGTCATGTCTCCACCATAGGATCGCCGTAGCCCCCCCGTCCCGACTCACCTGGAGATCTCACATGGACCTCGAGAACGACACCGCCTTGATCACCGGTTCCAGCGGAGGCATCGGCGAGGAGTTCGCGGTCCAGCTGGCCCGCCGCGGGGCCAATCTCGTGCTCGTCGCCCGCAGGGCCGACAAGCTGACCGCCCTGCGTGACCGGCTGCTCCAGGCCCATCCCCGCCTGACGGTCGACGTGGTCGCCGCCGACCTGTCGCTCCCCGGCTCGGCCGCCGAACTCGCGGCCAAGGTGACCGACCTCGGGCGCCGCGTCGACGTCCTGGTCAACAACGCCGGGGTGGGACTGCACGGCGACTTCGTCTCCCAGGACGTCGCGACCAATGCCGCCCAGGTCCAGCTGAACTGCGTGACGCTGACGGAACTGACCGGGATCTACCTGCCCGCGATGACCGCGGCGCGCCACGGCGTGGTGCTCAACGTCGCGTCCACCGCGTCGTTCCAGCCGACCCCGGGGATGGCCGTGTACGGCGCCACGAAGGCGTTCGTGCTGTCGTTCACCGAGGCGCTGTGGAAGGAGACCAGGGGCAGCGGTGTCCGGGTGCTCGCGCTGTGCCCGGGCGCCACCGAGACCGAGTTCTTCGCGCGGACCGGAGAGGAGTTCCTCACCAGCGGCAGGCAGACCTCCAAGCAGGTCGTCGACGTGGCGATGGCCGCCCTCGACAAGTCGACGCCCACCGTGGTCTCGGGGTTGGCGAACACACTCCTGGCGACCGGGTACCGGTTCACGCCGCGGCGGGTGATGCTCGAGGTGTCGCAGCGACTGCTGAAGTCGAACTAGCCCGCGGGCACCGGGCTCACCTGTTAGTGGGAGATGAGCCAGCGGCCGTCGACGTCGGTGAGCAGCACGCCGAGGAGTACCGGGATCGTCGCCCGATCGGTGAAGGTGAAATCCACTGCCGTGTAGCCGAATACGATCCCGAGTGCGAGCTGGCGCGTTTCCAGGATGCGATGGTTCGGGACCAGGCCGACAGGCTGCCCGGCGTAGTACGTCGGCCACCACCGACTCTGCCGTCGTCACGTCAGTGCCCCGCGCTCTGGCCGCCGTCGACGTGCAGGATCTCGCCGGTGACGAACGACGCCGTCTCCAGGTGCAAGACGGCATCGACCACGTCGTCGACGTCCCCGAGTCGACCCAGCGGGTGCAGTCGGGCGAGCGCGTCGTGGTTGGCCGGATCGTGCATCGGGGTGTCGATGGTGCCGAGAGCGACGGCGTTGCTGCGTATTCCGCGATCCGCGTACTCGATGGCGAGCGCCTTGGTGACCGCGTTGAGTCCACCCTTGCTCAGGGCTGCCAGCGCTGCCGGAATCTTTGCGTCCGCCCGGTCGGCCAAGGTGGTCGAGACGTTGACGACGTGTCCGCCACCGGTCCGGTCCGCCATGGCGCGCACCGCGGCGCGCGTGATCTCGAAGAAGCCCCGTACGTTGACGCCCATCACGGCGTCGTAGTCCTCGTCGGTGTACTCGGTGAAGGGCTTCGAGACGAAGATGCCCGCGTTGTTGACCAACGAGTCCACCCGGCCAAACCGGGCGAGCGCCGCGTCGACGACCGACGCGCCGACACCGGGTCGACCGATGTCGCCCGGCACCGCCAGCACCATGGGGTCGTCACCGTCGGTGATGGTGCGCGACGTCGCCACGACGGCGTAGCCGAGTCGGCGATAGCCGGCGACCAGCCCAGCGCCGATGCCCTGGGATGCACCGGTCACGATGGCGACCTTCTGTTCTGCGTTCATCATTTCCCACCTTCGTCGTTGGAGTCATCGGATTGAACGACGACGAGGCCCCGGGCAGTTCTCGACGGACGGACCGATTTGCTCGCTGGTGATAGGCGCAGCCTCCCACTGGTCTACGATCCGATCGTGGAGCTCAGGCAGCTGCGCTACTTCGTCACGGTGGCCGAGGAACTCAACTTCGGCCGCGCCGCCGAGCGCCTGCACATCGCGGGCCCGTCGCTCTCACAGCAGATCAAGGTGCTCGAGCGCGACCTCAAAGTGCGCCTCTTCGAACGGGATCGGCGATCGGTGACCCTGACGCCGTCCGGTGCCGCACTGTTGCCGGGCGCCCGTGCGCTGATTGCTCAGGCCGACGAGTTGCGCAGGCAGGCAAGCGGTCTCGTCCGCTCGGAACCGGTCCGCATCGGCTACGTGAAGTGGTATCCGCCCGATCTGTCCGAACGCGTCGCGGGGATCGCGCAGCTGCGCGTCGACACCTGGGTGCTGCCGTCGCACGCGCAGGCCGCCCGCGTCGCGGAGGGCAGCCTCGACGCGGCGATCTGCTGGGTGCAGACGACCGACCTCGCCGAGCAGGGACTGGACGCACGTCTTCTCGGCGCCGACCGGTTGTACGCGGTGGCCACGGGCGGTGACTCCTCGCCCGTCGAGGCCAAGGACACGGTCGTCCTGCTCGACGCCGACACCGCGACGTGGTCGTCGTCGAATCGCTACGGCGAGCAGTTCGCACGCGCCACCGGCGCGACTGCGCTGCGGATCGACGACGGCGGCATCACCGGTCCCGCGTTCTTCGAGCACGTCCGCAGGCTGCGCCGGCCGGTGCTGAATTCGCCGAAGGGGCAGGGCGAGCCGCTGCCCGCGGGGTTGGTCGCCCGCCCCGTCGTCAATCCCTCGCCGTACTGGACGTGGTCGCTGGTCTCGCGCCGCGGTGAGGGCGACCTCGTGGTGCGCGCGGTCCTCGACGTGCTGAGCGCCGGCGTGAGCGTCGCCGGTTTCGGCGACGAGGGATCGTGGGTTCCGGTGACCGATCCCCATGCGCCTCAGTCGGTGTCGGGCACCGGGTAGCCGATTCGCAGCACGGCGGCCGTCACGGCGGCGCACGCCACCACGCCCGCCCCGACGAGCAGGACGGTGTGAAAGCCCCGCTGCATCAGAGGCGCGACCAGCAGTGGGCCGGCGATCTGGCCGGCCGAGTACCCGGCGGTCAGCAGGGCGACCGCGCGCGGTACCCGAAGGTGCGCCCCCGCGGCCAGCGCGATCGTGCTCACGCCGATGAACGTGACACCGAACAGGACGGCCCCCACGAGGGCGGCCACCGGGCCGGCCGCCACGGCGGGCAGCGCGATGCCTGCCGCCTGCATGGCGAGTGCCGCGGCCAGCAGATCCGGGTGGGAGTACCGCTTGCTCAGCCACGCCCACAGCGCGGCTGACGGGGCGGCCGCCAGTCCCACCACGATCCATGCACTCTTGCCCAGCCAGCCAGGCGAATTCTGTTCGATGGCCGCAACGAGAAAGGTGCCGGCGACGATGTAGCCGATGCCCTCCAGGGTGTAGCAGACCAGCAGGATGGCGAACCAACGACTCGACCGCGGTGGCACCGTTACCTCGGCGACGGTCACCCCTGGGACGTGGCGGTGCCTGCGTGCCCACCCGCCCGCGACGAGCACGACGGCGAGGGCCGCCACGGTCCACCACGCCCCCCGCCAGTCCGCGCGCGCGGGCAGGACCAGCACCAGGAATCCCGAGGCGGCGATGCCGAGGCCGACCCCGCTGAAACCCCAGCCGGCGAGGTGGGGGGAGTGGTGGCGCAGCTGCTCCATCATCAGGTTGACCGCGGTGACGAATACCAGGGCGCTGGCGAACCCCGCCAGCAGTCGCACGACTGCCCAGTGAATCGCATTGTCCGCCAACGGCATCGCGAGAAGTGTGACCACCACAGCGACGAGGGACGACCGTAGCGCCAACGGCGACCGGGCCAGTCGCGGTGACAGCGTGGCGGTCACCGCCCCCGCGAGGTAGCCGACGTAGTTGGCGGTGGCCAGGGTGGCGCCCGCCTCGGCGGTCAGCCCGGCGCCGGTGGTCATCATCGGGAGGATGGGGGTGAACGCGAAGCGCCCGATGCCCATTGCCGCGCCCAATGCCGCTGCGCCCCTGGCGGCATGGACCCAGCCAGCCGTACTGCGTTCGGCGAGAGTCTGATTCACCGGTCCATGGTCCGTGTGCGGGGCCCGCCGGTGCCACGACCGAAATCCTCGTTCGTGTGAGCCAATGGCTCCCAGTCGTGCTCGCGTTGTGCGAACATCGGCCGATGAGCTCGCACGACGACCCGGAGGCACGCATCCGGGACCTGGAACGCTCCTTGAGCGAGCAGTCCACCGAACTCACCCACAGCGTGCACGACACCGACCGCCAGGCCGCCGACGAGTACCACCGGCCATCCCCGCCGCCCTACCTCCCGACGCAGCAGCACTACGGTGTGCCGTTCCCGCCACCCGTGACGACGTCGGCCGGAGCGGGCCGAGGTTGGATCCTCTATGCGGTGCTGGCCACCGTGGTCGCCGTGGGCATCGGTGGTGCGGTGACGTTCTTCGTCAACGCGTTCCACACCGTCGGCTCCGTCGTCGACGTCTTCGACGGTGGCCCTCCCGCGGTCGAGGGCGGCGGCGGACCGTTCGACGTGCCGTCCGGTCAAAGCGGCGGAATCCAGCCGACTGCAACGACATTGGCTCCCGCGGTGCCGGCCGTACCCGGCGACGTCGTCACCGTGTCGGGGGTGGGTGAGAACAGGACAATCGCTTGCGAGGGCGGTGTGGTCAACATCGGTGGCGTCGACAATCGGGTCGTCATCACCGGACGGTGCGCACGAGTCTCGGTGTCCGGCGTCGAGAACGTGGTGACCGTGGCGGAGGCGCTGCGCATCAGCGCCTCTGGGTTCGACAACCGGGTGACTTACCTGGCGGGCACACCTGATGTCGACCAATCGGGTAACGCCAACGTCGTCGAACGAGGTTGAGAACGCCCTCGACCCATGTCATGTGGTGGCCGGTCCGTCGGCGTCGGGGATGATTCGCCGACGGACCAGCCATGGTTGTAACGCCGCCCAGGGCGGAAATCATTCTCGTCGGCCCCGGCAGTCGCCTCGGTCACGTCGGTCACAACGGCCTCGTGAGTCCCGTGTGTCCGTTGCGCAGCGCGCCGGCGACTAATTTGCTGTCGTGTCGGATGTGATCTGCCGCTCATTTTCGGAGTGAAGACTAAGAAACCGTGAGCTGAACTACTTCTCAGGGGTTTCGACTCGCAGTTGCCAACGCGTCGAAGGTGCTGGTGGAGAGCGGTTTATCCATTGCGGAACGAAGATAACGATGCGATAACGGCAGGTTTCTTAAGTGTGTCCTGAGAGGATCGCAAGGGTTGCGCGGGACCGCGTTTCGCGGTTCCCGGGAACCTTGTCTTCCGTCGCTACAATCGATCTCGACCACGTTCCCGTCGGGAACGTCACCAGCTCGAATCTATTGCCGGCCCCAGTGATGCCGGCGGAGGTGCCGAACACATGGCTAGTACTCGTGCGCGCTCGAACAGCGTCACCGTGGGAAATCAGGACGTCACCCTGCTGAAGTCGACGACGGTCGGGCACGGCCCGATCTCCGACATCGCCGTCGACGGTGACACCGTCGTGACCACCAACTTCGCCGATGACTCGCTCGTCGTCCTCGGCGGCGACACCCTGACCGTGCGCGGCGCAGTGTTCGCAGGCCAGCCCACCGCCGTCGCGGTCGTCGGCGAGCGTGCCTTCGCGGCCGTGTCGTCGGCCAGTTACGACGCCATCGCCGTGATCGACACGGTCAGCGGCGACGTGATCAGGGAATACCCGCTGTCCTTCAACGTGACGGCCATCGCGACCAGCGCCGACGGCAAGCGCGTCTACGCGGGCCGCACCGGCGACGAGGGCGTCGACGTCACCGTCCTCGACGTCGCCGCTGAGCGCGTCGGCACCATCTACGTCGCCAAGGGCGCCGATGCCACCATCGACGCGCTGTGCCTCGACGCCACCGGCCGCCGCCTGTACGTCGGCGTCTCCGACTCCCGCAGCAGTCGCCTGCTCACCGTCGACGTGGAAACCGCCCGTGTCCGCCGCACGCTGGAGATCGGCGCGCCCATCCGCGGTCTAGCGCTCGGGATGGACAGCACCGCATACGTGCTGACGTCCGACATCGCCGATGGCGGCGTGCTCTACGTCGTCGACCTGGTCGACAACCAGATCACCGCGGACGTGCGCGTCGCGGCGGCACCCACGCAGCTGATCGTCAGCGAGGACGGCATGCGGGCCTACGTGGTCGACTACGACCACGTGGCGGTCGTCGACGTCGACCACCGGTCGGTCGTCGCCGAGGTGTCGGTCGGCGCGCGCCCGTCGGCGATCGCGCTCAGTGGTGAGCGGCTCTACGTCGCCGACTACGACGGCAGCGTGACCACCTACACCGTTGCGGCGTCGGTACCGATGCTGTACTCGCAGTTCGTCGACGCCTCGGCCCTGCCGGCGCCGCGCGAGCTCGAGCCCGCCGTCTGAGCAGCGCCTAGCGCCACTGGTAACGCGTCTTCGGTCGGCCTGCGCCGCCGTAATCGGTCGTGCGCGTGACGGTTCCCTCGTCGGCGAGCCGTTCGAGATATCGCCACGCCGTGACGCGTGAGACGCCCACCCTCTTGGCGACTTCGCCGGCGGTCACCCCGTTGGCGTCGTCGCGGACCGCTCGGGCGATGTCGTCGTTGGTCTGCGGTGCGGCGCCCTTCGGAGCCACGGACTTGTCGGTGGCCACCCGCAATTCGGCCAGCGCGCGGTCCACCTCCTCCTGACTGGCGGCGTCGACCCCGGCCGGCAGCGCCGATCGGTAGCGCCGGTAGCGCTCGAGCCGGTCGCGAAAGGCGGCGAACGTGAACGGCTTCAGCAGGTAGGCGAGCGCGCCGTGGGCCACGGCGGCCCGCACCATCTCCAGGTCGCGTTCGGAGGTGATGGCGATGATGTCCGGCGCGGGACGCAAACCGGCGAGCGCCGACGCCAGGCTGATGCCGTTGGCATCGGGCAGCCCGAGATCCAGCAGCACGAGGTCCACCGGGGAGTCGGTCGTCGACGCCGCCGCGGCGGTCTGCATGGCCTCCCGAGCGGTGTGCACCACCGCGACGGCCGAAAAACCCTCCAGCCGTGAGAGATACGTGCGATGCGCCTCCGCGATGAGGGGGTCGTCCTCGACGATCATGACCGAGATCACGCGGTCGCCCCCGGGACGAGCACCGTGACCACCGAGCCGTAGGTGACGTCGGCGGTCAGCGTGCCACCGTGCCGCCGCACCACCTGCGCGACGAGTGCCAGGCCGAGGCCGTGCTGGCCGGGCTCGGTGTCGGTCTTGGTCGAGTACCCGCGCTGCATCGCGCGGTCGAAGACCTCGCCCGTCATGCCGGCACCGCTGTCGGCCACGCGCATCAAGAGCTCCGCCCCCTCCAGTGCCACCGTCACCTCCACCCAGGGATCGTCGCGGTCGCACGCGTCCATGGCGTTGTCGATCAGGTTGCCCAGCACGGTGATCATCTCCTGCGCCGACAGCGGCACGTCGTCGACGTCCGACGGCAGGTGGGTGTCCTCGGTGACCGTCAGCGCGATGCCCCGCTCGTCGGCCTGGGCGGTCTTGCCGAGCAACAACGCCACCAGCGCGGGCTCGCCGACGTCATGCGACAGCCGATCCACCAGGCGCTGCGACAGGGCCAACTCCTCGGTGCCGAACCGGACGGCGTCCTCCGGCTTGCCCATCTCGACCATGGTGATCACGGTGTGCAGCTTGTTGGCCGCCTCGTGCGCCTGAGCGCGCAGCGAATCGGTGAGGACCTGCAGTGAGCTCAACTCGCCGAGCGCGCCCTGCAACTCGGTGCGGTCGCGCACCGTGACCACCTCGGAGTGCGCGGAGTCCGCGACGGGGGACCGGTTGACCACCAGGACCCGGTCCTCGGTCACGTGCACTTCGTCGCGGGCCCCAGGAGCGTACGCGCGCAAGAACTCTGGCAGATCCGCCTGGGTCACCCGACCCGGCGCCAGCCCCAGCAAGCGGCGCGCCTCGTCGTTGACCAGCATCACCTGGTCGCGGTCGAGCACGACGAGGCCCTCGGACACCGAATGCAGGATCGCGTCGTGGTGCTCGTACATCACCCGCAGCTCGTCGGGCCGCAGGCCGTGTGTCTGGCGCAGCAGGCGGCGGCGAATCGCCCACACCCCGATCATCGACAGGATGAGGGCTCCGAGGCCGACGCCGGCGATCATCGGCCACTGGTCGCGCCACCGCTGAGCCAACGTCTGCTGCGTGATGCCCGCCGACACCAGCCCGATCACCCGGCCCGAGGAATCGCGGACGGGTGCGATCGCCCGAATCGAGGGCCCCAGCGTGCCGGTGTACACCTCGCTGAAGGTCTCACCGCGCACCGCCGGCTCGATGGTGCCGAGGTAGTGACCGCCGATCTGGCTGGGATCGGTGTGGGTGAACCGCGTGCCGTCGGTCGACATGATCGTGATGAACGCGATCTGCGTGTTCGTCCGCACCGCCTCGGTCACCGGTTGCAGGATCTGCGTCGCCCGGCCCGAGGAGATTGCCTGCGCGGTCGACGGCGAGTCGGCCAACGCCGTCGCGATGCTCACCACCTGCTGCCGGGCCGCGGCGTCCCCGTCGCGCCGGGCGTCGAGCAGGGCGAGCACGCTTCCCACCAGCACCACGACGGCGATCACCCCGATCTGCAGCGCGATCGCCTGGCCGGCCAGCGACCGTGGCCACCACCGACGCATCGAGACTCCGGATCGTTTCGAGGTGAACACAATGAACTAAAGCGTGACGTGGGTCACGTGGGGGAACATCATCCTTGCAGAGCCTTCCAGAGAACTGCCCAGGCCGACCGCATCAAGGAGCATCCGCCATGACCGACCACGTCGACACGTCCTCCCCACCGAAGAAGCGTGACCGCACGCACTGGCTGTACATCGCCGTCATCGTCGCCGTCGTGGCAGGCGTCGCCGTCGGCATCCTCGCCCCCGGGGTCGGCAAGAGCGTCGGCGTCCTCGGCACGATGTTCGTCAGCCTGATCAAGATGATGATCGTCCCGGTCATCTTCTGCACCATCGTGCTGGGCATCGGCAAGGTGCGCGCCGCCGCCACCGTCGGCAAGGTCGGCGGGCTGGCGTTCGTCTACTTCCTGGCGATGTCGACCGTCGCGCTGGCCATCGGCCTGGTCGTCGGCAACGTGCTGAGCCCGGGCACCGGCCTCAACATCGAGTCGACGTCCAGCAAGGGCACCGCGCTGGCGGAGACCGCGCACGAAGCGGGTGGCCTGATGGACTTCATCCAGGGCATCATCCCCACGTCGCTGTTCTCCTCCCTGACCGAGGGCAACGTGCTGCAGGCACTGTTCGTCGCCCTGCTGGTCGGCTTCGCGCTGCAGTCCATGGGTTCTGCTGGCGAGGGCATCCTGCGCGGCATCGAGGCCGTCCAGAAGCTCGTCTTCAAGGTGCTGGCGATGATCCTGTGGCTGGCCCCGATCGGTGCCTTCGGCGCCATCGCCAACGTCGTCGGCCAGACCGGCTGGAGCGCCGTCACCCAGCTGCTGACGCTGATGCTCGGCTTCTACATCACCTGCCTGCTGTTCGTCTTCGGCGTCCTCGGCGTCCTGCTGCGCGCGGTCGCCGGCGTGTCCATCTTCCGGCTGGTGCGCTACCTGGCCCGTGAGTACCTGCTGATCTTCGCGACGTCGTCCTCGGAGTCCGCGCTGCCCCGTCTGATCGCCAAGATGGAGCACCTCGGCGTCGAGAAGACCACCGTGGGCGTCGTCGTGCCGACCGGCTACTCGTTCAACCTGGACGGCACGGCCATCTACCTGACCATGGCGTCACTGTTCGTCGCCGACGCGATGGGCAAGCCACTGGCGCTCGGCGAGCAGATCTCGCTGCTGGTGTTCATGATCGTGGCCAGCAAGGGCGCGGCGGGCGTCAGCGGCGCCGGCCTGGCCACCCTGGCCGGCGGGCTGCAGAGCCACCGCCCCGACCTGCTCGACGGCGTCGGCCTGATCGTCGGCATCGACCGGTTCATGTCCGAGGCCCGCGCGGTCACCAACTTCTCCGGAAACGCCGTCGCGACGATGCTGGTCGGCTCGTGGACCAAGACGGTCGACAGCGCACAGGTCGAGCGGGTGCTCAGCGGTCAGGACCCGTTCAACGAGTCGGCGATGGTCGACGACCACGAATCACGCGCCGAAGAGCCGGCGCAGGCGAAGCTCCCTGCACCGGCATAGGGCGCAACGAGAAGAGCCCGGTCGGGGTTTCCCCGGCCGGGCTCTTCCGCGCGTGCGGGGTGTCAGCGGGTGCAGTCCAGCGACACCGAGATGGTCTGGCTGGTCTGCTGCTGGACGAGGATGCGGTCGCCGTTGTTGCCGGGACCGACGTAGGGCACCAGCTGTGAGGTGCTCTGCGGGTTGCGCACGCTGGTGACCTGGCACTGCGAGATCGGTGCCGTGCCGATCTTGTCGATCGTGACGGTGTAGCCCTCGGACTGGAGCTTGCTGATGGTCTCCTGAGCCGTCTCCGCACCGGCCAACACCGCCGGTGCAAACGCGGCGCAGCACACCCCGACGGCTGCCGCGGCGATCGTCCACTTCGTGCGCATGAGGCGCCTTCCTGTCATGTTGCTGGCAATCATCCACCATTCGCGGCGTCAGCGGAACTCCGCCGGCGCGCGGCCTCAGTTGCTGCAGTCCAGCGACACCGAGATGGACCTGCTGACGACGACTTCGACGATCCGGTACTTGCGATCGCCGTTCGCGTCGCGTGGACCGTAGTAGTCGCGGACGTTGCGGGTCTGGGTCTGCGGATTGCGGACGCCGGTCACCACGCAGGTGTCGAGTGGGCCGCTGCCGACCCGGTCGACGTTGACCGTGAACCCCTCGGACTGCAGCTGGTTGATCTTCTCCTGGGCGGTCTGGTCGGCGCCGGCCACGGCCGCCGTGGCGAGGGAGCTGACGACTACCGCGGCAGAAGTGACGAATGTGGACAGAATCGATGATGGACGCATCGGCGCCCCCTATCTTTGGAGGAAATCCTTCACCTCCATATCGCCGCCCGCAGCGTTTACGTTGCACTCGACGGGCCTACCAACTCCGGAGATCGACATGCACAGCACGATGCAGGACGTCCCGCTGACGGTCACGACGATCATGCGCTACGCCTGCGAGGTCAACGCTGACCGCACCGTCACCACCGCCACGGGTGAGGGGCGGTACCGCACCGGCACCTACCGCGAACTCGGTGAGCAGGTGGGCCGTCTCGCGAACGCGTTGCGGGAACTGGGCATTGCCGGCGACGACAGGGTCGCCACGTTCATGTGGAACAACGCCGAGCACCTCGCCGCGTACCTGGCGGTGCCGTCGATGGGCGCGGTGTTGCACACGCTGAACATCCGACTGTCGCCGGAACAGATCGCCTTCGTCGCCAACGAGGCCGAGGACAAGGTGATCATCGCCGACCTGTCTCTGACCGAGCAGCTCGCCGCGGTGCTGCCGTTGCTGGAGACGGTGCACACGGTGGTCGCGGTGGGCGACGGCGACCTCGACCCGCTGCTGGGGTCGGGACCGGCCGTGGTCCGCTTCGACGAGGTGCTGGCCCGGCAGCCTTCCCAGTTCGACTGGCCGGCCATCGTCGAGACCGACGCCGCCGCGATGTGCTACACCAGCGGTACCACGGGAAACCCGAAAGGCGTTGTCTACAGCCACCGTTCGAGCTATCTCCACGCCATGAGCACGTGCTCGGCGAACACCCTGGGCATCGGCGCGGAGGACTCCGTGTTGCCGATCGTGCCGATGTTCCACGCCAACGCCTGGGGCCTGCCGTACGCCGCGCTGATGGCGGGCGCCGACCTGGTGCTCACCGACCGCTTCCTCGACGCGACGTCGATCGTCGACGTCATCGAGACTCGGCGTCCCACGGTGGCGGGCGCCGTCCCGACCATCTGGAACGACGTCATGCACTACCTGGAAAGATCACCGGGACATGACATCTCGTCGCTGCGGCTGGTGTCGTGCGGCGGATCGGCGGTGCCGGTGTCGTTGATGAAGGCGTTCGAGGCGAAGTTCGACGTCCAGATCAGGCAGTTGTGGGGGATGACGGAGACCTCGCCGGTGGCGACGATGGCCTGGCCGCCGCCGGGCTCCTCCGACGACGAGCACTGGGCGTTGCGGGCGACCCAGGGCAGGCCGATGTGCGGCGTCGAGGTCCGCATCGTCGACGACGCGGGTGAGCCGGTGCCCAACGACGGCAAGGCCGTTGGCGAATTGGAGGTCCGCGGCCCCTGGATCACCGGCTCCTACTACCGCAATTCCGACGACTCCAAGTTCGCCGGCGGGTGGTTGCGCACCGGCGACGTCGGCCGCATCGACCCGCTGAGCTACGTCACCCTGACCGACCGGGCCAAGGACGTCATCAAGTCCGGCGGCGAGTGGATCTCGTCGGTGGAATTGGAGAACCACCTCATCGCGCACCCGGCCGTACTGGAGGCCGCCGTGGTCGGCGTGCCCGACGACCGCTGGCAGGAACGACCCCTGGCCGCGGTGGTGCTCAACGAGGGCGCCCAGGCCGACCCCGCGGAGCTACGAGAGTTCCTCGCCGACAAGGTCGTTCGCTGGTGGCTGCCCGAACGCTGGACCTTCGTCGACTCGGTACCCAGGACGAGCGTCGGCAAGTACGACAAGAAGACCATCCGGGCCCGCCACGCCGACGGCGCCTACGAGGTGCACGAGGCCCGCGACTAGCGCTCGGCCCGCTGGTAGGCCGTGACGACGGCCGCGCCGCCGAGTCCGATGTTGTGCTGCAGCGCGGCGGTGACACCGTCCACCTGACGCTTGTCGGCGGTGCCGCGCAGCTGCCAGGTCAGCTCGGCGCACTGCGCCAACCCGGTGGCGCCCAGGGGGTGGCCCTTGGAGATCAGCCCGCCGGAGGGGTTGACCACCCACCGGCCGCCGTAGGTGGTGTCGCCGTCGTCGACCAGCCGGGGAGCCTCGCCCTCGCCGCACAACCCCAGCGCCTCGTACAGCAACAACTCGTTGGCCGAGAAGCAGTCGTGCAGTTCGATCACCTGGAAGTCGGTGGGCCCCAGTCCTGACTGGTCGTAAACCCTTTGGGCGGCTTGGACGTTCATGTCGTGGCCGATGACGTTGGCGGCGCTCCCGTCGAAGGTGCTGGCGAAGTCCGTCGTCATCGCCTGTCCGACGATCTCGACCGCCTGAGCGGCCAGACCGTGCTCGTCGACGAACTGCTCGCTGACCACGATCGCCGCTCCCGAACCGTCCGAGGTTGGCGAGCACTGCAACTTGGTCAGCGGATCCGAGATCATCCGGGCGCCCAGCACGTCGTCGAGGCTGTACTCCTGCTGGAACTGCGCGTAGGGGTTGTTCACCGAGTGCTTGTGGTTCTTGTAGCCGATCTTCGCGAAGTGCTCGGCCGTGCTGCCGTGCTTCTTCATGTGCTCACGTCCCGCCGCGCCGAACATCCACGGCGCCACGGGGAACGCGAACTCGTCGATCGCGGCAAGCGCCTTGACGTGGTTGCCCAGCGGCGACTCGCGGTCCTGGGCCCCGCCGCCCAGCGACCCCGGCTGCATCTTCTCGAAACCCAGCGCCAGCACGCAGTCGGCGAGACCACCGCGGATCGACTGTGCCGCGAGATACAGCGCCGTCGAGCCGGTGGAACAGTTGTTGTTCACGTTGACGATCGGGATGCCCGTCATGCCGAGCTCGTAGAGCGCGCGCTGGCCGGACGTCGAGTCGCCCGAGCAGTAGCCGACGTAGCCCTGCTCGACGGCGTCATAGGAGATGCCGGCGTCCTCGAGAGCCTTGGTGCCGGACTCCTTGGCCATCTGGGGGTAGTCCCACCCCTCGCGGGCGCCCGGCTTCTCGAACTTCGTCATCCCCACCCCGACGACGAACACCCGGTTGCTGCTTCTTGCCATCGACCACTCCTTCGCGACGCTGCGTTCGTCGAAACATAACAGCGGACCTATCCGAGTGGTGTAGATCTAAGTAGAACGTGTTCTAGTTCCGAGCGTCGACGGGAGTGACGATGGCGTTGCGAGTGGTGCAGTGGGCGACCGGCGGTGTCGGCGTCGCGGCAATCAAGGGCGTGCTCGAGCACCCCGACCTCGAGCTGGTCGGCTGTTGGGTGCACTCGGAAGCCAAGAGCGGCAAGGACGTCGGCGAACTCCTCGGCGGCGACCCGCTGGGAGTGGTGGCGACCAACGACGTCGATGCGATCCTCGCCCTCGACGCCGACGCCGTGATCTACTCGCCGCTGCTGCCCAACCCCGACGAGGTCACGGCGCTGCTTCGCTCGGGCAAGAACGTCGTCACGCCCGTCGGATGGTTCTACCCGGGGGAGAAGGAGGCCGGTCCGATGCGGGCCGCCGCCCTCGACGGTGGCGTCACCCTGCATGGCACCGGCATCGCGCCGGGAGGCATCAGCGAGAAGTTCCCGCTACTGTTCTCCATCATGTCGACCGGCGTGACATTCGTTCGCGCCGAGGAGTTCTCGGATCTGCGGACCTACGACGCCCCGGACGTGCTGCGGTACGTGATGGGCTTCGGTGACACCCCGGAGAAGGCTCTGACCGGCCCCATGCAGAAGCTGCTCGACGGCGGCTTCATCCAGTCCGTCCGGATGTGCGTCGACGAAATGGGCTTCGCCGCCGACCCGCAGATCCGAGCCACCCAGGAGATCGCGGTGGCCACCGCGCCCATCGCCTCGCCGATGGGCGCCATCCAGCCGGGGCAGGTGGCCGGCCGAAAGTTCCACTGGGAGGCGCTCGTCGGCGACGAGGTGGTCGTCCGGGTCACCGTCAACTGGTTCATGGGCCAGGAGGACCTGGACCCACCGTGGACGTTTGGACCAGCCGGCGAACGCTACGAGATGGAGGTGAAGGGCAACCCCGACTTCACCGTCACCGTCAAGGGCTTTCAGCCCGACAGCGTCGAAGAGGGGCTGGAGAGCAACAACGGCATCGTCGCCACCGCGGCCCACTGCGTCAACTCGATTCCCGCGGTGTGCGCCGCCGAACCCGGCATCGCCACCTACCTCGACCTTCCGTTGATCAGCGGCAAGGCGGCGCCGCACCTGCGTTAGCCCCGGGTCAGGGCTGGACGAGGATCCTGATCGGGTCGCCGTCGCCCGTCTCCAGTTTCTCGATGCCCCGGGCCACGTCCTCCAGTGGCACGATGTCGCTGATCGAGCGGGACAGGTCCAGCCGCCCCGTCGACACCAGGGTGGCCAGCGTGCCGATGTCGGCGTTCTGGTAGCCGAGGTGGCCGAGTGCCTGCCACTTGAGCAGGTTGAACATCGCCGTCGACCCGATCGACGGGGCGTCGGCGCTCATGCCGATCCCGACGACGCGGCCACCCACGGTCAGGTTGCCCAGCGCCTGCTCGAACGTGGACTTGAGCCCCACGGCGTCGAACGCCACGTCCAGTTGGCGACCACCGGTGGCCTCGCGGATCTTGTCGTGCAACGCGTCGTCTCGGGCGTCGAACGCATAGTCGGCGCCGACGGCCAGGGCGCGTTCGAGAATTGCGGGCTTGACGTCGACCGCGATGATGGGCGCCGCGCCGACCAGGCGGGCCAGCTGAACCACGTGCGTGCCGAGGCCGCCGACACCCCACACGCCCACCGACTCGCCGATGCCGACCTTGCCCGTCCGCACGACGGCGCCGTAGGGAGTGGACACCGCGTCGGCGAGGATTGCGGCCTGCTCCAACGACACGTTGTCCGGAATCCTGGTGAGCCCGAAGGCTTGTGCGACGGTGTACTCCGCCCAGGCGCCGTCGTAGGCGAACGCCATCAGCCGGATCTGAAGACAGTTCGACACGTCACCGCGCCGGCAGTTGGCGCACTCCATGCACGGCCGGCCGGCCGCCACCACCACGCGGTCGCCCTCGGCCCACCCCGTGACCCCCGGGCCCAGTGCGGCGACGGTGCCCGACGCTTCGTGGCCCTGGGTCACCACCGCCCGCTGCGCAGGGAAGGTTCCGTTGATGAGACTGAGGTCCGAATGGCAGATTCCGCAGAAGGCGACCTTGACGAGAACCTCTCCCGGCCCTAGCTCGGGAATCGGGACGTCTTCCACCGCAATCTCTTTGGAGTCGGCATAGAAGCGTTGCGCCCGCATCGTCTCAACCACGTCGTTCCCTTCGTCAGAGCCTTGGTACCAGAGGGTACCAGGACTCGGCGGGACGCCACCTGGCACACTCGGCACCCGTGACGAAACGTGGACTCGTGTTGGCCGGCGGAGGACTGGCGGGCATCGCCTGGGAGACCGGGGTGCTCGCGGGCATTTCCGACGTCGCGCCCGCTGCGGCGCATGCGCTGCTCGACGCCGACGTCCTGCTCGGCACCTCCGCCGGCTCCACGGTGGCGGCGCAGCTCGGCAGCGGCACCGACCTCGAGGCGCTCTTCGAGGCCCAGGTCGCCGCCGAGACCCACGAGCTCGCGCCGGGGGTGAGCATCGACGACGTGATGGAACTCTTCGCCAGCGCGATGACGGCGCCCGGCGGCGTCACACTCGAGGAGCGGCTGCGGCGCATCGGAACCGTCGCGGCGGCCGCCGACACGGTTCCCGAACCGGTCCGCCGGGCCGTGATCGGCCACCGGTTGCCCTCCCGGGAGTGGCCGGACCGGGTGTTGCGAATCTCCGCGACCGACCTCGAGACGGGTGAGCTGGTGATCTTCGACCGCGACTCGGGCGTCGCACTCGTCGACGCCGTGGCGGCGAGCTGCGCGGTGCCGGGGGTCTGGCCGCCGGTGACGATCGGTGAACGCCGATTCATGGACGGCGGCGTCGGCAGCACCGTCAACGTCGCCGCCGCGGCGGATTGCGACGCGATCGTCGTCCTGGTGCCCTCGAGCGAGTCGGCTCCCACACCGTTCGGGGCCGGCGCCGCGCCGGAGATCGCCGCGTTCCCTGGCGAGGCCCTTGCCGTGTTCGCCGACGACGACGCGATCGCCGCGTTCGGTCCCAACCCGCTTGATCCGGCCTGCCGCATTCCGGCGGCCCACGCCGGTCGTGAGCAAGGGCGTCGCCACGCGGACCGGCTGGCGCGGTTCCTAGGCGTGTGACGACGGCGGCGTCAGGGTGTCGAGCGCGGCCGCGGCCAGTTCCTGGCCGACTTCGACGACTTCCTCGGCGCGATGGAACTCCAGGCTTCGCGCGACCGTGCGGGGCACCTCGATCAGCAGGTCCGGCGGATAGGCCGCAAGGGTGTGCCGCATCAGGGCGGCCTGCGCGATGTCGATGGAGCGGTTGAGCACCTCGAAGCCGCCGAGCCTCGGCACCGCCGTCTCGGTGTGGTCGTCGTGGTCGTCGATCTCGACCCCGTCGTTGGCGAACCGGCTGAGCACCGTCTTGGCGGCGGGGGTGTCGAGCAGCGCGCGGGCGGTCGTCGTGTCGAGCAGCGCGGTGGTGGTGCGCCACATCCGGCTGAGGCGCTCGGTGGTCGGCCCCGGTCCCGGACTGGGTTCTGGATTGGCCCTGGTGGGATCGTCGCCGCCCAGGCTGACCGCGATGATCAGGTCGGCGTTGACCGCGGCCAGCGGTGCCATCGGCAGCGGGTCCAGGATGCCTCCGTCGGCAAGAAGTCGGCCGTCGAGCACGTGCGGCTTGATGACCCCCGGAATCGCGATCGACGCCCGAATGGCTGCGTCGACCGGACCGCGCTGCAACCACACCGACTTCCCCGCGATCAGGTCCGTGGCGACGGCGGTGAAGGGGATGGGCAGGTTCTCGATCACCTCGTCGCCGAGGATCTCGCGAACGGCGTCGAGGATCTTGTCGGCGCGCAGCACCCCTGCCGACGTCAGCGACGGATCCAGGAGGCGCAACACGGCCCGCTGGGTCAGGGACGTCGCCCACGCGGTGTACTCGTCGAGCTTGCCTGCGGCGGCCAGCCCACCGACGAGCGCTCCCATCGACGACCCGGAGATGCCGACGACCTCGTGACCGCGGTCGCGCAGTTCGTTGATCACCCCGATGTGCGCGTACCCCCGGGCACCGCCGCTGCCCAGACTGAGCGCCACTCGCATCGATCCATTGTCGCTGCGTAGATTCCGACGAAAACGGCAACCCCCGTCCACATGATGGGGAAGTTGCGGTCCGTCGTCCTCGACACTCGCGATCCGAGCGGCCTGGCGTCCTTCTACGAGGCGGTGCTCGGCGGCGACGTCGACGCTGGCGACGACACGTTCGTCGTGCTCACCGATCCGACCGGACGGCGGCTGGCCTTTCAGCTGGCGCCGGAGCACGAACCACCGCAGTTCCCGGATCCGCGTGGCTCACAACAGTTTCACCTCGACATCGAGGTCGGCGACGTCGACGCTGCGGAGCCAAAGGTGTTGGCGCAGGGAGCGACCCGGGTGGGTGACGGCGTCGACGGTGGTGACTTCAGGGTCTACCGGGATCCGGCCGGACACCCGTTCTGCCTGGTGTGGTGAGAGCGGGTCAACAACCCACTCGGGTGAAGAAGGCGGCGGCGATCAGGCCGATGATGAGCGCGATGGTCGGCTGCCCGCTGGAGAGCGCGACGAGGACGCCGGTGACGGCGCCGACGGCGATGGCCAACAGCAACAGGCCCATGAGGATGCGCATGCCGTTGATCGAGCCGCCGGCGGCGCGGGGTAGGGAGGTCTGCGGTGGAGCCAGCTTGCCGTTGTCCGGTCCGATCATGAGCCCTCCCAAGGTGATGAGGGACACATAGTACCGAACTTTGTGATCCGCGCCACAAACTGGTAGACGGTCTAATTGTTTGCGTGCCTTGGCTTTCGGCTCGGCCAGCGGTCCGCATTCGGACCCGCGTGATTAAAAGGGCCAGACGTCCTCGAGCGGGCTCAGCCGCACAGGTCGTCGGCCGCCGCGTCGGCCGCCACGATGACCGCCGCCTGGCGGGCCGGAGGCAGCCGGGACCACGGCGTGTCGAACGTGCCGGGGCCGGCGGCGTCCGACTTCTGAATGCTCTCCAGGTAGGGCTCGAACTGTGCCTTCTGGTCGCCGCCGCGCTGCTGCATCCACACCTTCGCAGCGTGGCAGGCCTGGAAGTACTCGTCCTCGGTCGACTGCGCTGGCGCGCCGACGGCGGTCGTGACGCCGTTCGCGGACACGCCGGTCGCGCCGGGTTCGGCGGTGTGGGTCTGCAGGGTCGTCGTAGTCGTCGACGCACCGTCGGCGGCCGTCGACGACGGGGTCGCGTCGCCGCCGCCGGAGCCCAACGAGCAGCCGGTGAGGAGGACCGCGAGAACCGCCGCGGCCGAGATCGGGTAGCTGCGCATGCTGCCAATCTATGCAACACTCGCCAGCGTGTTGGAACGGACCAGTTGTCGGGAGTGTTGTCGGGCGTGACGCCCGCCCCCTGACCGTCCCCACATCCCGGTTCACCCTGGAGTTTCCTCACATGTCCCTTGCCTTCACGTCCGTCGTCGCCCCCACCCGTCTGCGCATCCCCGACCTGCTCCAGGCGACCGACGTCGCCGCCGACCACGTCCTGTCGGGCCGCTACGACCACGTCTTGCCCGCGGGCGGGCCGCCCACCGACGAACGCTGGTTCACCCGGCTGCACGGTGACGACGAACTCGACGTGTGGCTGATCAGCTGGGTGCCCGAGCGGTCCACCGAACTCCACGACCACGGCGGCTCGCTGGGCGCGGTCACGGTGGTGTCCGGGGCGCTCGTCGAAACCCGTTGGGACGGTGACGCGTTGCGGCAGCGTCGCCTCGACGCCGGCGACCAGGCGGGCTTCCCGCTCGGCTGGGTCCACGACGTGGTCTGGGCGCCTTCCCAACCCGTTCGGCTTTCGACGCCTACCCTGAGCGTGCACGCCTACTCGCCGCCGCTGACCGCAATGTCGTACTACGAGGTCACCGACCGGAACACGCTGCGGCGGGAACGCACCGAGCTGACGGACAAGCCCGAGGGAGACTGATGCCCAGCCGAATCGACGCCGTCCTGGAGTCCGCGCGAGAGAAGCTCACTCGGATCGAGGCGGTCGACGTACCGGCCGCGCTGGAGCGAGGCGCGTTGCTCGTCGACATCAGGCCGGCTGCCCAGCGGGCCGCCGAGGGCGACGTCCCCGCGGCCCGGCTCATCGAACGCAACGTCCTCGAGTGGCGCTGCGATCCCACCAGCGACGCCCGGGTGCCGGAGGCCGTCGGCGACGACGTCGAGTGGATCGTGTTGTGCTCGGAGGGCTACACCTCGAGCCTCGCCGCAGCTGCCCTCGTCGACCTCGGCCTGCACCGGTCCACCGACGTCGTCGGCGGCTATCACGCCCTGAAGGCGGCAGGGGTGCTCGACGCGCTCAGCGCGTCATTCGTCGGAGCGCAGCAGCGGCCGTAGGCGGTCGGTCTTCTCGGGTGTCCAGTTGGGGGGCTGCATGATTGCCGCCCAGGCGTTCGCCACGTCACGCACGTAGACGTGGCCGTGGCCGTCGGGCACGTCGACCGCCACCGCCATGTCGGCGGACACCTGCAGGAACGTCACGACGGGGATCCACTCCATCTCGGGTGAGACGTCGGCCCCCCTGGGTTCGCGCAACCAGTCCGGTTTGGAGAACAGCAGGTCGGGATTCCACCACGCGATGGGGTCGGAGGCGTGCTGCAGGTACACCACTCGCGGTTGACCCCAGGGCGACTGAGGCCGTTGAAGATTGGCGGCATCGGCGGCGAATCTGACGTTCTCGCCCTTGTCGTAGATGGGCAACCACTCCGGCGACCCCGCGTCTCGCTCGGCCGTCAGCGTGGTCCAGATGGTGTTGTTGAACGTCGGGCCGGAGAACAACGCGCCGTCGGTGCGGGCGATCAGGTTGTTCAGCGACAGGAACGGCGCCTCACCGCCGAAGGAGCCCAGGCTCTCACCGAACACCACCAGCTTGGGCCGACGGGCCTCGGGCATCGTGCGAACGAGGGCGTCGACGGCTTCGAACAGCGCTTGACTCGACTGGCGGGCGTTCTCCTTGTCCACCAGGAACGACAGCCAGCTCGGCAGGAAGGAGTACTGCATCGACACGATCGCGGTGTTGCCGTTGTACATGTACTCCAGCGACGCCGCCTCGGCCTCGTTGATCCAGCCGGTCCCCGTCGTGTTGGCCACCGCGACGACCGCGCGGTCCAGCCCGCCGGTGCGCAAGAGCTCGCGGGCGGCGAGTTCGGCGTCGGCCTTGAAGTTCTCCGCGGAGTTCAGGCCGGCGTAGACGCGGATCGGCTCGATTGCCTTGGCCCCGTTGAACTTCGTCAGGTCGTCCACCGACGGGCCACCGGCCATGAACATGCGCCCCTGATGCCCGAGAGAGGACCAGCTGACGAGCGACCCCGGCCCACCGGACCGCAGGGGCGTGGTGGGTGCGGCGAAGTCGGGATCCTCTTCGTTGTTGGCCGACTCGAAGGTGTCGTTCAGCGTGCTCATGGCGAAGCGCACCACGATGCCGTTGAGGAGCGCGACGGTCAGGACGAGCAGCAGCGTGACCACCACGACCGCTGAAACCCGCGGCGGCGCAACCCGATCGAGTTGGCGGACCAGAAACCGGACCAGCTTGCCGACCAGCTGGCCGAGTTCGACGAAGGTGAACAGGAAGACGATCGACAAGACTGCCGTCAGCGGGTGGTCCCAGAAGTCCAGCCTGGGCATGCCCATGTAGTCCCGGACGTCGTCCTGCCACACGTGGAACCCGATGACCGAGAGCGTCTGTCCGATCAACCCCACGACGACCAAGGCGATCCAGGCCCACCGCGGCGCCGCCGGGCTGGTGTTGACCGACCGTAGGTAGCGGACCAGCCACACGCTGAACACGCCGAGGCCGTAGCCGATCCCGCCCGCCGCCCCGCTCACCAGGCCCTGGAACAGCGGCCCGCGGGGCAGTAGTGACGGCGTCAACGACAGCCAGATGAACACCAGGCCGAACGCGGTGCCGAAGAACGTGTAGTGGCGCACCCACCAGTCGGGCTTCGGGGTGGGTTCGGTGGCGACGTCGGGCCGCTCGTCGGTGGTGGTGTCCGTGTCGGTCACCACAGCACTTTAACGGTGCGTGAAGTTCGGTGTGCGCTTCTCGGTGAAGGCTGCCATGCCCTCGGTCTGGTCGTCGGTGGCGAAGGCGGAGTGGAAGAGTCGCCGCTCGTAGAGAAGCCCTTCGCTCAGCGAGGATTCGAAGGCGCGGTTGACGGCCTCCTTGGCCATCCGCGCCGCCGACAGCGACATGCCGGCGATGGTGGCGGCGGCGGAGTTCGCCTCCTCCAGCAGCGTGTCCGCGGGCACGACGCGAGACACCAGACCACTGCGCTCGGCCTCGGCGGCGTCGATGGTGCGCCCGGTCAGGATGAGGTCCATTGCCTTGGCCTTGCCGATGGCGCGGGTGAGCCGCTGCGAGCCACCCATTCCCGGCAGCACGCCAAGCTTGATCTCCGGCTGCCCGAACTTCGCGGTGTCGGCCGCAATCAGCAGGTCGCACATCATCGCCAGCTCGCACCCGCCGCCGAGGGCGTACCCCGCGACGGCCGCGATGGTGGGCGTCCGCGTGGCCGCGAACTTCGACCACGTCGCGAAGAAGTCGCCGGCGAAGACGTCGGCGAACGACAGGTCGGCCATCTCCTTGATGTCGGCGCCTGCGGCGAAGGCCTTCTCGTTGCCGGTGACGACGATCGCGCCGATACCTGGGTCGGCGTCGAATTCCGCTGCCGCGGTAGTCAATTCGGTCATCACCTGGCTGTTGAGGGCGTTGAGCGCCTTCGGTCGGTTCAGGGTGATGGTGCCGACGCGGCCCTCACGGGTGACCAGGATCGTCTCGTAATTCATCTTTCGACTCCTTCTCGATCGGTCGGGAACGTCAGATCTGGATCAGCCGGCGCGAAGTACTCCTCGACGGAGTCCTTGGAACACAGTGCCAGACTCGCCGGAGACCACTTCGGGTTTCGGTCCTTGTCGACGAGGAGCGCGCGGATGCCCTCCACCAGGTCGTGGGACCGCAGTGCCCCGCAGGCCGTCCGGAACTCTTGACGCAGCACGTCCTCGAGCGAGTTCAGATGCGCGGCCCGTCGCACCGACTCCATGGTCACCGCCACCGCAATGGGGGATCGGGTGGCGATCTGGTTGGCCGCGTCTTCGGCGGGCCCCGGTCCCGTGGCCCGCAGTGCGTCGACGACGTCGACGGCGGTCTCGCCGCCGTAGCACTCGTCGATCCAGCTGCGCTGTGCCAGAAGGGGGCTCGGGGGCGGTTCGACGGCGAAGGCGGCCAGTGCCGCGTCGACGCCGTCGGCGACGAGAGCGTTGGTGAAGCCCTCCAGGCGGTCATGGGGAACGAAGTGGTCGGCGAAGCCCATCGCGATGGCGTCGGCCCCGGAGAACGGTGCCCCGGTGAGCGCGGCGTGCAGGCCGAGCCGTCCCGGTGCCCTGGAGAGCAGATAGGTGCCGCCGACGTCGGGGACGAAGCCGATGCCGACCTCGGGCATGCCCATCTTGGTGGTGTCGGTGACCACCCGGACGTTGCCGTGCGCGGCCACGCCGACACCGCCGCCCATCACGATGCCGTCCATGATCGCGACGTAGCGCTTGGGATAGCGGGCGATGTAGGCGTTGAGGACGTACTCGTCCTGCCAGAACGACCGTGCCTCGGAACCGTCGGACTTGGCGCTGTGGTAGATCGCGATGACGTCACCGCCCGCGCAGAGTCCGCGTTCGCCTGTGCCGGTGAGCAACACGGTGTGTACGGCGTCGTCGCCCGCCCAGTTCCTGAGAGCGTTCTCAAGATCAGCGACCATGCCGTGGGTGAGGGAGTTGATGGCCTTTGGCCTGTTCAGAGTGGCAATACCCACGCCATTCTCGACACTTACTAGGAGATCCTCGTTTTCGGGCACGGTGTGCAATCTAGATCGTGACCCCACGTCGAAGCGACACGGGTAATCTTTCCCAAGAAGTTCACAGTTAGACCGACGAGGCCGGGAACCGGTCCGAGTCGTCACACGTTGACTCATTGTTCGACGACGTTCGTCATCCCGACGAACCACAGCACACGAGAGGAACCGACGGTGCGCGAGAGCAGCAACCCGGTATTCCGTTCCCTGCCCAAGCAGCAGGGTGGCGGGTATGCCCAATTCGGTGGCGGAGCCGCCGGTTACGGCGCGGCAGCCACACAGGCCGATCCGTACGCGGCTCAGCCGTACACCGATCAGTCCAGCCAGGTCTCCCGACCGCTCACGATCGACGACGTCGTCACCAAGACCGGCATCACGCTGGCCGTGCTGTCCGCAGTCGCCGTGGTGTCGTACTTCCTGGTGTCGCAGAACTTGGGCCTGATGATGCCCTTCACGCTCGTCGGCGGTCTCGGCGGTTTCGCACTGGTCATGATCGCCACGTTCGGGCGCAAGCAGGACAACCCGGCCATCGTGCTGAGCTACGCCGCGCTCGAGGGCCTGTTCCTCGGTGCCGCGTCGTTCCTGTTCGCCAACCTGGTCTCCACGGGAGGCCCCGGCATGATCGCCCAGGCGATCGTGGGCACGCTGGGTGTGTTCTTCGGCATGCTGGTCGTCTACAAGACCGGCGCCATCCGCGTGACGCCCAAGCTCACCCGCATGATCATCGCCGGCCTGTTCGGCGTGATGGCGCTGATGCTGCTCAACATCGTGCTCGCGCTGTTCGGCGTGGGCGGTGGCGAGGGCTTCGGCCTGCGCAGCGGTGGCCCGCTGGCGATCGGCTTCTCGCTGCTGTGCATCGCGCTGGCCGCGTTCAGCTTCCTCATCGACTTCGACGCCGCCGACCAGATGGTCCGCGCCGGCGTTCCGTCGAAGGCGGGCTGGGGCATCGCGCTCGGCCTGACCGTCACGCTGGTGTGGCTGTACCTCGAAATCCTGCGTCTGCTGAGTTATTTCCAGAACGACTAGCAGCAGCGCTACCCAGGGAAGCCCGTTCGCGTACTGCGAGCGGGCTTTCTGCTGTCTCGGGTCCGTTCTCGTCGAGTCTGCTAACAGATCGCGTTTCATCCCCAGATCGCGATCTGTGAGCAGTTTCGCGAGGCTCGGCGGGCCGACACCTCCGCCATTCTCAGTCGATGGACGTTTACGGTGTGCCCTTCGTCGGCAGCGAGGCCGTCGACGCCGGGATCGTCAGGAAGCATCAGCTGCGCCGTGACTTCATCTGCGTGTTTCCCGACGTCTACGCCCACCGCACCCTGACCCTGTGCGTGCGTCAGCGAGCCATGGCGGCGTGGCTGTGGTCGCATCGCCAAGGTGTGGTGGCTGGCCTCACGGCCTCGGCCCTGCATGGCGCCGCCTGGGTGGACGAGGGGCTGCCGGTGGAGTTGGTGTGGGCGAATGCGAGACGTCCGAGCGGGCTGCGGACGTACGACTTCCGGCTTGCCAGTGACGAATTCGCTGACAGTCACGGAATGCGGGTGACCACTCCGGTGCGGACCGCGTTCGACCTTGGGCGTCGCGGTCGACTTGGCGATGCCGTGGCTCGATTGGACGCGCTGGGACACGCGACCGGTTTCGCGGTCGAGGACGTCGTCGTGCTCGCTGCGCGACACCGCGGTGCGCGTGGACTGAGACGACTGGCGGCCGCCCTCGAGCTTCACGACCGTGGTGCCGCATCACCGAGGGAGACGTGGTTGCGGCTGGTGCTGATTCGTGCGGGCCTTCCGCCGCCCCGCACGCAAATCCCGGTGCGTAGCGCCAGTGGACTGCAGTACTACCTCGACATGGGCTGGGATGACCTGAAGGTCGCCGTTGAGTACGACGGCGATCAGCACCGGGCCAATCGACGACAGTTCGTCAAGGACGTCCGGCGACTGGAGGAACTGCGCGAACTCGGTTGGATCGTCGTTCGCGTTCTGGCCGAGAACGCCACTCAAGACACCATCGAGAGGGTTCGTCGAGCCCGGGACTCGAGACTGCGGTGAGATCGCGGATTGACGCGAAACGGCGATCTCACCGCAGAGTCGGCGACGTCGTGCGGCTAGCTCAGGCGCTCGATGACCATCGCCATGCCCTGGCCACCGCCGACGCACATGGTCTCCAGGCCGAACGTCTTGTCATACGTCGTGAGGTTGTTCAGCAGCGTGGCGGTGATGCGTGCGCCGGTCATGCCGAACGGGTGACCGAGCGCGATGGCGCCGCCCGAGACGTTGAGCTTGTCCTCGTCCATGCCCAGCGCGCGGGCCGAGCCCAGCACCTGCACCGCGAACGCCTCGTTGATCTCGTACAGGTCGATGTCGCCGATCGACTTGCCGGCCCGCGCCAGCGCCTGCTTGCACGCCTCGATGGGGCCGAGGCCCATGATCTCCGGCGACAGCCCCGACACACCGGTCGAGACGATGCGCGCCAGCGGCGTCAGCCCCAGCTCCTTGGCCTTCGTGTCGCTCATGATCACCACGGCGGCCGCGCCGTCGTTCAGCGGGCACGCGTTGCCGGCGGTGATCGTGCCGTTGGGCCGGAAGACGGGCTTGAGCTGGCTGATCTTCTCGTAGGTGGTGCCGGCGCGCGGGCCGTCGTCCTTGGACACGACCGTGCCGTCGGGCAACGTCACCGGCGAGATCTCCCGCTCGAAGAAGCCGTTGTTGATCGCCTCTTCGGCCTTGTTCTGGCTGCGGACGCCCCAGTGGTCCTGGTCCTCGCGGCTGATGCCGGTGAACAGGGCGACGTTCTCGGCGGTCTGGCCCATCGCGATGTAGACGTCGGGCACGAGGCCGTCCTCGCGCGGGTCGTGCCACTCGGTCGCCCCGGCCGCGGCCTGATCGGAGCGGGCCTGCGCGTCGGCGAACATGCCGTTCTTGGCGTCGGGCCAGCCGTCGGCGCTGCCCTTCATGAAGCGCGACACGGTCTCGACGCCCGCCGAGATGAAGGCGTCACCCTCGCCGGCCTTGATCGCGTGGAACGCCATCCGGGTGGTCTGCAGCGACGACGAGCAGTACCGGTTGACGGTGGTGCCGGGCAGGAAGTCGTAGCCCAGTTCGACGGCCACCGCGCGCCCGACGTTGAAGCCCGCTTCGCCCGCGGGCTGGCCGCAGCCCATGATCAGGTCGTCGATGTCGCGCGGATCGAGTCCGGGCACCTTGTCCAACGCCGCCTTGACCATCTGCGCCGCTAGGTCATCGGGCCGCATGTCCACCAGCGAACCCTTGTTGGCGCGGCCGATGGGGGAGCGGGCGGTCGAGACGATGACGGCTTCGGGCATGGCGAACTCCTAGTTCATTGGCTTCTCGAAACGGTGCAGACTAGAGCGAACTTAACCCGTGACCGTGGCGACGATCGGCGCGGGTACGCCCGTCGTGCGCCGCCAGAACCGCGTGACGACGCCGAGCCGCGCCAACACCGAATCGTTGCCGGCCCGGGTCTCCAGCGCCGGCTCGACGTCGGTGTCGGCGCTCCACTCGCCGAGTCCCTGGCACAGCGCGGGCAGCAACTGCTGGGCGGCCAAGGCGTAACCCGCCGCCGACGGGTGGAACATGTCGTCGGAGAAGAACTGCTCCGGCGCCTGCTGAAACTCCGACGACAGCAGCGCCGAGAAGGGCACCGGCACGCCGCCCGCGGCGCGCACCTCGACGGCCTGGGCATGTGCGAGGCGGAGACCGATGGTGCGCGCGACGGTGCGCAGCGGCTGTGGGATCGCGGTGATGACGCCGAAGTCCGGGCAGGTACCCACGACGACGACGGCCCCGCTGCCACGAAGTCGACGCACCGCCGCTCCCACCCGGCGGGCGGACGGCCCGATGCCGTTGAGCGCGGTGACGTCGTTGGCGCCGATCATCACCACGGCGGCGTCGGGCGGTGGGCCCGCCACGAACATGGCGTCGATCTGTCCCGAGAGGCCCTTCGACGTCGCGCCGACGATCGCCTTGGTGCTCAGCCTGATCCGCTTGCCGGACTGTTCGGCCAGACCGCGGGCGATCAGCACACCGGGGACCTCGTCGGCGACGGTGCACCCGTACCCGGTCGCGGTCGAGTCCCCGAAGACCATCAGGTGGATGTCGAACGGCACGCCGCGATGCCACTTCTCGAAGGGCCCACCGCCGGGCGGGTAGACGCCGTCGGCCCGCGGTGGGACGGCCCACGACTTGGGAATGACCTGGCGAGCCTGGTCGGCCTGGACGTGCAGAAGGTTCCGGGCTCCGACGTATGCGGAGCCCGTCGACGCGAGTGTGGCGGCCGCTGCCAGGGCAATGGTCGACCTACGCGGTGCACGAATGACCACGCGACCAGTTTAGGGGCGTCTCGACGGCTTATCCGCGTCGCACCGGTCACGGCCGGTCACGGTGCGGTATCAAGTCTGGTACGAAAACCAGTTCCCCGTTCGTTGAACATTTGGCAGGTGTCAAGCTAAGTTACCTGGGGTTGGCTAAGCATTAACCGCACCGGGCACTACATTGGCGTAGGGAAGTGGTGACGATGACCGCACCAAGTGAAGTCTCCGGACCGCGCGGGCCCGGCGTAAGCGGTGGTAGGGCGCGGAAAACGCGCCGGTTCCCCGTCAGCGACGGCGCCCCGGTCGAGGTGGTCGAGGACGGTCCGAGCATCGCCGGGCGATTGTTTGCTCTGGGCGCGATGATGACAATCAAGCCAACCCTGGCCGTCGGCAGTTACATCCCTCGGATGCCGTGGCCGTTCGGCGTGGTCGACTTCGCTGCACGCGTGCTGCGGCCCGCCCCCGGCACGGTGCGCGCCACCATCGGGTTGCCGAACTGCACCGCTCAACTGGTCCGGGCCGCCGGCGTATTGCCTGCTGACGGCAAACGCAGCGTCATCCTGTACATGCACGGCGGCGCATTCCTCACGTGCGGAGCGAACACGCACGGCCGACTGGTGACCGCCCTGTCCCGGTTCGCGGACAGCCCGGCGCTCGTCGTCAACTACCGGATGATTCCCAAGCACTCGATCGGCGAGGCCGTCGACGACTGTTACGACGCCTACCGATGGCTGCGGCTCAAGGGATACGACCCGTCGCAGATCGTGTTGGCGGGCGATTCGGCGGGTGGCTACCTCTCGCTGGCGCTGGCCGAGCGGTTGAACCTGGAGGGCGAACTGCCCGCGGCGATGGTCACCATGTCACCGCTGTTCGAGATCGACAACGACGGTCGCGCGCAGCATCCAAACGCCCACACCGACGCCATGTTTCCGTCGAAGGCCTTCGACGCGCTCGTCGAGCTGATCGAGCGCGCTGCCAAGCGCCACGTGGTCGACGGCAGGGCCGAGGAAGTGTACGAGCCGCTCGACCACGTCGAAACCGGCCTGCCACGCACCTTGATCCACGTGTCGGGCTCGGAGGTTCTGCTCAACGACGCCAGAAAGGCCGCGCACATGCTGGCCGCGGCGGGCGTCCCGGTGGAAGTGCACGTGTGGCCTGGTCAGATGCACGTGTTCCAGTTGGCGGCGCCGAGTGTGAAGGAAGCGACGCGGTCGCTGAAGCAGATCGGCGACTACATCCGAGAGGCGACCTGGTAACCCGAACGCGCGCCTGAGACCATGGACTCATGCGAATCGCAGGTCATATCAGTGAGCTCATCGGCAACACGCCTCTCGTTCGGCTGAACTCCGTTGTGCCCGAAGGTGCCGGGCTCGTGGCGGCCAAGATCGAGTACCTCAATCCCGGTGGCAGCTCCAAGGACCGCATCGCGATCAAGATGATCGACGCCGCCGAGGCCAGTGGCGAGCTGAGGCCGGGCGGCACGATCGTCGAGCCGACGTCCGGCAACACCGGGGTCGGGCTTGCCCTGGTGGCACAGCAGCGCGGTTACAAGTGCATCTTCGTCTGCCCCGACAAGGTCAGCGAGGACAAGCGAAACGTGTTGCGCGCCTACGGTGCCGACGTCGTCGTGTCACCGACCGCGGTGCCGCCGGACCACCCGGACAGCTACTACAGCGTCTCGGACCGCCTGGTGCGCGAGATCGACGGAGCGTGGAAGCCCGACCAGTACTCCAACCCGAACGGCCCCGCGAGCCACTACGAGACGACGGGTCCGGAGATCTGGGCCGACACCGACGGCAAGATCACCCACTTCGTCGCGGGCGTCGGCACGGGCGGGACGATCACCGGGGCGGGCCGGTACCTCAAGGAGGTGTCCGGCGGGGCGGTGAAGATCATCGGCGCCGACCCGGAGGGGTCGGTGTACTCGGGCGGCACGGGCCGTCCCTACCTCGTCGAGGGTGTCGGGGAGGACTTTTGGCCGTCGGCCTACGACCCCACCGTCACCGACCAGATCATCGCCGTCTCCGACGCCGATTCCTTCGAGATGACCCGGCGCCTCGCCCGTGAGGAGGCGCTGCTGGTCGGCGGGTCCTGCGGGATGGCCGCGGTGGCCGCGATCCGGGTGGCCGAGGAGGCCGGGCCCGACGCCGTCGTCGTGGTCCTTCTGCCCGACGGCGGAAGAGGCTATCTCTCAAAGATCTTCAGCGATTCGTGGATGTCGTCCTACGGTTTCCTGCGGGACCGTCTCGACGGCTCGATCGAGCACACCACCGTCGGAGACGTGTTGCGCGGCAAGTCCGGTGCACTGCCGGACCTCGTGCACACCCACCCCTCGGAGACGGTGCGCGACGCCATCGGGATCCTGCGCGAGTACGGCGTGTCCCAGATGCCCGTCGTCGGTGCGGAGCCCCCGGTGATGGCGGGCGAGGTGGCGGGCAGCGTGTCCGAGCGCGAACTGCTCTCGGCGGTCTTCGAGGGCAGGGCCAAGCTCGCCGACGCGGTCTCGCAGCACATGAGCCCGGCCCTGCCGTTGATCGGCGCAGGTGAACTCGTCAGTGCTGCGGCAAAGACGTTGCGTGAAATCGACGCCGTGATGGTGGTCGAGGAGGGCAAGCCCGTCGGCGTGCTGACGCGGCACGACTTGCTGGGCTTCCTGTCGAACGGCAGCACACGGCGCTAGGACGGCGGCCCCGACGGTCGACATCCTGGTCAAACCGATTGGCGAGGGCAAGCACTCCCGGTTTGCCTTCAAGATCAATCGGGTAACCGGGTTGGCTTTTTGGCCGTCGCTTTCAGCAAGTTCTCGGGTAGGGTAACAGCGCTCAGACCCCGCAAAAGATCACTGGAAGGCGTTCATGACCGAGTATCCGCCGCCACCTCCGGGCAACTACCCACCGCCGCCTCCCGGAAATTATCCGCCTCCGGGTAACTACCCGCCGCCTGGTCCCGGAGGTCCCGCGGGGCAGCCGAACAACAACTTGGTCTGGGCCATCCTGGTGACGGTGTTCTGTTGCCTTCCCTTCGGAATCGTGTCGATCGTCAAGGCGACTCAGGTCTCCGGGCTCTGGGGCCAGGGGCGCTACGCCGAGGCGCAGAAGTCCGCCGACGATGCCAAGAAGTTCGCCGTGTGGGGCGCCATTGCCGGCGTGATCGTCGCCGTCATCTACGCGATCTTCTCCTTCACCGTGGGTGCCGACGCCTTCTCGTACTCGTAACCCGGAGAGCCCATGCTCGAGACGCGCCGGTTGCCGACTCTGGCACCACTGGGTCAACCCCTGGTGGTGGCCGCGGTCGCCGGGTTGGCGTGTTGCGTCGTATGGGCAGGCGATCCGCTCACACCGGGTGGAATGCTCCCCGTGTGTCCAACGAAGGCGTTGTTGGGCGTTGACTGTCCAGGGTGCGGAAGTCTGCGCATGATCTACTGCCTGCTGCACGGGGACGTCCTCGGTGCGGTGCGGTTCAACGCCCTCGGCCTTGTCTCGATGTTGTTCCTGCTCTGGGCCTTTGGTGCCTGGTCCTACGGTCGCGTAGTCGGCCGGCGGATCAGCAGTTGGCAGCATCAACGATGGTCGGCCGTGGTGGCACTCGTACTGGTGTCGGTGTGGTTCGTCGTCCGCAATCTGCCGATTGCCCCGTTCACTGCGTTGTACGTCTAGTCAGCAACAGGTTCCGATATGCGAGCTCCAACCTCGTTCAGCCGAAAGGTAAGTCGACGATGACCAACCCACCGCAGCCGCCCGAGGGCGGCGGTTACCAACCGCCCGAAGGCAGCTACCCGCCGCCCCCGCAAGGGAACTATCCGCCGCCTCCCCAGGGCGGCTACGGTGCACCGCCTCCCCAGGGCGGTTACGGCGCGCCGCCGCCCCAGGGCGGTTACGGCGCGCCGCCACCACCACCGGGTGGTTACCCGCCGCCCCCGCCGCCGCAGGGCAGCTACCCGCCTCCGCCTCCGCCGCAGGGTGGATACGCCCCACCCCCTCCAGGCAGCTATCCCCAGGGCGGTTACCCGGCGCAGGGCGGCTACCCGACGCAGGGCGGTTACCCGACGCAGGGCGGCTACGGCGGCCACCCGCCGGCCGGCAACAACCAGGTCGACATCGGCGAGACGTTCGGCTGGGCGTGGAACAAGTTCAGCAAGAACGCCGTTCCGCTCATCGTGGCGACGCTGGTGTACGCACTCGTCCTCGGCGCGATCTACGGGATCATCCAGTTCGCGGCGGGCGCGTTGGCCCCCACGTCGACGAGTACCTACGACTCCGCTGACGGTGGCGGGTTCAGCTACTCCTACGAAGCCGGCTTCGGCGTGGCGAGCATCCTGGCGATGGTCGTCGGCTACCTCATTCTGTTCGTCGTCAGTGGTGCGATCGCGTCGGCGTACTGGGGCGGCTTGCTCGACATCGCCGACGGGACGCCGGTGCAGATCGGCTCGTTCTTCAAGCCGCGCAACGTCGGCAGCGTGCTGATCGCCAGCCTGATCGTCGGCATCGCCACCTCGATCGGCTCGTTTCTCTGCATCATCCCGGGCCTCGTCGTCACGATCTTCACGCTCTTCACCACCCCGTCCATCGTCGAGCGCAGTCTGTCGCCCGTCGACGGCATCAAGGCGAGCATCGACATCGTCAAGACCAACTTCGTTGCGGTACTGATCACCTGGCTGATCAGCGCCCTCATCACCGTGATCGGTCTGCTGGTGTGCGGCATCGGCGTGCTCGTCGCAGGTCCGGTTGCCTACCTGTACCTGGTGAACGTGTACCGCAAGCTGACCGGCGGCCAGATCGCACCACTGACTCCGTAACGGAAACGAAGGGTCCACGATGACGAACCCGCCGCCGCCTCCCGGCGGGGGATACCGGCCACCTCCTCCGGGTGGTGGCTACGTGCAGCGCGGAGGCTCCGCAGTCGACGGTGGCCGCGGAGCAGCGCAGTACACGCCGTGGCTCACCCGTGTGCTGGCGTGGCTCGTCGACTGGGTTCCGGTCGCGATCCTCTCGGGCATCGGCTCGATCGTCCTGTTCACCATGCAGAACGTCGAAATCGCTTGCATCGCGGACGATACGGAGTATCAGATCGGCGACTTCTGTCCGACGGGCAGCAACGGTCCGACGACAGCGGCCTGGGCGATCTACGCCGTCCTAGAGGTCGTCGCGGTGCTGTACGTGATGTGGAACCTCGGCGTGAGACAGGGTCGCACGGGCTCCAGCGTCGGCAAGGGGCTGATGAAGTTCAAGGTCGTCGGCGAGGACACGGGTCAACCCGTCGGTGTCGGCAGGTCGCTGCTCCGTGTCGTCGTCTACGTCGTCGCCTACGTGGCGTGCTTCGTCCCCTGGCTCGTCGCCGTGGTCTTCCCGCTGTGGGATCCCAAGCGTCAGTCCTTGGTCGACAAGCTGGTCAAGACCGTGTGCGTGCCGAACTGATCTCCGAACGCCCGACCTACGCGCCCTGGTGGCGACGAGTGGTGGCCGCCGTGGTCGACGTGGTGCCGATCGTGGCGCTCGCCGTCCTGGCCGTCGCGCTGGTGTGGCTGACGCGAAACCCGTTGTGCGACGGCGATCCGTCCGTCCGCGATCTCGGCCCGCAATGTGGCGATTCGGGGGCGACGACGGTGGGCCGGTGGTGCTTCGTGGCCTGCTGGCTGGCGATCGTCGGCTACGCGGTGTGGAACACCGGCCTGCGTCAGGGACGCACCGGGTCGAGCGTCGGCAAGAGCCTGTCGAGGATCCGCGTGCTCGACGCGACGACGCGACAGCCGATCGGCCTCTGGCGGTCGGTGATTCGTCAACTGACCCACATCGTGGACGTCGTGACCGTCGGCCTCGGCTTCCTGTGGCCGCTATGGGATCGCAAGCGGCAGACCTTCGCCGACAAGTTGGCGTCGACGGTGGTCAGCGGAACGCGCTGACGCCCGTCAACGCCTCGCCGACGACCAACTGGTGCACCTCCGACGTGCCCTCGTAGGTGAGGACCGACTCCAGGTTGTTGGCGTGGCGGATCACCGGGTACTCCAGCGTGATTCCGTTGGCGCCCAACAGGGTTCGGCACTGCCGAGCGATCTTGATGGCTTCCCGCACATTGTTGAGCTTGCCGACGCTGACCTGTTCCGGCTTGATCGTGCCGTCGTCCTTGAGCCTGCCGAGGTGCAACGCCAGCAGTTGCGCCTTGGCCAATTCGACGGCCATGTCGGCGATCTTGGCCTGCGTCAATTGATATCCGGCCAGCGGCTTGTCGAAGACCTCCCTGGTGCCGACGTAGTCCAACGTCGTCTCCAGACAGTCGCGCGCGGCGCCGACCGATCCGAACACGATGCCGAACCGTGCCTCGGACAGACAGGCCAACGGGCCCGAGAGGCCGCGGGCACCAGGCAGCTTGGCGTCGTCGGGCAGGCGCACGTCGTCGAGGCTGAACTCGGAGGTGACCGAGGCGCGCAGCGACATCTTGTGCGTCATCTCCCGCGCCGAGAAGCCCGGCGTCGAGGTGGGGACCGCGAATCCGACCACGCCTTCCTCGGCGCGGGCCCAGACGATCGCCACGTCGGCGATCGAGGCGTTGGTGATCCACATCTTCGACCCGTTGAGGATCCAGTCGGACCCGTCGCGGCGCGCCGTCGTCCGCATGCCGCCGGGGTTGGAGCCGAAGTCGGGCTCCGTCAGCCCGAAGCAGCCAATCAGCTCGCCCGCGGCCATGCCCGGCAGCCACTGCTCCCGCTGCTCCTCGCTGCCCCAGCGGTGGATGGCGAACATGGCGAGCGAACCCTGCACCGACACCAGGCTGCGCAGGCCGCTGTCGACGGCCTCCAGCTCCTGGCACACCAGGCCGTAGGCAGTGGCCGAGGACCCGCTGCAGCCGTATCCCTGCAGGTGCATTCCCAGCAGGCCGAGCTTGCCGATCTCGACGGCGAGGTCCCGGACGGGCACCTCACCGGTCTCGAACCACTCGGCGATGTGCGGACGCAGGCGGGAATCGCCGAACTGCCGGACCATGGTGCGCAGCTCGAGGTCCTCGGGCGTCAGCAGCGTGTCGAGGTCGAGGAGACTTTCGATCGTCGTGGACATGTTGAAAGTTCTACACCGGCGCTCACCGATACTCGACACCGTTACCCTGAACGGCGATGAGTGAGCAGCGTTCCAAGGCAGATGCGTACCGCGCCTACGGTCCCGCGACCAGGGCGATCCATGCCGGTTACCGGCCCGATCCGGCGACGGGTGCGGTCAACGCGCCGATCTACGCGAGTTCCACCTTCGCCCAGGACGGCGTTGGCGGGCTGCGCGGTGGCTACGAGTACGCCCGGACCGGCAACCCGACCCGCGCCGCGCTCGAGGCGGGCCTGGCGGCCGTCGAGGGCGCCACGTTCGGGCGCGCCTTCAGTTCGGGCATGGCGGCCACCGACTGCACGCTGCGGGCCGTGTTGCGCCCCGGCGACCACGTCGTCATCCCCGACGACGCCTACGGCGGCACGTTCCGTCTGATCGACAAGGTCTTCTCCCAGTGGGGCGTGACGCACACCCCCGTCGCGCTCCCGGACCTCGACGCCGTTCGCGCGGCGATCACACCGGCCACCAAGCTGGTGTGGGTGGAGACGCCGACCAACCCGCTCCTGTCGGTCGCCGACATCGCCGGCATCGCCGAGCTGTCCTCGGCCGCCGGCGTGAAGGTGTTGGTGGACAACACCTTTGCCTCGCCGGCTCTGCAGCAACCGCTGGCCTTGGGGGCCGACATCGTGTTGCACTCCACGACAAAGTACATCGGTGGGCACTCCGACGTCGTCGGCGGCGCGTTGCTCACCAACGACGAGGAGCTCGACGAGGCGTTTGCGTTCCTGCAGAACGGCGCGGGCGCGGTGCCCGGCCCCTTCGACGCCTACCTGACGATGCGTGGGCTGAAGACGCTGTCGCTGCGGATGGAACGGCACAGCGCCAACGGCGCCCGCGTGGCAGAGTTCCTCGCCGAACACTCCGCCGTCGACGCGGTGCTCTATCCCGGCCTGCCCAGCCATCCCAACCACGACGTCGCCGCCCGGCAGATGTCGGGCTTCGGCGGGATGGTGTCCGCCCGGCTGAAGGGCGGAAGGGACGCGGCGCACCAACTGTGCGCGCGCACCGAGATCTTCATCCTCGCCGAATCGCTCGGTGGCGTGGAGTCGCTGATCGAACATCCCGGCGCCATGACCCACGCCTCGACCGCGGGCTCGCAACTCGAGGTGCCCGACGACCTGGTCCGGCTGTCCGTCGGCATCGAGGACGTCGCCGACCTGCTGGGCGACCTGGAACAGGCGCTAGGAAAGGGCTGAGCGCAACGCCGAGGCGGTGACCGCCAGGTTGACCTCCGGCAGCGCCGTCGGATACTCGTCGACCCAGCTGCCGCTGGAGATCTCGGTGGCGCGGGAATGCACCCACCGCCAGCCCCGGTCGTTGAGGCTCAGGAGTGCGCCGAGCCCGTCGGCCGAATGCAGCACCGTGATGATGGCCGCGGTGACGGGGGTGGGCGGCCGCCGGTCGAACAACGCCGACAGCAGGTCCGTACGAGCCGCGGCGACCCGCTCGCGCCGGGTCATCGGCCAGGCGTAGAGCGGGTTGAAGCGCGTCGACGGCACCCGGACGCGACTGATCTGCCCGAGTCGCTCCAGGTGCACGGCCACGGTGTCCTGGACGCCCTTGCTCACCTTGGTGACGGCACGCGACGGCGACAGTGGCTGCTTCTGCAGCAGCGCGAACGCGGATTCTCCGACGGGGTCGGTCGCGGTGCCTGCCCGGAGCGCGATCAGTCGGCCCTGCTCGACGGCGTCGCCGGGGGCCGACGGCCGGACACGGCACGCCAACGCGAGGTCGAGCAAGACGCCGGCCGCCAGCACGCGTTCCCGGCGCTGACGTTCCAGCGCGGGTTGAGCGGTCGCGTTGTCCAGAAGCAGGAGGAACAGGTCTTCGGCAATCTGCGCCATGAACGGACCGTAGGTCAGATCAGGAGTGGTACGGCTCCGCGCTGAGCAGTTCGACCTCGATGGTGCTGCCGTTGGGGACGACGTAGCTGCGCTTGTCGCCGACCTTGGCGTCGATGATCGCGCCGCCGAGCGGCGACTTGGGGGAGTAGACCTCGAGCTTGCCGTCGGTCACGCCCTCCTGGCGGGTACCGATCAGGAAGGTCTCGACGTCGCCGCCGTCGATGAACTTGACCTTGACCACCGAGCCGGGCAGCGCGACGCCGGACTGCTTGGGGGCCTCGCCGACCTTGGCGTTGTTCAGCAACTCCTGGAGCTGCCGGATCCGGGCCTCTTGCTGTCCCTGGTCCTCGCGGGCCTGGTGGTAGCCGCCGTTCTCGCGGAGGTCGCCCTCTTCGCGGCGGTCGTTGATCTCGGCAGCGATGATCGGTCGGTTCGCGATGAGCTGGTCGAGCTCGGCCTTCAACCGGTCGAATGCTTCTTCGGTGAGCCAGGTGACCTGGGTATCCGTCATGTCGTCGCGCTCCTGTCTTCGTCTCGCGCTGTCAGCGGGGAATGTTCGGCGTATGCCTCGATCGCAGGCGCTGAGGGCGCATTAAAGCAGCAATACACGGTTCCAATGGGAACCGTGTACCCGTCCATGTTAGCACCGCCACGACAACCGGTTTTCACGTATTGGCTGTTCGGCGTTCTCCGGACGGTTGCCCGACGGCCCCCACGGCCAAACCTCCTCAGGGCGCCCGGAGGTACCCCGGAACGTCGGTGCCGCAGCCGTAGACGTCGCCGACGACGGGCGCCCGGGTGGCCTTGACCATGGCCGAGACCTGCACCGTCTCCGCGGTCGACGGCGGGACCAGGATCTCGCGCCTGCCCACCTCGGCTCCGTCGACCGACCTGGCGCGCACGATGCACACCACGGGCCGGGACGGGTCCTCGCGCGTGACGCTGATGGTGACCTCGACGCCGTCCGCGCCGACCAGCCGGTAGCCGCCCAGGTCGCCCTTGACCTCTCCCGTGCCCAGCCGCTGGTAGGCGACGAGGGCCAGGGCGACGCCCGCGGCCACGATCACCACGAAGAGCACGGCGATGAGCCGGCGACGTGAGCTGCCGGCCAGCCGTTGACGCCCGTAGCGGGCCTCGGGGCGCTCGATCACGCGGTGATTCACCCCTCCGTCGGATGGCCAGCATGGGTCTGGGTTCGGAAGATCGGACTAGGACTGGAACTATAGGGGCACCCAAGCTGGTTGAACCGGGACGACCATGGCGATCGAGCAAGATAGGCACACGTGAGCGAACTGCGTTTGATGGCGGTGCACGCCCACCCCGACGACGAGTCGAGCAAGGGCGCCGCCACGATGGCCAAGTACGTGGACGAGGGCGTCCGCGTGAAGGTGGTGACGCTGACCGGCGGCGAGCGGGGGGACATCCTCAACCCCGCCATGGACCTGCCCGAGGTGCACGGCCGAATCCACGAGATCCGGATCGACGAGATGGCGAAGGCCGCGGAGATCCTCGGCGTCGAGCACCAATGGCTGGGCTTCGTCGACTCCGGTCTCCCGGAGGGTGACCCGCTGCCCCCGCTGCCGGAGGGCTGCTTCGCGCTGGTGCCCTTGGCGGAGTCGACCGAGCGTCTGGTCCGGTCGATTCGCGAGTTCCGGCCGCACGTGCTGACCACCTACGACGAGAACGGCGGGTACCCCCACCCCGACCACATCCGGTGCCACGAGGTGTCGATGGCCGCCTACGAGGCCGCCGCCGATTACCGGCTCTTTCCCGACGCGGGCGAGCCGTGGGCCGTGTCGAAGGTGTACTACAACCACGGATTCCTGCGGAAGCGGATGCAGGCGTTCCAGGACGAGTTCGCCAAGAACGGGCAGGTCGGCCCGTTCGAGAAGTGGCTCAAGGACTGGGACCCCGAACTCGACGTCACCGACGGTCGGATCACCACCAGCGTCGAGTGCTCGAAGTACTTCGCCCAGCGTGACGAGGCCCTGCTCGCGCACGCGACGCAGATCGACCCGAAGAGCTTCTTCTTCACTACTCCGATGGAGTGGCAGCAGCGGCTGTGGCCGACGGAGGAGTACGAGCTGGCGCGGTCGCGCATCCCGGTGACGCTGCCCGAGGACGACCTGTTCGCCGGGATCGACCCGTGACGGACCACCTGCTGCTCGTCGTCGGGTTGCTCGCCGACGAGACACCGCGTGACACCGGGCCGGACTTCGGCAAGGCCAGCCCGTTCGGGCTGGTCGTCATCGTCGTGCTGCTCATTGGGACCTTCCTGCTGGTGTGGTCGATGAACAAGCACCTCAAGAAGTTGCCCGAGTCGTTCGATCCCGAGCATCCCGAACCCGACCAGGCCGTCGACGACGGGACCGTCGTCGAGCCCGGTGATCCCGGCCTGGCCAAGGGTGGTCGTCCAGACGGTGGCGGTTAACGCCCTCGGGGCCGCGACCAGCCCCTACCTGCGCCAGCACGCCGACAATCCGGTGCATTGGCAGCAGTGGACTGCCGACGCGCTGGCGCAGGCGGCGGCGCGGGACGTGCCGATCCTGCTGTCGGTCGGCTACGCCGCCTGTCACTGGTGCCACGTGATGGCGCACGAGTCGTTCGCCGACGACGAGGTGGCCGCGGCGATGAACGCCGACTTCGTCTGCATCAAGGTCGACCGCGAGGAGCGTCCCGACCTCGACGCCGTCTACATGAGCGCGACGGTCGCGTTGACCGGTCAGGGTGGCTGGCCGATGACGTGCTTCCTGACCCCGGACGGCCGGCCCTTCTTCTGCGGCACGTACTACCCGAAGGCGGGGTTCCTGCAGTTGTTGGCCGCCGTCGCCGACACGTGGCGGAACCGGCGCGCGGAGGTCGAGCAGGCCTCCGACGACATCGCCGGCGAGCTCGCCTCGATGGCGTCCGGACTGCCCGGCGGTGGGCCCGCGCTGGAGCCCGCCGTGTGCGACCGGACAGTCGCAGCCGTGCTGGCCGACGAGGACGTCGCACGTGGCGGATTCGGCGGTGCCCCCAAGTTCCCGCCGTCGGCACTGATTGAGGCCCTGTTGCGCGACGTCGAGCGCACCGGTGACGCTGGGGTGCTCGCAACCGTCGAGCGCACGCTAGGCGCCATGGCTCGCGGCGGCATCTACGACCAGCTGGCCGGCGGCTTCGCCCGATACAGCGTCGACGCGTCGTGGGTGGTGCCGCACTTCGAGAAGATGTTGTACGACAACGCACTACTCCTACGGGCATACGCACATTGGGCGCGACGGTCCGGAGAACCGTTGGCGCGCAAGGTCACCGACGAGACGGCGTCGTTCATCGTGCGAGACCTCGGCGCGGGCGGCATGTTCACCTCGTCGCTGGACGCCGACGCCGACGGCGTCGAGGGGCTTACCTACGCGTGGACGCCGGCGCAGCTGCGCGAGGTGCTCGGTGACGACGACGGCGATTGGGCCGCAACGCTGTTCGGCGTGACCGAGGGCGGAACGTTCGAGCACGGCACGTCGGTTCTGCAACTGCCCGGCGACCCCGACTCGCTGTCGCGCTTCGTCAGGGCGCGCACGATGTTGCTCGCCGCGCGGCTCGGCCGGCCACAGCCTGCTCGCGACGACAAGGTGGTGACGGCCTGGAACGGGTTCGCGATCACGGCGCTGGCCGAGGCGTCCGTCGCACTCGACCGACCCGAATTCCTGGACGCCGCAACGCAATGCGCGCGGTCCGTAGTCGACCTGCACGTCGTCGACGGCCGACTCCGCCGAGCCAGCCTTGGCGGCCGCGTCGGCGACAGCGCGGGCATCCTCGAGGACCATGCCGGGTTGGCGACGGGGCTGCTCGTGCTCTACCAACTGACCGGTGGCCCCGAGTGGCTGAAGGCGGCGACCGGGCTGCTGGACGTCGCACTCGACCACTTCGCCGACCCGGATCGCGAGGGGCGCTGGTTCGACACCGCAGACGACGCCGAGCGGTTGATGGTCCGGCCGTCGGATCCGCTCGACGGTGCGACCCCGTCGGGTGCGGCGTTGATCACCGAGGCGCTGCAGCTCGCGGCGCACCTCACCGGGTCGGCGCGATACGCCTCGGCGGCCAGTGCCTCGTTGGCGGCGGCGACACCGATTCTGGCGAAACTGCCTCGCTCGGGCGGTCATTGGCTCGCGGTGGCGGAGGCGGACGTGCGCGGGCCGTTGCAGATCGCGGTGGCGTGCGACCCGCTCGACTCGGACCTGCTGGACGTCGCACGCCGGCTGGCGCCCGGTGGCGCGATGGTCGTCGGGGGAGCGGTCGACTCGTCGGAGTTGCTGCGCGGGCGTGACCGGATCGGTGGCCGTGACGCGGCCTACGTGTGCCGCGGGCACGTCTGCGACCTTCCCGTCACGACGGCCGAAGATCTCGCTGCCGCGCTTGGCGCAGCCGTGTAGCGTGCGGCTCATGCCGAGCGCCGAGCTGATGAAGCAGAACGTCAATCGCTACCTCGAACTCGTCGGCGGGGCCAAGCCGGACGAGATCGCCGACCTGTACTCCGACGACGCGACGGTCGAGGATCCGGTGGGCGGCGAGGTGCACATCGGACGTCAGGCGATCCTGGGCTTCTACCAGGGCGTCCTCGGCGTGAAGGCCGAAACCGAGATCATCACGCTGCGTGCGCTCGGCCACGAGGCTGCCTACCTGTGGGCGCTGACCATCGACGGGGGTGAGGGTGGCCGCATGCGCCTGGAGATCCTCAGCGTCATGGCGTTCGACGACGAAGGCAAGATCACGGCGATGAAGGCCTACTGGGGCCCGGAGAACTTCAGCCAGGTCTAGTTGAAGACCGCGAACCACATCGCGATGTAGTGGCAGATCGCCGCCACCGCGGTGCACGCGTGGAAGAACTCGTGATGGCCGAACGTCGTCGGCCACGGGTTGGGCCACTTGAGGGCGTAGAACACCCCGCCGACGCTGTACAGCGCGCCGCCCACGACCAGCAGCACCAGCGCCGCCACGCCCGCCCCGTGCATGATCGGCACGATGAAGAACGCGGCCACCCAGCCGAGCAGCAGATACAACGGCACGCCCACCCACGCCGGCGCCGACGGCCAGCACATCTTCAGCAGCACTCCCGCCAGGGCGCCCGCCCAGACGATCCAGAACAGCATCATGCCCTGGTTCGACGGCAACGCCAGCAGGGCGAACGGCGTGTAGCTGCCCGCGATGAACAGGAAGATCATCGAGTGGTCCAGGCGCTTCATCCACTTGCGCTTGGTCGGCGACACCCACGTGACCCGGTGATAGGTCGCGCTGACCGCGAACATCGCCACGATCGTCAACGTGTAGAGCAGGGTGGCCACGCCGGCGCGGGAACCCTCCAGCGCCCAGGACACCGACACCAGCGCGGCACCCGCGACGGTGGCGACGATCGCCGAGTAGAGGTGGATCCAGCCACGCGCGCGTGGCCTGCCGAGGAACTGGGCGACGGCCTCGGGCAGATCCTCCGCCTCGCGGTGGCCGGTGGGCGGTGGATCTGAGTCGGTCGTGTCGATCGAAGTAGCCATGTCGCCTCCGCCATCTGGCATGGGTGGACCCGAACATCACAGTAGTCTGGATCCTCGTGGAACTCATTCCCCCGCGGCTCAAGGAACCGGCCTACCGGGTCTACGAGGCACGGCTGCGACACCAGTTGGCGAGATCGAAATCCCAACTGCCAAGGCACATCGCGGTCTTGTGCGACGGCAATCGGCGCTGGGCGCGTGACGAGGGTCACGCGGACGTGAGCTACGGCTACCTGATGGGTGCCGCGAAGATCGCCGAGATGCTGCGCTGGTGTCAGGAGACCGGCGTGGAGATGGCGACCGTGTACCTGCTCTCCACCGAGAACCTGCAGCGCGACCCGGCCGAGTTGGCCTCGCTGATCGGCATCATCACCGACGTCGTCGAGGAGATCTGCGCGCCGGCCAACCGCTGGAGCGTCCGTACCGTGGGCGACCTCGAACTGCTCGGGCAGGAGTCGGCGCGACGACTCCGCGACGCCGTGGACGGAACCGTCAACACGGCCCCCGCGGGTGCCTTCCACGTCAACGTCGCCGTCGGTTACGGCGGACGCCAGGAGATCGCCGACGCCGTCCGCGCGGTGCTGAGCAAGGAACTCGCCAACGGCGCCACGGCCGAGCAGCTCGTCGACTCGGTCACGGTCGAGGCGATCTCGGAGAACGTCTACACCTCCGGCCAACCCGATCCCGATCTGGTGATCAGGACCTCCGGTGAGCAACGACTCTCGGGCTTCCTGCTGTGGCAGAGCGCGTACTCGGAGATGTGGTTCACCGAGGCGCACTGGCCGGCCTTCCGGCGCGTCGACTTCCTTCGCGCGCTGCGCGACTACACGCTGCGAGACCGACGCTACGGGCACTGACCCGTGACAAACTGAACCCGTGGCGGCGATGTCCGCGGTGGTGTTCGGCCTGAGCTGGTGGCTCGGGCTGTACCTGCTGGCGCGCGATCCCCGCAAACCCGTTCTGGTGCTCGCCGCGCTGGGGCTGACCAGTTTCGCCGTGGTGGTGGCCCTGGACGCCGTGCGCCACCTCGACTCGTCGCTTGCGGGGACGCTGAGCCACCTCGAGGTGTACCTGGTCGTCGTGCCCGGTGTGGCGTGGTTCGCGGTGCTGCTGGAGTGGGCCCGGCCCGGAGACACGTGGCGGGGCCGGGTCGGTGAGATCTCGGCGGTCGCGGTGGTCGCCGCGCTGGCGCTACTGGGCGCGTCGACGGCTGGTTCCGTCGACGGCCCGCTGCGCGCCGGGCACTGGGTGATGTTCGCCGTCGTCTCGCTGGCGACGCTCGGGGCGATGGCCAGGATGTTGGCCGGCGGGCGGCGGCCGCGCTCGGTGACGGGTTCGGTGGTCCTGGCCACCCTGTTCTTCGCGCTGGGCAACGCGATCCTGGTGATTCCGTTGGGTCTGGTGCCGAGCTGGCTGGCGTTGGCGTCCACCGGCTGCGACGTGTTGTTGCTGGGTGTGGCGGTGGCGCTGTGGGATTCGTTCGACGAAGGTCAGGCACTGCGGGCGGACATGCTGCGGTCGTTCACCGGCAGCGTGGTCGTCGCCGTCCTCTTCGGCGGTCAGGTGCTCGTCGGCATGGCGGTCACCGGCGAACGCTCGGCGCTGTCGGTGCTGCTGTTCACCAGCCTGGCGGTGGCCATCGGCATCAACGTGATGGCCGACCCGTTGGCGGGCGTACTGGACCGGCTCGCGTTCTCCCGCTCGCCGACCCTGCGGGCCGACCGGGCCGCTCTGCGGCGCACCGAGTCCGCGCTGCCGCTGCGGTCCGACGATCCACTCGACGGCGTCGACGACGAGACCTTCGTCCGGCTTACCCGCCGGGCGCTGGGCCACTACGGGGACTTGTCCAAACTGGTGGCCAGCCCACTGACGGCGCTGCCCGTCCTCGACGAGCGGCTGGCCCGCCGCGGCGCCCCCGATCAGCCACTGGAACGGGCCAACGAGTTGCGGGCTCTGCTCGCCGACCGGATCGCCGCGCTGCGGCCCCGCGACGGCGGCGAATTCGGCACCACCGAGCAGTGGCGGCACTACAACTCGCTGTACTTCCCCTACGTCGTCGGGGTGCGGGCGTACGCACAGAACGCGACGGCGTCGGGTCTGGACCCCGTCGCCAAGCAGGCCTGGCAGTGGTTCGTCACCGACGTCCCGCAACGGTCGCTGCACAACTGGCAGAACGCGGCCGCCCGCGTCATCGCCGCCGATTTGCGCGGCAGCCGGGTGACGTCGGTCGACAACGCGTCCTGACCTGCGGCTGGCAGTATTTGGCAGCGTTCGGCGTCGATGTGGCAGTGCTTTCCGGCCATCGTCGGAGGCGTCCACATCCCTCAACGTCGAGGAGCCGCCATGACCGCCACCATCTCGCACGGACCCCTGTCCGACAGTTCGGACAGCCTCCTGCGCTTCGCCATCCGGGCCGACGCCACGGTGTGCGCGGGCCTCGGACTGATGCTCGCGTTCGCGGCCGATCCGCTGTCGCGACTCTCGGGTCTCTCGGCCACCTCGGAGTGGTTGGCCGGGGCCGCGCTCGTCGGTTACGGCGCGGCACTCTACGTGCTGGCCGCCGTGCCGTTCGTCCGTCGCATCGGCGCCGGAATCGTCGTGGCCAACGTGGTCTTCGCGGTGGCCGTCGTCGCCGTCGTGGCGGCCGGGGTCTTGCCGCTCACCGGGATCGGAGTGGTCATGACATTGGCCACCGGCGCCGCGACCCTGGCGCTGGCCTACCTGCAGTACCTCGGGGTCCGCCGCCTGGCCTGACGCCCATGAGTTCCGATGCGTGGTCGCGCGCGGCGAGAGGTCACCGCGGGCGGCCCGCATCGGTCAGCAGTACACCCCAATTCACAACCACGAAGGGAAGATTCATGACCGCCGTCACCGCCCCCGCTCACACCGCCACCAAGGACGCGTTCCTGAGGTTCGCCATGCGTCTGGACGCCGTCCTGACCGGCGTCATCGGGCTCGCGGGCCTCGCACTGGCGCCCCGCGTCGCCGAACTGTCGGGCACCACCCCGACGGTGGAGTACTCGTTGGCCGCCTTCTTCGTCGCCTACGGGATTGGGGTGTACGCCCTGTCGCGGGTGACGCACGTCCGCACGCCCGGCGTGCTCGTCACCGTGGGCAACGTCGTGTTCACCGTCGCCGCGGTCGCCGTCGTCCTCGCCGGGGTGTGGCCGCTCACCACGACGGGGGTCGTGCTGACCCTCGGCAGCGGCGTCTACACCCTGGTGATGGCCGACCTGCAGTACCTGGGTCTGCGCCGCCTGCGCGCCTAGTCAGAGCTTGCGCAGGCGCAACCGGTTGATGGCGTGGTCGGCGTCCTTGCGCAGCACCAGCGTGGCCCGCGGCCTGGTGGGCAGGATGTTCTCGATCAGGTTGGGCCGGTTGATCGAATGCCAGATGTCACGTGCGGCGAACTCCGCCTGCTCGTCGGTCAACGTCGAATAGTGGTGAAAGTGCGACTGCGGGTCGGCGAACGCGCCGGCCCGCATCGCCAGGAACCGCGACACGTACCAGCCCTCGATGTCCTCGATGCGGGCGTCGACGTAGACGGAGAAGTCGAAGAGGTCCGACACCATCAGCGCCGGACCGGTCTGCAGCACGTTGAGACCCTCGAGAATCAGGATGTCGGGGTGTTTGGTGGTCATCTGCTCGCCGGGGACGATGTCGTAGATCAGATGCGAGTACACCGGCGCGGACACCTGGTCCGATCCCGACTTGACCGCCGTGACGAACCGCATCAAGGCGCGTCGATCGTAGCTCTCTGGAAAACCCTTGCGGTGCATGAGATTTCGTCGAAGCAACTCGGCGTTGGGGTACAGGAAGCCGTCGGTGGTGACGAGGTCGACGCGGGGGTGGTGCTCCCAGCGGGCCAGCAGTGCCTGCAGCACACGGGCGGTCGTCGACTTGCCGACGGCCACGCTGCCCGCGACGCCGATCACGAACGGCACCGGGCGGTCGGGATTCTGGTGGGGCTCGCCGAGGAATTCCGCGGTCGTGGCGAACAGACGCTGGCGCGCGGCGACCTGAAGGTGGATCAACCGGGCCAGCGGGAGGTAGACCTCTTCGACTTCCAGCAGGTCCAATTGTTCGCCGAGACCGCGAAGTCCGAGGACTTCACTCTCCGTGAGCTTCAACGGGGTCGACATCCGCAACGAACGCCACTGACTCCGGTCGAACTCGACGTACGGACTCGGCTCGCTCGTCCGCGCCATGGGGCCAGTCTTGCATTTACGGTTGAGCGCATGGACGCCACCACCGTCATTCGCGAGTATCTGCTCCTGGGCCTGAGGTTCGACCGGATCGAGGAGGGCTACGTCGACTCCTACACCGGGGACCCCGCGCTACGGGGTGTCGTCGCCGCGGAACCTCCGCCGGATCCCGCCGACCTGGCCCGTCGGGCGCAGCGGTTGATCGCCGAGATGCCCGGCGCCGACGGTCTCGACGACCAGCGGGCGGACTACATCGCGGCGCATCTGCGGGCGCTGGCCAGCGCCGGCCGCAAGTTCGCCGGCGAGGACATCGGCTTCGTCCAAGAGGTCCACGACTACTTCGACGTGGACATCGCGAAGGGCGATCCCGACAAGTACCGCGAGGCGCACCGCAGGCTCGACGAGGCACTGGGCGGCACGGGCGACCTGGCCGAACGCATGCAGACCTACCGCAGCGGCGAGGAGATTCCGCCCGAGCGCCTCGAGGAGTGCATCCACGCGTTCTCCAGTGCGCTCCGCGACCGGGTCCGGGCCGACTTCCCGCTGCCCGACGCCGAGACGATCACCTACGAGATCGTCACCGACAAGCCGTGGTCGGGATTCAACTACTACGAGGGCGACTACCGGTCCACGGTCGCGGTGAACGCCGACCTCAAGCAGCAGATGTCGGGTCTGCCACGGTTGGTCGCCCACGAGTCCTACCCGGGTCACCACACCGAGCACTGCCGCAAGGAAGAACGGCTAGTGGCCGGTCAGAATCAGACCGAGCAGACCATCTTCCTGGTGAACACGCCGCAGTGCCTGATGGCGGAGGGCCTCGCCGACTTGGCGCTGTACGCCGCGATCGGACCCGACTGGGGCCCATGGGCGAGCGAGATCTACGCCGACCTCGGGTTGCGGTTCGACGGCGAGAAGGCCGTCGCCGTGTCGGAGGCAGCGGCCGCGCTGGCCGACGTCCGGCAGGATGCCGCGCTGATGCTGCACGACGAGCACCGCGACGTCGACGACGTGGTGGCGTTCCTGCAGCGGTGGCAGTTGACCAGCGAGACGCGGGCCCGTCAGTCGCTGCGGTTCCTGTCCTCGCCGTTGTGGCGCGCCTACACCAGCACCTACGTCGAGGGGTACCGATTGCTGCGGGCCTGGCTCGACGCGCGCCCCGCCGAGGTCACGCTCACCGAGCGGTTCGGCCGGCTTCTCGACGAGCCGCTGGTGCCGTCGGCACTGCGGTAGGCACCGTGCGGGCCGACGAACGTCGAGTTCTCGTCGTCGAGGGCCTGCCATCGCCACGACAACTCGACGTTCGTGGGGGAGTCTCGGAGGATTACGCTGGGCCCCATGACTGCTGACGCCGTGACAAACCCTGCTCCCGCGTTGGGCGCCGAATACGCCGAGACCGCAAGCGCCGCCTACACCGCCGCGCTGAAGGTCATCGAGTCCGTGGAACCGCGCATCGCCGCGGCGACGCGTCAGGAGCTCGCCGACCAGCGCGACTCGCTCAAGCTGATCGCGAGCGAGAACTACGCCTCACCGGCCGTGCTGCTGACGATGGGCACGTGGTTCTCCGACAAGTACGCCGAGGGCACCATCGGGCACCGCTTCTACGCGGCCTGTCAGAACGTCGACACCGTGGAGGCGCTGGCCGCCGAACACGCCCGCGAGTTGTTCGGCGCGCCGTACGCCTACGCGCAGCCGCACTCCGGCATCGACGCCAACCTCGTCGCGTTCTGGGCGATCCTCGCCACCCGCATCGAAGCTCCCGAGCTGGCCGAGCTGGGTGCCAAGAACGTCAACGACCTGTCCGAGGCCGACTGGGAGAAGCTGCGCGCCAAGCTGGGCAACCAGCGGTTGATGGGCATGTCGCTGGACACCGGCGGACACCTCACGCACGGCTTCCGGCCCAACATCTCCGGCAAGATGTTCCACCAGCGCAGCTACGGCACCGATCCCGAGACCGGTCTGCTCGACTACGCGAAGGTCGCGGCGGCCGCGCGTGAATTCAAGCCGCTGGTCCTGGTGGCGGGTTACTCGGCCTATCCGCGCCGGGTGAACTTCGCCAAGATGCGCGAGATCGCCGACGAGGTCGGCGCCACGTTCATGGTCGACATGGCGCACTTCGCGGGCCTGGTGGCCGGCAAGGTCTTCACCGGTGACGAGGATCCGGTGCCGCACGCACACGTCACGACCACGACGACGCACAAGTCGCTGCGGGGACCGCGCGGTGGTCTGGTGCTGGCCACCGAGGAGTACTCGGCGGCGGTCGACAAGGGCTGCCCGATGGTGCTCGGCGGCCCGCTGTCGCACGTCATGGCCGCCAAGGCCGTCGCGTTCGCCGAGGCCCGCCAGCCGTCGTTCCAGGAATACGCCCAGCGCATCGCCGACAACGCCAAGGCGCTGGCCGACGGCTTCCTGACTCGGGGTGCCCGCCTGGTCACCGGCGGCACCGACAACCACATCGTGCTGCTCGACGTCACGTCGTTCGGGCTGACCGGCCGCCAGGCCGAGTCGGCGCTGCTCGACGCCGGCGTGGTGACCAACCGCAACTCGATTCCGGCCGACCCGAACGGCGCCTGGTACACCAGCGGCATCCGCTTCGGCACCCCGGCGCTGACGACCCGCGGGTTCGGTCCCCAGGAGTTCGACCGGGTGGCCGAACTCGTCGTCGAGGTGTTGAAGAACACCCAGCCCGACGGTTCCTCGAAGGCCAAGTACGTCGTGGCCGACGGTGTGGCCGCACGCGTGCACGCCGCGTCGTCGGAGCTTCTGGCCGCGAACCCGCTGTACCCGGGCCTGACGCTCTAGTCGGACACGCCGCCACCCGATTTCGGGGAATGTGTGTCCACGGGTTACAGTTAGTTTCATGGCAGAGAAGCCCGTAGCCAATGCGCTGACGCTCGAGCTCGAGCCCGTCGTCGAGGAGAACTTGGCGCGCCACGTCGCGACCGAGGAGATGTGGTACGCCCACGACTTCGTGCCGTTCGACAAGGGCGAGAACTTCGCGTTCCTCGGCGGGACGGACTGGGACGAGTCGTCGGTGACGCTGCCCAAGCCGGTGACCGACGCGCTGGAGATCCTCCTCATCGTCAAGGACAACCTGGCCGGGTATCACCGCGAACTCGTCGAGCACTTCATCCTCGACGAGAAGTGGGGTCGCTGGCTGGGCCGGTGGACCGCCGAGGAACACCTGCACGCGGTCGCGCTGCGCAACTACCTGGTGGTGACGCGCGAGATCGACCCCAGTGCCAACGAAGACGTCCGCGTCCAGCACGTGATGAAGGGCTACCGCGCCGACACGTACAGCCAGATCGAGACGCTGGTCTTCATGGCGTTCCTCGAGCGCGCGCACGCCGTCTTCTGCCGCAACCTGCAGGCCGAGATCACCGAGCCGATCCTGGCGTCGATGGTCGGCCGGATCGCCAAGGACGAAGAGCGGCACGAGGAGTTCTTCGGCAACCTCGTCGCGCACTGCCTCACCACCCAGCGCGAGGAGACGATCGCCGCGATCGCCACCCGCGCGGCCGGTTTCGAGGCCATCGGTGCCGACATCGACGCCTACGCCGACAAGGTTCGCGTCGTCGCCGACGCCGGGATCTTCGACGACGCCGCCCGGCGCAAGGTGCTCTCCGATCGCATCGACGCCTGGGGTGTCGCGGACGCTCCCGAACTCGCGGAATTCGTCGCCAAATAGTTAACCGCGTGGTCACATTTCGGCCACGGCGCGCCTGCGCGGCGCAATCCTCGGCACGGGAGTAGCGTCGGCTTCGATGGCCGACATGCTCTGCTATCCGGGCGGTACCCGTCGTTTCGACGAAGGGACCGGCCCCGGTCCTGGTACCGCGGTATCCACCGAGGGAGTTCGTGCGGTGCCGCACGGGCCTAGGAGCGCCACGTGATCGATTCGTCCGCCTCAACCCCGGTGAGAACCTATGTGCTCGACACCTCCGTGCTGCTGTCCGATCCGTGGGCATGCAACCGGTTCGCCGAGCACGCAGTCGTCGTCCCCCTCGTGGTCATCAGCGAACTGGAAGCCAAACGGCACCATCACGAGCTGGGCTGGTTCGCCAGGCAGGCGCTGCGGATGTTCGACGACCTCCGGCTGGAACACGGGCGTCTCGACCAGCCGATTCCCATTGGCACACATGGCGGTACGCTCCAGATCGAGCTGAACCACAGTGACCCGACGGTGCTGCCGGCGGGCTTTCGCACCGGCACCAACGACGCCAGGATCCTGACCTGCGCGGCGAACCTGGCCGCCGAGGGCAAACTGGTCACCCTGGTCAGCAAGGACATCCCGCTGCGCGTCAAGGCCGGCGCGGTGGGCCTGCCCGCCGACGAGTACCACGCCCAGGACGTCGTGACGTCGGGCTGGACCGGGATGGCCGAGGTCGACGTGGCCGCCGACGAGATCGACGGGTTGTTCACCGACGGCGAGATCGACCTCGAAGAGGCCCGAAACCTGCCCTGTCACACCGGCGTTCGCCTGCTCAGCGGCAACTCGTCGGCGCTGGGCCGGGTGAACGCCGAGAAGCGGGTGCAGCTGGTCCGCGGCGATCGGGAGGTGTTCGGCCTCCGGGGAAGGTCAGCCGAACAGCGCGTCGCCCTGGACCTGCTGCTCGACGAGTCGGTCGGCATCGTCTCCCTCGGTGGCAAGGCGGGCACCGGCAAGTCGGCGCTCGCGCTGTGCGCCGGCCTCGAGGCGGTGCTCGAACGCCGCACCCATCGCAAGGTCGTCGTCTTCCGGCCTTTGTACGCCGTCGGTGGCCAGGATCTCGGGTACCTGCCGGGCAGCGAGAGCGAGAAGATGGGCCCATGGGCACAGGCCGTCTTCGACACCCTGGAGGGGCTCGCCAGCCCGGCGGTCCTCGACGAGGTGCACGCCCGCGGCATGCTCGAGGTGCTACCGCTGACCCACATCCGCGGTCGCTCGCTGCACGACTCCTTCGTCATCGTCGACGAAGCGCAGTCGTTGGAGCGCAACGTCCTGCTGACCGTGCTGTCGCGGCTCGGCGCCGGCTCGCGGGTGGTGCTCACCCACGACGTCGCCCAGCGGGACAACCTCCGCGTCGGTCGGCACGACGGCGTGGCGGCGGTCATCGAGAAGCTGAAGGGGCACCCGCTGTTCGCCCACATCACGCTGCTGCGCAGTGAGCGTTCGCCGATCGCCGCGCTGGTCACCGAGATGCTGGAGGAGTTCAGCCCGGGCGCTCTGCCCTGATCCACCCGTTCGCCGAAACTGCGGTGAGATCGCGATTGGACGCGTTCTCGCGATCTCACCGCAGGATCGGCGTAGCCAGGCAGGGTCGGTAAGGTGTGCTGGTGCGAAAGCGCCCCGAGAAGCCCAGCTGGTCCTACTGGCGCACCGTCATCGGTGTGTGCGCGGGGGTGGCCATCGTCGTGGTCGGCAGTCTGACGGGCCACGTGGCCAAGGCCGACGAGGTGGACTGCTCGCAGTACAAGTGCATCGCGCTGACGTTCGACGACGGCCCGAGCCCGTACACCGACCGCTTGCTGCAGGTGCTCGAGGCCAACGACGCCAAGGCGACGTTCTTCGAGATCGGCAACAAGGTGGCAGCCAACCCCGAGGGCGCCAAGCGCGTGGTCGAGGCGGGCATGGAACTGGGCAGCCACACCTGGGAACACCCCAACATGACCACGATCCCGCCCGAGGACATCCCGGCCCAGTTCAGCAAGGCCAGCGACGCCATCGAGGCGGCGACGGGGCAGCGGCCCAAGCTGGTGCGCACCGCGGGTGGACTGATCGACGACCAGGTGCTGGCCGAGGCCAAGAAGCAGGGGCTGGCCGACATCAACTGGGACGTCATCCCGTTCGACTGGGCCAACGACGGCAACACCGCGGCGACCCGCTTCATGCTGATGAGCCAGATCAAGCCGAATTCGGTCGTCCTCTTTCACGACACCTACTCCTCGACGGTCGACCTGGTGCAGCAGTTCCTCCCGGTGCTCAAGGCCAACGGCTACCACATGGTGACCGTCACCCAGATGCTCGGCGAGCGCGCGCCCGGCAGCACGTACGGCAGCCGCGACAACGGCCCGCCCGCCAACGAACTGGTCGACATCCCGCCCGGCGAGATCCCGGTCTTGCCGAACACGCCGTCGCCGGCCCCGATGCCGAACTTCCCGATCACCGACATTGCGGGCCAGAACTCCGGCGGCCCCAACAACGGGGCCTGACCACACCTCATGACGACGGCCACCGCGTTCGTCCTGACGCTGTTGGTGCTCTGCTACGCAGTCGTCTCGGGGCTGGTCAAGCAGTGGTACCTGGCGCCGGCCCTGATCTTCGTCCTGTGCGGAATGGCCTTGGGGCCGTTCGGCTTTGCGGTCATCGACGGTGGCCCGGACACCTCGACGTTCACGGTGCTGGCGCAGCTGGCGCTGACGGTGATCCTGTTCAACCAGGCCGCCGAGCTCGACTTGTCGGCGGTCGTCGGTGGCCGCCAGGTCACCGTCCGGTTGCTGGTGATCGGCATCCCGTTGGCGATCGCGCTCGGTGTCGGCACGGCGCTGCTGCTGTTTCCGGTGATGCCGACGTGGGAGGCGGTGTGTCTGGCCGCGATCGTCGCGCCGACCGAGGTGGCGTTGGTCGACGCCCTGCTCGACGACGACCGCGTTCCCGAGCGGGTGCGCCATGCGCTGTCCACCGAGAGCGGCTTCTACGACGGCTTCGCGCTTGCGGCCCTCCTCGCGGCGGTGGCGTTCGCGTCGGAGCGGCACGAATCCGACGTGCACTGGGGCTACTTCCTGGTGCGCACCGAAGTGTTGTCGGTGGCCGTCGGCCTCGCCATCGGGGCCGCTGGGGGTTGGGTGATCGGCAGGTCACGGCAACGCGGCTGGATGAGCGACATCTGGGCGCAGCTCGCCACGCTCGCCGTCGCGCTGGTGTGCTTCCAAGTCGGCGAGATCCTGCACGGCAGCGGCTTCGTCGCGGCCTTCGCCGGC
>Ga0209051_1000339_pt1 | contig 70136 bp, 61 predicted proteins | sample AraplaCvi_mMS_r2_2_FD_184286 | JGI IMG/M metagenome (GOLD analysis project Ga0209051, IMG submission 184286) | Arabidopsis root microbial communities from North Carolina, USA - plate scrape MF_Cvi_mMS_r2 (SPAdes) (version 2) | ecosystem: Host-associated > Plants > Roots > Endosphere | place...
TGCTGACCGAGCCATTGAGCGGCTGATCACCAACGTCGACCTGGAAACGGATGTAGCCTTCGATCTTGAGGCAGGTTTCGGTGCCCGGGATGTAGAAATAGCCGGTGCCGTAAGCGTCGCAGACGCGGACGTATTCAACCGGTTCCGGCTCGGCAGCAACGATAGCGTCAGCAGCCTGAGCACCGGAAACTACTGCGAGAGCAGCAGCGGAGCCGAGAAGAAGGCTCTTGATGTTCATAAATGACCTCCAATTCAAAGTTTCGATCGGGTTTGGGATCTTTCGCTGAGCAGCGTTCCCTGCCCCATTCCCGTGTTGCAAGAAGTGGACGATCAGTCGCCCTGGCTTCCGACGCTGAAAATACAAGACGGAAGCCGTCACGCAATCACCAACTTACTCGGATGGGGGGTTTGAGGGAGCCTTCCCGACTTTCTGTTGCTCAAAGGACACAAGTGGGGCAGCCGGCCTCGATTTCCTTTATGCTTTGTTAAGAAAACCCTGATTTTGCGGCGGCTTAAGTGGGAGCGACAGTGAACTGGACATCGGCTGCGCCGCACATTTTCGACGCTTTCTTGACGAAATCCGGATGCTGGAGGGATATCACCACTGCTGCAAGCGTAACCGGACATGCACAGATCCGGTTTCGCTGCCTGCCGGGGGGCATGGGAGCGGCGAGTGATTCCCTGCTGGCGATTCTCCCGTTCGAGGCGAAGCGATTTTCTCATTACGCGCCGTGGCGCATGACCGTCCAGCGACCACGAGACATAACCGCCTAAGCGCAGGTTATTCGCTGCCGCACGATAAGGATTGAACTGAGCTGGGAAAAATCAAAGTGGCGGAGAAGATGGGATTCGAACCCACGATACGCTTTTGACGTATACTCCCTTAGCAGGGGAGCGCCTTCGACCACTCGGCCACCTCTCCGGTGCGGCCTAACTATGGTGACCGGTCTGTGAATGCAAGGGTTTTTTCAGGTTTCACCAGAAGAAATGCAGTGGCTGGCATTTCGGACGGTTGCGTAAACAGACCGCATTTGCAGGCGTGATCGGGGAAATTTGATCGCGCTTCGTTCTTCGACGACGAAGCTGAGCTTTGCCGTCCAGCGTCCGATAGGAGCGGCGATCCCAACACGGCGTCCCCGCAGGGGCCATTCCTTGCGGAATGGGCTCCCGACTCACCCGAGCAGGCGCTTGAGATCGGTAGAGGGGTCGGCGAGAATCGATCTGTCGGGGTTAGTCCCGGATTCCAGCAGCTTTTTGCCGGTCACATAGGCTTTGGCGTCGTTGATGGCATCGACGGCGATCAGCAGGCCTTCCCGGAAGTACCAGATGGAATGGGCGCCTTCGCGAGCGCCGGGGCGCAGCAGCGTTTCGTCATAACCGAGATTGAAGCCGGCGATCTGCAGCTTGACATCATACTGGTCGGACCAGAACCATGGCTTCGGATCATAGGGCTCGCTGCCACCGGCGATGACCGCTGCCGCCGCTTCGGCCTGGTCGACGGCATTCTGCACCGATTCGAGCCGGATGCGGCCCCCCAGCCAGGGAAGCGCCGCGCAATCGCCGGCGGCATAGATCGCCGGATCGGAGGTGCGGGCGTATTCGTCGACGACAATACCGTTGGCGACTTCGAGGCCGGCTTCCTTGGCGAGCTGGTCATTCGGCACGACGCCAATGCCGACGACGGCAAAGTCGATGTCGATAACCGATCCGTCGGACAGTGCGGCGCCGGTAACGCGCCCATCCTTGCCGACCAGATGCTTGAGCCCGGTCTTCTCGCGGATCACCACGTCGTGGGACTGATGGATCCCGCGCATGATGTCGGCGGTCTCCTTCGCCGCGACCCGCTGCAGGATGCGGTCGGCCATCTCGATGACGGTGACCTCAAGGCCGCGATGGCGGGCGACGGCTGCCGCCTCCAAGCCGATATAACCGCCACCGATGATGAGGACGCGGCGACCGGGGCGCATCTCCTCGGCGAGCAGATCGGCATCGCGCTTGTCGCGGGCGACATAGACACCTTCGAGATCGCCGCCGATTGCGGCCGGCAGCCGGCGTGGAGTCGAGCCGGTGGCGAGCGCCAGCGTGCCGTAGTCGAGAACGGAGCCGTCCTGCAGCAGAACCTGCTTGCTGTCCGGTTTGATCTGCTCGGCCCATGTGGAAAGGCGAAGGTCGACGTCATTATCGCCATACCAGTGCTCGTCGCGGAACAGCAAACGGTCGAAGGCCATTTCGCCGAGCAGGTATTTCTTCGAAAGCGGCGGGCGCTGATAGGGCGCGACGTCTTCGGCGCCGATAAGGGTGATCGGGCGCGTGTCCTTCAAGGCACGCAGCTTTGCCGCCATTGCGAAACCGGCCTGCCCCGCGCCGATGATCACCAGTCTATCCGTCACGATCTCACTCCTGAAACTAGGCCCGACACTCATGCCAAGGCCTATCCCCTGCCCTATGCGCCGTCAACGGAAAGCGGCTTCTTACCTTCAGCCGATCTCGATCCAGCGACGCTCGTGGAATGACTGTGCCATGGCATGCACCGACTTCTCTATCCTGAGACCGTCTTCAAATGTCACGATCGACGACGGCTCGCCCGATATTGCCCGGATCAGCTCGCGGCATTCGATGATCTTCAGATCGTTGAAGCCGAGGCCGTGGCCGGGCGCCGGGATAAAGCGATCATAAGGCCGATGGGCTGGCGCCGCCAGTATCTTGCGAAAGCCCTGTTCGGAGCCGCGACCCTCGGCCTGATAGAGCTCGAATTCGTTCATCCGCTCCTGGTCATAGACGATCGAACCTTTTGAACCATAAATCTGCAGGGCGATGCGGCCCTTGCGGCCCCAGGCGGCGCGGTTGGCCATCAACACGGCGGAGATGCCGCCGCCAAGCCGCATCAGCACATTGGCGGCATCGTGATTTTCGACGTCACGCCGACCACCCTCGCTCTGCGGGCGGTCGGCATAGGGCTTTACCATATCGGTAATGACGGCCTCGACATGGCCGAAGAGATACCAGAGCAGCGACAGCGGGTGCACGGCAAAATCGTCGAGCGCGCCGTAGCCGGCGGAAAGCTCGCTCTTCCAATAGAAGAAGACATCGGGATCGGCCATGAAATCCTCGTCCATCTCGACGCGGATATGATTGACCGTGCCGATGGCGCCCTCGCCGATAAGCGTCTTGATGTGCCGCATGACGGGATTCTGGATGTAATTGTAGCCAAGGGCGGCAACCTTGCCTGATCGTTTCGCCGTTTCCAGCATACGCTCGGCATCGCTATAGGCCGGCGCCATCGGCTTTTCACACCAGACGTGTTTGCCGGCTTCAAGCGCTGCAATGGCCATCTCGGCATGGAACTGATTGGGTGTGGTGACCGAGACGACATCGACCTCGGGGTCGGCGATCAGCGCCCGCCAGTCAGCCGTCGCCTTCTCGAACCCGAACTCACCGGCCCGCGCCTCAGCAAGCCCGGCATTGGCTTCGGCCAGATGCACGAGACGCGGACGCTCGACATCGCCGAACACCGTCTTCACCGCATTCCATGCCAGCGCGTGGCACTTGCCCATATAGCCGGTGCCGATCAAACCAATGCCGAGTGGCTTCATTTCCGTCTCCTCCAGAGCTGCGCGCGGATTTTTGGAATATTTGGATCATTTTGACAAGAGACCCATCCACAGTCACCGGCACCATTTTTCGGGAGGATTGTCTAAAGGCCTTGAATTACAGGCGATTAAAAACAATTAGGCGTGCCGTTTGAAATCGTTTATGCTCGACAATATGGAATATTTGTTTCATCTCGTGAGCTGCAAGCATGGATAATGACCCCCAGAGGCACGCACGTGTGCCGCGCGATTTCGAAAGCCTGCGCAGCACCATCATCGAGCGCAAGGCGAGCATGCCGAAGCGGCTGGCGCAGGTTGCCGCCTTCGCGCTCGGCAATCCCGACGAGATCGCCTTCGGCACGACGGCGAGCATCGCGGCCGCCTCCGAGGTCCAACCTTCGACGCTGGTGCGTCTGGCGCATCATCTGGGCTACGAAGGTTTTTCCGACCTGCAGAGCATCTTCCGTGAAAGATTGCGCGAACGGACGCTGAGCTATGAAGAGCGGCTCGTCACGCTGGAGCAGGCGAGCGGCGACGACGAGGACGCCAATCTGCTGTCCGGCTTCATTGCCGCGGCCAGCCAGTCGGTCAATCGGCTGGCGGCGACGGTACAGAGCGACACATTCACCAAAGCCGTGGATATCCTTGCCGCCGCCGAGACGATCTATCTGATCGCCAAACGGCGCTCCTACCCGCTGACGGCGCACATGACCTACGCTTTTTCCAAGCTCAATATCCGCCACCAGATCGTCGCCTCGCCGAACGGCGTCGACCCTGAAATGGTGCAGTTCGCAACACCGAAGGATGCGGCGATCGCCGCGAGCTTCTCGCCCTATGCGGCCGACAGCCTCAACCAGAGCCAGGAACTCGCCGACCGCGGCGTCCCCGTCATCGCCATCACCGACTCGGCCTTCTCGCCGCTTGCCGCCTGCGCCACGCACTGGTTCGAGGTGGCCGAGGCCGATTTCGCCGGCTTCCGCTCGCTGTCGGCCTCGATGGCGCTCACCATGGCGCTGCCGGTCGCCATCGCCGAGCGGCGGCGCAAGCGTCAGCATGCAAAAGCTGGGAAAGCCAAAATGGAATAAACATTCCGAATTGACAAAATATCGGAACCGATGTTTCATTATTGAAATTCGCAGGCACTGGAAGCCGCGCAAAATCTAGCGGGAGGACATCATGGTACAATCGAATCCGGGTTCACAGCCGGAGCCGGCGCTTGATGTAATCACTATCGGCCGTTCCTCGGTCGATCTTTACGGCCAGCAGATCGGGTCACGACTGGAGGATATCGGCACCTTCGCCAAATCGGTCGGCGGCTGCCCGTCCAATATCGCCATCGGCACGGCGCGGCTCGGTCTCAAATCTGGCCTCATCACCCGCGTCGGCGACGAGCAGATGGGACGCTTCATCCGAGAGCAAGCGGCGCGCGAAGGTGTCGCGACCGACGGCATAATCACCGACAAAGAGCGGCTGACGGCGCTGGTGTTGCTTGCGGTCGAGGCCGAGGGCGTGTCGCCGATGATCTTCTATCGCTCCGACTGCGCCGACATGGCGCTCGACGAAGGCGATATCGACGAGAATTTCATCAAGTCGTCGCGCGCTGTCCTGGTGTCCGGCACGCATTTCTCCCGGCCGAATACCGAGGCCGCGCAGCGCAAGGCGATCCGCATCGCCAAGGCGAACGGCCGCAAGGTGATCTTCGACATCGACTATCGGCCGAACCTCTGGGGTCTTGCCGGCCATGCCGAAGGCTTCGAACGCTACGTGAAATCCGACCGCGTTTCCTCGAAGATGAAGGAGACGTTGCCGGATTGCGATCTCATCGTCGGCACCGAAGAGGAAATCCTGATCGCTTCCGGCGCCGATGACGTGCTCGGCGCGCTGACGGAGATTCGCCGCCTGACGCCGGCGACGATCGTGCTGAAGCGCGGCGCCATGGGCTGCATCGTCTATGACGGGCCGATCGCCGACGATCTAGAAGCCGGCATCGTCGGCCAGGGTTTCCCGATCGAAGTCTTCAACGTGCTCGGCGCCGGCGATGCCTTCATGTCCGGCTTCCTGCGCGGTTTCCTGCGCGACGAGCCGCTGCAGACCTGCGCCACCTGGGCCAATGCCTGCGGCGCCTTCGCCGTCTCCCGCCTGCTCTGCTCGCCGGAATATCCGACCTGGGCGGAACTCGACTACTTCCTGAAGACCGGCAGCAAACATCGGGCGCTGCGCAAGGATGAGGCGATCAACCATATTCATTGGGCATCGACCCGGCGCGGCGAAATTCCGCTGCTGATGGCGCTGGCGATCGACCACCGTTCGCAGCTCGTCAGCGTCGCCGACGAGCTCGGCGTCGGCCATGAGAAGATCGTCGCCTTCAAGCGGCTGGCGGTCTCGGCGGCAGCGCGGGTTTCGGACGGCCGCGACGGTTACGGCATGCTGATCGACGAACGTTTCGGCCGCGACGCCTTCTTCGATGCGGCGACGAAGAATTTCTCCTGGATCGGCCGGCCGGTGGAGCTGCCCGGCTCGAAGCCACTGCGCTTCGAATTCAGCCAGGATATCGGCTCCCAGCTTGTCGAATGGCCGCTCGGCCATTGCATCAAGTGCCTGTGCTTCTATCATCCCGACGATCCGGCCGAATTGAAGAGCGAGCAGCAGGAGAAGCTGCGCACGCTGTTCGAAGCCGCACGCAAGGTCGGGCGCGAGCTGCTGGTGGAGATCATCGCCGGCAAGAACGGACCGCTGACCGACGATACGATCGCGACCGCGCTCGAAGAACTCTATGCGCTCGGCATCAAGCCGGACTGGTGGAAACTCGAGCCGCAGGCATCGAGCGAAGCTTGGAAGAAGATCGATGCGGTGATCGCCAAAAATGATCCATGGTGCCGGGGTATCGTGCTCTTGGGGCTCGAAGCGCCCGCCGAGGAGCTGATCTCCTGCTTCGAGGCGACGCTGGCGGCCCCTTCGGTGAAGGGCTTTGCCGTCGGCCGGACGATCTTTGCTGATGCGGCGCGCGCCTGGCTTTCGGGCGCAATGAACGACGAGGAAGCGATCGCCGATATGGCCGGCCGCTTCCGGCAACTGACAGAGGCGTGGCTGAAGACGCGCGGCCGTCAGTAGGAAATAGGAAAAAGACCCCTCCCCAACCCCTCCCCACAGGGGAGGGACTTACGCGGAGCACCGCTCGATGTCAGACAGCGCCCTCCTATAGGAAGAGACGCTGAAATTTGCCTGAGGAAGCGCCGCAAATTAAATCCCTGCCCCTTGTGGGGAGGGGTTGGGGAGGGGAAAAGACAGAATGTCAAAAGTCCGGGAGGCCCCGATGGGCAAGACGATACGGTTGACGATGGCGCAGGCCGTCGCGCATTTCCTCAAAAAGCAGATGACTGTTGTCGACGGCAAGAAGGTGCCAATCTTCGGCGGCGTCTGGGCGATCTTCGGTCATGGCAACGTCGCCGGCATCGGCGAGGCACTCTACCAGGTGCGCGGCGAACTGACGACCTATCGCGCCCACAACGAGCAAGGCATGGCGCATGCCGCCATCGCCTATGCCAAGGCGAATTTCCGCAGCCGCTTCATGGCCTGCACGACGTCGATCGGCCCCGGCGCGCTGAACATGGTGACGGCTGCCGGCGTCGCGCATGTCAACCGTATTCCCGTTCTCTTCCTGCCGGGCGACGTCTTCGCCAACCGCGCGCCGGATCCGGTGCTGCAGCAGATTGAGGATTTCGGCGATGGCACGGTTTCGGCCAATGACGCCTTCCGCCCGGTTTCGCGCTATTTCGACCGCATCACCCGGCCTGAACAGATCATTTCGGCGCTGAAGCGCGCCATGCAGGTGCTGACCGATCCGCTGGATTGCGGCCCGGTGACCTTGTCGCTCTGCCAGGACGTCCAGGCTGAGGCCTATGATTATCCGGAAAGCCTGTTCGATGAAAAAGTCTGGGCGACCCGCCGGCCGCAGCCGGATGCGGACGAGCTGGCCAATGCCATCGCGCTGATCAAGGCGTCGCAGAAGCCGGTAATCGTTGCCGGCGGCGGTGTGCTTTATTCGCAGGCGACGAAGGAGCTTGCTGCTTTTGCCGAGGCTCACGCTATTCCGGTCGTCGTCACTCAGGCCGGCAAATCGTCGATCAACGAGACCCATCCGCTGGCGATCGGCTCGGTCGGCGTCACCGGCACGTCGGCGGCGAATGCGATTGCGGAGGAGACGGATCTCGTCATCGCCGTCGGCACGCGCTGCCAGGATTTCACCACCGGGTCCTGGGCGCTGTTCAAGAACGACAGCCTCAGGATGGTTGGGCTCAATATCGCCGCTTATGACGCGGTGAAGCATGACAGTCATCCGCTGGTCGCCGATGCCCGCGAAGGGCTGAAGGCGCTTTCATCAGGGCTTTCCGGCTGGAAGGCACCGGCGGCACTTGCCGAAAAGGCAACTGCGGAGAAGAAGGTCTGGATGGAGGCGGCCGCCAAGGCGATGGCGACGACCAATGCCGCCCTGCCCTCCGATGCGCAGGTGATCGGCGCAGTGGCGCGTTCGATCGGCGGCGACAATACGACGGTGCTTTGCGCCGCCGGTGGTCTTCCCGGCGAATTGCACAAGCTCTGGCCGGCGACGGCGCCGGGCAGCTATCACATGGAATATGGCTTTTCCTGCATGGGCTACGAGATTGCCGGCGGGCTCGGCGCCAAGATGGCGCATCCCGAACGCGATGTCGTCGTCATGGTTGGAGACGGTTCCTACATGATGATGAATTCCGAGATCGCCACCTCGGTCATGCTTGGCCTCAAGCTCAACATCGTCGTGCTCGACAATCGCGGCTATGGCTGCATCAACCGATTGCAGATGGGAACCGGGGGCGCCAACTTCAACAACCTGCTCAAGGACTCCTATCACGAGGTGATGCCGGAGATCGATTTCCGCGCACATGCCGAAAGCATGGGCGCCATCGCCGTCAAGGTCGCCTCTATCGCCGAACTCGAGCAGGCGATCGCCGACTCAAAGAAGAACGATCGCACCTCGGTCTTCCTCATCGACACCGATCCCTTGATCACCACCGAGGCCGGCGGCCACTGGTGGGATGTCGCGGTGCCGGAGGTCAGCCCGCGCGAAGAGGTCAACAAGGCGCGCGAGGGCTATGTCGAAGCGCGCGCTTCCCAGCGCATCGGCTGATTCGATTGCCATCATTTTCCGGAGGAGCGCCCACTCCTCCGCACTATTTTTAAGGAGACTATAGATGAAGGCCAAACTTGGCATGTCGCCCATCGCTTGGTGGAACGACGATCTTCCTGAACTCAGCGACGACGTGTCCCTCGAGGAATGCCTGCGGCAATCGCGCGGCGCCGGTTTCACCGGCATGGAACAGGGCCGCCGTTTCCCAAGCAATCCCGAGGAAATGCTGCCCATTCTGCGCGCCGCGGATGTGACGCTGTGCGGCGGCTGGTTCTCCGGCACACTGGTCAATGAGGAGCTTGCCGCCAACAAAGACCGCATCGCGCCGATGATCGAATTGTTCAAGGCGGTCAATGCGCCCTGCATCGTTTACGGCGAAGTCGGCCGCTCGATCCAGGGCGACCGCTCCAAACCGCTCGCGACCAAGCCGCGCCTTGCCGACGACGAGATGAAGGCCTATGCACGCCGCGTCACGGATTTCGGCGAATGGTGCGCCGAACAGGGCATGCCGCTCTCCTATCACCATCATATGGCAGCCGTTGTCGAAACCGAGCCGGAACTCGACGCCTTCATGCGTTCTTCGGGCGAAGGCATTCCGCTGCTGCTCGATGCCGGCCATCTCGCCTTTGCGGGCGGCGACGTGTTGCGCGCCATCGACCATCACCACGCCCGCATCAACCATGTTCACGTCAAGGATATCCGCAAGTCGGTCATCGACGGGCTGGACCGCAGCCGGCAGTCCTTCCTCGACGCAGTGGCGCTCGGCGCCTTCACCGTGCCGGGCGACGGCTCGCTCGATTTCGGCGCCATCGTCCAGCGGTTGGCCGACCACGGCTATGAAGGCTGGTTCGTCGTCGAAGCCGAGCAGGATCCGCGCAAGGCGCCGCCGCAGAAGATGGCCGAGATCGGCCATGCCGAATTGATGCGGGTGATGACGGCTGCCGGTTACACGGTGGAGACCGAAGGTTTCCCTAAGCGATAACGGAAAAGAAAACCCCTCACCAACCCCTCCCCACAAGGGGGAGGGACTTAACTTGAGGCACCGCCCCGCTCCAGACTGCGCCACTTGCAAAAGGAACGCCGCAAGAGGGCGAGACAGCGCCGCAGATTAAGTCCCTCCCCCTTGTGGGGAGGGGTTTGGGGCGGGGAGTTTTTAACGTACGAGGAGAACCACCAATGCCAAACCTCAAGGTGAAACCATCGGGCACGCATGGCCGCGTCACGCATGTCACCCCTGAGAATGCCGGCTGGACCTATGTCGGCTTCGATCTGCACCGGCTAAAGCCGGGCGAGACGGTTTCGGGAGAGACCGGCGACCGGGAAGTCTGCCTCGTCTGGGTCACCGGCAAGGGCAAGGCATCGGCCGGAACCAAGGATTTCGGCACGCTCGGCGGCCGCATGACCCCGTTCGAAGGCGCGCCGCATGCGCTTTACATCCCGATGGGATCGACATGGTCGGTGACGGCGGAGACCGATCTGGAACTCGCCGTCTGCTCGGCGCCCGGCGGCGGCACCTATCAGGCGAAAGAAATCCCGCCCGGCACGCATCCGCAGGTGACGCGCGGCAAGGGTACGAATGTGCGCTACGTCAACAATATCATGCCGGAGGACGACAGCTCGGCGCATTCGCTGCTCGTCGTCGAGGTGATCACGCCGGGTGGACACACCTCCTCCTATCCGCCGCACAAGCACGACCGGGACGATCTGCCGAACGAGAGCTTCCTGGAAGAGACCTATTACCATCGCCTCAACCCGCCGCAGGGCTTCGGTTTCCAACGCGTCTACACCGACGACCGCTCGCTCGACGAAGCGATGGCGATCGAGGACGGCGACGTGACGCTGGTGCCAAAGGGCTACCATCCTTGCGCGGCAACGCATGGCTACGATCTCTACTACCTCAACGTCATGGCCGGGCCGAAACGGATCTGGAAATTCCACAATGCCGTCGAGCACGAGTGGCTGATCAAGGCGTGAGGACTGCCTCAGATCGCTAAATAATCTGACAGCGCCGAGCCGCCGCTGATGGTTCACTGCCTCCATCCAACAAGGATGGAGGATCATCATGCATAGCTCGAATATTTCCATAGCAGGCCGCAACGTCCATTCCTCGCGTCACAGGCCCGGCCTGTTGCCTGCGGCAATCACGGCCGTCCGCTGGCTCGCACGCAAGATCGGCGAACGGCGCAACCGCAATGCGCTGATGGAACTTTCCGACGATCAGTTGAAGGATATCGGCCTTTCCAGGGGGCAGACGGAAAGCGACGTTCACGTCTATAGTCGCTACTGAACACAGGCAACAGTTGTGATACTGTGCCGCGGGTCGCCTCGTCGGCGGCCTGTCCGGCTGGGAATATAAGATGTCGCAGTTTTCAACAGCGCTGCTCCTGCAAACGAAGACCGTCGCCATTCGTGACATCGTCTGCGATGGCGGCTGCCGCCATAAGGGCGACGAGGAATGCGCTCACAAGACGAGCCTCGTCTATCCCTATCGCGGCGTCTTCATGCGGCATGTCGGCCGCAATGATACGGTGGCCGAGGCCAATCAGATGCTGTTCTTCAATGCCGACCAGGGTTATAGGATCAGCCATCCGATCGAAGGAGGCGACGCCTGCGTCGATCTCGCGATCGATGAGACCATGCTCGAAGAGCTCGCGCCGAAGGACCAGGTGCAGCGGGGTGCAGCCTTTTCATTCCGTCGCCAGCGCCGGCGGATCGATCCGCGCGCGCAGGCACTGGTCGCGCTTCTGCGTCATGGTCTCCGCCGCAACGTCGCCGAGACGCTGGAGGCGGAAACATTGGCGCTGACGCTGGTGCGCCGCTCGCTCGGCGAGCGCACATCGCATGCGGCGGGCGCCAGCGCCGGCCGGCAGAAACTCGTCGACCGGGCAAAGCTGGTGCTTTCCTCCGATCTCGCCCGGCGCTGGACACTTTCGGAAATCGCCGCCGAAGTCGGCGTCTCGCCTGTTTATCTCACCCAGGTCTTCCAGCAGGTCGAGGCGACGCCGCTTTACCGCTATCAGCTGCGGCTCAGGCTCGCCCGCGCACTCGATCTGCTCGGCCAGTATGAAGATCTGACGGCGCTTGGCCTCGATCTCGGTTTCTCAAGCCACAGCCATTTCAGCGCGTCCTTCAAGCAGTCCTTCGGGCAGACGCCAGCCGAATTCCAGCGCTCGGCGCGGTTGCGGCGCAAGTAAGTCCCACATCGATCGCTAAAGATTTCGACAGCGGCGATGCGGTCTTCGATGATCTTATGAGACTGTCCCGATCCGGGGACGATCAACCGGAGGATCATCCTATGAAGAAGACGACATGCGCTGCCTGCGACTGTGAACTCGGCGCAGAGACCATCACCGTCAAGCTCGGCGGCAAGACTGTCGAGGTTTGCTGCCAGGAATGCGCCGAGGCGCTGAACGAGGCGGAAGCCGCGACATCGGCCGCTTCGGCGGGCAAGGAATAGACGGGATCGGCCAATAGCCGCGCTCCCCGCGCGGCTATTACGACTCAGGCGGGCAGAAGTCCGTAGCGCCAGCCGCGGTGCCTGGCATTCTGCGACAGCACCAGGAAGGCAAGAATGGACATGCCTGCCTCGGCAAAGACCGGCACCATCCAGATCCCTTGCTCGCCGAAAACGAAGGGCAGCAGGAAGGTGAGCGGCAGGGTGAAGAGATAGGGCCGCGACAGTCCGAAAATCGCCGCGCGCGGTGCATCGCCGATGGACTCGAAATAGGAAGACAGGATCAGCATCTGCCCGAAGAGGAAATAGGCGCCGATCGTCCAGGGCAGAATTCGCCTGACCTCGGCGACAATGGCGGGGTCAGTGACGAAGATGGCGCCGAGACGGCCGGCCAGCAGTTCGACGGCGATCTCGACCAGGCTGCAATAGACGAGTGCCGAAAGCATGGCGATCTGCAGGCTGCGGCCGACACGAAGCCCGAGGCCAGCGCCGTGATTGTTGCCGGCAATCGTCTGCAGGGCGATGCTGAGACCAAGCAGCGGCAGATAGGTGAAGGTCATGATCCGGGTGATGATGCCGTAAGCGGCGACCGTCGCGACATGATCTGCCACGCTCCAGAGCGAGATATTGACGAGAATGGCGGCGGATGCCAGCGATATGCCGATGAAGCCGAGGCTCATCGGCGCGCCGAAGGCGACGATGCCGCGCCATTCGGCAAGCGCGAAACCTCGAGAAGGCCTGAGTGCCGCCGGCCGGCGCCAACGATAGGCGAGCACGGCGGCGAGACAGACGAATTGCGAGGCGATGGAGCCGGCGGCCGAACCGAGCACGCCCCAATGCATCACCGCCATGAATAGCCAGTTGGCGAGGATGTTGAGCAGCGAGGCTGACAGCGTCACCAGCGTCATGAAACCGATCTTGCCTTCGCAGCGCAATCCGTCGAGATGCAGCGACAGGAAGAAGCTCACCGGCGCAAAGGCTATCATCGCGCCCATGAACAGCATGGCACCCTCGGCCACCGCGGCCGTACCGGCACCGGCGTCGATGATCTGGCGGCCCAGGGTCCAGTAGAGCATGTTGAGGATGAGGGTGACGGCCAGCGCCAGCATATGGGCGCCGGCAAATACCCTGCCCGCGCCCCGGCGATCGCCGGCCCCGAGCCGGCGCGCGAGGATGCTCGCCATGCCGTTCGAAACGAGCGATTGCAGGGCGATCAGAAGCATCAGACCCGGGAAAATCAGGCTGACGGCGGAGAGCGCGTCAGGGCCGACATAGGCGCCGAGAAAATAGGCGTCGACGACGGTGAAGAGGCCGTTGAGCGTGGTGATCGCGACGATCGGCGCCGCCGTCCTGATGAAGACGCCCGGCAACCAGCCGGTGAGAAAGGCATTGCCCTGGGAAAGATCGGTCATGGAGAAATCCGTGCGGGATGGCGAGGTCCGATCCGGGTAGAAAACATCCGGATTCAGGCGGCCTCAAAGGGAATCAAAAGTGATTTAGAGATCAAGCACCAGATGCGGCACGCCGTTCGAGGTTTTCCTCGGCGAGACGCCGTCGGCGTCGACCTGTCCGGTCACACGCCGGCGAAAGGCTGAAAAGCTCTCGAAGGTCACGACATCCACCGCTTCGTCGAAATGGATGGTGATCCTGTGGAGATCGCCGCCCGGCAGGGCCGAGAGCGAGAGGATTTCGCCGGTGAACGGCTGATTGAGATAACGGCCGCGAATATGCGCGCCGACGAAGAGCGGCGTCTTCGCAGCCGCATTGGCCTTTGCCGCTAGCGCCGCCAGCGTATTCCAGTCACGCGCGCCGTGCTGGCGGGCAATCATTTCCAAGGCGGCACTGTGGGTCAGCGCGGTGCCGCGATCGTTCATCGCCTGGCGCAGGCGTTTGGCCTGGGCCTTCAATTCGTCAATGGCAGGATAGGTGGTCGTCATGGAGTGAGCCTTCGCAAGGCATGCTCTTCGACTGTAGATGGGAGCTCGCATTGCCGCCAGTCAGCATGCACAAGGGCCGTGACCATGATCGCGAGGACTTCACCATGGATTTTCATCCGCGAGCGGCCGGTGCCTCGAACCGGCCTTTGTATGCGCGAAGGCTGCCGACATGTCAAGAATGGCTGACATTGAGCTGGAGTGAGCAAATTTGGGGCAAATCTGCCCGAAATCGGTGCGATTTTCCCGCAAGTCCCCCATAAGCATTCAATCTTCACAATGTTCTTCAGCAATCGTCAGCATTCTTCAACTAATATCCTGTGGTAGAACAAGCGGAGGCTAAAAGGGCCTTTCAGATGCACCTCGACACAGACCACCCCAAGCCGGAACGTGCTTACAGGGAATTCAAGCTCGACAGGCCCGGCAATATCATTTTCGTCGGCCACCACCTCAGCACCGGAACGCAGGTGCGCTGCCTGATCCGCACGATCACCCTTGCCGGCGCACTGCTCGAAGTCAGCCCGAACCTGGAAATGCCGAGCCATTTCTTCCTCGAAATCCTCGGCATCCATGACGAGATCGGCGCGACCATGGTCAAGCGCGAAGGCGAATGGGTGACGGTCAGCTTCAACATGCTGCTCAATCCGGAATTCCTGCACCACGTGCTGCGGCTGAGCTTCGAAACCTGAGGCTTCGTCCAAGCTGCGCCTTGTGGCGGCGCCATCTCCTCGTCTCGCCTCTTCTCGAGGCCAGGTATGCCATGATCGGAACGATCCAGAGAAGTCCGCGCCATTCCGGTCCATCGAGCGGATCGGCCATGGGATCGCGGCGCATGCGGCGACTGCGGGATTCGACTTCCTCGAACAGAATGATCCAGTTGAGAAGCATTGCTTCATCCTCCATCTATTGCTGGAGCACTTGAGCTAGGCCTTCACGCCTCTCCGATGTAGAGGCGCTGGGGAAAGGGGGTTTTCATCCATGAAAGATGCGAACTGGGACGACCTGCAGCTGTTCTTCCATGTCGCGACCGGCGGCGGGCTTTCGGCGGCAGCCGCGCGCACCGGCCTCAGCGCGCCGACGATCGGCCGGCGCATGCTGGCGCTCGAACGGGTGACGGGCCGATCGTTGTTCAGCCGCGGCCCCACCGGTTATCTGCTGGCGAAAGATGGGCAGGAACTGCTCGACCGCGTGCGGCTGATGCAGGATGCGGCGCGGGCGATCTCCGACTGGCGCGGCGAGGTTCTGACGCTGCCGATCGTCTCGACGGCCGCCGACAGCTGGACCTCGCGCTTCATCGCCGACCATCTCGCCAGCGTCTGGACGCCGAAAGACAGCTTCCGCATGTGCTACAAGACCTGCGATACCGGCGTCGATTTCACCTATCGCCAGGCGCATATCGCCGTTGGCCACAGCCGGCCCGACAGCGGCAACGTCGCGATCCGCCGCTCGGTCAAGGTGGCGCATGCGGCTTACCAGGCAGCGGATTATGACGCGTCCAACTGCAACTGGATCTCGCTCGGCACCGATACCGCCGTCACGCCGGCGGATAAATGGACGTTTGAGCAGCCGGACTACTGGATCACCAGTTGGACAAACACGCCGCATATGCTGTTTCATCTGATCCGCGGCGGCGCCGGCCGCGGCGTGCTTCCCTGTTTCATCGGCGATCAGGACCGCAAGCTTGTCCGCGCCGGGCCGCTCATCGACGCGCTGACCTACGATATGTGGATCGTCGCGCATGACGACGAGAGGCAACGGCCGGAGGTCAGAATCGTCATCGACCGCCTGGCAGCGCTCTTTGCCGATCATGAAGCGCTGTTTGCCGGGCAGAGCCCGGCGATATAAAGCGAAAACGCGGGCCGTCAAACCCGCGTTTTCCCTATCGCTTTGTTTTGGATGTCTGGGAGATCGGCTTACCCTCAAGCAGCGAGATGCCGCTCGATCTCGTCCACCGGCATATTGGTATAATCTTTTGCCACCTCCGCGGTGATCGCGGCTTGCGTGTCGGCACGAAGCGCCGGCCGCAATGTACCGAGCGCCTTTGGCGGTGCAACGATAACGATGCGACGGGCGTTCTTCTTCTGCACCAGCTCATCGAGCTTTTCGGCCACCTGTTTCAAAAATCCGGCTTCGGCCTGGTCCTGCCAACTGGTCTCCTCAACAGCGCTGCCGCTCAAGCCGTCTGCGGCATGGGTCCGGCCTGGCTTATCGGCGCCCATCTCGCGATCCGGCGCGCTCGGCTGCGTCAGGGTTTCAAGCACCTTTAGGTTCATCAGTTGAGCGTCGCCAGCATTCTGCATGATCAGAGCCTTGGCTCCGTCGCAGACCACGACCCATGATTCCCAAGGGATTTTGACGTTGGTCATTTTCAACTCCTCGCTGTCGTCATTCGAAGCGCGCCGTGCTTCATCGATCAAGGCAGAACGCCCGGCCATTGAAAGAGTTCGCAAAAATTGCAGCAAAATCGATCGGACAGCGATCCGATCGGCCGTTGCCGCGTAGAAAGACAGGTTCGGAGATCAACGATGAAAACAGCATTGTTTGCTTATGCCGGCACCTTTCTCACCCTTCTCGTCTGCGACGGGATCTGGCTTGGACTGGTGGCGCGCAATTTTTATCGCGACCAGCTGGGAGCGCTGATGCTGCCCTCGCCCAATCTTGCCGTCGCCGCGCTGTTTTATCTGTTCTTTGCCGCCGCGGTGGTTGTGCTTGCCGTGCTGCCGGCATTATCAGCGGGCTCGATCGCCACGGCCCTTCTCCACGGTGCCATTCTGGGACTGGCGGCCTATGGCACTTACGACATCACCAATCTCGCAACGCTCCGCAACTGGCCGCTCACGATGAGCCTCATTGACATGGCCTGGGGCACGTTGCTGACGGGGGTGACTGCCGTCGGCGGATATCTCGCCGTCAGAATCCTTGGCTGAAAACGAGACCTCCGGTTGAAAGCCCGCGTCCCGATAATGAACATCGGGGCGTCCCGCTTGGGAACAAAGTTTGAACTCGTTAAAATTGTAATTTTATCCTTGACGAATGTGCAAAACATTCGTGTGACCTTGATCGTGATCAAGACCCCGCTTGATCGTGATCAAGACCGCTCGCTTGTGATCAAGACCCGCATGCTTGTGATGAAGACCCCAAATGCGTCCTGACTGACGGAGAATGTGAATGTCTATGCTCCGCGCCACACACCTTGCCACGGTCAAATCCGCTGTCTACGACCTGCGCTGGGAAGAGTTCAGCGTCAAGCGGCCAGCCCGTATCGTCGCCGTCCGTCCATGCCTCACCGGCGTCTCGATGCGAAGCGCCGAGATCATCGATATCTCCCAAGGCGGCGCCACGTTCATCGTGTCGACCACCGCCGGCCTGCCGAAACATTATTATCTCAACATTCTCGGCCTCGCCTACCGGATCGGCTGTGCCGAGGTCTACCGTCACAAGGAACGCATCGGGGTGCGGTTCATCAATATCATGGACCCCGAAGTTCTGCGCCGCGTCGTCCGCACCGATTTCCTTGTCGGCAACATGGAAGCAATCGCCGCCCGGCGGGCGCCGATCTTCCGCGCGTAAAACAGGCCGACAACAAGCTGGTTGCAGAAATAATGTTGCTTGCGTCGGTGGTGGCCGGGCCTATTGTTGCGCCGATCGTCAACATATCCGGGAAACTGCCTTCGCATGTCCGCCTTTTCGCGCTTCACGCCTCTTGCCAGCGCCCTGCCCTCCACTGTTCCCTTCGTCGGTCCCGAGGCGATCGAGCGCCAGCGCGGGTTTGCCGTTTCGGCTCGCATCGGCGCCAATGAGAATGGCTTCGGCCCCGCTCCTTCGGTGTTTGCAGCGATGCGCGAGGAGGCCGGCAATATCTGGAAATACAATGACCCGGAGAATTTCGCTCTCCGGCACGCGCTTGCAGACCATCTCGGCGTCCCCGCTGCCAATATCGCCATCGGCAGCGGCATCGACGAATTGCTCGGCCAGATCGTCCGGCTGGTGATCGAGCCCGGCGCGCCGGTCGTCACCTCGCTCGGCGCCTATCCGACCTTCAATTTCCACGTCGCCGGCTTCGGCGGCCGGCTTGTGACCGTTCCTTACGCCAACGACCGCGAGGATCTCGACGGCCTGCTCGATGCCGTCAAACGGGAGAACGCGCCGCTCGTCTATTTCGCCAATCCCGACAATCCGATGGGAAGCTGGTGGGATGCCGACAGGATCGTCGCCTTCGCCCGGGCGCTGCCCGAGACGACGCTGATGGTACTCGACGAGGCCTATAGCGAGACCGGGCCGGCAAGCGCGCTGCCGTCGATCGCCTCGCTGATCGAACTGCCGAACGTCGTTCGCACCCGCACCTTCTCCAAGGCCTACGGACTGGCCGGCTCACGCACCGGTTACGTGATTTCGACGGCCGGGACGGCGCAGGCTTTCGACAAGATCCGCAATCATTTCGGCATGAACCGGCTGGCGACGGCCGCAGCCCTTGCCGCTCTCAAGGACCAGGCCTATCTCGCCGAGGTAGTCGGGAAAATCCAGGCGGCGCGGGAGCGGATCGGCGGCATCGCCCGGGCAAACGGGTTTGAGCCCCTGCCCTCGGCTACGAATTTCGTGGCGATCGACGCCGGCCGCGATGGCGCCTATGCGCGGGCGATCGTCGACGGGCTGATGGAACGCGGCGTCTTCATCCGCATGCCCGGCGTGGCGCCACTCAATCGCTGCATTCGCGTCAGCGTCGGGCCGGAGGCGGATATGGCGCTGTTCGAAGACGCGCTGCCGCAGGTGCTGAAACAGATCGGCTGATAGAGCATGATGCCGAAAAGTGTCAGCGGTTTTCGGGCGACATCATGCTCTTACAGTTGATGTAAAACAGCAGAACCGCGGCCGGTGGAGGATCCGGCCGCGGTTCCGTTCTCCTGGCGTCGGGCCCATCGAAAGCGCCCTGCCGGCTCCCCTCTTTCCGAGGTTCTTATATCCATTCCCGCCGGGTCGGCAGGACAGGTTCAGTGGACCGTCATCCATTCGCGGGCGGCGCGCAGCGCCGCCACGATCTGCATCTTGTCCATGGCGGCGGCCACATCCGCACGAAGCTCGGCGGCGCGATCGTTGCCCTTGATTGCGGCGATGTTCAGCCATTTGTGGGCTGCGACCAGATCGACTTCGCAGCCGCGGCCGGTCGCATACATCAGACCCATTTCACAGAAGACATCGGCGCTGTTGTCGCCACCCATGGTGGCCGTTTCAGCATTGTGCATTTCAAAGCGTGCCATCGGTTTTATCCCTGTTAGCCTGTTTATGACTTACCCTGTTTTACCTCCGGGCCTTGCCGTCTATCGCGGCTTGCGGCCCTTGCGGTCCGGCGGGTTTGCCCCGCTCGTTTGATGGCTTCACTATGCCGAACGGCTTTCAAAAAACGCCTAAAATGCATGATTAATTCTAGACAAACAAAGTGCAAATGCTTGGTAAATTTGGGTTTTTGTTAAACATCAGATGCCTTGCAGCTTAAGGATTTTCGCTCGAATTTTACGAAAGATTCAGATCTGAAAATAAAGGGATCGTTCATCATGAAATCAGCAGCCGAAATTTTGAAAGGTCGCCGCATGAGTGTTTCTCGGCGCTTTTTCCGCCGCTAAAGCTTGTTGTTTTTATGCATGTCGTTATCCCGGGACCGCTGCACACTGCCGGGCGACATGCATTAGCCTGGAAAATGACCACGCATATTTACCTTTACGTTCGCGTCAGTTAATTTCGCGCCCGATCAGGGACATCATGGAGGAAAAGATGATCCGCAGCTTCGTTCTCGCCAGCGCCATCGCAATGATCTCGGGCATCGCCCATGCTGAAGAGCCGATCGTCGGCAGCTGGAAAACAGCCGCCGGCGACACGGCAGTGATCGTCTCCTGCGGCGGCAGTTATTGCGTGACGTTGAAGACCGGTAAATATGCCGGCCGGAAGATCGGCACGCTTGCGGGAACCGGCGGCAGCTATGCCGGGGAGATCACCGACCCGGCCGCCGACAAGACCTATAGCGGCTCGGGCAAGATTTCCGGCAATTCGCTGAGGATGCAGGGCTGCGTGATGAAAGTGCTCTGCAAGTCACAGACCTGGACGCGGCTCTGAGCGCATCAGGCAGTTCAACAACGATCATCAGACGCGGGAATGCCGATGCACCGGCATTTCCGCGGCCTTTCTGCCCCTTCGCCCGGACGCCGCGGGAAAGCCTAACGCATGGGAGCGTGGCCCTGAAAAACCCTCGTAAATTCTCTCCCGATCCCGCCCCCAGCGTGCCCGGCAAGGTGAACGGTGGATGAACCGGTATCTCAGCACTCATTCAGCCGCCCCATGGCAAAACTGTTGTCACGATAGAGTTGCGTATCGGGGGGAACGGCGATGGACATGTATATCCTGGCAAAACGGTTCAGCATTATCACACTGTTTGCGGCGATCTTCGCTGTCACGTTTTCGGCGGTGGTGGTGCATAATGGCGGCGGTGGCGCACAGTCGCATTTCGGCGCGAGCTATACCTGCCTGGAACGAAACGGCACTTTCTGCGCGCCATCGGTGCACTGACGATATCCGACACCAAAGAGGATAAAATAATCAGATTCCGCCGGGGCGCGTCGTTTGCTTGTCAAAAACAAGTCTCTATAATGCGTCATGAACAAACGAATCTCCCCTTTGTCGCCGCTCGACATATCTTCGCCACCTCCTTTCCAGCCTCAGAGCTTTGATGATCCCGCCAAGGCGGTGGAAGCGCTGACGGCGCTTTACGAGCGCAATACAGCGTTCCTGATCAAGAGCTTCACCGAGCTTGCGCAAGGCGCTCCGATCTCCTCGCGCTACCGTGCTTTCTATCCCCAGGTCAGCATCGAGACGACAAGCTTCGGCCACGTCGATTCGCGCCTTTCCTACGGCCACGTCACGGCACCGGGCATCTATACAACGACGGTCACCCGGCCGAAGCTCTTCAAACATTACTTGAAGGAGCAGTTGGCGCTCCTGGTGAAGAGCCACAATGTTCCGGTCATCGTTTCGGAATCGACGACGCCGATCCCCTTGCACTTCGCCTTCGGCGAGGGTGCGCATGTGGAAGCATCGACCAACGCCTTCATCGACATTCCGATGCGCGATATTTTCGACACGCCGGATCTCAACACCACCGACGACGAGATCGCCAATGGCGAATATATCCCGCCGCCGGGAGAGCCCTCGCCGCTTGCGCCGTTCACCGCGCAACGCATCGACTATTCGCTCGCCCGTCTGTCGCATTATACCGCGACGCATGCCGAGCACTTCCAGAATTTCGTGCTGTTTACGAACTACCAGTTCTATATCGATGAATTCTGCAGCTGGGCGCGCAAGCTGATGGCGGAGGGCGGCGACGGCTACACCGCCTTCGTCGAGCCCGGCAACATCGTCACCCTGCCGGGCTCGAGCGCGCCGGAAACGGATGCGGCACTCGCCCGCCTGCCGCAGATGCCGGCCTACCATCTGAAGAAGAAGGGGCATGCCGGGATCACTATGATCAATATCGGCGTCGGCCCCTCCAACGCCAAGACGATCACCGACCACGTCGCGGTGCTGCGCCCGCATGCCTGGCTGATGCTCGGCCACTGCGCCGGTCTGCGCAACAGCCAGCGGCTGGGCGACTACGTGCTTGCCCATGCCTATATGCGCGAAGACCATGTGCTCGATGACGACCTGCCGGTCTGGGTGCCTATCCCGGCGCTCGCCGAAGTGCAGGTGGCGCTGGAGGCAGCCGTTGCCGAAATCACCGGCTACGAGGGCTTCGAGCTGAAACGCATCATGCGCACCGGCACCGTCGGCACCATCGACAACCGCAACTGGGAACTGCGCGACCAGCGCGGGCCGGTGAAGCGGCTCTCGCAGGCGCGCGCCATCGCGCTCGACATGGAGTCGGCGACGATCGCCGCCAACGGCTTCCGCTTCCGCGTGCCCTACGGCACGCTGCTCTGTGTCTCCGACAAGCCGCTGCACGGCGAATTGAAGCTGCCGGGCATGGCGACCGCCTTCTACCGCACGCAGGTCAACCAGCATCTGCAGATCGGCATCCGCGCCGTGCAGAAGCTCGCCGCCATGCCGACGGAAGCGCTGCATTCACGCAAACTGCGCAGCTTCTTCGAAACCGCCTTCCAATAGGCGGTTTCCTCACCGTCCCGCCACGACAGGTGCTGGGTGGTCCGCAAGCATCTGCGGTCTGCCGGCGGCGGCATTCAGCCCTGATATGAGCAGGGTGAAGGCGATGAAGGCGAAAGCGGTGCGCTGGAGAATCTTCAGACCGTCGCTTTCATCGAACTTAGGCTGACGCTTTTCATGGCGGCGTGCCCAGATCTGGCTTGCCAGCGCGATTTCAAGAATGCTCATTTCAGTTCTCCTCGACAGGTTTCGATGAAGCCTTGTCGAGTGCTGCCTTGCGATTTCGACACCTGACCGGCACAAAGATTTTTTTCCGCCGCTGTCGAAATGTACGGAGGTCGTTCGTCCAGGGGTATGGAACACGGCAAAGGAGGCTGCCTGCGATGAAATATCTCTGTCAGGTGTGGTTCGACGGCGCGATACTCGACGCCATGACGAAAGAAGAGAAGGCCGAGCTCGACGCGAATTCGCTGAACTACGACAAGGATCTCGCCGAAAGCGGGAATATGATCGTCGCCCAGGCGCTGCAGCAGCCGAAATCGGCGGTGACGGTCCGGGTGCGCAGCGGCGAAATGTCGGTCACGGACGGTCCCTTCGTTGAGACCAAGGAGGCGCTCGGCGGCTTCATCCTGATCGAGGCCAAGGACCTCAACGACGCGATCCGCATTGCCGCCGGCATCCCGCTTGCCAGGCTCGGCGCGATCGAGGTGCGGCCCATTCACGAATTCGCAGCTCAATGAGGAGGTACCAATGAAGTTTTTATGCCAGATCTGGTTCGACACGGAAAAAAGCAAGCTGGTCCCTCAGAGCGAATGGGATGCGCTCACACAGGAATGCATCGCCAGCGACAATCGCTGGCGCGACAGCGGTCATCTGCAAGCGGCGTTCGCCTTGCATGAGCCGTCAATGGCGATCACGGTCCGTCTGCACAATGGCGAAGTCTCCGCGACCGATGGACCGTTTGCCGAGATCAAAGAGCATCTCGGCGGTTTTGTGTTGATCGAAGCCGAGAATATCGAGGAGGCGAAGACCATCGCCTCCAGTTTTCCCATCCTCAAATATTGCTCGATCGAAGTGCGCCCGGCCTATTCCATTCAGGATGGGAGATAGGCATGCGCTACATCTGCCTGATCTACAATTGCGCCGATACCGACGGCACGCTGACACCTGATGAAACCGATGACCTTATCAAAGCGCATTTCGCCTTCGACGAGGAACTGCGCCGCGACGGCATCATGATCCATGCCGATGCGCTAGAGATGCCCGACAAGGCGACCGTGCTGCGTGTGCGAAACAGTGCGCTGTCTGCGACCGACGGCCCTTATGTCGAGACGAAGGAACATCTGGCCGGCTTCTACGTCATCGAGGCGCCTGACATGGCGGCGGCAAAAGAAATTGCCGGGCGGATCCCCTCGGCGCGCTTCGGCGCGGTCGAACTGCGGCCCGTGCGGATGCTGACGTTGCCGGACTGAGGTGCCAGATTGGAAAACGTGATCGACGAGATCTACCGAACACAGTCGCGCCGGGTGCTGGCGACGCTGATCCGCCTGCTCGGCGATTTCGACCGGGCCGAGGAAGCGCTCCACGACGCCTTTGCCGCGGCCGCCAAGACATGGCCGGCGGACGGCATTCCCGGCAACCCCTTCGCCTGGCTGGTCTCGGCGGGCCGCTTCAAGGCAATCGACACGATCCGGCGGCGGGCGCGTTTCGATGCTTCGCAGCACCACATCGAGGACAGCCTCTACACGCCCGAGGCAACTTACATCAGCGACATGGAACCGATCGAGGACGACATGCTACGGCTGATTTTCACCTGCTGCCATCCCGCCATTCCTGCCGATGCGCAGATGGCAATGGCGCTTCGGGAAATCTGCGGACTGACCACCGAAGAAATCGCCCATGCCTTCCTCGTGCCGGCACCGACGATTGCCCAGCGGATCGTCCGCGCCAAAGGCAGGATTCGGGCTGAGAAGATCCCCTACGAGGTGCCGGGCCACGAGGCGCTGCCGCAGCGGCTCGAACAGGTTCTGCACGTGATCTACCTTGTCTTCAACGAGGGCTATTCCGCTTCTTCGGGCGAAGACGTGGTCCGTGCCGACCTGACCGCAGAGGCAATCCGTCTGGCACGGCTGCTTCTGGCGCTGCTGCCGCATCCCGACGTCTCCGGCGTGCTGGCGCTGATGCTGCTGCAGGAGTCCCGCCGCACCGCCCGCAGCAGCGAGCGGGGGGCGCTGGTGCTGCTTGCCGATCAGGACCGCTCGCTCTGGGATCATGCGAAGATTGGGGAAGGCCTGGCGCTGCTTGCCGAAACAATGAGAGCAGGAGAGATCGGCAGCTTTACGCTGCAGGCGGCGATCGCCGCCGAGCATGCCAGGGCACCGGTTGCGGAAGAGACCGACTGGCGGCGGATCGCCTTCTACTACGATCTGCTTCTGACGGCCCAGCCCTCCCCGATCGTCGAACTCAACCGCGCCGTGGCGATCGCGATGGCGGAGGGGCCGGCGAAGGGGCTGGAACTGATCGACGCCATTCTGGAGCGCCGGGAACTGCAGACCTATCATCTCGCCCATTCGGCGCGCGCCGATTTCCTGCGCCGCCTTGGCCGGAGGCAGGAGGCGATCGCAGCCTATGAGAAAGCGCTGTCGCTCTGCCGGCAGGAGCCGGAGCAGGTCTTCTTAAGAAAGCGGATTTCAGAGCTTGCCGCGACGCCCGAGCGGCAGTGAGATCGCCGTGCCGGTGAGCGCCGAGACGATGATTAGCAGGTGGGCATTGACGCTCGCCTGGGCGAGCGCGGCCAGGGCCAGCCGCTCGCTCGAAGCCCCGAGAGCAATGGCGCCGGCGGTGATGCCGGCCGGATAGGTGCCGACGCCGCCCGGCGCATGGACCGGCAGCACGGAGGAAAGCTCGCCGCCGAGCGCGCCGCCGAAGCTTGCCGCCATCGGCAGCACGCCCATCAGGCCGAGCGCCCAGGCCAGCACCATGACCTTTACCAGCCAGTTGACGATGGTCATCGCCCAGGCGCGCGCAAAGGCGACGGCATCGAGCGGCAAACCGTTTTCGATCTCGGCGACGAATTTCCGCGCCTTTTCCGGCAGCAGCCTGGCAGCGAGGCGCAGCAGCGGCTTGCGGGCGACAAAGGCTGCGACCGGCAGCAGCAGAAAGCCGGTCCAGAGCGACCAGGCAACGATCGGATCGGCGGAGGCGACGGCAAAACCGATGCCGGCGGCAGCGACAAGCGCGTGCAGGTCGAGCAGCCGCATGACGAGGAGTGCCGAAGTTGCACGCGTCAGCGGAATGCCGAACTCCGAGCGCATCAGCAGTGGAAAGCTGGTCTCGCCGGTGCGGAAGGGCAGCATGATGTTCAACAGGTTGTGGATCTGCGTGACGCGGAAGAGGACGGCGAACCGGCCGGCCGTCTCCTTCGGAAAGTAGTCATAGATGCGCCAGGTGCGCAGGAAATAGGTGCTCGTCAACAGCACCAGCGCGCCGATCACCGGGCCGGCGCCGACATCGGCCCACTGCCGGATAATGACGGGCCAACCCCAGAACCATTGGATGAAGAGGGCATAGGCTGCGACAATGACGACCGTCAGCACCGTCATGCGATTGCGCATAAACCAGGATTGCCGGCTTTCAACGATCGAACTCTTCATGTAGTAGGCATTCCTCGCTTGGCGTCGGCATCGGCCCCGTTCGCCAGGCCTTTTAGGAGAAATGACGGTTGCGCACAACGGCGGAGTTGATGGGCGATGGCGGCGAACACGCTTCCCCGCCGACGATCCGAGCGCTGACCGCTAAATCACTCGCCTTGCCGGCTTGACGTGGAGATCGATGTTGGAGCGGATTACCAGAAACATTCCGAGCGCAAGCCTTTTTCTGGCAGCCTATTTCCTGCTCAATATCGCGCTTCGCATCGCCTTGCCGCATACGCTCGATCTCGACGAGGCCGAGCAATCCTTCTATTCGCAATACCTGCTTGCAGGCTACGGCCCGCAACCGCCGTTCTACAACTGGATCCAATATGCCATCGTTTCGGTGACCGGCATATCGATGTGGGTGCTCTCGGTCCCGAAGAACATCATTCTCTTCGGCTGCTATGTATTCTATGGGCTTGCCGCCCGCGAGGTGCTGAAGAACCGTTCGCTCGCAGCCGTCGCCATGCTGAGCCTGATTACGCTGCCGCAGGTGGGTCTGATGGCGCAGCGCGAATTGACACATACCGTCGCGCTCTTGTTTGCGACCTCGCTCTTCCTCTTCGGTTTTTTCCGTACACTGCGCCAGCCGACGATTACAAGCTTCCTGGTCATCGGCATCGCCACCGGCATCGGGCTGATCTCGAAATATAATTTCGCCATCCTGCCGGCCTCAGCGCTCATCGCCGTGCTGCCGGACCGTGAGTGGCGCAGCCGCCTCATCGACTGGCGCTTGCTGCCGGCGATCGTCGTCGCCATCCTGATCGTGCTGCCGCATGCGCTCTGGCTGCCCGACAATCTCCTCAGCGCCTCTGCGCCGACACTGGAGCGGATGACCGCCGAACATGTGGCGCCTGCAGGCATCCCCCGTATCGGACAAGGACTATTATCTCTCCTCATCGCCGTGCTCGGCTTCGTCGCATTGCCGATCGTTCTGCTTGCCGCCGCCTTTCGGCGGGATTTCTTTCGCGCGCTGTCCTCGTCCAGCCCGATGATCCGGGTGATCGAGCGGATGATGCTCGTCAGCCTGCTCGCTTTCGTCGGCGTGATCCTCGTCGCCGGCGCAAGCGATATTCACGAGCGCTGGCTCGACCCCTGCCTGCTCGTCCTGCCGATCTATCTGTTCCTGAAACTGAAAACCGCAGATGTCGATCTTTCCGCCGGCCTTGCGCGCTTCCGCCCCGTCGTACCGGTGTTCATGGTGATCATCCTGTCGATCCTTCTCTTCCGGATCATCGGCATTCAATACATCGGCACCTATACGAGAACGAACGTCCCCTTCGCCGGCTACGTCGCCGAACTGACCGCGACCCGCAAGCCGGTTCTCATCGTGGCTGGAACCAAGTTCGTCGCCGGCAATATGAAGCTTCAACTACCCGATGTTCCGGTGGTGATACCGTTCTTCCCGGGTTCCGGGGTTCCCGAATATGCGACGGCGAAGGGGCCGGTGCTGGTTATCTGGCGCGGCGAGACCGCAGATGACCCGACAATTTCCCCCGGCTTTGCCAACGATCTGGTGAGATCGGGCATTCATCTGCAGGAGTTGAACACGCTGACGCTGCCCTATCTCTTCGGTGACGGCAAACGCAGTTTCTCCATCGGTTATTCCTGGGTGGAGGGGGGCGCGAAATAGCGTTCCCACAGGTCGGCCGATTGCGGGGAAACCGGCATTGTCCGCTGGCAACCGGTGGACACTTCATGTACTAGCCTTCCGCAAGCGCGGCGGCGGCAGTAAAGATTGCCTGGCCGTCCGGCCTTTTGGAGATGAAAGTTGCAGACAACCGTAGAGCCCATGCGCGGTACGACTGATCCGGTACAATCGCTCGAGCTGTCGCTGGTCGTGCCCATTTTCAACGAAGAGGAAAGCGTCGGCCCGCTCGTCGAGCGCGTCGTGGCTGCGATGGCCGGCTATCCCCATCACTGGGAGTTGATCCTCATCGACGACGGCAGCACGGATGCGACGCTCGTTAACGCCCGCAAATTCGTCGGACGCGAAGGGCTGGCGCTCAGGATCGTCGAGCTGCAGCGCAATTTCGGCCAGACCGCCGCCATGCAGGCCGGTATCGACACCGCCCAGGGCCGCCTGATCGCAACGATGGACGGCGACCTGCAGAACGATCCGAAGGACATTCCTTCGATGGTCGCCGAATTGGAACGGCGTGAACTCGACCTCCTGGTGGGATGGCGCAAGAACCGCAAGGACGGTCTGTTCCTGCGTAAGATCCCATCCTGGTGCGCCAACTACCTGATCGGCCGCATCACCGGCGTCAAGCTGCACGATTACGGCTGCAGCCTGAAGATCTATCGTGCCTCGATCATCAAGCAGGTGAAGCTGATGGGCGAAATGCACCGCTTCATCCCGGCCTGGGTGGCGGGCGTCGTCCCGAGCTCGCGCATCGGAGAGATGGCCGTCACCCACCATGCCCGCGAGCACGGCGTTTCGAAATACGGTATCTCGCGCACCTTCCGCGTCATCCTCGACCTGTTGTCGGTGATGTTCTTCATGCGCTACAAGGCCCGGCCCGGGCATTTCTTCGGCTCGCTGGGACTTGGCCTCGGCGCGGTCGCCATGCTGATCCTCCTCTATCTCGGCTTCGACAAGTTCATCATGGGCAACGATATCGGCACGCGCCCGATGCTGATGGTCGGCGTCGTGCTGCTGCTGTCGTCGGTGCAGATGATCACAACCGGCATCCTGGCGGAGATGATCGCGCGCACTTACTACCGCGACGATGCCTCGCCGAACTATATCGTGCGGCAGATCTTCGACGATCGAAGCCAAGCCTAAGCCGGCAGCACGATGCTGGAGCGCGCGACGAGGACGATCAAAACCGCGGGCCTGCTGCTTGCGGCCTATTTCGTGCTCAACATCGTGCTGCGCATCGCGCTTCCGCATTCGCTGGAGCTCGACGAGGCAGAGCAATCCTTCTTCTCGCAATATCTGCTGGCGGGCTACGGCCCACAGCCGCCCTTCTACAACTGGATGCAATATGCCGTCGTTTCTGTGACGGGCATGTCGATCGGCGCGCTGATCGTGCCGAAGAACATCCTGCTCTTCCTGTGCTACCTTTTTTACGGCCTTGCCGGGCGCGAAGTCTTAAAGGATCAGGCGCTTGCCGCCATCGGCATGCTGGCGCTGATCACCCTGCCCCAGGTCTCCTTTATGGCCCAGCAGGATCTGACCCACACGACGGCGCTGCTCTTTGCCAGCGCATTGTTTCTCTACGGCTTCTTCCGCACGCTCGACCGGCCCGCTATCGGCAGCTATCTGCTGCTCGGGCTTGCCACGGGCATCGGGCTGATCTCGAAATATAATTTCGCGCTGATGCCGGCCGCTGCCTTGATCGCCATACTCCCGGATGCCGAATGGCGGCGCAGGGCGATCGACTGGCGCATGCTGGCGGCGATCGCCGTCGCGCTCGTCATCATCCTGCCGCACGCGATCTGGCTGCGGGACAATCTCGCATTCGCATCCTCCGATACTCTGGTGAAGATGGCCGCCGGCAACGAACCGGCCGGCATCGCGCGAGCCGGCAAAGGCCTCATCGCCTTTGTCGTCGCCATCATCGCCTTTGCGGCCCTGCCGGTCGCAATCTTCGCCGCCGCTTTCCGCCGGGATTTTGTTCGTGCCGTTTCGGCCGGCAACCGCTGGACCCGGATGATCGAGCGGATGATGCTCGCAAGCCTTGCCGGCATCGTTCTCATCGTGCTCTTCACCGGTTCCACCACCGTGCGCGAGCGCTGGCTCGACCCGTTCCTGCTGGTGCTGCCGATCTATTTCCTGGCGAAGATGCAGGCTGCCGGCATCGACCTTTCCGCGGGGCTGCGCCGCCTCCGGCCGGTGCTGCCCGTGCTGATGGCTTGCGTGCTGATCGCGCTCGGCCTGCGTGTCGTCGGCGCCGGCCTGTTCGGCGTCTACGCGAGGCCGAACGTGCCGATGGCGGGCCTTTCCCGCGAGATGACGCGGCAGGCGGAACCGGCGCTGGTGATCGCCTCGGACACCTATATCGGCGGAAACATGCGGCTGCAATTTCCCGATGTGCCGGTGATCATCCCGGATTTTCCGGCACCGGGCATTCCCGCCTATGCCGAGGCGAAGGGACCGGTGCTGGTCGTCTGGCGCGGCAAGAAGACGGCGACGGCCGCCGATGCGGTCATGCCGGAACGGTTTTCGTCGGCACTGGCAACGGCGGGCATTGCGTCGCAGGAGATCGGCTCGCTGTCGCTTCCCTATTATTTCGGCCGCCAGGGCGATAATTTCGCGCTGGGCTATGCCTGGGTTCAGCCGGGGACCAGATAGATGACCGAAACCGACAGCCGCGACATCCGCTGGATTTTCGTCCTGCTGGCCGCCTATTTCGTGCTTCAGATCGGCGTGCGGCTGGCGACCTCGCATTCGCTCGATCTCGACGAGGCCGAACAGGCCTTCCGCTCGCAATGGCTTGCCGCCGGCTACGGCCCGCAGCCGCCCTTCTACAACTGGCTGCAATACACCGTCTTCCAATTTACAGGCGTGTCGCTTGCCGCACTTTCGGTGGTCAAGAACCTTCTGCTGTTCATCTCCTATCTGCTGTACGGCTTGACCGCACGGCTCGTCCTGCGCGACAGGGCGCTGGTGGCGATATCGACGCTGGGGCTGCTGACCATCCCGCAGATGGTTTTCGAGATGCAGCGCGACCTGACGCATACAGTCGCTGTATTCTTCTCGGCCAGCATCTTCTTCTACGGCTTCATCCGCAGCCTGAAGCAGCCGAGCCTTGCTTCCTATCTGATCGCCGGCATCGGCATCGGTTTCGGCCTGCTGGCCAAATATAATTTCGCAATCCTGCCGGCGGCAGCGCTGATTGCCGCGCTGGCGGATGCGCGTCTGCGGCCGCGCATCTTCGACCGGCGGCTGCTACTGACCGCTGTCGTGGCGCTTATCATCGTCCTGCCGCATCTCTTCTGGCTGAAGGACAATCTCGATTTCGCCACCGCCCGCACGCTGGAGAAGATGACCGCGAGCGGTGATGCGAGCTATTTCATGCAGGTCACCATGGGTGTCAGCTCGCTTGCTCTGGCCATCATCAGCTTTGCCGGATTGACCGTGGCGGTCTTCGCCATCGTCTTCGGCAAGGCTCTTCGCCCGGCGCTCACCGCCGGCTCGGAATGGACGCAGCTCATCGAGCGGATGATGCTCGTCTTCCTCATCGGCATTCTCTTTCTGATCGTCTTCGGCGGCGCGGCCGGCATCAAGGATCGCTGGCTGGTACCGATGCTCTTCATCCTGCCGCTCTATTTCTGCTTGAAGATCGAGGCCGCCGGCGTCACGACAGGTAGGGCCTTCCGGCGTTTCATGGTCGCCGTTGCCATCATCATGATCGGCGTACCGGCCGCCCTTTACGCCAGCGTCGCTGCGGCACGCTTTTCCGGTCATTACGAACGATTGAACAGGCCCTATGCCACGATGCTGGAAAGCTTGCGAAAACAGGCCGAGCCGGCGGCGATCCTCGCCGGCGACAGCCTGCTTGCCGGCAATCTCAGGCAGGATATTCCCGGCGTGCCGGTCCTCTCCGTCGATTATCCCGGTTTCAACCCCGATCTGACCGGCCGGCGACCACTTCTCCTCGTCTGGCTGATACCGCCGAAGGGCGGCAGCGAAGCACTCCCGCCTGATATGGCGCAATGGCTCCAAGCCAATCTCGGCGCATCCGCACCTGAGGGATTGGTGATCGACGTGCCCTATTTCTACAGGCGCGGCGACGACAGCTACCGTTTCGGCTATGCCTGGATCAAGGCTGAACTGAGCGAAATCAGGATTTCAGCTCCTTCCAGGCCAAATCCAGCGCCAGCCTGGTAATCCTTGCCATCTCGTCCACCTCCGCATGGCTGATGACGAGCGGTGGCGAGGCGAGCATCCGGTCGCCGGTGGCGCGCAGCACGAGGCCGTTGGCGAGCGCGTGGTTGCGCACCAGCGCCCCGACCTGATCGGGTTTTTCAAAACGGGCGCGGGTGCTTTTGTCGGCGGCAAGCTGCAGGGCGCCCATCAGGCCGATGCTGACGGCCTCACCGACGAGATCATGATCAACGAGCGCCGCCCAAGCCCTGCCGAAATAGGGGCCGATATCGTCGCGCACGCGTTCGACCAGTTTCTCCTCCTCGATGATGCACAGGTTTTCGAGGGCGGCGGCCGCACAGACCGGATGGCCGGAATAGGTGAAGCCGTGATTGAACTCGCCGACCTCGTTGATCAGCACATCGGCGATGCGGTCGCTGACGAGGACGCCGCCGATCGGCAGATAGCCGGAGGACAGCCCCTTGGCGATCGGCGCGAGATCCGGCTCGACGCCGAAATGCTGGTGGCCGAACCAGGCGCCCAACCGGCCAAAACCGCAGATCACCTCGTCGGTTACCAACAGGATATTGCGCGCCTTGCAGATGCGGTCAATCTCCGGCCAATAGGTCTCGGGCGGGATGATGACGCCGGCAGCGCCTTGCACCGGCTCGGCGACGAAGGCCGCGACGTTCTCTTCGCCCAGTTCGTCGATCTTCGCTTCGAGCTCGCGGGCGACCTTGAGGCCGAATTCATCAGGCGAGAGATCGCCGCCCTCGCCGTACCAGTAAGGCTGGCCGATATGGACAATGCCCGGGATCGGCAGGTCGCCTTGCTCGTGCATATATTTCATGCCGCCAAGGCTGGCGCCGGCGACGGTCGAACCGTGATAGCCGTTCTTTCTCGCGATGACGATCTTCTTCGACGGCTTGCCGACGGCGCTCCAGTAAACACGGGCCATGCGGAACCAGGTGTCGTTCGCCTCCGAGCCGGAGCCGGTGAAGAAGATGTGGTTGAAACGCGGCCCGGCATGGGCGGTGACTTTCTGCGCCAGCAGCGTCGCCGGCGCCGAACTCGTGCCGAAGAAGGTGTTGTAATAGGACAGCTCGTTCATCTGCCGTGCGACGGCCTCGGTGATTTCCCGGCGACCATAGCCGATATTGACGCACCAGAGGCCGGCAAAGCCGTCGAGATATTTCCTGCCGTGATTGTCGAAGATATGGACGCCCTCGCCGCGCTGGATGATGCGCGTGCCATCGGCATTCAGCTTCTTCATGTCGGCGAAGGGATGCAGGTGATGCGCGGCGTCGATCGCCTCAAGGTTCGGGGGTGGGGAAGTATCGGGCATAAGGTGAGGACCCTCGCGGATTGAAAGGCTGCTATCGATGGGATAGGAGCTTGGCCTTGTCCCGGAGGATTTTCAAGGTCATGGCGAGCGGCAGGATGGACGGCAAGACCGAGGGCGGCGACCCACGTTTCGAAATCCTGATCGTCGGCATGAACGGCGATCTGCGCGGCAAGCAGCTTCCATCAGGCGCCGAAGGCAAGGTCTGGGCCGGCGAAATCCGCCTGCCGACCTCGACGCAATCGCTCGACATCTGGGGCGACGACAATGACGACATCACCGGCCTGTCGCTGACGATCGGCGATCCGGACGGCAAGGTCATCCCCGACAGGCGCAGCCTGGCGCCGATGCCCTGGGCGCCCGAAGGCTCGATGCAGGTGCTTGCCACCATGCATGAATTCGACGGCAGCCCGAGCTTCATGGATCCGCGCGCCATCCTCGCTTCGGTGGTCGAGCGCTATGCGGCGCGCGGGCTGACGCCTGTCGTCGCCACCGAGCTGGAATTCTACGTGATGTCCGGCGACTGGCGCGAAACCGGGCGCCCTTCCCCGCCTGAAAGCCTCACCTATCGTGGCGAGCCGAACGGTTTCCAGCTCTACGACATGAGCGCAGTCGATGCGCTCGACGGCTATCTCAAGACGCTGAGGGCCTATGCGAAGGCGCAGGGACTGCCTGCGGATGCAACGACGGCGGAATTCGGCCCCGGCCAGTTCGAGGTCAACCTGCTGCATCGCCCCGATGCACTGGCGGCCGCCGACGATTGCCTCTACCTCAAGCGCATCGCCGAGCAGGCGGCGCGCCGCCACGGGCTGAAATCGACCTGCATGGCCAAGCCCTATTCCGACCATGCCGGCTCCGGCCTGCATGTGCATGCAAGCGTCATCGACAGCCAAGGCCGCAACATCCTCGATGCCAAGGGCGGCGAGCCGACGCGGCTGAAATCGGTCACGGCAGGCCTGCTCGACACGATGCGCTCAGCGCAACTGGTCTTCGCCCCCTTCGCCAATTCCTATCGCCGCTTCCAGCCGGGCTCGTTTGCACCTGTCGATCTGACCTGGGGCAACGGCCATCGCGGCACGGCGATCCGCATACCCGACAAGGACGGGCCGGCCGCCCGCATCGAGCACCGCGTCGCCGGCGCCGACGCCAATCCCTATCTGCTGCTGGCGGCGATCCTCGGCGGCATGCTGCTTGGCCTCGACGGCGAACTCGATCCCGGCGAGGAGACGACGCCCGCCCACACGCCTGCCGATACGACACGGCTGACCCATGATTTCCTCAGCGCGGTCGAGACCTTCCGCACCTCGCCCTTCATCGCCGATACCTTCGGCGCACGCTATCAGGCGCTTTATGGCGACACCAAGCGCAAGGAAGCACTCGCGCATCTGCGCACCGTCTCGGATTTCGATTACCAAACCTATCTCCCGCGGCTCTAAAACTTGCGCCGCGGCCGACTTACGCGGCGGGCTCGCGCCGTTCGGCCTCATCCACCTGCGCTGCCAGGCCCTGCTTGACCAGAACCTTCAATTCGCCCGGATGCAGCCGGATCGAGACATTGCGTTCAAGCGGCAGCAGTTCGCCGTCCATCACGCAATTGGCCTTGGAGCGCAGTTTCGGGAAATGCAGTTGCACTTCGGCCGGGTGCATCACCATGACGTCGGCATTCTCGCGGACCTTGCCGCGCAGCATGTCGATGGCGAGGCGGGCGACACCGAGGGGCTTTAGCGGATTTGCCGTATAGAAGCCGAGTTCGCCGGTTCTGAGATTATCGGCGTAGAGCAGCGCATTCTCGCCGAAAGGATTGTTGGAGACCGAGATTGCCGACACCCAGCGGCGCTCCCGCATGCCGGCCGCCTCGAACTCGACTTCGAATTCCGGCGGATTGAACACGACACCCAAAGCCGCCTTCGTGCTCGCCCGGATCTTGCCCAGCCGGGAACGATAGCTGTAGGCGTTGCGGTAGCGCACCATGCGGGCGTGCAGGCCGGCGGAAAACTGGTGGATGAAGGGGCGTCCGTTGGCGCTGGCAATATCTACATTGTCGATCTCGCCGGTGGCAAGCACATCGAGCGCCTGCCAGATATCGAGCGGCACACGCAGCGAGCGGGCAAAAAGGTTCATAGTGCCGGCCGGCACGACGCCGAGCGCAATGCCGTTTTTCCAGGCGATCGATGCCGCGGCCGAAATCGTGCCGTCACCGCCGCCGGCGACGATGCCGTCGATATCGTCACGCTTGGCCGCCCGCTCCATGGCGGGAATGATCTCCTTTCCGGAGAAGACGATGGCGTCGAAATCATGCCCCGCGTCGCGGAACGCCTCCTCCGCCCTCTTTTCGTAGGCCAGCATATCGGTGGTCCTGAAGGTGCCGCCGTCGCGATTGAAAAAGCCTACAAGCTTCATAAGGGCTCCCGTCCCTGGCGCGGAATTGTTCCTGCCTTTGCCTTGAGATGGTTGCGGCATCGGCGATTTCAAGCACAACCGCCTTTCCGAAGGAATGACTGAATTGCAAATATTGCAACGGACATATGCACATAGCAGGACGCTGCACTGCGAAAAATGCACTCGACGCCTGCCGGTACATCACGGATAGATCAGATATCGGAAAGATCGTCTCCACTTCCCACCATAGACCACGATCGCCTCGCGGCCGCGCTTGCGCCTGAGGCCAATGCCAAGCAGCGACCGTCCCGAGGAGCGCTCATGAGTGAGATCGCCATCAATGATTCCATCGAAAGCCAGCCGGATGACGAGCTGCCATCGGCAACGACCGTCGCCCTGGTTCAGCTGGCGCTCGCCTGCGGCGGCTTCGGCATCGGCACCGGCGAATTCGCGATCATGGGGCTGCTGCCGAATGTCGCCGACACCTTCTCGGTGACGACGCCGCAGGCCGGCTACGTCATCAGCGCCTATGCGCTCGGCGTCGTCATCGGCGCGCCCGTTATCGCCGTGCTCGCCGCGAAAATGGCGCGCCGGACGCTGCTCCTGACGCTGATGCTGATCTTTGCCGCCGGCAATATATCCAGCGCCATGGCGCCGACCTTCGAAACCTTCACGCTGCTGCGCTTCGTCAGCGGCCTGCCGCATGGCGCCTATTTCGGCGTCGCGGCGCTGGTCGCCGCCTCGATGGTGCCGGTGCATCGCCGCGCGCGGGCCGTCGGCCGCGTCATGCTCGGCCTGACCGTCGCGACACTTCTCGGCACGCCCTTGACGACATTCTTCGGCCAGTCGCTCGACTGGCAGATCGCATTCTTCTCCGTCGGCATGCTCGGCCTGCTGACGGTAGTGCTGATCTGGTTCTACGTTCCCCAGGACAGGGTTTCCGAAGAGGCAAGCTTCCTGCGCGAACTCGGCGCCTTCCGCCGGCCGCAGGTATGGCTGACGCTCGGCATCGCCGCCGTCGGTTACGGCGGCATGTTTGCAATGTTCAGCTATATCGCCTCGACGACCACTCAGGTGGCGATGCTGCCGGAAACGGCCGTCCCGATCATGCTGGTACTGTTCGGCGTCGGCATGAATGCCGGCAATTTCATTGGCTCCTGGCTTGCCGACAAATCGCTGCTCGGCACGATCGGCGGCTCGCTCGTCTATAATATCGTCGTGCTGACCACCCTCTCGCTGACCGCCGCCAATCCCTATATGCTCGGCCTCTCGGTCTTCCTGGTCGGCTGCGGTTTTGCCGCCGGCCCGGCGCTGCAGACGCGGCTGATGGATGTCGCCGCCGACGCGCAGACGCTTGCCGCCGCCTCCAACCATTCCGCCTTCAATATCGCCAATGCGATCGGCGCCTGGCTCGGCGGCCTCGTCATCGCCTGGGGTTACGGTTTTGCCGCAACCGGCTATGTAGGCGCAGCACTTTCCTTCCTCGGCCTGTTCGTCTTCGCCGCCTCCGCACGGCTGGAGCGCCGCGCCGGCGCATAGAGCCCGTCTGACGCCATGCGCAGCTCACGCCCTTCAGGGCTGCAGAAGACGTAATCGTCGCCCCAGGCGGCGAGCGCGTCGACGACCGGCTTCAGCGTCATGCCGAGCGGCGTCATGGCATAATCGACATGTGGCGGCACGACGGGATAGACGGTGCGCGACACCAGCCCGGACTGTTCCAGTTCCCGCAGTTGCTTGGTCAGCATGCGCTGGGTGACGGCCGGCAGCTTGCGGCGCAGTTCATTGAAGCGCAGCGTGCCCTGCATCAGGTGAAAGAGGATCACCCCCTTCCATTTGCCGTCGAGAAAACCCAGCGTCGCCTCCACAGGGCAACCGGGGAAATTCTTGATGAATTTGGCGCGGGGCAACGACATTTTTACAGTATCCTTTTTGGTACTATGTACAGAATTTGTGCATTCTTGCGCTGTTTCAGCATAGTGCGCATCTAGCCTCCGTGCAAAGAACACAGGAGTTTGCCATGCGCGCCGTTGCGTACAATAGCCCACAACCCATTACCGCCGAAACCTCGCTGATCGATATCGAGCTGCCGATGCCGGAAGCCCGAAGCCACGACCTGCTGGTCGAGATCAAGGCCGTTTCCGTCAATCCAGCCGATGTCAAAATCCGCGCTCATGTGGCGCCGCCGACGGACGAGCCAAGGGTATTGGGCTGGGATGCCGCCGGCATCGTGAAGGCCGTCGGCGCCGACGTCAACCTGTTCAAGCCCGGCGACCAAGTGTTCTATTCGGGCGCCCTCGCCCGCTCCGGCACGAATGCCGAATTCCATCTCGTCGACGAGCGCATCGTCGGCGCCAAGCCGAAGAGCCTCGATTTCGCCGCCGCTGCAGCGCTGCCGCTGACCACGATCACCGCCTATGAGGCGCTGTTCGATCGGCTGAAGGTGCAAGATCCGGTTTCGGGTGCGGCGCGCTCCATCCTCATCATCGGCGGCGCCGGCGGGGTCGGCTCGATCGCCATTCAGATCGCTCGGGTGCTGACCGATCTCACCGTCATTGCCACGGCGTCGCGGCGTGAAACGCAGGACTGGGTGAAGGATCTCGGCGCCCATCACGTCATCGACCATTCCAGCCCGATCGCACCGCAGGTGGCAGCGCTCGGCATCGGCGCCCCGGGCTTCATCTTCTCGACGACGAACACCGATCTCCATATCAGCGACATCGTCGAAGTCATCGCGCCGCAGGGCCGCTTCGCGTTGATCGACAACCCGAAGACCCTCGATGTCGTGCCCTTCATGCGCAAGAGCGCCTCTATCCACTGGGAGCTGATGTTTACCCGTCCGCTCTTCGAAACGCCCGACATGATCGAGCAGCACAGGCTGTTGAACAGGATTTCCGAGCTCGTCGACGCCGGCAAGATCCGCACCACACTTTCCGAAACCATTGGCCCCATCAATGCGGCGAACCTGAAGAAAGCGCATGCGATGGTTGAAACGGGCCGGATGAAGGGCAAGGCCGTGCTTGCCGGGTTCTGAGACCCGGTCGCCCGTGCAAATACCTCTCCTGGAATGTCGCATCGCGAGGTGCGACATTCTGGCGTTAAGCATTTCTCCCGCTTGACTTATTCCGCGTTCGGGACCACCTAGCATGACACGTGGATGACACTTGTCTTCCACGGATTTTAACGGAGCCATCACTCAGATGCCAAGCGACAGTAGCAGTCGATTGCCTTTGCCGTACGCGGCCCTCGTGCGCTGACCGACTCCTGTCGGCTCGCCCGTTCGGGACGCTACGGCGGATCGACGGAAAGGCGAGCCTCAATGAACATCAATCGCTTCCCACTTCGGGCAGGCCATGCCGCCCGTGCCTTCATCAACAACAGCCGCGGTGCAACGATCGCCGAACGCGTCGATGCGTTGAACGCGCTTGCCGTCCAGGACGCCGGCCGTGTGCTGACCGGCATGCCGCTCGACTATGCCGTCAATATTCTCGACCGGCCGGAGCTTCGCAACGCCGCGCAGATCCTGGCGCTGGTCAGTGCCGAGGATGCCGCACGGCTGCTGCATGGCATGTCCAACGACCGTGTCGCCGACGTGCTGCTCGAACTCGACGGCGAGACCCGCGCCCGGCTGTTTGCTAGCCTCGACGAACCGGTGCGCATCGCGATCCAGCACCTGATGGGCTTTCCGCCGCGCACGGCCGGCGGCATCATGACGACGGAGTTCGTCAGCGTGCCGATGAACTGGACGGTCGCCCAGACACTCGACCATGTGCGCCAGGTCGAACGCTCGCGCGAGACCGTCTATGCGATCTATGTGCTCGACGAGATCAGCCATGCGCTGATGCATGTGGTGACGCTGCGCCGCCTCATCACCGGCGAGCCTGATGCTTCCGTCCTCACGGTGGCGCAGAAGGGCACGCCGGTCTCGGCCGATCCGCTGATGAAGCAGGAGGATGTCGCCCGGCTGATCCGCAAACACGACCTGCTCGCCCTGCCGGTGACCGACGAGCACGGGCAGATGCTCGGCATCGTCACCGTCGACGATGTGATTGACACGATGATCTCAGACACGACGGAAGCGGCCCAGAGGTTCGGCGGCATGGAGGCGCTCGGCCAGCCCTATATGAAGATCGGCTTCGCCGGCATGATCCGCAAGCGCGCCGGCTGGCTCGCCGCCCTGTTCCTCGGCGAGATGCTGACGGCAAGCGCCATGCAGCATTTCGAAGGCGAGCTGGAAAAGGCCGTGGTGCTGACGTTGTTCATCCCGCTGATCATGAGCTCGGGCGGCAATTCAGGTTCGCAGGCGACCTCGCTGATCATCCGGGCCTTGGCGCTCGGCGAGCTGAAGCTTTCGGACTGGTGGAAGGTGCTGCTGCGCGAACTTCCCACAGGCATCGTACTCGGCGCGATCCTCGGCCTCGTCGGCTTCACGCGCATCGTCTTCTGGCAGTCGGCCGGGCTCTACGACTACGGCCCGCACTGGCAGATGGTCGCCATCACGGTGTTTGCCGCCCTGATCGGGATCGTCACCTTCGGCTCGATCTGCGGCTCGATGCTGCCTTTCGTGCTGCAGAAGCTCCGGCTCGATCCGGCGAGCGCCTCAGCCCCCTTCGTCGCCACGCTCGTCGATGTCACCGGGCTCGTCATCTACTTCTCGGTGGCGCTGCTCATCCTCAGCGGGACGCTGCTGTAGCACCCAAGACCCCTCGCCAACCCCTGCCCACAAGGGGGAGGGGCTTAAACTGCCGCACCCGCATCCCAAATATTGACCCTTGGTGGGGAGCGAGACGGTGCCCCAGATTAGTCCCTCCCCCTTGTGGGGAGGGGTTTTTATTAGCGAGAAAAACTATTGGGAAATCATCTTCCCTCGGGCAGCTTCAACGGTCCGTGTGTCTTGATGCTGCGGATGGCGAAGTTCGAGCGGATGTCGCTGACATTCGGGAGCGTCAGAAGCGTTTCCGTCAGAAGCCGCTCGTAGGCGGCAAGATCCTCCACCACCACTTCGGCGAGGAAATCGGCGGTGCCCGAAATCAGGAAGCAGGAGACGATTTCGGGGATGGCGAGCAACGCCTTCTGCTGCGCCTCGGAATTCTCGCGGCTGTGATGAACGACCTTGAACTCGACGAAGACGGTCAGGCCGAGCCCGACTTCCTTGCGGTCGATATCGGCCGTGTAGCCGCGGATGATGCCGGAGCGTTCGAGATTGCGGATGCGGCGCAGGCAGGGCGACGGCGAAAGGTTCACCTTCTCGGCGATCTCGACATTGGTCGCCCGCGCATCCTCCTGCAGGCACTTCAGGATGGCGATATCGAATTTATCGAGATTTGGCATTTTCGCGATCCCCGTTGGCGTCGTTTGGCAGAAGATTGCGCGTAGCATGATTTTTGAGCCAGAGATAGCAAGGACATGCCCTGCCCTCTCGAACTAATCTTCTCCTCGACCGGAACGCTCCGGATGAAGGAAGGGACAGGACGATGAGCACGATTGCATTTACGAACGACAAGTCGCCATCGCAGGCACTGGGTTATGCCGGCGGCACCGTTACCGTACTGATCTGGGCGACATGGTTTCTTGTCACCCGCCACAGCGCCGCAACGCCGCTCGGCTCGATCGACATCGGGCTAATCCGCTTCGGAATTCCCGCACTAGTGCTGTCGCCGGTCTGGCTGAAGACCGGGCTGCTGCCGAAGTCCGTGCCGCTGCATCTGCTGGCGATCATGGTGTCCGGCTCGGGCGCCGTCTTCTTCCTGCTGACCACGCTGGCAATTCATTCGACGCCGGCTGCCTCTTCGGGCATTCTGCTCGGCGGCTCGATGCCGCTCGCTGCGGCGCTGATCGGTATAACCCTGTTTGGCGAAAGACCCGACACCACCCGCATCGCCGGGCTCGCCGCGATCGTCGCCGGCGTGCTGATCCTGCTCACGCACAGCCTCGCGGATGCCTCGCTGCCATGGACGAGCTTCCTGCTGCTCCCGGCCGGCGCTTTTCTGTGGGCGAGCTATACGCATGCCTTCCGCCGCTCGGGCCTGACGGCCGTGCAGGCAAGCGCGCTAATCGCCGTCTGGTCCTTCCTGATGATGGGCGTGCTTGCCCTCATCTTCGGCATCTCCCTGCCGCAGGCGCCTCTCCCGGAAATCGGCCTGCAGGTGCTAAGCCAGGGCGTTCTTTCCGGCCTCGTCGCCATGGTCGCCTACGGCACCGCCGTCAGAACACTCGGGGGAACACAGGCCGCCGCCTTCACGGCGCTGACACCGGTGCTGGCGACGCTGGGCGGTGGCTTCCTGCTTGGCGAACCGATCGGGCTAACGGAAATCAGCGCCGCCGTGATCACCGGCATCGGCGTGGCACTTTCCACCGGGATCGCCGCCCGGCACCGCTGACCGCCAGCCGGACCTAACAAAGTCGAAAGTCGCCGACAGCCATCGCTGCGGCGGCTCTTTCAATGAAACTGATTTGGACCGCTCAGGCCTGGATGACGACGACCCTGGCGCCGACTTCGACACGGCTATAGAGGTCGATCACGTCATGGTTCATCATGCGGATACAGCCGCTCGACATGGCGAGACCGATTGATTGCGGCTGGTTGGTGCCGTGAATGCGGAAATGCGTGTCGCCGCCGCCGCGATAGAGATACATGGCACGTGCGCCGAGCGGATTGTTCGGGCCGCCCGGCATGCCGCCAGCGAGTTTGCGATAGCGCTCTTCGCGACGCTGCATGTTTTCGGTGGGCGTCCAGCTCGGCCACTCCGCCTTGCGGCCGATATAGGCGTTGCCGGCAAAGGCCAACCCCTCGCGGCCAACACCGACGCCGTAGCGCACCGCCCGGCCGTCGCCGAGGACATAGTAGGCGCGCCGTGCCGGGGTATCGACGATCACCGTGCCCGCTGCATGGGTGGTTTCATAGGCCACTTCCTGGCGGCGGAGCTCCGGCTTGATCTTGTCGATCGGCACCTGCTTCAACGGGAATTTTTCATCCGGAAGTGCGGCGTAATTCGTCTGGCTGTTGAGGCCGGTCGAGGAGCAGCCGGCGACAAAAAGCGGCAGAGCGATCAGAAAGCCCCGGCGGGAGATCGTCATGAAATGTGTCCTTAGTGCGTCAACAAGATGTCGCAAGCTAAGGAAATTATGGTTAACGAACGGCTAACGGCAGCCCGCAGCAAGTGACCACGAAGGCGGCAGCACCTAAAAATTGTCGGCGGTGGGGATAATCCGCCTCACATATTCGGATATACCGGCCCCTCGCCGCCCTGCGGCGGCACCCAGTTGATGTTCTGGTTGGGGTCCTTGATGTCGCAGGTCTTGCAGTGGACGCAGTTCTGGGCGTTGATGACGAAGGTCTCCTGCCCGTCCTTCTCCACCCATTCATAGACCCCGGCCGGACAGTAACGCGTCGACGGGCCGGCATAGATATCGTGTTCCGAACGCTTCTGCAGGCCCATGTCCTTGACCTGCAGATGCACCGGCTGATCCTCCTCGTGATTGGTGTTCGACAGGAACACCGAGGACAGGCGGTCGAAGGTCAGGACGCCATCGGGCTTCGGGTAGGCGATCGGCTTGTGCTGCGCGGCTGGCTCCAGCGACTGCGCATCGGTCTTGCCGTGACCAAGCGTGCCGAAGAAAGAAAAGCCGAACAAGGTGTTGGTCCACATGTCGAGACCGCCGAGCGCCACGCCGAGCGCGGTGCCGAATTTCGACCACAGCGGCTTGACGTTACGCACCCGCTTGAGATCCTTGCCGATGTCGCCCTGGCGCCATTCGTTTTCGATCTCGACGACCTCGTCATGGCTGCGGCCGGCTGTGATGGCGGCGGCGATCTTCTCGGCCGCCAGCATGCCCGACAGCACCGCATTGTGGCTGCCCTTGATGCGGGGAACGTTGACCAGACCGGCCGAACAGCCGATCAGCGCTCCGCCCGGGAAGGAAAGCTTCGGCACCGACTGGTAGCCGCCCTCGGTGATGGCGCGGGCGCCATAGGAAAGCCGCTTGCCGCCCTCGAAGGTGCCGCGGATCGCCGGATGGGTCTTGAAGCGCTGGAACTCCTCGAAGGGATACAGATAGGGGTTCTTGTAGTTCAAATGGACGACGAAGCCGACGGCGACCAGATTGTCTTCCAGGTGGTAGAGGAAGGATCCACCGCCGGTCTTCATCCCCAGCGGCCAGCCGAAGGAATGCTGCACCAGGCCCTGTTTGTGGTTTTCCGGCTTGACCTGCCAGAGCTCCTTAATGCCGATGCCGAACTTTTGTGGTTCGCGGTCCTTCTGCAGATCGAATTTGGCAATCAGCTGCTTGGCGAGCGAGCCGCGCACGCCCTCGCCGATCAGCACATATTTGCCGAGCAGTTCCATGCCACGGGTATAGTTCGGGCCGGGCTCGCCGTTCTTCTCGATGCCCATGTCGCCGGTGGCGACGCCGATGACCGCGCCCTTATCGTCATAGAGCACTTCGGTGGCGGCAAAGCCCGGGTAGATCTCGACGCCGAGCTCCTCCGCCTTCCCAGCCAGCCAGCGACAGACGAGCCCGAGCGAGACGATGTAGTTGCCGTGATTGTTCATCAGCGGCGGCATCAAAAAATTCGGCAGCCGGATCGACCCGGCAGGACCGAGCAGCAGGAAGTGGTCGGCATTGACCTCGGTCTTGAAGGGATGGTCGGTTTCCTGGCGCCAGCCGGGCAGCAGTCTATCGATGCCGATCGGATCGACGACGGCGCCCGAGAGAATATGGGCCCCGACTTCCGAGCCCTTCTCCAGCACGACGACCGACAGTTCCGGATTGACCTGCTTCAGCCGGATCGCCGCGGAAAGACCGGCCGGACCTGCGCCGACGATCACCACGTCGAATTCCATGCTCTCGCGTTCGGGCAACTCAGTCGTCTCAATCATTCACTCGTCTCCGCTTGGCGGCACGCGGCCGTCATCCTCATAAGCACTTTCTTGTCAAAACGAGAAAGCGTTGTCGAGCCGGGATACGACAGCCAATCTTCAATTCGCACAATGATATGCCTTGTGCGTTGAAATTATATGACGCTTACGTCAACGTCAATTAGCGAACGCCGCCGAACCGTCACACTCCCTTTCCTTTTCCGCCGATTGCGCCTTATACAACGCTCGAACAGTTTGGAGGACTACCATGGATCTCGGCATCGAAGGCAAACGGGCGCTCGTCCTCGCCTCCTCACGTGGCCTCGGCCTCGGCATCGCCACGGCACTGGCGCGCGAAGGCGCGAATGTGCTGCTTTGCGGGCGCAGCGGCGAGCAGCTGGAGGCCAATTGCAAGGCAATCAACAGCGAAGGCAAAGGCCGGGCCGACTGGATCTGGGCCGACCTCGGGGACGAACGCTTCGTCGAAACAGTGACGAGCGCAGTGAGGGAGAAGTTCGGCGGGCTCGATATCCTCGTCAACAATACCGGCGGGCCGACACCCGGCACGACCGAGGACATGACCGGTGAAAAGCTTGAGACCTATTTCCTCTCGATGGTCGCCCGCGTCATCACGCTGACCAATGCGCTGCTGCCCGGCATGAAGGCACAGGGCTGGGGTCGCATCCTGACGGTCGCCTCTTCAGGCGTGATCGAACCGATCGCCAATCTGGCGCTGTCGAATACGCTGCGCCCTGCACTTGCCGGCTGGAGCAAGACACTTGCCTCCGAAGTGGCGGGCTTCGGCGTTACCACCAACCTGCTGTTGCCGGGCAGCATCCTCACGGGCCGTCTCGACGATCTCGACGGGGCGGCGGCAAAGCGGACCGGCAAGAGCCTCGAAGAAATCCGCAGCGACAAGGAAGCGCGCATTCCGGTCGGCCGCTACGGCCGGGTGGAGGAATTTGCCGCAGCGGCTGCCTTCCTGTGCAGCCAGCCGGCAAGTTACATCACCGGCTCGCTGATCCGCTGCGACGGCGGCGCGGCCCGATCCGTCTGACAGTATTTCAGCCGGCGTGGGCCGCTATGGCCGCCCAACTGGCGGCATTTTGGACCATCGATCCAACATGAGCCGGATCGTCGGCAAGCTCGGCGAGCTCGGACAAACGGTGGAAGCCCGTCAGGATCGCGATGCGCCGCCGGTCGAGTCTGCGTCCGGTCAGCATTTCATAGGCTGATATGATGCGGGCGGTTAGGTCGGGCGAGATGAAGTTCGAGTAGATGAATTCCTGGTGCAACGGCCCGAAGCCCGAATCGGCGAAATCGTAAATGCCGTTGAGCCTTCCTTGCGCATGGTTGAAGGCCATGTTCCAGCCATGACCGTCGAAAAAGCCGTAGATGTTGCCGTGGGGATCGGGCGGCAAGGTTTCGAAATCGACAATAAGGGCCTCGGCAAAGCTCCTGATCTCGGGCGGCAACAGCGGTAAAGCCTTTTCTCGCACCGTCTCGGGCGATTGCCAGGGCTGGATCGGCCCGGCGCCGGCCGAGCGCATGCGATCGGCATCGAGCACATGCAACTCGGCGTAAAAGCGTGCCAGATCGTCCGCAAGGTGCTGACGATTGCCTTCGCCAAGCGCATCGTAATCTTCGGCAATGAGATGTTCGCCGTCGATCTTGGCGTGGCTGGAGAAGATCGGCGGCCCGTCGTGAATGTGCATATCGGGAACCGCCATCGACAGCGACGGCCTGATGATGTCGAGCAAGGCGGCTTCCTTGACAAGCGCTCTTTCCGCGCCTGAATGACGGGGAAATTTGAAGATCAGCGTGTCGTCGACGTCGACGGCAAGCGAATCCCAGCCCTTCGCCGCCAGCTTGAAGGCGGAGCCCGTGAGTTTAGGAAACACGCTTATGATGAGAGAGCGAAATTCGCTGGCGTTCAACTCGGTCATGACCGACCTGCTTTCTCTGGTTTTTTCCCGTGTTTTTCGCCGGGCAACGAACGGCACGCGGACCGATTTCGTCTTGTCGCGAACTGCCTGCCTGTCGGCCGTCAAACGGCACCGGATTACACTGGACCTATATTAGTACAGTTTGAATATTACGGAATATTCATTACAAAAATTTAAGCCGTTATAACCACTTAGTGATTGCGACCGGGGAATTATGTCTTTTTTGCGCCGCAATATAAGCGGCTCAATCGGGCCATAAAAATCGCACCCCCCTTTCAACACCCGGTCTCGCCCATGAAGAAATTTTGGATCACTGTCAGCGTTATCGCAGTTGCCGCCGTCGGCGTCTGGCAATTCGGGAATCTGATCCCTTATGCCTCCCGCATTCCCACCCTCTCGCAGTTCATCAAGCAGCCGGTTGGCGGCAATGGCGGGCAGCCGGCACAGGGCGATCAGGCGCAGGCCGATCAAGCGCAGAACGGTGGGCAACATCAGGGCGGCGGGCGTAGACGCGGCGGTGGTGGCCCGACGATCGTGAAGACCGTTGCAGCTGTGAAAACTGCGCTGCCGACGGATGTGACGGCTTCCGGCTGGGCCGATGCCGACGACAACACAACCATTGCCGCACAGGAACAGGGCCTGATCGTCAGCATCAATGGCCAGGATGGGGCGACCGTCAAAGCCGGCGACCTGATCGCCAAGCTCGACGACCGGACGGCCAAGGCCGCCGTCGACAAGGACAATGCGATGATCGTGCGGGACACGGCGACGCTTTCGGAATCCGAAACCGCGCTGGTGCGCGCCCAGGACCTCTTCGATCAGAAAGCCGGCACTCAGCAGAGCCTCGATCAGGCGAGAGCCGCCCGCGATACCGCCGCCGCCACGGTCGACGCCGATAAGGCGACGCTGGCCTCGGATCAGATCATTCTTGAAAATACCGATATCCGCGCACCCTTCGACGGCCGGCTCGGCGATATCGCCATCAGCAAGGGCGCTTTCCTCAATGCCGGCTCGGCGATCGTCACCATCGCCAAATACGATCCGATCTATGTGAAATTTCATCTGCAGGAACGCTATCTCAGGGAATTGAAGACCGCGCTCGCAGCCGGCCCGGTCGAGGTCAGCACGGTTCCCGCCTCCACCAAGGGGCAGGTCCGCAAGGGCGAGATCAGCTTCTACGACAACACCGTCGACACCGCCTCGGGCACGATCCTCGCCAAGGCGAAATTCGAGAATGCCTCCGGCGCGCTCTGGCCCGGCCAGTCGGTCAACATCGTCGTGCATTTCAACAATGACGAACAGCAGGTGGTGGTGCCGACCGTGGCCGTCAGCCCCGGTCCTGAGGGGTTCTTCGCCTTCGTCGCCAAGGACGGCAAATCGCATCTGACGCCGGTCACCGTCGCCCGCGCCAATGGCGGCTTCACCGCCATCGCATCGGGTCTTTCGGAAGGCGACCATGTCGTCGTCGAGGGCCAGGGCCAGCTCAGCGACCAGCAGGCGATCAACGAGCAGTTCGACGAAAAAGCGCTTGATGTCGCCTCCGCCGACGAACCTCGGCAGCCCCAGCTATCCGAGACGATCGCGGTGGGAGCTCAGCAATGATCCCGAATTTCTGTATCCAGCGCCCCGTCGCGACGACGCTGCTCGCCATCGGCGTCATTCTGGCCGGTCTTGCCGGTTACCGGCTCGTGCCCGTCGCGGCCCTGCCGCAGGTCGATTTTCCGACGATCAACGTTTCGGCGCAGTTGAGCGGCGCCTCGCCGCAGACGATGGCGACCTCGGTCGCCACACCGCTGATCAAGCAGTTCGAGACCATTCCCGGGATCACCGAAATCAGCGCCTCGAGCTCGCTCGGCAGCAGCAGCATCGTGCTGCAGTTCGATCTCAACCGCGATATCGACGCCGCTGCGGCCGACGTGCAGGCGGCGATCTCGCATGCCACCCGGCAGTTGCCCGACAATCTGACGACGCCGCCGAGCTACCGCAAGACCAACCCGGCCGATGCGCCGGTCATGCTGCTCGCAGTGCAGAGCAACACCATGCCGCGCAGCAAGCTCGACGAGATCGCCGAGGACATCATCTCGCCGTCGCTGTCGACGCTTCCCGGCGTCGCTCAGGTCAGCGTTTTTGGCGCCCAGACCTATGCCGTGCGCGTCGAGGTCGATCCCAACAAGCTGCTTACCCGTGGCATCGGCATCGATACCGTCAACAAGGCGCTTGCTGCCGCCAACAGCCAGCAGCCGGTGGGAACACTGCAGAACAATTCGCAAAGCATGACCATCACGGCGAACACCCAGCGCACCAATGCCGAACAATTCCGCTCGCTGGTCATTGCCAATCCGAACGGCGCGCCGATCCATCTCGGCGATGTCGCCGATGTGCAGGACAGCGTCGAGAACCAGTATACCGGCAGCTGGTATGACGGCCAGCGCGGCATCATCCTCGCCATCCAGCGTCAGCCGGATGCCAACACGGTCGATGTCATTGATGCAATCAACGCCAAGCTGCCGCAGCTTCACGCCGAAATCCCGCCGTCGGTGAACACCGTCGTCATGAACGACGCGGCAAAACCCATTCGCGCCGCCATTTCAGACGTGAAGTTCACGCTGTTCCTGACGATCGGCCTCGTCGTTCTCGTCATCTACCTCTTCACCGGTCATGCCACGGCAACGATCATTCCGGGACTTGCCGTTCCGCTGTCGCTCATCTCGACCTTCGGCATGATGTATGTGCTCGGCTACAGCATCGACAACATCTCGCTCTTGGGGCTGACGCTCGCGGTCGGGCTGGTGGTCGACGACGCGATCGTCATGCTGGAAAATATCCTGCGCCATGTCGAAGAAGGCATGCCGGTGCGGGAGGCGGCGATCAAGGGGGCCGGCGAAGTCAGCTACACCATCATCTCCATGTCGGTTTCGCTGATCGCGGTGTTCATCCCGATCCTCCTGATGGGCGGCGTCGTCGGCCGCGTGTTCAACGAATTCGGCATGGTGGTCGCCATCGCCATCATCTCCTCGGCGATCGTCTCGCTGACTGTGACGCCGATGCTCGGCTCGCGCCTCTCCAACAACCACAGCCGCCCGCCGCTCCTCATCCGCATCTTCGATGCCGGCTTCGAGCGGACGCTCAACGGCTATGACAGGGCGGTCGGCTGGTGCCTTCGCCATCGCCTGACGATCCTCGGGGTTTTCGCCGGCTCGGTGGCGCTGACGATCTATTTCTTCATGGCGCTGCCGACGAGTTTCTTCCCGCAGGAAGACATCGGCCGGCTGACGATCAGCACCCAGGCGCGGCAGGACATTTCCTATACCGCCATGGAGGCGCTGCAGCAGCAGGCGGCAGCCGCCGTCAAGGCGAACCCGGCGGTCAACCACGTGATGTCGACGATCGGCGGCAACCCGAACAAACCGCAGAACAACGGCTCGATGTTTGTCGAACTCAAGGACAAGAAGGAGCGCCCGCCGCTTGACCAGACGCTGCGCGAGCTGCGCACGGCGATCAACAAGATCCCCGGATTGCAGGCCTTCGTGACGCCGAACCAGAGCCTGCGTTTCGGCGGCCGCCAGACCGCCAGCCAGTATCAGCTGGTGGTGCAGGCGCTCAGCGCCGACCAGACCAACCTCTGGGCCGGCAAGATCCAGGCGGCGATGCGTGGCGACCGAGGCCTGTTCACGGATGTGACCTCGGACGCCCAGAACAACGCCCTGCAGGCCAATATCGTCATCGACAGCGAGCGGGCCGCCGCCTACGGCATCGACAACGACACGCTGCGCACGACGCTGCAGGAATCCTTCAGCGGCTATGCGGCCGCAGAAATCCAGTCGACCGGCGACAGCTACGACGTCATCGTCGAATACGACACCAGCAAACCCTGGGACGACCAGAAGCTGTCGGAAATCCGTGTCATCTCCGCCAATGGCAGCCTGGTGCCGCTGTCGAACTTCGCCCATGTACAACGCACCACCGGCCCGGTCACCATCAACCAGACGGGGCAGCTGGTCTCGACCACGGTGTCCTTCAACCTGCCGGAAGGTGTGTCGCTCAGCGACGCCACGGCGGCGATCGAGCAGATCAAGAAGGACATCAGCGTGCCGGCCGACGTCTTCACCTCCTATGGCGGCACTGCGGAGATTTTCCAGCAGTCGCAGGGCAATACACCCTATCTGATCCTGGCGGCAGTGCTGACCATCTATGTCGTGCTCGGCGTGCTCTATGAGAGCTTCATCCATCCGCTCACCATCCTCTCCGGCCTGCCGGCTGCGGCCTTCGGCGCGCTGCTGGCACTTGACATCATGGGCTTCGATCTGTCGATCATCGCTTTGATCGGCCTGTTGATGCTGATCGGCATCGTCAAGAAGAACGCGATCATGATGATCGACGTGGCGGTGGAGACCATGCGCACAACAGGCGAAAACGCGACGGCAGCGATCCATGAGGCCTGCGTGCGGCGCTTCCGGCCGATCATGATGACGACCTTTTGCGCCCTGCTCGGCGCTCTGCCGATCGCGCTCGGCACCGGCGCCAGCTCGGAACTGCGCCAGCCGCTCGGCATCGCCGTCGTCGGCGGCCTCATCGTCTCGCAGATGCTGACACTGTTTATCACTCCGGTCATCTTCGTCGAGATGGACCGCTTCGGCAATTTCCTCGGGCGCCTGATCGGCGGAAGGAAAGTCGAGGAGCCGGTGGTGCATGAGGCAAGGGCAATGGCTGCCGAATGATGACGGCCCTCTGATTTCAGTATTGCCACCCCTTGCGGCGCACTTCTTTCCCCGACCGGGAGAAGAAGTGCGCCCGATCACATCAGCTTTTGATCCTCTTGAATGTGTCACGCCTCTGTGGCATCACCCGCCCTCCTGAATCCGGGGCGTGCTTACGTCCCTTCGCGGAGCCACGCTCCGTCTCCAACAACAATCGGCATGAAGAGGTGCGGGCATGGCTCAGGCGCTGGGTTTGGACTTCGGCACGACTAATACGGTTCTTGCCATGGCGGATGGCGGGGCGACGCGCTCGATGGCATTCACGAGTACCGAAGGCACGGCCGACAGCATGCGCACGGCGCTTTCCTTCATGAAGGATGCGCAGCTCGGCGCTTCGGCGCTGAAGGTGGAGGCGGGCCATGCGGCGATCCGCCAGTTCATCGACAATCCCGGCGAATGCCGCTTTCTGCAGTCGATCAAGACCTTTGCGGCAAGCGCGCTGTTCCAGGGCACGCTGATCTTCGCAAAGCGGCATAATTTCGAGGATCTGATGGAGGTTTTCGTCAGACGGCTGCGCAATTATGCCGGCGACAACTGGCCGTCCGACGTCAGCCGCATCGTCACCGGCCGGCCGGTGCATTTTGCCGGCGCCAGCCCCGATCCCGATCTCGCGACCGAACGCTACAATGAGGCGCTGTCGCGCTTCGGCTTTCCCGAGATCCACTATGTCTACGAACCGGTCGCCGCCGCCTTCTACTTCGCGCAGAACCTGAAGCAGGATGCAACCGTGCTGGTCGCCGATTTCGGCGGCGGCACGACCGACTATTCGCTGATCCGCTTCGAGACCGTCGCCGGCAAGCTGACGGCAACGCCGATCGGCCATTCCGGCGTCGGCGTCGCCGGCGACCATTTCGATTACAGGATGATCGACAACATCGTCGCGCCGCAGATCGGCAAGGGCAGCCATTTCAAAAGCTTCGACAAGATCCTCGAAGTGCCGTCCAACTACTATTCCAGCTTCGGCCGCTGGAACCAGCTGTCGATCTTCAAGACGACGCGCGAATTCGAGGATCTGAAGAAGCTGGTGCGCACCAGCCTGGAACCGGAAAAGCTGGAAATCTTCATCGACCTCATCGACCATGACGAGGGCTATCCGCTCTATCAGGCGGTGTCGGCGACAAAGATGGCGCTGTCGGCGGCCGAAGAGGCGCCTTTCGATTTCGCGCCGCTTGGCCGCGGCGGGCATCGCAGCATCCGGCGCAGCGATTTCGAAGGCTGGATCGCCGAGGATCTCGCCCGCATCGAAGGCGCGCTCGACGACGTGCTCGACAAGACCAGGACGAAGCCCGGAGAGATCGACAAGGTGTTCCTCACCGGCGGCACCTCCTTCGTGCCGGCGGTGCGGCGCATCTTCACCGAGCGCTTCGAGCGCGACCGGATCGAAAGCGGCGGCGAGCTTTTGTCGATCGCTCACGGTCTGGCGCTGATCGGCGAACGCGACGACATCGCGCAATGGACTGTGCAATAGGCTTGCAAGGGCGGCCAATATGCCGCGCGCCCTTTCAATGCCCATTTCTCTCCGTTAAGCTTGCCGCATGATTTCCACCAACGATCTTTCCCCCGCCGAGCTTGCAGCGCTTCTGCACTTCCATGCGGATGCCGGCGTGGAGTGGCTGCTGGAGGAAGAGGCGATCGACCGCTTCGCCGAGTTCGAAGCGATGAAAGCGGCGCGGCGCCCGGCCACGCAAGCGCAGCCGCAACCTGCCGCCGCCGGGGAGCGTGCCGCGCCCGGCGAAAGCCGGACATCGCCGCGCCCGAATGCAGCGGCACGCCCGGCCCCGGCTGAACGCGCCGCTTCCGGCCCGCAACCGGCGATCCCGGATGGCGAGGCCGTACAGCAGGCGCGTTTCGTCGCCGAATCCGCGCGGTCGCTGGCAGAGCTCAAGACCGCACTCGAAGCCTTCAACGGCTGCAATCTCAAGCACAGCGCCCGCTCGACCATCTTTGCCAGCGGCGATGCCGAAAGCGGCATCATGGTGATCGGCTCGGCGCCAGGCGCCGAAGACGATCGCGAAGGTGTGCCCTTCTCCGGAAAATCCGGCCAGCTGTTCGACAAGATGCTGGCGGCGATCGGGCTGAGGCGTTCAGCCATTCTGCTGACGCAGGTCATCCCGTGGCGGCCACCCGGCAATCGTGCGCCCTCGGCCGCCGAAATGGATATCTGCCGGCCTTTCATCGAACGGCAGATCGCGCTGGCCGAACCCAAGGCCATCCTGCTGCTCGGTAATTTTTCGGCCCGCTTCTTCTTCGGCGAAAACGACACGATTCACGGCCTGCGCGGCCGCTGGAAGGAAATTGCCGCTGCGGACTGTGTCATTCCTGCCATAGCCAGCCTGCATCCGCAGGATCTGTTGACCGCGCCCGTCAACAAGCGGCTGGCCTGGAACGACCTGCTCGCTTTTCAAGCAAAGCTTAAGTCCCTCTCTTTGCTTAGAAATTAGCCAAAGTTGAATAATTTGTGAATCGATCTATGCGTATATCGCATGGCTGCATCCCGCCGTGATGCATTGCGGAATCAATGCTGCACCGCAATATGAGGTGGTGTCTTGGGAGGAACCACAGGAACCAAGGCCATGAACAAGCATTTTCGTCCTATCCATAGCGGGTTTGAAACCCTTCGCCTCGCCGGCGACCAAGTTCGTTCCACCCACGGCTACAGCCGTTTCGGCTTTGCCGCGAACGAACAGATGACCGCCCGCGGCACCGGCATCAACGGCCGCACGGCGCGCCCCGACGCGATTTTCTCGGACTTCCAGCAGTATTGAGCGGCAGGCACTCTGCCTGCCTTCAAGAGTAAAGAGTAACAAGATGACGATCCTGATATCGCTTCTGCGCAACATCGAAATCTTCGAGCATATCCGCGCTGCGCTCTCCGCCGCGCGGGAATATGAACGCGAGCTTTCGGTGAAGCCGGCCGATGCCGGCAGCCATGGCCGAAGTGCCGCGGCAATCGTTCTCTGATCAGACGGCCATTTCCTCGAACTGGGCTTTCGCCCATTCGAAGGCCTCGTCGACATAGGCGAACTTGACCGCCTGCCAGGCGCAATATTGCTCGACGAAATCCCGAGATATCCACAGATGCGCCTTGCGCGGTTCATCATCCCAGCCGACGCAGCCGCGCTGCGCCGCCTTTGCCAGTAGCCGCTGCAGATGGGTGCGCGACATCATGAAGTCGGCCGCGAGCGCGCGGGTTTCGACGCGGCCGACGGAATAGCTCCCTGGTTCGCCGCTTTCTATATCCATGCGGGCGATGAAGTTGTCGATGACGAGGCCGCCGGCTTCCGTCCAGAGGAACAGCGCCACCTGTTCCGGCGGCTCGCGCCAGGCGGCGTCTTCCAGGCAATGGCGGGCAATGCGCGGCTGAACCAGCCGCATCAATGATGGGTTTGCCTGGAAAAACGCTGCCCTTTGACCGCCATCAAGCAGATCGAGCGCACCGAGATTGGAATGAATCCAGGCAAACATCGCCTGATGGCTGACCTCGGCCGGCTCGAAATGACGCGGCCGCCGCCGCTCGTCGCCCGGTGTGTGGACAATGAAGCGGTAGGTATAAAGCTCTTCGATGAAGGCGAGCACGGTGTTGCGGCTCGCCACCTTATGCGCGGTGATGCGTCCGGTCAGCCGGACGGCGGTGAAACCCGAGGTCGGGTCGCGCGGATCATATTCCAGGTTGAGGGCATAGGCAGTCTGGGTCAGAAGCCAGCGCTGATGCGAAGCGAGCAATCGCGCCAACCGTGGGCCGGCATCGAACATACCGCGCATCTGCCCAGCCAAAAAGCGGATGCTCAGCAGAAAGGAACAGTTCCCCGCCAATTGCTCCGCCGTGAATGCCATTACGCTTTTCTCCACCTCCCCTCGCCGGCCGGCGATCGGAGTAACGACACCGAGCGCTCTTCCGGCATCAGCGCCATTCAGACATGCACAGCTTCGAATAAATGATACTCTCTCATCTTCAACAAACATATTCCAAGAAGCAACGATATTCCAAGAATTCACCATTCTTTTCGTCCCTTGCGCGCAATTTTCGAATCACGGCAACCACTACATTAAAGCCTTTCATATCAGCAGCTTGCCGGTGTCAGGCCGGCGGCGTCGTGGCTTTGCGCGCCTCCCGTTGCTCGATTCCCAGCTGATGCTCGCGATAGATGATGAAGATGCCGGCGGAGACGACGATCAGAGTGCCGATCAGCATGGTCACGCTCGGCACGTCGCCGAAGACGAAATAGGCAACGATGCCGCCGAGCAGGATCGAGGTATATTCAAACGGCGCGATGGTGGAGACGTCGGCATGGCGGTAGCTTTCGGTCAAGAGGATCTGTGCGACGCCGCCGCAAAAGCCGGCCGCGATCAGATAGAGCGCCGACGGCCAAGGCAGAATGAGCCAGCCGAACGGCAGGGAGGCCAGCGAGAAGACCGAAGCGGTGAGCGAGAAATAGAGCACGATCGTCGCCGTCTTCTCCTCCTCGACGAGACGGCGTACCTGGATCATCGCCATGCCGCCGAGAACGGCCGAGATGAGCACTGCGAGCGCGCCAATGGCCTGTTCGGCTTCCATGCCGCCATCGCGGAACAGCGTCAGCTTCGGCCAGGAGACGATGGCGACGCCGACGATGCCGACTAGGACGGCGCTCCAGCGATAGATGCGCACGGTCTCGCCGAGAAAAACCGCGGCGAAGATAACGGCGACGAGCGGCAGCGCATAACCGAGCGCGATCGCCTCCGGCAGCGGCAGATGCAGGAGGCCGTAGAAACCGAAAGCCATCGACATGATGCCGATCGTGCCGCGCTTGAGGTGGCCGACCGGATTGGCAGTGTAGAAAGCGGCGCGCAGTTGCCCGATATAGGCGAGATAGGCGATGATCGGGAAGAGCGCGAAGAAGGACCTGCAGAAAGTGACCTGCCCCGGCGGGATGCCCGAGCCCGCCAGCTTGATGAAGGTCTGCATGGCCAGGAAGACCACGACCGACGAGACTTTCAGCGCAATGCCTCTCATCGGGTTTTTGAGAACCGCGTGCATGATCCAGGCTCTTGATACCGACTTAACAGGAACGGGAAGACGCGTTCGACTCGGGAACGCTGGGGATGACCTCTTCCATCGTAGCGGAAGAAAATCCCGATTGGCGAAAAATCGCAGGCGGCGCGGAAAAATCACAAAATTGCTTTCCGCCGCAGGCCCGACGATGCGGCAATGCGCGCCCTCGCGTCGAATTTTCGCTCTCTTCAGCCATTCCCCCCGAAATGTTTACCTCTGACCGCTCGGTGTTAACCAATTGAAAACCATAGGCACGCATCGTTTTCGCTGATCTCGAAATTTCTTCGCCCCCAAGACGATTGCCGCCCTTCCAGGATCATTTGATGAAGCCGCTCAGCGCAGAAACCATTGCCCAGTCGCAGAATGCGACACCGCGCTCGATGCGCGTCGTCACCGACGGCATCAGCACCGACCTAGAGCGCTTCAGCGCCGACAACACCAATATCGTCAAGCAGATCAAGCTGCTCGCCATCAATGCGCTGATCGAAGCGGCAAGAGCCGGCGAGACCGGAAAGGGTTTTGCGGTCGTTGCCAACGAGGTGCAGCGGCTGGCGCAGATCGCAACCGACATCACCGGCAGGTTCGAGAGCAATGTGCTCGGTCGCATCGGCCTCAGCCGCGCCATGGCGGATTGCCTGGTCGAGGAGATGGAGGGCGTCCGCCTCACCGACCTGGCGCAGACGCTGGTGCAGCTCATCGTCCGCAACCTCTTCGAGCGTACCGCCGATGTGCGCTGGTGGGCGACGGACCCGGCACTCTGGCAGGCGTTGCAGAACCCCGATCGGGACACCGTCGCCTTTGCAGCGCAGCGCCTCGGCGCCATCAACCGTTTCTACACTGTCTATCTCGATCTCGTCGTGACCGATCTCTCGGGCAAGGTGATCGCCTCCGCCAATCCCAAGTTCCAGCGCAAGATCGGCGGGGCAAGCCTTGCCGGTGATCCGTGGTTCCGCGCGGCTTCGGCGTGCTCCTCCGGTGACGCTTATAGTGTCGACGAGGTCAAATCGAGCCCGCTCCACGACAACAGGCATGCGCTCGTCTATGCCACCGGCATCCGCGAAGGCGGCAAGATCGACGGGCGGCTGATCGGCACGCTCGGCGTCTATTTCGACTGGCAGAACCAGGGCCAGGCGATCGTCGAGAAAGAGGCGAACCTGCCGCCGCAGCTGGCGGAGAAAACGACGGTCATGCTGCTCGACGGCAAGAGCCGGGTCATCGCCAGCACTAATCCCGCCCTGCTCTTTTCCCATTTTGCCCTCGCCAACCCGTCCGGCCGGGCCAAGGGTAGCTACTACGACAATAGCGGCTCGATCGTCGCCTTCGCACGCACCCTCGGCTACGAGGATTACGACGGGCTCGGCTGGTACGGCGTCGTCGTCCAGCGGACGGAAAATGACGCGACGATCAAGGCAGCGCTCAATTTGAAATAGCGCCATCCCGCCAGCAGCGGCGTTCATCCGCCCGAAACAAGATATTTTGCCCGCGAACTTGGTGTTCGCGGGCAATTTGCTTTAACTTTAGTTCAGACTTTAATGTAATCATGCCCGGCAAATTTATGGCAGAGTGCGCCCGCCTCTGTATTCCGCGGTTGTCAAATAACGGTCTTCAGGAAACACCATGCGAACAGATACCGGCCAGATCATTCATCTGGCAGATTACCGTCCCACCGACTTCGTGCTGGAACGCGTGGACCTGACGTTCGAACTCGATCCGACGGAGACAAAGGTCGAGGCACGCCTGATCTTTCATCGCCGCCCAGGCGCCGATCCGGCAGCGCCGATCGTGCTTGACGGCGACGAGTTGACGCTGTCGGGGCTGCTCTTCGACCAGGTGGAGCTCGACCCTTCGCGGTATGACGCTACAGCGGAAAGCCTGACGGTGCGCGACCTGCCGGAAAGCGCTCCCTTCGAGCTGACGATCACCACGCTCATCAATCCCGAGGCCAACACCCAGCTGATGGGCCTTTACCGCACCGGCGGCATCTACTGCACGCAATGCGAGGCGGAAGGTTTCCGCCGCATCACCTATTTCCCCGATCGTCCGGACGTGCTTGCACCGTTCACGGTCAATATCATCGCGGACAAGGACGCCAACCCGCTGCTCCTCTCGAACGGCAACTTCCTCGGCGGCGCCGGCTACGGCCCCGGCAAGCATTTCGCCGCCTGGTTCGACCCGCATCCGAAGCCGAGCTATCTCTTCGCGCTCGTTGCCGGCGATCTCGGCGTCGTCGAAGACACGTTCACCACCATGTCCGGCCGCGAGGTGGTGCTGAAGATCTATGTCGAACACGGCAAGGAGCCGCGCGCGGCCTATGCCATGGACGCGCTGAAGCGCTCGATGGCATGGGACGAAGAGAGGTTCGGACGCGAATACGACCTCGACATCTTCATGATCGTCGCCGTCTCCGACTTCAACATGGGCGCGATGGAGAACAAGGGTCTCAACGTCTTCAACGACAGATACGTCCTTGCCGATCCCGAGACCGCGACCGATGCCGACTACGCCAATATCGAAGCGGTCATCGCGCATGAATATTTCCACAATTGGACCGGCAACCGCATCACCTGCCGCGACTGGTTCCAGCTGTGCCTTAAGGAAGGCCTGACGGTCTATCGCGATCAGGAATTCTCCTCCGATCAGCGCTCGCGCCCGGTCAAACGCATCGCCGATGTTCGTCACCTGAAATCCGAGCAGTTTCCGGAAGATGGCGGCCCGCTCGCCCATCCTGTGCGGCCGACGACCTATCGCGAGATCAACAATTTCTACACGAGGACCGTCTACGAGAAGGGCAGCGAAGTGACGCGGATGATCGCGACGCTGCTCGGCAAGGACGACTTCAAGAAGGGCATGGACCTCTATTTCGACCGCCATGACGGCCAGGCGGTGACGATCGAGGATTTCGTCAAATGCTTCGAGGATGCGAGCGGACGCGACCTCACGCAATTCTCGCTCTGGTACCATCAGGCCGGCACGCCGCTGGTCACCGCATCGGGCAGCTATGATGCGGCGGCGGCCACCTTCACCCTGTCGCTCGAACAGATGATCCCGGCAACGCCCGGCCAGTCGAGCAAGGAATCGATGCATATTCCGCTCAGCCTGGCGCTCTTCGGCGAAAACGGCGGCAAGCTCGAGCCGAGCTTGGTCGACGGCGCCGAATATGCCGGCGAGGTGCTGCATCTCACCGGCCGCACGCAGACGGTGGTGTTTCACGGTATCGGCTCGCGGCCGGTCGTTTCGATCAACCGCAGCTTCTCGGCGCCGATCAATCTGCATTTCGATCAGAGCCCAGCCGATCTCGCCCATCTCGCCCGCCATGAGACCGATCACTTCGCCCGCTGGCAGGCCCTGACCGATCTGGCGCTGCCGAACCTCCTGAAAGCCGCCCGCGACGCGCGCGAGGGCAAGCCTGTTGTCTGCGAGGCGACTTTCGTCGGGACGCTGATTGCGGCCGCCGCCGACGACACCCTCGAGCCCGCCTTCCGCGCCCAGGCGCTGGCGCTGCCGAGCGAATCCGATATTGCCCGCGAACTCGGCGGCAATAACGATCCCGATGCCATCCATGCCGGCCGGCAGGCGATCCTGAAACAGGTCGCCGAGGCCGGAAAGGATGTTTTTGCCGGCCTCTACGCCGCGACGGCGACATCGGGCGATTTCAGCCCGGACGCAAGGAGCGCCGGCCTCAGGGCGCTGCGCAATACGGCGCTGACCTATCTCTCGCACGCCGAGCAGACGCCGGTCCGCGCCAGAGCCGCCTTCGATGCGGCCAACAACATGACCGATCTCAGCCATGCGCTGACGATCCTCGCCCATCGTTTCCCCGACAGCACCGAGACCGCCGAGGCGCTCGCCGCCTTCCGTCAGCGCTTTGCGGAGAATGCGCTCGTCATCGACAAATGGTTTGCCATCCAGGCCGGCATTCCCGGCTCAAAAACCCTGGAACGGGTCCGCACCCTGATGGACGATTCGCTGTTCAAGCGGACCAATCCGAACCGGATGCGGTCGCTGGTCGGCACCTTCGCCTTTGCCAATCCGACCGGCTTCGGCCGCGCCGACGGCGAAGGCTATCGTTTCCTCGCCCGTCAGATTCTCGATATCGACGAGCGCAATCCGCAGCTTGCCGCCCGCATTCTGACTTCGATGCGCTCCTGGCGCTCGCTCGAACCGGTGCGGGCCGATCATGCCCGCGCAGCGCTGAACGAGATCGAGCAGGCTGCCGCTCTTTCGACCGACGTGCGCGATATCGTCGAGCGCACGCTGAAGGGGTGATTTGCTTCGGCCGGCTGCCGCGGAAAATTCGGCGGCCGGTTGCCGAGCAAATCGAATTGCCCGAAAAACACGAGATTCTAAATAGTTAACGGATTTTTACCTTTGCCTCTGGACAAGGCGAATCACCCATGATTCTCTAGGTCAGGTTCGAGCGAGCGGCGCGCGAATCACACGAGGGACAAGGCGAAGAGATGATGGACGTGCGGCGGGCAACCGTGGCCGGAGGACGGCTGCGTGTCGATTTTGACGGGTTGAAAGCCTGGCGAGACAGCCTTTCCGGTCATGCGACATCGGACCCACTTCTCCGTCATCTGCCGAAGGCGGAACTGCTCCTGAAGCGCGCCATTCCGGCGCTGATCGTCGCCTTCCTCTTTGTTGTCGCCGCCTCGCATTTCTTCGGCATGGTCAGCGAATATTCCCGCCTGGAAGCCTCGGCCCGCCATGCCACCGCGCTTTCGGCCGCGACCGCCTCCGCAGTGTTTGCCGATACATCCGAGATTTTCGACAGCGGCGACATCGCGGAAGCGCAGGCAAGGCTTGCCAGGTTCCTGCCGCAGGACCGGCTCGACAGCGGCGCCTTCGTGCTCCTTGTCCAGGCAAGCGGCAAGGTCTTTGCCGCAACGACCGCCGGGCTTTCGCATGTCGGCAGCAATGTCGGCGATTTCTTTCCCGAGGTCTCGGCAATCCGGCGTTTCGGCGATCGCGCCGGCGTCATCGAAACGACGATCGGCGGCGTGCCGCACTATGCCGAGATCACGCTGATGGGCAATGCCGGCGGTTATATCGTCGCCGCCACCTCGCTCGACGAGATCAGCCGCCTCTGGCGCGAGCAGCTCGCCCTCAACGTCACGCTGTTTGCCGGCATCTCCTCGATCCTGCTGGTCATCCTCTATGCCTATTACACGCAGGTGAAACGCGCCCGCGACGCCGACGACATCTTTCTGGAATCGAACCTGCGCGTCGAGACGGCGCTGTCGCGCGGCCGCTGCGGCCTTTGGGACTTCGATTTCGAGAACCGCGAATTCTTCTGGTCGCGCTCGATGTACGACATGCTCGGCCTGCCGGGTTCCGACAAGACGATGGGTTTCGGCGAAGCCGCGCGACTGATGCATCCCGATGACGGCGGGCTCTACGAGATCGCGCGCGCCATCGCCAAGGGCCACTCCGGCCAGGTCGATCAGATCTTCCGCATGCGCCATGCCGGCGGCCACTATGTCTGGATGCGCGCCCGTGCCCAGGTGATCCGCAGCAATTCCGGCCGCGTGCACCTGATCGGCATCGCCATGGACGTGACCGAGCAGCATCGGCTTGCCCAGCGTTACGCCGAAGCCGACCAGCGCCTTGCCGACGCCATCGAATGCACCTCTGAGGCCTTCGTGCTCTGGGACAAGAACGATCGGCTGGTCATGTGCAACACCCATTTCCAGCAGGCTTACGGCTTGCCGGACAGCGTGCTGGTGCCCGGCACCGAGCGCTCGATCGTCAATGCCGCCGCTGCCCGCCCCGTCATCGAACGGCGGATCGCCGACGCCGACGGTTCCGGCTATTCGCGCACGACCGAGGTGCAGCTTGCCGACGAGCGCTGGCTGCAGATCAACGAGCGGCGCACCCGCGACGGCGGCAGGGTCTCTGTGGGAACCGACATCACCCTGATGAAACGCCATCAGGAGCGGCTGCGCGAATCCGAACGCCGGCTGATGGCGACGATCGGCGATCTCTCCGCCTCGCGGCAGACGCTGGAGATCCAGAAATCCGAGCTCTCGACGGCGAACGCCAACTACCAGGCGGAGAAAGAGCGCGCCGAGGCCGCCAACAAGGCGAAATCGGAATTCCTCGCCAACATGTCGCATGAGCTGCGCACGCCGCTGAACGCCATCCTCGGCTTCTCCGAAATCCTGCAGAACCAGATGTTCGGACCGCTCGGCTCGCTGAAATACGACGAATATGCCCGTGACATCCATGACAGCGGCAAACATCTGCTCAACGTCATCAACGACATTCTCGACATGTCGAAGATCGAGGCCGGCCATCTCAGGCTGCATTGCGAGCGCATCGATCTCGTGCCGCTGATCGAGGAAAGCCTGCGCTTCACCGCCATTCCGGCGGCCGAGAAGAACATCGTCATCGATCAGCGCATCTCATCCGGCCTGACGCTGACCGCCGACCGCCGGGCGATGAAACAGGTGCTTCTCAACCTGCTCTCCAATGCCGTGAAGTTCACCGACAATGGCGGCCGCATCGCGGTGCGCACACGCCGCATCGACGGTGCCGTGCTCGTCACCATCGCCGACACCGGCATCGGCATTCCCCGCTCGGCACTGTCGAAGATCGGCCAGCCCTTCGAACAGGTGCAGAGCCAATATGCCAAGAGCAAGGGCGGCTCCGGCCTCGGGCTTGCCATCTCCCGCTCGCTGACCGCGCTGCATGGCGGCCGCATGAAGATCCGCTCCCGCGAAGCCGTCGGCACGGTGATCTCGCTGCGCATCCCGGACGACGTATAAGGAACGGCGGCGGCGTCGCCGATGCGTTCAAGCCTTCACGACACTCAGGAAGATCTTCCTGACCGCCTTCGAAAGCCGCTTCACTTCACCTTCCAGCGTCCTGATATCAGGGCAGTCGCCGGCGCGGCAGACCAATTCGACGAGACCGGCGGGCGCGTCGTTCGGATCGAACAGGCCGTCGATGCAGAGGCGGATCAGCTGCGACAGGCTGGTATAAAGGGCAAAAGCCTCAAGGCATGTGTCGAGATCGGCCGTCTCCATCAGCCTGTCGCCAATCACCTTCAGCGCCTCGCCGGTGCTCAGCCCGTTGACGGCAGTGCCGACGCCTTTGGTGGGGGCGATCAGCGCCAGGTACTGGGCAATGAATTCGAGGTCGATGACGCCGCCGGAGATCAGCTTCAGGTCCCAGGGGGTCGATGGCGGCTTTTCCGTGTCGATCAGCGCGCGCATCTCGGCGACGTCATGCGCCACCTTGGCAATGTCGCGATCTGACGTCAGCACCTCGCGGATGATATGCTCCGCCTCGGCGATCAGGCTGTCATCGCCTGAAATCAGCCGGGCGCGGCTCAGCGCCATGTGCTCCCAGGTCCAGGCCTCCTCGCGCTGATATTTGCCGAAGGCATTGATGCGGGTGGCGACCGGTCCCTTGTTGCCGGAAGGGCGCAGCCGCATGTCGACCTCATAGAGCACGCCTTCGGCGGTCGGCGCCGACAGGGCGGCGATCAGCCTTTGGGTGATGCGGGTGAAGTAACGCGTCGCGTCGAGCGGCTTTGCCCCATCGGATTCGGAGGCAGCATCGTCATAGTCATAGAGCAGGATCAGGTCGATGTCGGAGCCCGCCGTCAGCTCGAAGCTGCCGAGCTTGCCCATGCCGGCAACGGCGATGCGTCCGCCGGGATAGTCACCATGTGCCCCCCGCATCTCACTCACCACGGCATTGAGCGCGGCTGATATGATGAGGTCGGCGAGATGGGTGAAGGCGCGGGCGGCCATGTCGCCGTTGATCGCGCCGGTCAGCAGGCGTATGCCGATGAGGAAGCGCTGTTCGGCCGCGAAGATGCGCAGCCGGTCGAGCACCTCCTCATAGTGGCGGGCCTGGGCAAGCGAGCCCTTCAGCCGCTCGCCGAGATAATCGCGGGTCGGCAGTTCGGCCATCAGGCCGGGATCGAGCATGCCGTCGAAGACATGCGGCCTGGCGGCAATCACCTCGGCAAGGCGGGGTGCCGAGGACATGATGTTGACGATCAGCGACAGGAGCGCCGGATTGCTGCCGAGCAGCGAGAACAGCTGGATGCCGGAGGGAAGGCCGGAGATGAAGCTGTCGAAGCGCAGCAGCGCTTCGTCGGCGCGCTTGCTTTCGCCGAAGACCCGCAAAAGCTCCGGTGCCAGCTCCGTCAACCTTTCGCGCGCCTCGACCGATTGCGTCGCGCGGTAGCGGCCGTAGTGCCAGGTGCGGATGATGCGCGAGATGTCGGAGGGCCGGGTGAAGCCGAGCTTCTTCAGTGTCTCCAGCGTATCGGGATCGTCGCCCTGGCCGGTGAAGACGAGGTTTCCGGTGCCGGTGGAAAGTTTGCTTTCCTGTTCGAACAAATGCGCATAACGCCGCTCGACCGTCTTCAGCACGCCGACCAGCCGTTCGGCAAAGCTCGGCGTATCGGTAAAGCCCATCATGAAAGCGATGCGCTTCAGGTCGCCATCGGTTTCCGGCAGCAGGTGGGTCTGCTCGTCGCGCACCATCTGGATGCGATGTTCGACATCGCGCAGGAACCAGTAGGCCTCCGTCAGTTCGTCCCGCGTCTCGGCATCGATCCATTTCGCCTTGGTGAGTTCACCGAGCGTTTCTTCCGTCGCCCGGCCGCGCAAGGCCGGCATGCGGCCGCCGGCGATCAGTTGTTGGGTCTGGACGAAGAATTCGATCTCGCGGATACCGCCGCGGCCAAGCTTGACGTTGTGGCCTTTGACGGCAATGGCGCCGTGGCCCTTATGCGCGTGGATCTGCCGCTTGATCGAATGGATATCGGCGATCGCCGCATAATCGAGATATTTGCGGAAGACGAAAGGGGAAAGCCCGCGCAGGAAATCGCTGCCCGCCGCAAGGTCGCCGGCGACGGCGCGCGCCTTGATGAAGGCTGCCCGCTCCCAGTTCTGACCCCTGCCCTCATAATAGATCATCGCCGCCTCGACCGGGATCGCCAGCGGCGTCGAGCCGGGGTCGGGGCGCAACCTGAGATCGGTGCGGAAGACGTAGCCGTCCGCCGTGCGCTCCTGCAGGATGCGCACCAGCCGGCGCATCATCCGGGGGAACACCTCGATCGCGTCATCGGGATCGGGCACGATGCCGGCCTCTTCATCGAAGAAGACGACCAAATCGATATCGGAGGAATAGTTGAGCTCGCAGGCGCCAAGTTTGCCCATGCCGAGCACGATCAGTCCGGAGCCGTCGCTCGGGGCCGCCGGATTGCGCAGCCTGAGCTTTCCGCCCTCATGGGCCGCCAGCAGCAGATGGTCGATCGCGGCGGCGACCGACGCTTCGGCCAGCTCGCTCAGCCAGGCCGTCGTCGCCCGCCCGTCGAAAATGCGCGAGAGATCGGCAAGCGCGACGAGGAAAGCGACCTTGCGCTTGATGATGCGCAGCCTGGTCATCACCACGGATTCGCCGGGTGCTGCCCCCTCGCCGTCCGGCCGCCAGCAACCGCGCGCTTCGGCGACTAGCGCCTCGATCTGGGGCTCCAGCGGTTGCGCGATGGCGCCGGCGAGGATGGCGGGATCGAGATTGGCGATTTCGCGCAGATAAGGCGACAGCGTCAGCGCCGCGGCAATAAAATCGCGTAGAGGGCCTTCCGTCTTCAGCATCGCAGCCACCGACGGCTGGCTTTTGCCAGCCTCCTGGAGGTCAGCCAGCGCCAGCTTCAGCTCCGTCTGGCTCAGCGGACGCAGCAGCCCTTCGGCCACGTCCTTCAGGCCATGCGTCGATTTCGTCAGCATGCGCTCTCCCTGGCTTTCGGCGGAAGGAGCGACCACGTCGAATCGCGAACTGTCTCCTTCGGTCGGGATTAAACTAGGGTCTTGGCACCAAACCGCCAATACGCGATTCAGCCTATCGGATTTCGGCGGAAAAGATCACGCGGCCTTGGCCGGGAAAATCATGCTGACGGTCAAGCCGCGTTGTTCGGGCTTGTCGGGATCGGTGTCCGAAAGTTCCAGCCGGCCGTTGTGCAGCTCCATGACGGCTTCCACCAGCGAAAGGCCGAGCCCCGTGCCGGGCTTCGAACGACTTTCGTCGAGACGGACGAAGCGCTTCACCACATCGTCGCGCCGTTCGGCCGGAACGCCCGGACCGTGGTCGGCCACCGAAAGACAGATGCCGTCCGGACGGCGGGCAAGCTTCAGCGACACCGTGCCAGCGCCTTCGGTATCGGAGGAATATTTGATGGCATTGTCGAGCAGGTTGAAAATCGCCTGGCCGATCAGTTCGCGATTGCCCTGGACCTCGACGCCTGGCTCGACGCTGGCGCTGAGGCCGAGCCCAGCTTCCTCGGCCGCCGGCTCGTAAAGCTCGGCGCTGTCGGAGACGATCGCGGAAAGCTCCACCGGCGACATCTCCGCCGCCACCGACCCGGCCTCGACGCGGGAGATCATCAGCAGCGCGTTGAAGGTGCGGATCAGCTGGTCCGATTCGGAAATGATGCCTTCGAGCGCTGTCCGCCGCGCCTCGCCATCGGCCATATCGACCGCATCGGCCGCCTTGTTGCGCAGCCGCGTCAGCGGCGTCTTGAGATCGTGGGCGATATTGTCGGAGACCTGCCGCAGGCCCTCGTTCAGCTTTTCGATGCGCTCCAGCATGGTGTTCAAAGACATGGACAGCCGGTCGAATTCATCGCCGGAGCCGCCGACCGGCAGGCGCTGCGACAGGTCGCCGGCCATGATCTTCTTGCTCGCATCCGACATGCGGTCGATGCGTTTCAGCGCATTGCGGCCGATGGCGAACCAGATGATGATCGCGCCGAGCCCCATGATCGCCAGCGCCACCATCAATGCCTGACGCACCAGGAGGCGGAAACGTTCGGGATCGCCGAGGTCGCGGCCGATCAGGATCCGCAAGCCGTTGTCGAGAACGAAGATATTGGCGATCGCCCGATGACGGCGCTCGACACCGCCGCCGTCGGTATAACGTTGATAGGCGAAGGGCGCGGAGGTCCAGCCGACCTCCTCGAAGACACCCGGCTGCACCGAAGCGACGTTACCTGCGAGAATGTCGCCCGAGGGGCCGGCGATGATATAAAGATTGGCTCCCGGCTGGCGGGCACGCCGCTCCATCGTGCGCAACAAAAGGTTCATGCCGCCGGTGTCATAGGCGCGCTGCACCTGCTCCACCTCCTGCTTGACGGCGTCGCGGATCTGGCCGGTCAGCAGCCGTTCCGACATCGCTGTCACATAGAAGACGAGGGTCGCGGCGCAGATGGCGAAAAGCAGGATATAGAGTGCCGAAAGGCGGACTGCAGTGGACTTGAAGAGAACCCGGAAGCGGCTCATCCCTCATCCTTGATCATGTACCCCGCGCCCCGAATGGTCTTCAGGAGCGGCTGGCTGTAGTCCTTCTCGATCTTCGAGCGCAGCCGCGAGACGTGGACGTCGATAACATTGGTCTGCGGGTCGAAGTGATAGTCCCAGACATTTTCGAGCAGCATGGTGCGGGTCACCACCTGGCCGGCATTCTTCATCAGATATTCGAGCAGGCGGAATTCACGCGGCTGCAGGGGGATTTCCTTGCCGCCGCGGCGCACCTCGTGGGAGAGTCGATCGAGTTCGAGATCGCCGACGCGATAGACGACGTCCTGATCCGGCGTGCCCTTGCGGCGGCCGAGTACCTCGACGCGCGCCAACAATTCGCTGAAGGCATAAGGCTTCGGCAGATAGTCGTCGCCGCCGGCGCGAAGGCCGGTGACGCGGTCATCGACCTGGCCGAGGGCGGAAAGAATGAGAACCGGGGTATGAATCGCCTTGCGGCGCAGCTCGCTGATGACGGAGAGACCGTCCCGGCGCGGCAGCATGCGATCGATGACGATGACGTCGTAGGTGTTTTCCGACCCCATGAACAGGCCGGCCTCGCCGTCGCTGGCGTGATCGGCAACGATACCCGCCTCCCGAAAGGCTTTCGTGAGGTAGACCGCGGCTTCGAGATCATCTTCGATGATGAGAATCTTCATGCGGCCGACATTACCCACCGGCTGCGTTTCGGCAAGGCTCAAAGCATCTTCCTGCGGGGCGGCGCTCATCGCGATCATCCTTCAAAGGTCAGAAGAATCAAGCCGCGCGGATTTTCATCCGCACGGCTCCTGTTTTCTTAAAGGATCAGCCCTGGCCGTTGATCGGAAGCGCGACGAAACGGCTTCCTTCGCTGGACTGGATCTGGAACAGCGCGCGGGTGCGGCCGTCCTTCTTGGCCTGGTTCAGCACCTTGACGACATCGGCGGGGCTGGAGACTTCCTGGTTGTTGACCGAGGTGATCTTCTCGCCTTCCTTGATGCCCTTGTCCGCGGCGTCGGAGTCCGGATCGATGCCGGTGATCGCCAGGCCCTTGCCGTCGTCGGAGGGACCGACCGTCAGGCCGAGGTCGGCGAGCGCCTTTTCGGACGCCGGCGCTTCGGGCTGCTGCGGCTGGCTGTTGTCATCGGCGTTCGCATCCTTCTGGTCGGCCGGCAGCGTGCCGAGTTCGACGGTCAGAGGCTGGGCCTTGCCGGCGCGCCAGACCGAAAGCTCGACCTTGCTGCCCGGCTGCATCGCGCCGATGCGGCGGCTGAGATCACGCGCATCCTTGATCGTTTCACCGTTCAGCGCCGTGACGACGTCGCCGGCCTTCATGCCGGCCTTGTCACCGGGAGAGCCCGCCTGCGGGGCGACGACAAGGGCGCCGCTCGGCTCGGACAGACCGATAGATTCGGCGATATCCTTGGTCACCGGCTGGATCTGGACACCCAGCCAGCCGCGAGACACCTGGCCATCCTTCATCAGGTCGGCGACGACATCCCTGGCGGTCGAGGCGGGAATGGCGAAGGCGATGCCGACGCTGCCGCCCGACGGCGAAAAGATCGCGGTGTTGATGCCGACGACTTCGCCGCTGAGGTTGAAGGTCGGGCCACCGGAGTTGCCGCGGTTCACGGCCGCGTCCACCTGCAGGTAATCGTCATATGGACCGGAACCGATATCGCGACCGCGGGCCGAAACGATGCCCGCCGTGACCGTGCCGCCGAGACCGAAGGGGTTGCCGACCGCGACGACCCAATCGCCGACGCGGACATTGTTGTCGTCGGCCCAGTTGACATAGGTGAACTTCTTGCCCTTGCCGTCGACCTTGAGCACGGCGAGATCGGTGCGCGGATCCTTGCCGATCAGCTTGGCATCGAGTTCGGTGCCATCATTCATGACGGCGACGAAGGCCTGGCCATCGGACACCACGTGGTTGTTGGTGACGATGTAGCCGTCCTCGGAAATGAAGAAGCCCGAGCCTTGAGCGACCGGACGCAGCCGGCCCTTGCCGCCGGGGCCATTCGGGCCGCCCGGACCGTTCTGGCCAAAGCGCCGCTGATGGCCCTGCTGATCATTTGGGTCCTGGCCGCCGAACTGCTTGAAGAAGCGCTTCAGCGGATGATCATCGGGAAGATCATCGAAGCCGCGGCCGTTGAAATCGAAGGACAGGCCATCATTGTCAGAGACGGGATTGACGCGGTTTTCGACACGAACGGAAACGACGGCCGGCGAAACGGCGTCGACAACATTGGCGAAGCTCGGCACGGCAGGCGCCTGAACCTTGACGGCTTCGGCATAAGACCGGGTGATTTCGAGCGGAACGCCGGTTGCGAGCACAGCGGCTGCGATACCGGCGACGGTAGAAGCCTTGAGCACGGTGGCGAGGGACGGACGTCCGTTGAAATTCTTGAGCATTGGAGCACCTTCTCTTGTTCTTAAATCTTCAGCCCGGCAGCGCCGGATCAGTCGATGCATCAAGATATAGGATGGCGCACCTTACTGCGAACTGTCCGGCCAATGAAAAATTGGTAATGTGTGAAAATGTTTGGTCGCGGGCTGGCGATTGCCGCCGGCGGACCGCTACTTTTCCAGGAGCTCGTTCAACTTCGACTGCTCATCCGCGGTCAATTTACTTCCTGTCGGCTTGCCTAACCGCCTGCGGGCAAAGACCAGCAGTGACAGTCCGCCAGCGAGCACCAGCAGCGCCGGGGCGCCCCACAGCAGGCCGGTCTTCATGCTG